>Ga0214919_10001647_pt1 | contig 36087 bp, 34 predicted proteins | sample LL1503_MetaG_FD_177994 | JGI IMG/M metagenome (GOLD analysis project Ga0214919, IMG submission 177994) | Freshwater microbial communities from Lake Lanier, Atlanta, Georgia, United States - LL-1503 | ecosystem: Environmental > Aquatic > Freshwater > Lake | place: USA: Georgia | collected...
CCCGACTCCCGATACCCGACCCCCAACTTCACCCCTTCCCCCACCTTCCCCCAACGATCGTTCACATGCACGAATCCCGCCGCGTAAGCGGACATCCATCCAACCGCGGAGCGGGATACCCGGATGGGCGGGGGAAGGTTTTAGTGGGCCAACAACCTTCCGCTTTTTGAATTTAGAATTCCGAATTTACAGCCCCTCTCATCTTTTCACCTCGATCGCATTCGTGATCCCCACCCCAAGTTCGGTTGGTGGTGGATGCCAAATGCCTGGCAAGCAAGACTGAAAAAGAATAGTGCGAGAAGATCTACAATCCAAGCACTTCAGAAATTCAAATAGGGCCTAAGGCGAGCCAAGTCGTGTTGATTGGTGAAATTATTCTCCCCCATCTCTTTTTTTCTCATCTCTAATTGGATTTCTAATCTTCATCTTTAGCTAACATCCCTTTCAACTGGGCACTAAAATTCCCACTCCCCGCAATGCTAGCTAGTTTCTTTTTCCCATCGTCAGGACTTTTTCATAGAATTTGATGCAGTCACGCGCCGATTTGGCTGAGGTAAATTTTCCAGCTTGAATAGGGCCTGAGCGACTGAGTTTTTGCCGATAATCTTGCAACTTTTCTAGTCTTAACATGAATTCGGTCCACAACCCCTCCTCAATAGGATCCAACTGAGCCCCAGCCTCACCAGCAACCTCCGGCAGAGAGGTGGTATTTGAGCAAGCAGTGGGAGCACTAAATTGCATGCCCTCCAAGACGGGTAGACCGAATCCCTCATAAAGGGCCGGGTACAGATTCCCAAAACAGTTTTGATACAGCCAAACAAGTTCCGCATCTGAAACATAACCCGTCAAAATGACTTTCTGCTCTAACCCTTTTTCTCTGATTTTAATGATAAAGTCATCCATTAGCCAACCCTTGCCGCCGGCAAATATCAAAGGAAGCTTGGCCTCCGATTCCTCCAAGTAGCGTTTGTAGGCATCCAAAAGCATGATCTGGTTTTTTCGCGGTTCAATCGTGCTTACACACAGCCAGAAGCCCTTGTCTCTAATCCCCTCAAGAGCGGCAGGCCGATCCCCGTCCTCCGTGACTTTTTCAAAGCGAGACGTAGGATACGCTACGCCTGTCCTCTCCTCCGGAAAATGCGGAAAATATTCCAGATATTTTGCTCGGCTGAATTCAGAAATCCCAAGAACAAAATCAGCATTCAAGGAGCTTTGAAAGACTCCTTCAAAACAACCAATACGATTTTCCTCGGTGGTCCATTCAGGATGATCCAGAAAACCTAAGTCGTAAAGTGTATAGACAATTTTGGGGCGAATCGGCTGTCTGGGACACCAGAAATTATTAGAATGAATAAGATCTAAATCACCAACTTTTTGATCCAGCCCAGCATCATTCCAATAATCTGCACATATCTTTTTTCCCTTAAAATCAGGGCCTAACCTAACTTTATCGTTTAAAGGAATTGCAAGCTTTGACTTATTTTCATTGAACCAGAAGTCACCGAAATCGGGGAAAAGAGTAAATTCGTTCAAAGTGCAATCGCTCATAAGTCCCAATATTAGTGATTTGGCAAAATAACCGCAGCCTCCGGAGCCATCTGCGATCTGAGAGATATCGAATCCAATCGAAAACTTGTCCATAAGATTAAGGACCTAATTTATCGATATAAAAAATAACTCGATCAAAATAGTTTTGTTTGCTTAGTTGTTCTAAGTATTGAGATCGAAGTAAAGCGTCCCCGCCCCTAAACGATGCCCATTGATCACTCGATAAAACCTGCAATGCCAAGGGATGAGACACTGGCACTACATTGACCCCATCATTAAATCCACATTCTTTGGCAAGTTTATGCATTTCCTCTAGAATAACATCTCTTTCAATCCAAGTGGGATCCGTTTTCTTGAGCTGAAGGAATTCAAGCGTTTCTTTGGATGTGCTATGACCTGCTCCAGGCTCAACAAATATACATCTTCCACCTGGCAACAGGACACGCTGAAACTCGGAAAATACTTTATGATAATCATGCATGTGATGTAAGGTGTCGAAACATAATATATGTCCAAATGAATTATTTTCAAACAGCATCTGATGGCCGTCACCAATGGTACAAGTTATTAAATCGCGTTGAGTTCTTGCATCAAGTTTACACCTTGCATTAATTGCCTTATCCAACTCACGATTTATGTCAAAGGCATTAACTTGAATATTCATTCTTGACAGAAATTCAGAGATCCAACCCGTTCCCGAACCAAAATCTAACATCGGCTTATTCATTAAGTTGTGTTTTAATAAAGATATCATGACTCCGAAATCATAAAGAAGGCGAGAAGATGCACGACCAAAAGCAAACGGCTCAAGCAAAGAAGGCGGGTAGTTTTTTTTGTTTTACTTTTAATTATAGTAAATAGGTTGTGTAGTATGTTTTTCATTTTAATAGTTCGATTCTTATGTTTTTGATGATAAATTTTGTCAGGCGTTGATCGCAAGGCCCTAAAGGGACATCAGCTCCTTCACTTGTAAATTTCAATTCCGCAATTCCCCGTTTTGCATCTGCGGTAATGGATCCTTTGTCCCATGCTCCCTTATTCACAAAAACAGAACTACCTGAAGGCTTGTTATTTTCGCATATCGAAACAAATATCCTCCGACCTGCGTTTTGCTCCAAGGGGTGCGCCATGTACTCAAAAGAAACCTTAATTTTCCTACAATCCTGCAAAATTTTTACCTCATAAATTAATTGTGATTTCACCCAATTCCAAAAGCCACTACCATCCATTTCTGTCGGATAGTCCGTATAAATATGCTCTAGCGAGCTTGTCCGATTTTTTTGAATACAAAAAACGCCGACTCTGTCATTTTGATCACATTGTGAAAAGTTATACGGATCGTACTTTATGTATGCGACTTTTTTCCCGTCAATAAATTTTTCTGAGTCTTTTTTTAGATCGTAACCTAGTTCGTTTTCTGGTAGATTTCCATATATATATCCGTCTTTTTTGAAGTTGCCAAGTATTCTAAGATCATTCAAACAGTAGGCAACTATTTGAGTCAACTTATGATTAGCAAAGGGGATATCTAATATTAGAAAATCGACCTCGTTCATAGTTTCAACTTTTTTGCGAAGCGCTACGATTTCATTGAATGCAGATTTCTTTACACCTGTTTGCATCAGAAAATCAGATGTCATATTAGTCACATCGATTTTATAATATGTATAAAGCTTCCACATCATTAGCATCCCCAATAATCCGTAAACTAATGCACTCCTGTGAATTCTTTTTAACAAAAATGCAATCATACCTGCAAAGAGCGCAATATTGCACGGAGCAAGCCATTTCATTAATTTGTACTGAATAAAAGTCAACCCTGCGCCGCCATCAATCGAATCGGTAAAATACCGAAATTTTATAAATGCTAAAAGGAAAATGGAGTTTATTATTAGAATAAACTTGACAACTTCTGGCACAAGCTTTACGCGCACTATATACTTGATTAAAACGAATGCCAAAATGAGGGGAAATATATAATTAGGAAATAAGTAGTGCTTTTGACTTTCTGTAGACCACCCTAAAGGAATTAAATCCCATTTTAAGCCGAATGAATAAGCGAAAAATTCAACCACACTGTAATAAACTGGCCACCCCATCGAAATGGCTCCAACCGATGCTCTAAGCGCGGCGTTTTTAAAACTAGAAATAAATCTCCCAAATTCGGGAAGAACAAGTATTGCTGTAATAATAATACTTGTGATTATATAGTAAAAAATAATTTTAGAATTTTTCTTGGATCTGTTTTTTACAATAAATATAAAAGAGTAGAGTCCAGCGCATGCAAGAAATATGACTATCATGTCATTGTAACAAAGAAAATAAGCCGACATTAATAGAGCAATAGGCAAGGAAAAAGAAACAATCTTTCCTATGCTCGTTCTATTTTGTTTTAAAAGGTAACTATAGCTTTGAGGCATGAGATAAATTGCACCTGCCATGAATGTAAGCCCGAAGGTCTGCGGAAAGAAACCCCACTGTGCACCAAATAGGAAACCGTTTGGAAGACACGCGGTCAAGAGGCCTAGAAAAAGTGAAACTTTCCTCGATGTTTGCGAGATTTGAAATATGAGACCAGCAATTAATAAGCAACCTGATGCAAATGCGACACAAACAGCTATTGGGTATGCATCATATGACCAAGTAAAGTGAAAAAGTGCCTGAATGAAGGCCAGAAAAAATGAACCACCCATTCTAAATCCTTGCTGCTGGTACATTGTAATTTGGGATGTTGCCGGATAAAAGTTTGAAGGGGTCGCGATATAACTAAATGGATGTATCTGAAGCCATTGTGCATGAACTAAATATGTAAAGATATCTGTAAAAGGATTATAGCAATCAAACTTTAAAATCGGCATGAAAATTGGTATTGATGCAGCAACTGAAAATAGCACATAAATCAAGAGGTCTTTTAAAAAAACTTTCTTATATAAACTTAAAAGAGATATAATTCCTATTATAACAGTTGTTATAATACAAAATCTGAAGCTGACCGGGATGATCCAGCCGATGTAGGTGCTTATGAGTGTAAGGATTGCGAATCCTAAACATGGCTCCAAAAAGAATCTTTGATTTTTTTCCAGAAATCCTAAGCAAAATGATCCGACTGCTTTTCCCACCAAGAAACATGTCATGCTAAATATTAAATATGCAGATAAGACTTTATATATCATTTAAATTGTTTTCGATTAAAATGGATTCAGTTGCAAAACTTAATGCATTGCTTTTATATGATTATTTTTATGATATGCAAGAATATATGTTAATATTTTGATTTTTATATGTATTTCAAATGTTTTTTCGGAAAAGCACTTTGTTAGTTTCTTGAATTCGTTATTTAGTTTTGCGGCAATGGAGCTAATTATAGTTTAGTTATCATATTATTAATTGCATTTTTCTCAGAGAGATGACTATCTTTATACCATTGATAAGTTTTATTGAGGCCATCTAGTAGCGATATCCGAGGCCTCCAGCCCATAGAAAACAAGCGAGAAGAGTCCAATGCCTTGCGAGGGGTTCCATCTGGTTTGGAGGCGTCCCATTCCAACTTGCCCGTATAGCCCACTGTTTTTGCCACCCTCTCAGCCAAATCCCTAATGGTCGTTTCTTCCCCAGAACCGATGTTCAAAATTTCATCCCCTTCATACACTTCTAGTAATAGAAAAAGTGCATCGGCCAAATCCTCCACGTAGAGCCATTCCCGAAGGGGCCTGCCGGTACCCCATAAGGACACACAAATGCTTCCCTCCAAGTTAGCACGATGGAATTTTCCAATCATTCCAGGAATTACATGTGAAGCCTCTATATCAAAGTTATCATGCGGCCCATACAGGTTTGCCGGCATCACTGATATCACTTTTTTCCCATACTGTTTTTGATATGCTTGTCCTAACTTGATGCCAGCAATTTTTGCGACTGCATAAGCTTCGTTTGTGGGCTCGAGCGGCCCGCTCAGCAATGAATCTTCCCGTATTGGCTGTTCTGATAGTTTTGGATACACGCAGGAGCTTCCCAAAAAGAGGAACTTTCGGCATCCGTTTTCGAACGCTGACTCCATCAGGTGGTTCTGGATCTGCAAATTTTGCAGTAGAAAATCCACCGGTTGGGTGGCGTTTGCCTTAATCCCACCCACTTTGGCTGCTGCATTTAGCACCAGGTTGGGTTTCTCTTTTTTAAAAAAAGTTCTTACAGCATCCTGGTTAGTCAAGTCTAGGTCCTTCCGCGTACGAACCAGCACGTCATACGTTCCCATCTCTTTTGCTTTCGCATTACAAGCGCTTCCTACCATCCCACGATGCCCAGCAATGAAGAGTTTTGGCCTCACAAATGGTGATCTTATTGTGAAGACTTCAAGCCCAAGGGCGAGTCAACTTAAGAACTCCAATTTAACACGGATTAAAGTCATGGTTCTTTATTTTTTCTATTCCTACGAATATTTTTATTAGTGTGAAATTCATGTGAGGAGAGAAGTCCAAATATCGTTGGCAAGAGTAATAGCAGAATCTAACGAATTCAGATGCAAGGCTCGGCTTATGAATGGAACAATCACTGGATAAAATGCTAATCATTGTGACTGGTTGCTACACTTTGTGGACAGAATCTTATGAAATTCAAATGGAATTCAAAAAGCGAGTGAGTTCGGTAATTTTCCCTAATCCGAGCGAAGGATAATTGCCTATGTAATATCCGTAAAAGTGGATATGTTCTATTTGAGGGAATTTTTTATGCTCTTCAGGAAAGAGCTGTCGGAGATATGGTTGACGTAACTGATTTCCTCCACCGGATGTCCCCCGCCGATGCTCAATTTTTGCCTCCCGCATGGCGGCCTGAACGCGGTCACGATACTCTGGATCAGGCTCGCGGATCACGAGGGTGAAGGCGTAGTTACTGCTACCTTCGACAGCAAAATCGGTGCGGAACTTTTTGCTGTCCAGCCCGCCGAGAAACGCCTCCAGATTACGGGTGCGAAGCTTATTGTTGGCGTCCAACCGCGGGAGCTGGGCCCGACCGAGTACGGCGTTGAGCTCGGTGCTGCGGACGTTGTAGGAGGGATAAGCAAAGATGAAATCTGGATTCAGATCGGGGTGCCGCCGGATCCAGTTCTCCTTGAAGGCGGGGTCATTCACCTCTCGGACCATTCCGTGGGAGCGGAACATGCGCAGGGTCTGGTACAGCTCTGGGTCATCGGTACTGACGATGCCACCCTCGATCGTGCTCATATGATGGGCGTAGTAGAACGAGAAGTTCGAGGCCCAGCCCATGGAACCGCACTTCTTCCCGCGGAAGGTGGCGCCGTGCGATTCGCAGACATCCTCGATGAGGGGGATGTTTTTGGCCTTGAGGCCGTCCAGCAGCTTCTGGTTCACCGCGTTGTAGCCAAGGATATGCGTGAGAAAGACGGCACGGGTGTTCGGGCCCACCTTGGCGAGGACCTGGTCCACGTCCATACCCAGAGTATGCGGGTCGATGTCCACGAAAACTGGGGTGAACCCAGCCTGCAGAACGGAAGCGATGTCGGAAACCCAAGTCAGGGTGGGGACGATGACTTCTCCGGGTCCCCGCAGTTCGCGCAGGGCGCACATGGTGATGAGGTTTGCGGAGGAACCAGAGTTGACGAAGACGCTGTACCGCACTCCAAGCCACTTGGACCACTCTTCCTCGAAGGCGCGAACCTGGGCGGACTGGGTGAGCATCGGCTCGGGCTGTTGCAAATACCGAATCAGTCCATCCAGATCCTCCCGGAGAATGTTGTTCTCCATGAGGGGCCAATTGAGCACAGTGCGGGCTGAAGTGGTGGTAGGCATAAGCTTACTTCTCGCTGTAAAAATCCCCCCACTCCACTAGGAGAGTGCTCTTGCCGTCCGTGCGGGTGAGGGCTTTTTCATACGCAGGGAAAATCTGCTCGGGCTCGTCCAGACGGATCACCTCGATGTTGCCGCACATGAGACGGAAAGCTTCCGTGAAGTCCCCCACATGCTGGTGCTGGGGGTGGAGAGGGCGCTCGGAGCCGATTCCGGTCCGGATGATTACCTTAGGGCAGTAACCTCCGTTCGACATCAGCGGGAACTTGTCCAGATGGTTGACGATCTGGTTCACCGCCAACAGCAGGAAGTTCCAGCGGGGAAAGATGCTGACAGGGATCTGGCCGGCAATGGCCAGCCCGTTGGTCATCCCCATCTGCATCTCTTCATCTACGGGTAATTCGAGGAGCTTTTCTTGGGGTACGTCCTTGAGGGTGTTGGACATGGCGGTGCCGGGAACCTCCACAGCCTGTCCGAGAAACAACGTCCGCGGATCCTTGGCCAAGAACTCCATCGCGCGCTTGAGCTCGTCAAAATACTTTGGGCGGGTGGCCATGGAATTTAGAATTGTACCCGCTGGCCGGCACCAGCGTGTGGGTACTTGGAGGTGTAGCGGTAGTAGGTGATGTCGGGAGCAGAGACATCTTCATATGTAAGCTTTTTCATATTCCAGGTCTTCCGGGTATCCGTGCAGACGGACTTTTCGTTGTCCTCCACAATCCAATGCATCGGAAGGGCATGGTTTCGGGCGTATTTGATGCATTCGTGGGCAGTTCCTGTTTCGGAGGTCATTTCCCCCATAAAACAGTAGACCCGCTCATCCCGCCCGGCCCGCTTTGTAGCCAGCGCCGTGCCCAAGGCGATCGGCAGCACCCCTGTCACGATGGCGGAGGAAAGAATGCGGTGTTTGGGAAAACAAAGAGAGATCGATCGGCCTGCCATGATCTCAGCCTTAACCTCCGCAGGGGGCACGCCCTTCAGGAGACACTGATAGTGGCTGCGCCAGGAGCAAAAGACCCAATCCTGAGGCCGAATTTTTTGGAAGGTCTTGATGATCTGCTCTTCATTGCCGAAATAAAGGTGGACGGGAGCACGTATTTTTGACGCGTTGAATTCCGCGGCAATGTCTTCCTCAAAAGAAATAAGATCGCGAGCAGTCATATGATCTAAATGCTAGGGGGGAGCTTTGCGGAAGCCAAGGAGACTGTGCTGCGCTCCCGGATATCCTGCACCGGGCGCTCCGTCCGGCGGCTCTCCGCCTGATGGTAATCATTCTGGCGATCGAAAAAAATGATTTGCGACCCAAGCGAATCCAACTCAAAAGGGATTTCCAAAAGGTTGCCCAAACTTTGCCGAACAGCGGCTTGCGCGGAAGGTTCGACAAAAAGAAGGAGGAACCCACCCCCACCCGCCCCCAAAAGCTTTCCTCCGACTGCCCCGCTTTTACGGGCTGTTTCGTACCAGGCATCAATCTCAGGGCTGGAGACTTCAGCGCTCAAGCTGCGTTTGGCCATCCACCCCCGATGTAGCAACTCTCCAAAAGGGCGCAATGGTCTGGTGGAGGACAAAATCCGGGATGCTTCCTCCACCATCGGCACGTAGGAAGCGAGTTGGGCTTCCTTCTTGGCGATGTCGGGAACATAGCTCTTGGCAACGTCAGACGAGGTTCGAATGACCCCGGTAAAAAAAAGCATCAAGTGCGAGGAAAAATCCCGAAGCCGCTCGCGGGAAATGGTGATCGGACGGACAAGAATCTCTCCCGAAGGCTCAAAACGGACAAAATTCAGGCCTCCATAGCTAGCCAAGACCTGATCCTGACAACCCACCGTCTCCCCGAGCACCTCCTGTTCCAGATGGATCGCCTCCCGGGCCAACTGCATGCGGCTCACCATATTGCCCGTCAGCGCGTGGGCTGCATTGATTAGGCCTACGGCAAAGCTGGAACTCGAGCCCATGCCGCTTCGGGCCGGAAGGTCACCATCGTGGTGGATTTCCACCCCCCGGTCGGAGAAAAACTGCTGACAGACCGCACGTACGGCCGGATGCCGGATCTCCGAAACCGAAGCGCAGGATTCAGTTTTGGAATAAACAATCCGGTAGCGGTGGGGGAAAAAGGGCGGGAGATAACGCAGGGTGATGTAACAATATTTGTCGATGCCGCAGGCCAAGACGGCGCCCCCATGTTTATGGAACCAGCCGGGATAATCGGTGCCCCCCCCGAAGAAGGAAACGCGAAAAGGGGTGCGAGTAATTACCATTCTTGATTATTAACGAATTAGTCCCCGTTTACCATCCAAAAAGTCAATCACCGGCTCCCACGCGGCCTGCAAAAATTTTTCCCGTGGGGGCAGGGTTTGCCGATCAAACCAAGCCAGTTCTGCGCTTTCTTGCGCGAGACAAACCTTTGCGTTTTGGGAAACGCACACCACCAGAACAACGTCAACGATCTGTCGCTCATCGCCCGAAGGTTCAAAACGAATCATGCGGCCTTCGGGATGGCTGTACACCCCTAGAAGATAATCGATTTCGGCTTTCAAACCTGTTTCCTCAAGACACTCACGTAATGCGGAAATGGCCACTGACTCACCCGGGTCCACACGCCCTCCCACGAGACCCCAGAGCCCACAATCTTTCCGAAGTTCCAACAAAAAGGTTCCATCCGGCCGGACGGGAATGACTGCAGCTCCAGCCCGGACAATCATGCCGGGGCCTGGTTCTCCCACGACGCAAAGTCGGTCCATCATCCGCTCAAGTGAAGGCGGGCAAATTCGTTTGCGCTCGCAAGGGATTCAGGGGTGCCGATGTCCAGAAATGCTCCTCTCTCCCGCAGGACGGTGACTTCCTTTCCTTCCTGCAACCATGCTGGAAAGAGATCCGTCTCCATGCTGGCGCGTGAACCCTCCGCCAAGACATCGAGCCAGCCAAAGGGGATCCGGTAGATGCCGGCATTAATCAAGCCCGGCCCCCCGCCCGCCTTTTCTGAAAAGCGGACAAGTTTCCCCCCTCGCTCCTCCAGCCTGCCAAACCTCCCGGTGTCAGGTAACTCACGAGCCACAAGAGCCGCCCCCTGCATCCGGGAAATTTTTTCGGGCCAGTTGCCGGCAAGATAGGAATCCCCGTTCATGATCAGCCACGTTTCCGGTTTCCATCCGCTTTGAGTGGCAGCCCAAGCCGACCCACCCCCAGTACCCAGAGGAGTTTCTTCAGCCACCCATCGAATCTCCATCCCTGCAGGAACAAACGGCTCCACCTGCCGACAAAGTTCCGTCGACCGGTAGCCCGAGGAGACAACGGCTTGCCGGAATTCCGCTTTCGCCAACTGAGCTAGGATCCAGGCTAGAAACGGTTTCCTGGCGACCGGCACGGCCGGTTTGGGCAAATCCGGGTGCAAATGGGCAATGCGCGTACCCCTACCTCCGGCGAGGATAAGCGGGATAAAACCTGTCAGGGCGGTAGACAATCAGACGTTGGCGTATTTGGACTGGCGCAGGATGGTAAAGACCTTGATCAGCTCGCGAATACCGCGGTCGAGATCCCACTCCGTCCGAAATCCGGTGGAGAGGATGCGCTGATTGGAAACAATATAATCCCGCTTGTCGGGGTCCTCACCGATGGGAGCCTCGACAAAGACAAATTTTGGAAGGTGCTCGCGGATCTTGGCGCAGAGTTCGAGCTTGGAAAGATTGGCCTCCTCCAAGCCGACATTGTACGGCTTGCCCTGCATCGAGGAAAAATTCGCAATGGCATGGAGAAAGGCACGGGCAACATCCTGGATGTGAATATAGTTCCTCTTGAAGTGCCCCTCAAAGATAAGCACTGCCCGATCATGAACTGCTCGGTACACAAAGTCGTTCACGAGGAGATCAATCCTCATCCGGGGAGAGGCTCCAAAAACAGTGGCCAGACGGAAGGTGAGCCCGTTTCCCCGAGACAACACGGCCTCTTCAGCACGAACTTTGGTTGTCCCGTAGAGTGAAATGGGACGCAATGGCGTCTCTTCCGTGCAGAATTTGCCTTTTTCCCCCACCCCGTATCCACTGTTGGTGGTGGGATACAAAATGATCTGTTGCTTGGACGCAAGCTTACAAAGCAGTTCGACCGCGTTTTGGTTAGTACTTAGCGCCCCCCCTTGATCTTGGTTGCAAAGGGGAGCTCCCACCAACGCTGCCAAGGGGATGACGATATCCTGCCCTACAAGGGCGTCTTTTAGGATTCTTTCATCACGGCAATCGCCACGCAGAATTTCAAAAGAATCATAGCGACAGCAGTCCAAAAGACTGTTCTGGCCGAAAAGAAAATTATCCAGAACTCTAACATGATGCCCTTTTTCAAGGAGGGCTGAAACTAGCACTGACCCCAAATAACCAGCCCCACCTGTAATCAAGATGTTTTTTTTCATGGTGACTATTGTTTATTTAAGTAGTTCAATATTTTTATGAATTTGATCATTTTTAACGGTCATATTAAATTCTACCGACGCCCCAACCCTAGCTTTCTTTCGATGATGAATAAAGGCCTATTTTTCGATTGCCGAAAAACAGCGCCTAAATATAGGCCGATTATTCCAAGCATAAATATTTGCACGCCACCCAAAAGCAGGATGGCCGCCATCAATGCCGGCCATCCAGGAACATAGATGCCCAGAACTTTTTGAATTAAAACAACGTTAATATACAGAAAGGCGAATAACGAAATTATAAATCCACAGAAAAGTATCATTTTCAAAGGAATATCAGAAAACGATATAAGAGCTTGATCAAGCCAGTAATTAATTACTTTTGCGCTTAAAACCCTGCTTTTCGTATTATGCCTTCCATCTGCCCGCTCATCGCGATCATAGTGAATTGATATCTGACGGAACCCAATCCATGTAACCAAACCGCGAATAAATGGTTTTTCATCATGAATGTTTGTCAAGATCTTGTATACTCTTCTTGATAAAAGTTTAAAATCTCCGGAGTCAATGGGTATCGGTATTGCTGCGATTTTATTAATCAAGCGGTACCCTACTTTTGTTATAAGTAGCTTCAAAGAGTTTTCGCCATATCTTTTTCTTCGAGTTGTATATACAACATCATATTCCGTATTTTCCATCCATTTTTTACACAGACTCTCAATTAGCTCAGGAGGGTCCTGTAGATCGGAATCAAGATATACAAGAGCATCGCCAGTAGCTTCCCGCATTCCCGCCATCGTGCATTCAGAGACCCCAAAATTCCTGCTTGTTTTAAGTAAAAGAAGGTCGTTTTTTGAGATTTCTTTTTTCAGCAAGTTGAATGAGCTGTCAGTAGATGAATCGTCAACAAGGATTATTTCGTAGCGTTTAATAAGATTAGTATTTTGCATTTTTTTGCATACAGCTCTAACCCGTTTTAGAAATATTAAGATTATTTTCTCTTCATTGAAGAAAGTGCTTACTATTGATATTGATTTTTGTGTCATCGCATCAACCTCCAAAGCGTCAACCAACTTTTAATTGCAGGTAAAGTCCGCCATTTGAAATAGGCTTGGCATGCGTATAACGCAAGCACTCTCTGATTTCTTTTTTCATTCAAAGCGCTGTTATTATCGTCCATCAAACGATAGTGGGCTAAGTTGAAAATCCAGCGATCAGGCACCCGCCCGAAGTGGCTTTTCATGACATCGTTAATCTGTTCGTGAATTTTCACACGGGCCCGCAAGGTTTTATTGTCGGCATACATTCTGGATCCTGCCAATTTGTGCGGAATTTTAAGGAAACGCACTCCCTGCTTTCCCAGTCGAAGCCAGAATTCGTAATCCATGCACCAGTTCAGTTTTTCGTCCAATAATCCGTGTCTCTCTACCACGGTTCTTCGAAAAAAGCATGCTGGCTGGCAGATAATACAGGTCTCCTTCATCCTTTCAAAATTCCACTCTTCCACCGGATAAGGCTCGAGCACTTTGTCCGCCTCATCGATATGGTCCGCCAGACCATACACCACATCAACCTCGGGATGATCACGAAAAGTTTTAGCCACTACCTTCAGTGCACCGGAATAATAAACATCGTCGGAATTCAGCCAGCCGATGATCCCCCCATCCGTCGCCTTGATTCCCTTATTGATGGCGTGGGTCTGGCCCTCGTCAGGCTCTGAAACCCATCGCAGCCCTTGACCGTAGCTCTTCAAGATGGAAATGGTCTCATCTTTGCTCCCACTCCACTTGTGTGTAGATTCGGAAGGCCACCACCCCTCTGCAGGTGTGATAACAACATTACGGTCTTCATTAGGCTCGTATAGAGCATACCACGAGCTGACAACATATTTGGCTTCAAAAGAGCTAGATTCGACTGAAAAAATACCCTGCTGCGATTGACCAGCAGCCGCGTTCTTTGCCAAAGAGTATTCTTGGTTAAGCAGACCCACGGGACGGCCCCCGTAGGGAAAACGTTGGTACATTTGACGAATTCTAAGAGTGAAATAATTAGTCCACAAAAGGGAAAAATTATCTGCGTCCATCACATTGATGCCTTTCACAAAAGGCATCGCCTCGATTTTCTTCAGTGCCCTCAGTTCCGGAACGGGAAGAAAGGCATGCTCCTGTGTGAAGCGCGCCAAATTGCGCATGCTTGTCCAGGAGGCACTCGCGGCAATTACCACAAGAAATGTCGCCAATACTGCTAAAGGGCGGCAGTTTCTCCAAGAACAACCTCGGAAGGAAATGGCGGCAGAGAGTAGTGTTAAAGCGCTGAAACTTGCCGTAATCTTGAAACTGCGGTAGCTGCCCCACAGACCGTTTTGCGGCTCTGAGTAGGCATACCAAAATCCGACCAAAATTGTGGGCACCGCGAGACCGACTACGAAACTCCGAGCCAAAATAGCTTGTGGCGTTCTGATGAGATACCAACTTGTTAGGAGCAGGGGCAGCGCAGCTATAGCGGCCCAAACAGCACGATCATTCAGATCGCCGATCCCGACAAAGAGCGTGTCGGCATTTGCTCCTAGAATAACATCAGGACTAAGCCAGGGGATAAACCAGCCATTGGTTCCATTGAGAAAGGCTAGGGAATCAAACAAGGACTTAATGCGCATCGGATTTAATGCCGCGCAGATCAAATAAGCTGCGATAAGCAGCAATCCGCCGTTCCGCGCCACTTTCCATTGTCTGCTAAAAATTGCATAACAGACAAAATAACCGGCCAAGAGCATGCCGGATATGGGTAACATGAAATGATAACTCAGGATTATTCCTGATAGCAAAATAACTGTTGTAGTAAAATAGCGAATAAGGCTGCCATGTACCTCAGTATCTTTAAGACTGTGTGTTTGAACTAAAAAAAGTGCAAGCATCAGGGATATGGCGAACATCTGACCGCCGAATGACTGCCAGATTGTGAAGAGAGGTACCGGGCTAATCGCATAAAGCAAAGCGAGCACGGTGGAGCCCAGCCGTCCAAAACCCAGTGTTGCTCGCGCCAGCAGGTAGACAAACCCCACCGCTTGCACCGCAATAACATCCATGACCAACGCCTGGAGTTGATAGGGTTCAGCATGCAAGAGCGAACTAACGATTGCGACAATGGCGGAAGGTCCAAACCATACATCTTGGCATGTCCACACTAGATGGCCGGTTTGCCCCATGAACCCATCCTGCGTATTGGGAACGAATTCTTGCAGATACCTCGAAACCACCGCTAATTCCGCGATATCTAGATTACTCATGGCCATCGCTAATGGGTGTCCCGAGCCGGCAGAGAAGAAGGGCGCGGACACGACCGCCATAGCCACAAGCCCCAAGCCAGAGATCAACGCAGCCTCCCAATTCAGGGCGAGGAGGAGGACAGTCCTGACACTGCTCCATCGTGCATACAGGACAACCAAAGCAACGACCGGGACGAGAAACAAGAACATGGCGTACTTGTCAGTCCCTCCGATATTCATCCGATACAGGTGGTAGCTTACAAACGCAAAGTAACCAAATCCGAGTAGCGGCGCAAATTGAAGGGAATATTTGCGCAAAGAGTTTGGGAGCATTGTCAGGCTAAGCGGCAGCCCGGCAATTGAAAGCACCAGCCACGTCAGGAAGGTGAATAGAGCGTATTCCATTTCAATAACAGGCCGCCGCTAGATCAGGCCTTGATCAGCACAATGGGACGATTTCGAGAGGTAAAACATAACTCTATCTTCATAAGTGAAGCGCCGCAATTCAAGCATGTAGTTGGAAATTCCGACTGGATTATCAAGAATATTGTACCAGTCGATAAATGAAAAATCGACCATAGACGGAAGCATGTAGGGTTTCACCCTGAGCTCAAGAAATCCTATGTCACTGATTTGCCTCCAGATGGCAAGCAGATCCACATCCCTTTCGATCCACCAGTCTCCAATGGGATGGTCAGCTAGAAATTTTTGGGTCTGCATGGAAGTCGAATGGCGCGAGCCAGGCTCGATGAAAATCGCTCGGCCTCCTGGAACCAGCACGCGATGCATTTCCCGAAACACCCGGTCGTAATCCTTCATGTGGTGCAGACTGTCGAAGCAGAACACATGGCCAAACGTTGCATCGGGGTACGCCAAGGTATGGCCGTCACTGACCGAGGCATGAAAACGGGCACGGTCGATACGAGGGTCGAGCTTCGGGCGAAGCTTCGCTTGTTTGATCGCGGCTGGATCGACATCGAAGGCGTGGACGTCATAGCCGGCCCGGTTCAATAATTCTGTTGTCCACCCGGTGCCGCAGGCAAAATCCAGCACTTTATGGTTTGAGAGAGTCTCGTCGAACGCGGATAGGCCGATGGAGAAGTCGAAAAGCAAGCGCGCCATATCACGTCCCATGGCTCGGCCAAAGGGATAGTTGAGAGCATCGACCTTATCGGAGGGTAAGCACATGCATTGAACTCCCATCAAGATCAAAGTTGTGGAAATTATCACAAGCAATATAGCGACGGTTTCCACTTGAAGAATTTAAAGTTTTCCAGCTTTGTTGAAAGCTTATTTATGCTCGATTCAATGAGACAGGGGACCTTGGCTTGCTTTCGATTAGCCCTTTTATGCTACGACCTCAGAGCCTAAGCCATTTAATGCCGTTTCAAAAAATAGGCGCATGAAATGCTGTATTTATTCGTAGGAGCCTACCTCCGTATGCAGATTAATCTGCGACAGCATGCGCAAACGAAAAGATTCGCGTGGGACTGTTGCATTTCAAAATAATAGCTTTTCTCAATCGAATTCATACGCTTTAAAGCTTATCCATTGAATTTTCCGTTTAGAGATCGTATTTTTTAAGCCCAATGAATCATACTTCTTATTGACGAATACTTCGGCCACGTGCCCCACCTTAAAAAACTCCGAAGCGACTCCCAAGCCAACATCCTAGAGAATTTTTTTTCGTCCGAGACCCGATCAACTTTTTCGGCAACTCGGTAGTGGGCAAGGTTAAAGATCCAACGGTCCGGTACCCGGCCAAAGTGCATCTTCATCACGTCATTGATCTGTTCATGGATCTTTACCCTAGCACTTAAAGTTTTGTTGTCCGCATACATCCTGGATCCTGCCAGTTTGTGCGGAATTTTAAGGAAACGCACTCCCTGTTTCGCCAGTCGAAGCCAGAGTTCGTAATCCATGCACCAGTTCAGTTTTTCGTCCAATAATCCGTGCCTCTCCACTACGCTTCTTCGGAAAAAGCAGGCTGGCTGGCAGATAATACAGGTCTCCTTTATCCTATCAGAATTCCACTCTTCCACCGGATAGGGCTCGAGCACCTTGTCCGCCTCATCGATATGATCCGCCGCACCGTAAACAACTCCGGCCTCGGGATGCTCGCGGAAAGCTTGGGCCACCCACTCCAGTGCGTCGGGATAATAAACGTCGTCAGAATTCAGCCAACCGATGATCTCCCCATCCGTAGCCTTGATTCCCTTATTGATGGCGTGTGTCTGGCCATCGTCAGGCTCCGAAACCCATCGCAGCCCTTGACCGTAGCCCTTCAAGATGGAAAGGGTCTCATCTTTGCTCCCTCCATCAAAAACTACATACTCCTTGTCAGGATATTTCTGCTCCAGCACGCTATCAATGGTCTTCCGGATGAACTTGCCCTGCTGAAAGGATGGTGTGACCACACTGATTTTCATAATTCAATTTGAGCCAGAAGGCTTTCGTTCCCTGACGCCTTGACCAATCCGCACTGCAAAACGGTGCAGGATAACTTTCTTATGTCCCCGTTTTTTGCGGCCTCTGGCGGATTTTCTGAAGGACCAAACTTAAAATCGGCCCCCTGCCCTGGTTTCAACCTTACTTTCATCACAAGTGTCTTGTTTTGTTTTATACGCCGCCAAAACCGAGGAGCCCAAGGCTGCTTCTTTACTCCACACCACAAGGCTCCACGCTTAAGCCAATCTGGTTGTATCACAACCAGCTCCACCACCACTGAATAAGAATTGTGGTTGGTAATCTTTACTTTCCGCCCAGCCCAGCGATCCGGAAAAATTCCCTGAAGCATAACCTTATTTCTAGGCCGCGAGGCGATTTGCTGAAAAAAATCTAGGTATGCTTTTGCCATGCCCTTCGGATCGGAAAAACGTTGTACATTTTTGTGGCCGCGCAAGATCAAACTGCTTCTGAGTTTTTCGTCCCCTGCTAGACGAATCATCGCCTCAGCCATTTCCTTTGGTTTTTTGGGGCTGAAAAACAGGGCAGTCTCACCGGCCACTTCAGCCAAGCTGCCGGCCCGGCTGCATGCCACGGGAACCCCGACTGCCTGAGCCTCTACCACAGGAATCCCAAAACCTTCATAAAGAGACGGAAAAAAGAGCGCAAGAGATTGGCGAAGAACAGAGGCAAGATCCTCGTCCGGAAGGAACCCCAGGAAGCGGATCCGCGAATCTAGGCCCATGATTCGTACAGCTTGCCGCATTTTTTCCGTCCGCTCGTCCTCCGCTCCAGTCAACGCCAGTAGTATATCTTGCGGCAGGCCTTTGCGACAAGCCATGCCAAAAGCCGTCAGTAAAGCTTCATGGTTTTTATGACGCCAAAAGTTGGCAGGATAAAAAAAGTACCGGCCAGCTCTTAGCCCACCAGGCAAAGGCCGATCATCATTGGCAACCCCCCCCCGTCCGGCCAAGTGGAGATGAATCGTCTGGATCCTGTCGGCAGGATATTCCTTTTTTTCAAGAATCGAGTCCCTTCCAAAATCTGAAATGCTGGCGATTCCGTCCGCTAAATCCAACATTCGCAGATGATTGGCTTCTCTTTGTTTTCTCTCCTCAGCCAGGAAAAAACGAGGATAATCCCTGAATTGCGCGTCGTAGAATGTGCTAACAACAGGGACCCCAGGGGCTTGGAGTAATACGGCTGAAAATGGGCAAAACAGAACATCCGCCTGCAGACCCAAGTTTGTCGCTAAAATCGACTTCGGAATGAATTGGTTTTTTCCCATTGAAACCAACCGAATATTGGAAGCACGCGGAAAGACATCCGAAAACTTTACTGCCTCCTTAAAAAAGAGAATGAAATCGACGTCTGGTGAGTGCTGGGCCATCTGCCGAATTAGTTCCACGATAAAGATTTTAGCACCCCCGTTGTGCCCTCCTGGGAGCATCGGCATCAAATCAATGCCGACCCTTCTGAGCGAAGGCGCGAGGGAAACCGACCGAGAGGGTGTCTCTTCGAAGCGCGCGAACAATGGTCGTGAAGCTAAGTATACCACCGGGTTGGCAACCATCATCGCCAATTTGATTTGATTTGAAGTAATTTGATTTCTAGAAAGTTTATTTGTTAGATTTTTTATTTCTAACTGGCGCTCTAACAGAACCAAACTTGATTCCTGATACTGTGTCTTTAATTCTTCATACCCATTTTGAGTTTTTTGGATTAAGTTTGTTTGCTCGATCCTCTGTTTTTCAAGGCTCTCGACCTGTCGTTGTGATGCTTGAGCCATGTTTGTTAGCTCGATCCTCTGTTTTTCAAGGCTCTCGACCTGCCGTTGTGATGCTTGGGCCATGCTTGTTAGCTCGATCCTCTGTTTTTCAAGACTCTCGACCTGCCGTTGTGATGCTTGGGCCATGCTTGTTAGCTCGATCCTCTGTTTTTCAAAAGAATCTCGCTGATGCTCTAGATCCAATTGATGGTAAGGAGTAAAATTGTCAAAAATATTGGCGGGTGTTTTAAAAAAGTCAGCAAATTCTTTTTTTTCTTTGGGATAATAGTACAAGTTCAAGCCGTCGAATGCACCTAGGCAATAGCCTGCTCCTACGAGCTGATGAAAAGCTTTGGCGGGATCGCTGTAGTGCCCTTTTAAATCTGCGAACTCGAGCACGACTATCCAAGGTCGGTAAGCCAGAAAATCACCCGAGGAAATAACCTGCTCTTCGTAACCCTCTACGTCGATTTTGAGGAAATGGATTTCCCCGTGGGCGTGCCTCCCAAGTACTTCCCTTAATGGCATTGATTGAACCTTCAACTCTCGAGACGGCTTATCAAGTTCCTCGGCGTTTTTTGCGGTGGCTTTGTCAAGGGTCGACCAACCCTTGGTTTCATTGAGATAAAATGTGACTAATCCACTTTCAGGCCCTACTGCCAGATTAAGATTAATATCTTTAGGCCTGGCTACTACCAGCGCTGAATAATCTTCCTCATTCGGTTCGATGTTGATGCCAGACCAGCCTTGATCGTAAAACCACTTTGTAACAGAGTGGTTTACAGGATCACCTGCTCCAACATCCACATAAAAACCGTTTTTTACATTTTTAAGTGCCCGCCAAAGCAAAACGTCTTCAAAGTTTTGAGCGTATGAGATCAAGACAGCTTATCATTTACGTATTTTGGGAAAGTGCAAGCGCTTGTTCCCATCGGGCCTCTGCAAGTTGCGTTTCGCCGATTGAGAGGAAATAATACCGCTCTCCCGCTAAGCGTAGAATTTCCCGGCTCTTAGCCATATAAAGTTGAGAATACTTGCCGTAAATAAAAGCCATGTCTTTCCATTGAGCATGGGGTGAGCCAATACTTGTTTGTGGCCAGGACTTACAACGGTATCCAATGCACGGAATCTGGCAGAAGCTGATTTCTTTCTTTGAACCAGCCCACAGTGCCGCAGGAAGATCCTCACAAAAAACGGAGGGCTCAAATTCAAACTCGCCCCCATGTGCCTTGAAGAAGTCCCTTTTCCAGCATTGCACGTTTAGCGGGTAGTCCCATTTGATGGAGAGGGTTGCGGCAATTTTTTCTTTGGTAAAATCCCAGTGTGAAAAGTTGTTTTTTTCCGCGAAGCTGGGGCAAAGCATTTGGGACTCGGGACCAACGGCCATACAGTCGGCTATCACCAATCTGGTTTTCGGATTTTTGCCAAAGACGTTAATTCTGTTTTTAACGCCATCGGGCAGAATAAAATCATCGCTAGCCAAGGGGCAGATAAATTCCCCCTTGGCCTTAACAACGAGATGTTTCATTGTATCTGCAACCCCTAGGTTTTTCTTGTTTTGGAAAACGCTTGTAGGAATTTTTGAGTCACGCAACAAGCCGGCCCCCTCTAAACACTTGGTATAGCTCGCGTCTGTTGAACAATCATCGCAGATCAAGACCTCCAAATCCGAAATTCCGCACCCGAGGATACTACGAACAGACTCCAGCAAATATGGTTCGTGGTTGTAAGTGGGCAGGACAATGGAAACTAATGGAGTTTTTTGCATGTTGAAAGCCGGCCCGGATCAGACTTTTTCGTGGCTACATGTTTTTTTGCAAGGCATGCCTAGTTTTTTGGAGAAATCATTTATTTCTTTTGTCACTCTTTGCAAAGCCTCTTTTTTCACGTGGGGGCCTATCGGCAGGCTGAGGACTTCATCCGAAATTCTCTCACAGATTGGCAGGCTCCCTTTCCCGAACCCCGCGGATTGGTATGCTCCGCTAAGGTGAGCTGGGATTGGATAGTGGATGATCGTCTGGATACCATGATCAGCCAGACGCTTCTGTAGCTGATCCCGTTTGGGGTGCCGGATCACAAACAGGTGCCACACCGGCTCTGCCCACGCCGGAACGGAAGGAAGAGTAACCGCCGGACTCAAGCCGGAAAGCTCCTTGAGGTAAATCGAGGCGATTTCTTGCCGCCTTTGGTTCCAGGCATCCAGCTTTCGAAGTTTTACCCGCAGGAGGGCGGCCTGGAGCTCGTCGATCCGGGAATTCAATCCCATTAGTTCATGCTGATATTTGACCTGGGAGCCGTAGTTCCGCAAAAGACGCACGCGCTGGGACAGTTTGTCGTCGTTCGTGGTGATCGCCCCGGCATCCCCAAACGCCCCCAGATTCTTGCCAGGATAAAAGCTGGTGCCCGCCGCATGACCCAGTCCTCCTGTTTTTTTTCCTTTGTAGCGTGCTCCCTGGGCTTGGGCGTTGTCCTCAATCACCTTCAGGCCGTACTTCTGGGCCAGCTCTAGTATGGGATCCATGTCCGCTGGTTGCCCGTACAGGTGCACCGGCATGATGGCCTTGGTTCGCTTGGTGATGGCCTTCTCGATTCGTTGGACATCGATATTGTAGGTTTTTGAGTCAGGCTCCACCGGGATAGGTTTGGCCCCCACGCTGGAGACCGCCATCCAAGTGGCGATAAAGGTATGCGCGGGCACAATCACCTCATCCCCCGGCCCGATTTCCCAGGCCCGCAGCACAAGCTGCAGGGCGTCCAAGCCATTACCAACTGCAATACAATGCCTGACCTCACAGTACCGGGCAAACTCTTGCTCAAGCGCCTTGGTCTCTTCTCCCAGAAGGACCCAGCCGGAATTCATGACGCGCCTGTAGGCCGCATCAAACTCGGCTTGTAGTTCCTGGTAGCCAGATCGCAGGTCGAGGAACGGTATGGTCATGAAAGTTTCAGACCTCTTGGGACGGGTCCCTTAGCCCGGTTCACCTATTTCCTCGCTTTCCGGGCGTCTTTCAAAAAGAGTTCATAGTCACGGTAATAGTCATTCGCATCATAAAGGTTAGAAGCCAGCACAAGACAGACGGAGCCCGAGGAAAAGTTGTCCAAATAGCGCCACATCATGGGGCAAATGTAGAGCCCAACATAGGAGCGGTTCAGATGAAATCGTTTCTGGTCAAACCCGTCGTCCAGGACCACGTCGAAGCTGCCAGACATCGCGATGATCACTTGATGCAGGTTTTTATGGGCATGGGCTCCGCGGTCGGCCCCCCCCGGAACGTCGTAGGTGTAGTAGATCCGCTTGATCTCAAAAGGAACGTGATTGGCCCCCTCGATGAAGGTCAGATTCCCTCGAGGGTCAGAAATTTTTGGAAGATCCACAATTTTACATTCTTTGATCGGCACGTTGGTCTCCTGTTTTGTCGGTAGCCACTATATAGATTTCCGCGGCAATATCTGGGTATCGCTCTCCGATTCGCATGAAGGTTTTCAGCATTTCGGGAGTCCAGCTTGCCTCAATTTGTTGATTGGAAACCGGCTTCAGCCAATATCCGCCGAAAATATCAATCTTCAAACCTGCTTTATGGAAAGCACTGCGGAAAGTCTCAGGATTGAATACACGTCGATGCCCATGATGCTTGTCTGCCTCATTCAGGCTATCTTCACACTCCAAAAGGCCCATCAATACGGCTGCTTGCCGGTGCAATGATCGCGCATTGGGCACTGCTGCTAGTATTCTTCCGGCAGGTGCCAACCACTTCTTTGCTAAGGAAAGGATCTGCACCGGATCCGCCACATGTTCCAATACGTGACCAAGAACAATATTATCGAATTTACGTTTAGGCATGAATTCCTCAAAAATGGAATGCACCACATCAGCGGTTGGATATTTAAGCTTAAGTTCACGGCAGAAAGTCTCTGCTCCATCTACAAGCGTGAGCTCTTTAAATCTTTTTGCCAAATATTCAGTCATGACCCCCTCAGCTGGTCCAAGCTCCAACGTCGCCCCTTCGCAAAAATGCCGGTCAAATATGTGATAACTATGTCGTATGGTGGCTGAGTTTGCGCCTGCAGCGTACAAAGAAACCCGGGCTATGCTCTCGAGGTGATTCGATTCATTAGTAAGGTTGTCATTCATGGGTTGTCTGATATGTATGCTCATTCATCTCAGTTGATGAGATACACTTGTTTTCCTTGACCCATCAATTAATGCTTTTTTTAGTATATAAAACCATAAGCAAGCTTAAGGTCTCTGACTAGATTGTTCCCGCAAGATTTAGAGTCAAGAATGTTTATTTTCGATGTCCCCTGCGATCAGTTCCACCAGAAGCATGTTCGGAAGCATCAGAAAGCAAATATGGGCACCTTGAAAGGCGACGGCGGAAACCGGCGAAACGACTATTTTAGCACCTTCTTTGCGGAGAACTTCGATCTCATTACTTAATGATCCTCCCACTGTATAGGCCAAATGATAAAGCTTGGTGCCACCGTTAAGCCAGGGAGTTAGGACTCCCTTTTCATTTAGCGGCCGAAGAATTTCCAGGCGCGGACCACCGCCCACGAGAAACGCTCCCTGCACCCCCTGAATCGGATCAACGAAGGTTTCCCCATCTTGACGATAACCGATGCTTTTCAATCGCTCTACTTCTTGGGATAAGTCTCGGCATGCTACACCTACATGATGAAATGACAGGGCCATGTTTAGGACAAAATCTTCCTTGAGATTTTCTCCGAGAGAAAGGTAAGCCGCTCAAGGATGTGAGGATATTTTTGGCGCGTAACCCGATGCTGAACCGCGTCGAACTTCTGGCCGCCTAAGTTAAAGTGATTTTTGAGGGTCTTTTCTCTTACCGCCCCGCAACTGTCGTGAAAAGAAACAACATTGGTGTTGGATGCAACTGTAAGGCAATACGTGCTATCGAGAGCAAGTTTTTCAAAAGCAGCAGTAAATATTAGCTTTGCACTTTCCACCGCCGCAAGAGATCCGGGCCGTAGGACCCACCGACCCCACTCCGCCGTTTTTAAAGTTTCGTCCAAATTATAGAGAGAAACTGTTCCTTCAGGATATTTGCTGCCGCGCCTTTCAACCACCCAGTAGTAGTCGCCCGCGCGCGGGAAGTACTTTTTTAACCACTCCTCTTGGGCTTTCAGATCGTTCCCAACTTGATGAATGAATCGAAGCCGCTCTTGGTCCTTGGATCGGAGCTCGATGATAAAAGTTCCGTCCCAAAGCGTAACGGGACGAAGACGAAATGCCGAGCCCTCGAGCACCAAATTATGCTGCATTTTTTAACCTTAGCCTTTGGAGTAGTTGCGCCACCGATTGGATACTGCCCATTTCTTCTTCCGAAAAGGCGACTCCCCACTTGCTTTCGACTGCAAAAATAATCTCCATATGTTTCAGGGAATCCCAAAGAGGCTCGCTGGTCTTGGACGTGCTCAAGTCTGCTGATTTTCCCAAAACGGCAGAAACAATTGTGCAGATCTCCGACTCGACCTGGGTATCCTTCATTCTTGGTGTAAAATCGTGGAGACCATATCAGCAATCGCAATGATTTCTTTTCCCCACCAAACAACAGAGGCAAAGCCTGATTCCCCAAGGTTACAACTTCCGCGTCGGGCAAGCCAATTAAGTCCAGGGCTGTTTCTGGGACCCTTTTTATATTGAAAGATTAAGGAAGGTTTATCGCTCCTATTTCCGATTACCGGGACCAAGGCCTGCCCGATCATCAGATCTTCCAAATGTCGGCCTAGGGCCCGACAGCTAATGCACAGTTCTTCAATTTCTAGGGATTCCTCCTTTTTCCGCATAACTACCAGGCCGATAATTCCGCTTTCGGAGAGTCGGTCCCGCAAGGCGATTGTCGCAATCGTGACCGCCGGATCCTCAAGCATTTTCTCCAGATCTGTCTCCGAATACCTTTGCAAAGATAGGTTGAATTGGTTCGTCTTCTGAGAGAGCTCAGCCATCCGGCCAAGCTGCTCTTTCCGGTTGGTGTAGATATCCAGTTTTACTTCTAGACTATGTAAATGGGCCTCTTGACTAAGAGCCTTTTTTGCCAGATAGCCGCGTTCTTGGTTTGCCTCAAGATCAGCTTTCCGAATTTTATCCTCCACTTTGATTTTGGATTTAGATAGCCCTGGGAAGAATTTAAGCGTTTGTTCTGTGATAGCCGGATTGAAGTGAGCATGAACCAGGCCGACCTCCGGAAATAGTGATGCGATGGAGGCTAATTCTCCTGGATTATCGTCCACAAAAACCAGGCTCTCATATCCAATTCGCAAATTTTCGGCAATTTCACGTAAGCCAAGAGTTTTATCATGCCAACCAATGGACCGGGCCGTGAAATCTTTCCAGCGGAGGGGAAAATCGGGTCTTTTCTCAAACATTGCCTTCACGTCCGATTCCTCGTTTCGGGACGCAAGGGCCAAAAGAATTCCCCGCTCTTTCATTTGAACCAATGTTTTTTGCAGGGAAACGTACCCTGGCGTTAAAATCAGGTCTTTGATTCCCTGCTCACCCAGCACACCTGAGTAGAGGGTATTGTCCAAATCAACAACGATCGCCTTTCGGTGGACATTTAGGGCCCAAGGAATCCAGTGGCAGGCAAACGCGCGGGCAACCATCATAAGAGCAGAATCAGTCAGTCGGGTTCCTGTCAATGGGGCGGTCCTGGCGCTGAACATTTCTGATTCTTCTAGAAAGCAGATCTCCTCAATCGGGCAGTGGAAAGCAGCGGGGATCCCCTCTAGTTTTTGGCCGATCTCCTGCCGGTTAGCCTGGTCGGTGCCAACGGTAGCCAGAATGATTGGCGTCGTGCTAAAACTTCGGAGGGCTTGGATGCGGTCAAACAACCATCCTGAAATCGATTTTTCAGAAAACCGGCCCACATCGATCCAAACGAGCTCCATGTCTCCTTTGCTATGATCATCAAGGGCAAAACTAAGAGAATCGTCGTAATCTCCAATCGACATCTCCAGGCTCCTGCCCCACCAGTTCATCCACTTCTGAGCAGATGAAACAACGTGCTCAAATGAATGATTTCTATGAACCCGAACCCGAACTTCTTGAAGAGGCCATTCGGCTTTAAGCGCGGCGACCTCAAAGCGCTTGGGCCGCGCGGCAAATAAAGCAGGTTGCCAAATGCATCGGAGCAACACTCCGCCTTCGTCCTTCGAAGGTTTCGCAAGCTGATGAACCTTATCTGACACCCGTTTTTTCTGTGATTTTAACTGTGCACCCCAACTGTGGTCGGATCACTCCTGGCGCTACGCTCATCTTCGTTCCCCGCCCCGTGAATGTGTTGGCAATTTCAAAGGCCACGACTTTGTCCATTCGGAAAAGAACATATGCTTGGTCTTGGCTGAAAACCAAATTGATGAAGCAACACATTAGGCTGCTTAGTCTGCATATTTTTACCTTCATTCAACATAATATTAGGCTGACACAACCCCTATGGAATCTGCATTAAAGCAACCTGATAGCTATCCCCAAATGACAACTCCCAAGTCACCGTGGCGTATGCAAGATTTGGTGAACGAATCATTTTCGGCCTAAGGCTAGCGACCCATCGCTGGATTTGTTCATGCCGAGCACTTTCCGATAGCGCTCCTGTAACCTTGCCCTAACCAGATTCAGATTCGCCGGTTGTCCCAAATAATCACCCATCATTTTTTTTGAGTGCCCGCCAAAGCATGACATCTTCAAAGTTTTGCGCGTAGGAGATCATTCGAATTATGTCTTATCAGTTTATGCTAGCAATCCCAAGGCCTAGAAGACTATCATTTTGAAAACTGTATATGGCCGTTTTTTAATTATCCGAAAGAAAAGAAGAGCCAAACAGGGATTTTGTAGGCTCGTTTTTACTAATCTTGGGGGAGCAAATGTCTCTATCCTTTGGATCAAAGCTGGCAACGATCAAGCCATCGCCACTAAAGGATTCCTCTACGGAATGCTCTTCCAAAATGCATCCACCGATACGTTGAATGACTTTTATGCATTCCTCGTGAGTCTTAGGGGAGCCGGAGATGGATTCATGGTGCGTAGAAACCACCACAAAGCGTACCTGACGATAAAGATCGTTATCCCCTAGTGATTCCAAAAAGGGCAGCTCCGCTCCTTGCGCATCGATATGCAAAAGCTCCACCAGCCCCGGCCCCGCTTCCTCTAGAAGGCTAGAAAAGTTGTGGCAGGGAATTTCAACCAGCTGTTGATCCGACTCTTGCCGAAAGGGTTCACACGGGAGGTAATGCCTCCCGGCAAAACCGCGAATCCACCTTGCCTCTAATGAATTGAGCCGAAGATTTTCTCTTCCGCATTCCGTGTTTGAGGAGTCTGGCTCCATACAGATGACAGATGCACCCGATACCGCCCGCAAAAACCAGCAGGCATAGTAGGCCCAAAATGCGCCCACCTCCATCATCCGGCTACCGGGACGGCAATGGTGAAAAAGCAGTTCCTCTTGAGGCTCGTGGTGGCCCTGAAGCCTGCAGATGATCTCTGTCATCCAGGGACCATAGTAGCCATCCGCCTTAACCAATGTCCCTTGATGCATGAGTTGCAGACGTTGTCCGTCGCGTTCAAAGACTTGCCCCGCGCCCGCTACCTTGGGAATCGAATCAGCATCCCGACAGCTGACTGTCATACAAATCCGCTTCTCTTCGCATGCGGACCAAGATTTCTCCGCCTGTGCCTGATGAGTGCTGCTCATTGCCGAATCTGATCTTGCTGGATCAGAGCTGAAATTATTTTCTTGAGCCCGATTTTTGCTCTAAACCCGAGTTTGCGCCGCGCTTTAGAGGCGTTGCCGCAACTTCGCTCGATGTCGGATGGCCGGAACAACTTTCGATCGGAGACCACATGTTTCCGCCAATCCAGCCCAAGTTGGCGAAACGTCTCAGCCACAAACTGCTCAAGGGAATGCTCTTCTCCCGTGGCCACAACGTAGTCATCTGGCTTTTTCTGCTGCAACATCCGCCACATCGCATTCACATACTCCGGCGCCCAGCCCCAGTCCCGGCGGATATCCAGCCGGCCTAAGGTTAACTTTTCCTTGGACCCGTTCGCAATCCGCACCGCTGTGGAAACGATCTTCTGCGTGACAAACCGAGCTGGCCGTAATGGGGACTCGTGGTTGAACAGGATGCCCGTGCAGGCAAACAACCCGTACGCCTCCCGATAGTTTGTCACCGCATATTGAGCCGCTGCCTTGGCCGCCGCATAGGGACTGCGGGGATAAAATGGCGTAGTCTCCGTAGCCGGCTTTTTGATGTTTCCGAAGACCTCGCTCGAGCCCGCGTTGTAGAACCGACTCGGATGCCGAAACAACCGCAGGCACTCCAGCAAATTCATCGTGCCGATCAGAATGCTGTCAAAGGTCTCGACCGGGTAGTCAAACGACATGCCCACCGAGGTCTGTCCAGCAAGGTTATAAACCTCGTCCGCCTCCGCCCGCTGCAACGCGGTCAACACACTGCGGAAGTCAGATGTCACCATCGACATAGTCTTCACCCGATCCCGGATTCCTAGCTTCACCAAATTGGCAAAGGAGGAGACCTCATGATCTCGGGAAGTGCCATAGACCTCATAGCCCTTCTCCAGCAAAAGCTTCGCTAAATAGGCGCCGTCTTGGCCAGAAACCCCAATGATGAGGGCTTTTTTCGTTTTTTTGGGGATAGCCATCAAGCTCCAACTCTAGTTCCGAATGTGTCTTCCTTCGATCTCCTTTTTAAGCTGTTCGATATCCGCATCCACCATGATTTCAGCGAGTTGCTTGAATTTCACTTTCGGCTCCCAGGCTAGCTTCTTTTTGGCCTTACTAGCATCCCCAATCAACAGATCTACTTCGGCTGGACGTAGATAACGTTCGTCGAAGGACACGTGCTTCTTTGGATCCAATCCCGCCCGGGCAAAGGCCACTTCCAAAAACCCCTGCACTGTATGGGTTTCCCCTGTGGCTACCACGTAGTCATCAGGCTTGTCCTGCTGCAACATCCGCCACATCGCCTCGACATACTCCGGAGCATATCCCCAATCCCGTTTTGATTCCAGATTCCCCAAAAACAGCTTCTCCTGGAGGCCTGCCTTGATTCGGGCCACCGCTCGAGTGATCTTGCGGGTGACAAAGGTCTCTCCGCGCCTCGGGCTTTCATGATTAAAAAGAATTCCGCTGCTGGCGTGCAACCCATAGCTCTCCCGATAGTTCACCGTGATCCAGTGACTATACAATTTTGCCGCGGCATAAGGACTACGAGGATAAAACGGGGTCGTCTCCTTTTGGGGCACCTGTTGCACCAACCCATACATTTCAGAGCTGGAGGCCTGATAAAACCGTGCCTTCGGGGTCACCTGTCGCATCGCATCCAGCAACCGCACTGTGCCGATCCCCGTGACGTCCCCCGTAAACTCTGGAATATCAAAGCTCACCCGGACGTGGCTCTGTGCCGCTAGGTTGTAAATCTCATTGGGTTGGGCTTCCCCCAGGATTTTGATCAGTGAACTCGGATCACTCAGATCCCCATGATGGAGAGTAATTTTGGCGCCCTTCTCATGGCGGTCCTTGTAGAAAGGATCGATTCGCTCGGTGTTAAAGCTGGAAGAGCGCCGTATGATTCCGTGAACCTCGTACCCCTTGGACAGAAGAAGTTCGGCAAGATAAGAACCGTCTTGTCCAGTGATGCCAGTGATCAGGGCGCATTTTTTGTTCATTCACCTAATTTACCGCGCACCATCAAGGTGGTAAAACTTAATTAATTAGGGATTAAGATAATCTACGAATAAGTCTACCCGTCAGACCCCACCGCCTCGTTGCCCCGCCGTGCAGCCTCTTTCAAATGCCTCCAAAACGTGCGGATACGACCGCCAACCGAGCGAGCCCGCCTACCTTTTCTCTCAATTGCGCCAGATCTCCAGATTCCAGGGGCTCCGCTTCCGAAACTTTCCCAGAACCCTTGCTGATCCTGCCAAAAGTCGATCGTAAGGTTCAAGAGCCCAGCGGGTGGCGCTTTGGGCTCCATCCTGCGATGGAGTAGCGCCTCAACGCATCGCCCGATTTCAACTTTTTTTGCAAGCCACTCTCCATGAATCCGCCGGATCGTCTCTCGGGCCTCCTTCCCCATTTGGGCCAGTTCTGCCAAGTCCACCTGGCGGGGAAGATAAATCTTTTCCCGATCGCCGCCGTACAAGATTCCGTTTCGGCCCGAGAGGATATACTCGTTGGCCGTCGGCTGATTTTCCGCCACCACGCACATCCCCATCGCCATCGCCTCCAAAAACGCCATCCCAATTCCCTCATGCCGCCGTGGCGCAACGTACACATTGAAGCTCGCCAAAGATCGCAAATATTCTCCCCGCCCTTGCCATGACCGCTCCGCCCCTTCCTTTACCGTTTTTTTACCGGACGAGAATAGTGCATCTTCCAAGCGCCTGACCTCCAGAGATTCCACCCCCAATACCTTCAGGGTCTGTCGAACCGCCCGATCGTCCAGCTCGGCAGGCATCCGCTCCCAAAAGTAGGCCCGAGCACCTTCTTTCCATGTCACCTCAGGAAACCCGTCCGGATCGGGAGCGTACTGGAGATAGCGGCTGGAAAGCCCTAGCCCTGAGAGGCGTTGATGCAGGTTTCGAGAAAAGCTGATCCACTCCACTTCCCGCAGCGATGCAAGGTAGGCGTCTGGAGTCGTCCGGGTGAGATCGTGCATGGGAAAAACCAGCACTGGGCAAAAGCAGGAGGCCCAGGCGGCGAGATGCTCCAGTTGAAAAAGGATGAGTAGCTTGGGCGGTTGCTTCTGCAGAGACGGGAGGTAATCCCGCAGGGTCGTCTCATCCCCATGGAGAATCCTCATAGGAAGGCCGATGGCCTCCTGGATCCAGTCGAAGGACTGGGTGTAGCGATGGTGGGGGTGGGTGAGAAAATCAATCACATAAGCCCTTTTCTTGAGGCTTCTTTCATCTGCAAGTGGTCCGTCAAAGTTTTCGATCCTAAAACTTTTTCCAAACGAGCCAGAAAATCTTTGGAGACAATTTTTCTCCTTCCCAAAGACTTCAAATAGATGTTTGCCCTAAATAGTTTTCTCATTCTGGGATGAATCCAGGCGGTCAGTGGCAGCCTCCTGTGCTCAATCAGCCTTGCGGCAACCGTGTCCGCTTCGGCCGCGGGGATGAATGCATGTAGGAAAGATCCGTCGGAGACAAGTTGAAGCCCAAAAACCTCCCCCAACGCCTGGAGTGATTTTTGGGTGTGAAAACCCACATGTTGCCCCGCTTCCCAAGCGTAATACGGCCACGTCTCCTGATTTGGAATTCGCTGAGGCCTCAATTCCGTGCTGAATATAATGCGAGGGGCCCGTGCCAGCATTTTTTTCATTTCGACCCGAGGATCGGTGAAATGTTCGAAGCACTCAAAACATGTCACGCCCGCAAACTTTAAGCCAGAAGGCTCCTCGAATCCGGCCGCAAACAGATTTTCGGCCATGGGATCATTCCAATAGAAGTCAAAACCCACATCCCGCATCAACCTGCAGTACCCGCCGTGTCCACCGCCATAATCAACCCACGAACCATTGCTCCCCGTCATCAGATAAATGGGCAAGGCCGTCTCGTTCCTCAAACGAGTGTTTCTTGCCATGCAGCCAGTGTCCATGATGTTAATGACACGTTGATATGCGTCCTTCAACCAGTGCGGATTTGCGGCAAACAAGTAATCACATTCCGGGCAGAGATGCACATCCGCAGAGTCTGACTGCAGCACTCGAGCCTGAAATATCCAAGGAGCCATGCCGAGACAAACAGGGCATGTGCTTTCTTGTTGGTTCATGATTTCCATTTTTGGATTAATTATCCTAAATTAGCCTTCGGAATGCTTTTGATAAAGTCTGTATTTCATCGGACTGGGCCGTGTTGCCTCAGCCCGATTCGGCCTGAGTATTGCTCTTAGAATAAAACAGGCTTATGCCTGCATAGACCTTTTTGAACCCGCTCCGAAAGGCGCGCATAGATCAGGCTCAGATCCGTGGGCCGATCTAAAAACTGATGCATCTTTTTTTTGCTCGCTCCACCGAAATGAAGGGTGGCAAAGCGCACCCAGTGTTGGGTCGGTTCATAAAACCCATAAGGTTGCCCATCGCGAAGCTCTATGTCTTTGAGTCCATCCCGACAACGAAAACCGGATCCCTGAAATATGTTTATATCCACCAAGCTGTTGGCAGACGGATTCCACAGATTGGCAGCAGCATCGCCTTGGGCGCAAACATAACGGCTTAGAAAATTCATGTCGCTCCAACCACCCAACTTCTTTTCAATGGCTTCCGTTAACGAGCCTTGAACTCGGGCCACCTCGCTGGGATTACCATAAAAGGACAAAATACTTTCCTTAATCTCAGAAAGAACGTCCTCATCCCTGATCCAAGTGGTGGCAGGACTGACGACGCTTTTTTCGTGTTCCAGACTTCCCTGCCAGGCCACCCCCAACCGACAAGGACCAAGCCGCAAGTGCATGGAGGCAGGAGACTCAAATAAAAGCACATCTGAATCCAGATAAAGAAACTCCCTCAGTCCCTGCCGCCGGGTAAACTCCTCGATCACTAACCACCGGGCTAAACAGAAAAACTCAAACTCGGCTGTGTTGGAAGACATGTGAAAATAGCTATCCCGAAGCCGCGGAACCGAAGAAGCAAAGTCCCGAATAGGCACATGCTCTAAGCCCCGATAATGCCTGTTCGTCTTGTCTCCCAGGAGAATCAGGGGGCTACTCCCCGCCCAGTGCCGTGCCTGCCAGAAGGTGTAGGGCAAATGCTTCGCATCGCCTGCTTGAAAAAAAACAACCGGGAGTTCGTTCTTCCGCTCAGAAATTTCTGAAGCCATTGTCATTTTCTAGCAGGTTGCACGCTCCTCGTCCTGCCAAACCTTGCCCAAAAACGTCAGCGAACCTCAAGCGAACCAAAACGATGGGGATGGCTGGATCGGCGCGGCTGTGTTAACTATTTTCCTGTGCAAGAGCTGAAAAAAATTTGGGCGTTTGGTCTGCCCTATCTGCGCCCCTACATGTTCCGCTTTGTCGCAGGCGTGGCCCTAGGAATGATTTTTGGCCTCTCCAATGGTCTCTTTGTTGTCTCGGTCGACTCGCTCTTTACCCGGCTAACTCAGCCAACCCAAGCCCCGACCCAATCCACAGCGGTCAGTGAAAAAACAGATCCGACTGCCCCCGTCCGCCACTTGCAAAAGCAAGTATCCAGTTGGTGGAAAGACACCACGCATGACGTAACAGAGAAGTGGCTCCCTCGGATCGGTCAACCTGTTACCTGGAAACAAGCCTTAGGCAGCTTCTCCCTGCTTCCACTAGTGATGGGTCTACGCGCCCTTTCTAGCTATTTGAGCACCTACTGCCTGACCTGGGTCAGTGCCCGAGTCATTCGAGACATGCAAGTCGCCGCCTTGAAAAAAGCCCAAGAACTCTCTGTGGCATTTTTCCAAAAACGTTCCGCCGCTGACATCTACAATTGCATCTCCTCTGATACCCGAGTCATCTACGACTCTATGACCAACGGATTTATCGACACCATTCGCGAGCCGTTCGCCATCCTCAGTATTGTGGGCGCAATGCTCTGGATCGACACGAAGCTCACCCTGATTTCCCTTTTCATGCTTCCTCTGATCATCGGCCCCGTGATCCTTGGAGGGCGACGCATCCGGTGGCTAATGAAAAACTCGATCACCATGGGGGTCATGCAGATCGGCTACCTCTTGGAGGCCCTAACCTCCGTCCGAATCGTCAAGGCCTACGGCATGGAGCGACGTCAAATGGAAACGTTCCGAAAGTTGGCAGACCAGATGGTCACTATGGCGGTGAAGCTGGCCCAAACCCGCAATCTCCTCAACCCCGTCATCGAAGTGTTTTGCATTCTCGGGGTCGGTTTCCTCATCACCTTTGTTTTCTACACTCGGACGGAGGCCTCCAGCCTGGTTTCGTTCCTTACCGCCCTGATGCTGGCTCCTGTCTCAATCAAAAGAATCGCGAACCTGCATCTAACTCTCGCGGCGGCCAGCATTAGTATTCAGCGACTTGAGGACTTCTACGATGAAAAGCCGACGGTTGTTGAGCCTGCCCATCCGCGCCCCCTCTCCACCTTCCGTCAGGGAATTCGGATCGAGAACCTCACCTTTTCCTATGGTCACACCCCCGTCTTGCAGGACGTCTCGCTAGAAATACCTTTCGGAAAAAAGATCGGCCTGGCGGGAGCAAGTGGCTCAGGCAAGAGCACGCTGATCAATTTGATCATGCGCTTTTACGATCCCACTCAAGGGCGGATTCTTTTTGATAGTTATCCGTTGTCGGAATATGCCACCAGCGATCTTTACCGGCAGATGGCCCTCGTCAGCCAGGATGTCGTCCTTTTCGATGCCTCGGTTGCCGATAACATAGGATTCGGGCGGGACGGATCGACTCAGGCGGAGATCGAGCAGGCGGCGAAATTGGCACAAGCTCACGAATTTATTTCGAAAATGCAGAATGGTTATGCCTCTCCGGTAGGGGAAAGAGGCCAGCTGATTTCGGGCGGGCAGAAAGCTAGACTGGCCATCGCACGTGCGTTTGTGCGAAATGCTCCGATTTTGATTTTGGACGAGCCAACCGCTGCTCTCGATTCCCATGCTGAAGCAGAGATTCAGGGAGCGATCGATTCGCTGGAACACGGGCGAACGGTTATCTGCATCGCCCATCGCCTTTCGACCCTCGCTAACATGGATGAAATCGTTGTGCTCGATCAAGGTCGGATGGTGGAGCGCGGCACTTTCGAGGAACTCCTCAAAGCCAAAGGTCATTTTGCCAAGATGGCAGAGCAACAGAGGCTAACGGCTTCAAGTTAACAGGAGACCACTCTAATCTGGCCGTCAGAAATCGGATGACGGAGGGCGGTGGTCATATCCCTCTCTTTTCTTTATAAACTACCAAGGAATTGACTGATGGCATGTTTATAGTATGATGCCAACATGATACGAACCCAGATCCAGTTCCAAAAAAAGACCTATGAAAATCTAAAAACAAAATCCAAGGAGACGGGAAAGAGCATATCGGAAATTGTCCGCAGATCTCTCGATCAGACAATCGAATCGCAAGAGTGCGATCAAAAATGGGCCCGTGCCTTAAACTCGTTGGGCAAATTTGCAAGCGGTCTGAACAATCTTGCCGAAAAACACGATGAGCACCTGGGCGATCGCTGGTGAATACTGTTTTTGTCGATACCTCGGCTTTTCTCGCGGCACTAGACAGTGGGGACAAATTTCACCCTGAGGCGGCTAAAAGATGGTCCGCTCTGGCTCGAGGCAAATCTGAGTTGCGGACAACAGATTATGTCCGCCTGGAAAGCTGGTCTCTTATTCAGCGACGGTTGGGTGCAGAGGCGGTGATGGCCTTTCAGGACGACTGGTTGCCCTTATGCAAAATTCATGAAGTGGGTCGTGATGGATTTGAGCGCGCCGCCGCGCAGTGGCGGATTGCCCAGCGTCGTAATCTCAGCTTGGTAGATTTGACCAGTTTTGATGCCATGCGTCAGCTGGCCATCCGAACAGCCCTAGCGTTTGACCAGCATTTTCAGGAGATGGGGTATTTGGAGGTTGAGGCGTAAACTGCAGGGCGGGGAGTTAGACTATTTCGGAATGCGGATTTAGAATTTCGAATTGAGGGTAAAGCAATGAACAAAGTTGAGCTGGAAAGGCGGACAAAGGAGTTCTCGCTGCAATTAATCCGGTTTTTGGAAAGTCTGCCCAAAAACTACCTTGGCGAAACCCTGGGCAGGCAGCTTCTTAAATCCGGAACCTCGATTGGAGCAAACTATCGTGAGGCGAATCGGGCGGAGTCGAAAGCGGATTTTATCC
>Ga0214919_10001648_pt1 | contig 36086 bp, 33 predicted proteins | sample LL1503_MetaG_FD_177994 | JGI IMG/M metagenome (GOLD analysis project Ga0214919, IMG submission 177994) | Freshwater microbial communities from Lake Lanier, Atlanta, Georgia, United States - LL-1503 | ecosystem: Environmental > Aquatic > Freshwater > Lake | place: USA: Georgia | collected...
GGCTTTCACATGCAGTAATATTTGGAGGAGTATCTCAACTTCACCAAACGAATCAGTTAAAAAACGGAGTCGATATTTTGGTGGCAACACCAGGCAGATTATTAGATTTAATGAGTCAAGGATTTATCGGATTGCAACATTTAAAAATATTTGTACTAGATGAAGCAGATCGTATGCTCGACATGGGTTTTATTCACGATGTAAAAAGAGTGATCATAAAATTACCTGTAAAAAGACAAACACTTTTCTTTTCGGCCACTATGCCGCCAGAAATTCAGACGCTGGCGAATGTATTGTTGACCCATCCATCAAAAGTAGAAGTAACCCCCGTGTCCTCTACTGTTGATGCAATCGATCAAAGTTTATTTTTTGTAGACAAGAATAATAAGCCAGGCCTATTGCTATACCTTTTAAAAAATGAAAAAATTCTTACAGCACTTGTTTTTACCAGAACCAAACACGGTGCAGATAAAGTAGTAAAAATACTTCATAAAGAAAATATAACTGCGGCTGCTATCCACGGCAACAAATCGCAAAACGCACGTCAAAACGCACTGACTAACTTCAAAAATGGAAATCTAAGAGTACTCGTTGCTACTGATATTGCAGCAAGGGGAATTGATATTGATGAACTTACTCATGTTATTAATTTTGAATTACCCAATGTGCCAGAAACCTATGTTCATCGCATAGGCCGAACTGGTAGAGCGGGCAATACGGGAATTGCTTTTTCTTTTTGTGATCATGAGGAAAGAACAGAACTAAAGGATATTCAAAAGCTAATAGGGAAAAACATTCCAGTGATAGATAGCCATCCTTATCCACTAAGTGCCGCTTCCTTTTCGTCACCTATATTAAAAGGCCCTAAACCACCTAGTCGAAATAATAGAAGTAATTTCAATTCCTCAGACAGGGGAAAAAGAAGGGGAACAGGTTCTCAGAAATCAAATACCAGATAAAAGCTAAGAACTGTCATTTCAATTAAAATAATTTATTATTCAATAAACCGAAGTATTAACTTCGGTTTTTTAATATAGATCATAATTTTATGGAAGCCTCCTTTTTATAAAAAACAGTAAAAATGCAAACCCGTAATTATTTTTCTTATTTATTGAATCCGCTTGAACTTCTGCGGACAAAAAAAATATTGCAGGTAAATCCAACAGCAATATCTACAAGGGAAGAGCCGGAAGCTGTTAAGCTTTTTGTATATGATTTTGACAATCAAAATTTAGAAACAAAGGAGTTGTCAACGGTATCTTCTTGTTTTTCGTATATCAACTCCCCCACTACAACCTGGTTGAATGTAGATGGATTAAGGAAAACGGATGTAGAAGAAATCTGTAATAAATATGGTATTCATTATTTGATAGCAGAAGATATTTTAAGTGTAGGGCACCGACCTAAAATGGATGAGATTGACGGCTTGTTATTTTGTCTACTCAACATGCTTTATTTTAATGAAAAAGATTCTACCGTGGAATTAGAGCAGATCAGCATTGTGCTCGGTAAAAATTTTGTAATTAGTTTTCAAGAAGACGAAACAAGAGATGTTTTTACTCCATTAAGAGAAAAATTAAAAATCACCGGAAGTAAGGTCCGGCATAATAATGCAGATTATTTATTTTATTGTTTGCTTGATTTGATAGTTGATAATTATTATGTAGTCATGGAAAAGTTGGGTGATAAAATTGAAATTTTAGAAGAAGACATCGTTAGAAATTCAAATAAGCGCACATTGGCAAGAATTAATATGTTGCGCAAGGAAATGATTATTCTTAAAAGAAGTGTTGCCCCAGTTCGTGAATTAATAAATGGAATATTAAGAAGCGAGAGTGAACTAATTGAGGAAAGAACTGAAAAATATTTTAAGGATGTTTATGATCATATTGTACAAGCCAATGACCTTGCAGAAAACTATCGGGATATGATGATGAACTTACATGATCTTTACCTGAGTAATGTAAATATAAAAATGAATGAGGTGATGAAGGTGATGGCTATTGTAACCTGTTTATTGGCTCCAGCGACTGTAATTGGTGGAATATTTGGAATGAATTTTGAATCGATTCCTTTGCTGCACGATAAATGGGGATTTTTTATTTCGGTTGCCTTAATGTTGCTTATCCCTCTTTTAATGCTTAGGATGTTTAAGAAGCAGGGCTGGTTTTAATACGAACAGAGTCAATTGCCTTAATAGCTACTTCTAGCCTTTGTTGATAATTACCGCTAATATTTACCCAGGGAGTAGATTGATTAATGAGCAGGTCCTTGTAATGATGGTACAACTTTTCTCGAATCTCTAAATCAGGATACTCTCTTAACTCATCCTTTACCCAAGGTAAATCTATATTGCAAAGTAAATAAAGGTCATAGCTGTTTTCTACAATTTGATTTAATATCCAAGGATGACATTTATCAAAAACAAATTCACACCAAACTTTTAATACATACATATTTGTGTCTATCAAGATAAGTTCAGAACTTGAAGTTGAATTGGATTCATTCGCATTTTTAATTTTATCTTTCGCCGCCTGAATAGCAGCATTTTCCAAAGCGAATTGTCCTTCAGCAATTTCTAGTAAATTATCATAGCTGTATTCAGTGCCGTTGGCAAGTAAATATTCACGCGCATACTCTTTCACCCACTCTGTATTGTAGTGATTGGCCAGCTGTTCGCACAGACTGCTTTTTCCAGTACTTTCGGGTCCTATCACCACCACTTTTATAATCATAATTTTTCACTCATTTTCCAAGAAGGATTTGCCTTGATTATTTTTTTATAAATAGCACATTGTTCATGGTGAGCACCTGGTAAATAACCAGTGCTTAATAAAAATTCATTCACTATTTCACCTCCAGTAAATCGGAATGTTTTTTTAAAAAGTATTGTCCATTCATTTCTGCTTTTAGGATGATGCAGATCAAGCCATTTTTTGAATGAACCATATACTTTTTGAAGAGCGATAATAGACTTTGCATTCTCAATTGCAGCACTTACTTTTAATCTATTCCGAATAATGCCTGCATCGTTTAATAATCGCTCAACATCTTTCTCTTGATATCCCGCAACTTCTTGGATATTAAAATTATTATAAGCTTTTCGAAAATTTTCTTGTTTTTTTAAGATGGTAGTCCAGCTAAGTCCAGCTTGATTGATTTCTAATATCAATCGACAAAACAATTCATTGTCATCATGAATTGGAAATCCATACTGCTCATCATGGTATAGTTTATTAACGATCAGATCATCCTGCTTCATTCGAAAAATCGCTTCACAGTAACTCATTTTTACGATTTGACTTTATTAAGTTTTTCATATCGGTTTATCCATTCCATCAGTCCAAAGATGGCCATAATTAATAGGATAAAATAATAGACACTTGTAAATACATAATGTTTTACAAAGTATAAAGGAATAGATGCTATATTGGTAGCAATCCACCAGTACCAGCTTTCAATCTTTTTCTTTGTCATCAACCACATTGCAGTAAAAGCAGAAGCGCTTGCAAAGGCATCTGCCCATGGAATAGCTTCGGGTGCAAAATTAGTTTTCAAATAGGACAATGCCGTATAGATGACCAAATAAAAAACGGTGAAAAATATCAATTGTTCTTTCCATTCTTTTTTATTTCCAGCGCTTATTTGTAGAACTACATTTTTATTATCGTCTTTTTTTGCCCACCCCATCCAACCATAAATACTCATGATTGTATAATAAAAGTTAACGCTTGCCTCTCCAAGTAGGCCACCTTTAAAACTAAGGTAAGTATAAAAAAGTGTATTTATTAAACCGGATGGGTATACCCAAATATTTTCTTTTTTTGAGAACCACACACTGATAATACCAGCCAATACGGCTATATATTCCAACCATCCAGTCTTTTGTATGTCAGCAATAAACTGTTGAATAATTTCCTCTAAGTTCAAAATTTACTATTTAAAATTTCGGTAACGATGTTCGAAGTTAAATCATTCTGCGGGTTGTTGTAAGTGTTACCAATAATTGAAAATACATCTTGCAATAATTTTTGAGCAGCTTAAAAATAGAAATGTATATTTATAAAAACATTTACTAGTCAATTAAAAAATGTAGGATGTTAAAAAAGGTCAGTCTTTTACTACTTATTATTTTGTATATCAGTGGAGGCATCAATCATTTTGTTCACCCCGAAGTATATTTGCCAATCATTCCCAATTACCTGCCTTTTCCGATGGTAATAAATATAGCAAGCGGGGTATTAGAAATTATATTGGGGGCAATGCTGGTATTTTCAAAGACAAGAACCTTGGCTGCCTATGGCATTGTAATATTGTTGATACTTTTTATTCCTACCCATATTTACATGATTCAAAAGGGAGGATGTATGAGTGAGGCAATTTGCATACCCAATTGGGCGGCATGGATTCGATTATTTCCTTTGCAGTTAATATTAATTGCTTGGGCATGGTGGCACAGAAAATAATATTACAGGGAAGCATAAAAAAAGCACCCCTACAATAGGAATGCTTTCAATGTTTTATCTCAGCTAGTATTTTATTCAGCTTCTGCTACTACTTCTTTTACTTCAGGAATCATTCTTTTCATCATTCCTTCAATACCCGCTTTAAGGGTAATCATTGAGGAGGGACAACCACTACAACTTCCTTGCAACATTAAATTAACTCTACCCTCTTCGTAGCTTTTAAATTGTATAGCACCACCATCCATTTCAACTGCCGGCTTTACATAATTTTCTAATAACTCTTTGATACGTTTTACCACATCATCATCATCTGCACTTACTTCATTGCTGCTTTCCTGCTTCATCGTAGCAACCGCTTCATCATTCACTACCGCTTTACCTTCTTCAAGGTACTCTTTCAAAAATAATTTGATGGTAGGAATCACATCCTGCCAATCATCTGTGGCCGTAGTTTTGGTGAGGGTGATAAAATTACTAGCAATAAAAACAGATTTAATAAAAGGAAATGTAAACAACTCCTGCGCCAACGGCGAAGGGCTTGCACTGGTTTCATCCTGAAAGTCGATGCTTTTGCCTGGATACAGTAATTTGTTGGCAACAAACTTCATTGTCTCCGGATTAGGAGTCATTTCCGTATAAATACTGATCACCGGATTGCCTGTTTTTATCATATTGGTTCATTTAATAAATTCAGTACAAAGGTAACAACAAAGCGATAACAAAGGAATTTCTGAACTTTTTGTCCCCCTTTAGTAGCTAATAATTTCTTATTTCGAAAACTCTTCGCCACCGAAAGGCCCTTAGGCTTTCGTTGGCTACCGAAGAACTTTATTCCAGTATTCTTAGTTTGGCATAATTGAGCATAATCTTTTTTTCACCATTCAGCTCAAATAATACGGTTGCAATTGGATTGTGAGCGGCGCCTTCCATTTTTAATACCTCGCCAAAACCGAATTTTTGATGTTCTACTTTTTGCCCTGCTTGTAAATTACTGGTATCACTGGGCATAAAGTCTGCTGATGGCGTATGCTCTTTTGCAGCAGGTTTTGTAGGAATCAAATAAGCCGGCCTAGATTTTTCTTCTTTTTTAGCTGCAGGCGGCGGAGATTTATAGCTGCTGCCGCCAGAACCGTTTCTGTCAAATGCGCTACCACCCCAGTTATTGCTATGTCCTCCTTGATTTCGAATGCCTCCACCCGCAAAACTCTTATCAATATATTCAGCTGGCATCTCGTCTATAAAACGACTGGGTTCATTTTGTTGCAACTGTCCAAAACGGTAACGAGCATTCGCATAGGTTAACCAAAGCTTTTTCTTGGCCCTGGTAATGGCTACATAAAACAATCTTCTTTCTTCTTCTAACTCTTCGCGGGTATTGATACTCATTCCACTAGGAAATAAAGTTTCTTCTAGGCCACCCACAAAAACACAGCTGAACTCTAACCCTTTTGCAGCGTGTATGGTCATTAACTTAACGCTGTCCGCATCTTCTTTTTCATTGTCAGCATCTGTTAACAAAGTGATTTGTTGCAAATAGCTTCCAAGGCTCTTATCGCCCACCTCTCCATCTTCTTCATTCATTGGAGTTTCAATAAACTCTTTGATAGAGTTTAGCAATTCTTGAACGTTCTCATACCTTGCAAGACCTTCAGTAGTTTTATCATTGAAGAGCTCTTTTACAATTTGTGTGCTTTTGCCAACAATGACCGCTAAGTCGTACGCATTTTTTTTATCAAGTTCGCTTTGAAACATTTTTATCATCGTCACAAACTCGCTGATCGCTTCTAGTGTGCCGGATTTAAATCCATAGGAACGAGCATTTTCAAGCACCTGCCATAAAGTGATATTGTTTTCATTGGCGGAAAGAACAGCTCTATCCATGCTAGTTTTTCCGATTCCTCTGGTGGGATAATTGATAACCCGCTTTAAGGATTCTTCATCATTGGGGTTTACTACCAATCGCAAATAGGCTACATAATCTTTTATTTCTTTTCGCTGATAAAAAGAAAGACCACCATAAATTCGGTAAGCGATATTCATACGGCGTAGACTCTCTTCATAACTTCTACTCTGGGCATTGGTACGATATAAAATGGCAAACTCATGATTGAAAAAATGATTGCGCAATTTTTCTTCTTGAATAGTATCGGCTACGTACTTGCCCTCCTCATTATCAGTAGCCGTTCTAACCAATTTTATTTTATCACCTTCTCCTTTATCAGTCCAAAGTTTTTTAGGCAATTGATTTTTGTTGTTGCCAATAATTTCGTTCGCAACACTTAAAATGCTTTTAGTACTCCGATAATTTTGTTCAAGCTTTACCACTTTCACCTCATCATAATCTTTCTCAAACTGAAGAATATTTTCAATGGTAGCACCTCGGAAACTGTAAATACTTTGAGCATCATCACCTACTACACAAATATTTTCATGCATTGCGCCTAGCAATTTGATGATCTCGTATTGCGAGGTATTCGTATCTTGATACTCATCAATTAAAATGTATCTAAATTTTCGCTGGTATTTGCTGAGCGCATCGGGATGATTCTTAAGTAAGAGATACATTTTAAAAAGCAGGTCATCAAAATCCATGGCTCCGTTTTTAAAACAACGTTTGTTATAAGCATCATATATTTTGCCGATCATTGGCCGATTGGCTCTTGAATCTTCTTGTTGAGTACCCCAATCATTCTGATATTCATCTGGTCCAACCAGACTATTTTTTGCAGAAGATATTCTATTGTAAACGGTATTAGGTTTATAATGTTTATCATCCAAATCCATTTCCTTGATTACTGTTTTGAGTACAGATTTGGCATCATCTGTATCATAAATAGTAAAGTTGTTGGGATAGCCAATTTTATTGGCTTCACCACGTAAAATTCTTGCAAACACACTGTGAAAAGTTCCGATGTATAGGTTCCTAGCTTCTGCATTACCAAGGGTACGCTCAATTCTTTCTTTCATTTCCTTGGCCGCCTTATTGGTAAAGGTGAGTGCTAAAATATGGAAAGCATCCACTTGGTGAAACCCCATTAAATGAGCAATTCGAGTGGTTAGTACTTTCGTTTTACCACTACCCGCTCCCGCAATAATCATTATTGGCCCATCCTTATGTAACACAGCTTCTCGCTGTGGCTCGTTCAGTTCGTCTAAATAATTCGCCATTGCACAAAGGTACGAATAGCTTTATTGGAGTGGAATGATGTGGGGAAATATTTATCGCTTTTTAATTTTCAAATAATGAAAATTATGAATATCGATACTATCAATTTTGATTTATGAAGAACTTCTTTCAATAATTAATTAAAAACCAGTAAACAATTATATATTAGCAGTTGATGGAGATAGCTTTTGATTGAAGCAATAATTGGGGCTTTCAAAAATAAGTTGCTGTACATTTTATCTCCACTTGTTTTTTATTTTAAATAATCTTACCCAAACAGTTTTCTGTTGGATTGTATATTTTTTATTGAACCATTTTTTATTGCTATTATGAAAAAAATTTTTACCATTCAGAAAAAAAGCCAACCGCTATTTATTATTTTATTGGCAACTCTTTTGTTGTCCAGCTGCAAGCGATCGGCCAGTGACCTTCGCATAAAGCAAATGGACTCTGCCGCTGTTGTAGGATTGGCAAGGGCTATAGAGTCTCAAGTAAAGCCGGAGTTGGCGGAAGGATTGTCGTTGAAATTGTGGGGTGTTGATTCATTGATTATATCTCCCATTGCAATTGATATAGACGATTCGGGGAAATTATATTATACCACTACCGATCGTCAAAAGAATTCTGAATTTGATATTCGAGCTCACCATGATTGGGAAATTGGTTCCATTCAACTTCAAACTGTTGAAGATAAGAGAGCCTTTCTTCATAAAACATTGTCTCCAGAAAATAGTGATAAAAATAAGTGGCTGAAGGATATGAATAAAGATAGCTCTCATGATTGGAGAGATATGCTGGTAGAAAAAGAAAAAGTATATCGGGTGGAAGATGTAAATGGGGATGGTGTTGCCGATAAGTCGCAGTTGGTGGTGGATGATTTTCATGATGAGGTAACCGATGTGGCCGGCGGTGTTTTAATTAATGGCAAGGATCTTTATGTTGGAGTGGCACCTGATTTATGGAGAATGAAAGATAGCAATGGCGATGGAATAGCAGATGAAAAAACTTCCATTTCAAGTGGCTATGGAGTTCATGTAGGATTTGGTGGACATGGAATGTCGGGAGTAGAGATGGGCCCAGACGGTCGTATCTATTGGCAGATTGGTGATATTGGCTTTAATGGAAAAGACAAGACAGGAAAGAAATGGGAGTATCCAAATAGTGGGGTTATTGCAAGAGCCAATCCTGATGGAAGCGATTTTGAAATTTTTGCAGCGGGACTTCGAAACACCCATGAGTTTGCTTTTGATGCGTATGCCAATTTGATTAGTGAAGACAATGATGGAGACCATGCAGGCGAAAAAGAAAGGTTGGTTTATATTGTAAATGGTTCAGATGCCGGCTGGAGAAGCAATTGGCAGTATGGAAAATATAGAGACAAGGACAACAACGGTTATAAAGTATGGATGGATGAAAAAATGTGGATGCCTCGATTTGAAGGGCAAGCTGCTTATATCACTCCTTGCATCAATAATTTTGAAAGCGGCCCTGCTGGGGTGGTGTATAATCCTGGGACAGCTTTATCACCTGCGTATAAGAATACTTTTTTTGTAGCAAAATTTGTTGGCAACCCTGCTAAATCTGGTGTCTATTCATTTAAATTAAATCCCCATGGTGCAAGTTTTGAGTTGGGTGAAAATAAAATGGTGGTAGGGGGTATTTTAGCCACTGGTCTAGATTTTGGCCCTGATGGAGCACTTTATATAGCCGACTGGATTGATGGATGGGATGCTACTAGTTTTGGACGTATTTGGAAGATGGACGATATCAAAGGTTCTGCTATGGCTGAAAGGGCTCAAATTAAAATGTTGTTAGCGGCGGATTTAACTAAGTATTCTGTGCAACAGTTGAAGTCTTTGTTGATGAATGCTGATATGAGGGTTAGGTTAAAAGCACAATTTGAATTGGTTAAGCATGGCGTTGAAGGGGCTTCGACATTTGAAAAAGTATTGAATGAAAATAGCAATCAATTGGCCAAGATTCATGCTATCTGGGGCATCAGTCAACTTGCTCGTCAAGATAAAAAATGGGGAAAGCTTTTATTTCCATTGCTAAAAGATTCTGATGCAGAGATTAGGGCCCAAGCAGCTAAATGGATTGGCGACACAAGATTGGTGGATGCGGGTAAAGACCTTGTTGCTTTGTTAAAAGATTCCAGTAGTAGAGCTCGTTTTTTTGCAGCGGAAGCATTGGGAAGAATTGCTTACGAACCAGCAATAGAATCAATCATAGAAATGTTAAGGGATAACAATGATCAAGATGCTTATTTGCGTCATGCGGGATGTTTGGCATTGGCAAGAATAGGAAAAGCAGCTCCGATAGTAGCGTTATCAAAAGATAAATCGCGTGCACTAAGAATTGCAGCGGTAGTAGCATTAAGGAGAATGAGCAATCCCGAGATTGCTGTTTTTTTAAATGATACAGATGAGTTTGTAGTAACAGAAACTGCGCGTGCTATCAATGATGATCTTTCAATTAAAGATGCGCTGGCAGCTTTAGGAAATTTACTTACTAAAACTCAATTTACCAATGAGGCTTTAATAAGAAGAGCAATCAATGCAAACCTTCGAGTGGGAAATGAGCAAGCGCTTCAAAATTTGATTGATTATTCTTCGAAAGAGAATAATCCAGAAAAAATGAGAGCAGAATCAATAGAAACGATTAGCACCTGGTCAAAGCCATCGGTATTGGATAGGGTGGATGGAAGATATAGAGGAGTTATTTTAAGAGACTCATTGGCATTAAAAAATAAAGTAGGGGCTTCAGTAGTTCAATTATTAAAAAGCAAAGAGTTTGTAGTAAGGGCAAGTGCCATCAAAGCAATTGGCAAATTATCGATTAAGGAGGGGGCAAATACTTTGATGGAGATGCTTAAAAAAGATACCTCTGCAACTGTAAGGGTAGAGGCATTAAAAGCAATTGCTTCTATGCAGGATGCAAGAATAAGCGATGCAATTAAAATAGCAACTGCAGACAAGGACAAAAAGGTAAGAGTTACAGGCATTGGCTTTTTGAAAAAGATGAACATTTCGCAAGAGTTAATGGTTTCATTGCTTTCTGAAGTGATTCAAACAAAGACCACCGAAGAAAAACAGGAGTCATTGTTGACCCTAGGAAAATTATCTTTTAAAAATACTCGTCCAGTTTTTGAATCACTGCTTCATCAGATGGAAACCAATCAACTTCCTCCTGATATATTATTAGAATTATCGGAAGCAATTGACAGCAGTCGTGCACCTGAATTAATTTCAAGATATAAAACAGCGAGTAGTAAATTATCGAAAGATGCTTTAACGGCGGCCTATGCGGGAGCTTTGTATGGGGGAGATGCTGATAAAGGAAAGCGACTCTTTTTTAAGGTTGAATCAGCTCAGTGTATTAAATGTCATGCGTACGACGACAAGGGAGGCAATGCTGGTCCGCGTTTGAATGGGGTGGCAAAAAGACTTTCTCGACAATTGATACTTGAATCTTTAATTAATCCGAGTGCTCGTTTGGCTCCAGGTTATGGTGTTGTTAATCTTACCCTTAAAAGTGGCCAATCGGTTTCGGGCATTTTGGAAAGTGAAAATAACAAGAGCATAATTTTAAAGGCAGGCAACAATCAAAAACAGGTGATTGCTAAGAACGATATATCGAAAAGAGAAAATGCAGCTTCTAGCATGATGGAGGTTAAAGATTACCTAACTAAAAAAGAGATAAGAGACTTAGTTAGTTTCTTGTCTACCTTGGATACGGATTAGAAAACGAGACAAATTATTAAAAATCAGCCTATTCAACAAAAATTAACACTTTGTGGTATTGTTTTATTCAATAAACTGTTGTCAATTTGAAAATCCAATTTAAAGAAGAATTTGCTTACAAGAAGACAATGCTATAATTTTTGCCCGTTTTGATCCTTTACCCTGAGGTTTTAAAAGAATGGCGATATTCTCATCCTATTTTATACCCTATTCCAGCTTTTTTGGAATAGGGTTTTTACTTTAAAAAGGGCTTCGCTAAATTTTTTACTAAAAAATACTAAAAAAATTAGTGTTAATAAAAGAAAAGATATATCTTTGTATCGGAGCTTATTTTTACAACGCATAACTAGATACATCACTTAAAAAAACTAAAACAATGAGTAACGCAGAAAAATTAAAGGCCTTAAAGTTAACAATGGACAAAATCGACAAAGATTTTGGCAAAGGATCGGTAATGATAATGGGCGATAAGCCACATGTGGAGCAAGAGGTGATTTCAACAGGATCACTAGGTTTAGATGTGGCATTGGGAATTGGCGGTTTGCCAAAAGGAAGGGTAATTGAGATTTATGGTCCTGAGAGCAGTGGAAAAACGACGATTGCAACGCATGTAATAGCGGAATCACAAAAAAAGGGTGGTATGTGTGCATTTATAGATGCAGAGCATGCTTTTGATAGTGCTTATGCTCAAAAATTAGGGGTCGATATCGACAACTTACTTATCTCTCAGCCTGATTATGGTGAGCAGGCTTTGGAAATTGCCGATCGCTTAATCTTGTCGGGTGCTGTAGATGTAGTAGTAATTGATTCGGTAGCAGCCTTGGTACCTAAGAGCGAGTTGGAGGGCGAAATGGGAGATAGTAAAATGGGTTTACATGCTAGGTTAATGAGTCAGGCGCTTCGAAAACTGACGGCTACAATTTCTAAAACTAACTGCTGCTGCATTTTTATCAATCAGCTGAGAGAAAAAATTGGAGTTATGTTTGGAAATCCTGAAACGACTACCGGAGGAAATGCTTTGAAATTTTATGCATCTGTAAGATTGGATATTCGTAGAATGGCACAGATAAAGGACGGAGATGAAGCGATTGGAAATCGTGTAAAAGTTAAAGTCGTAAAAAACAAAGTAGCGCCACCTTTCCGTCAGGCTGAATTTGATATTATTTTTGGAGAAGGTATTTCCAAGACTGGAGAAATTATTGACATGGGTGTAGAGTTGGGTATTGTCCAAAAAAGTGGTAGCTGGTTTAGTTACGATAGCAATAAATTAGGACAAGGAAGAGATTCAGTAAAACAATTGTTGCTTGACAATCCAGAAATGGCGAAAGAAATTGAGGTGAAGATAAGGGCTAAGATAGCCGAGACAATGGCAGTATAAGTAATTATTTATTAGGGGTTAGTAAATACAAGCCATTCCGAAAGGGATGGCTTTTTTGTAATATTCTATTCCATGATTTTAGTCCGCCGCGGTGGATTGATTTTTTTGTTACTTTTTTGCATCAAGGCAAAAATTAAAAGCATTCTATTCCAAAAGAAATTTCACCAATAAATACTTAACTTTATTTTACTATGAAAATAAAAAACTTATTAATCATTTGACAGATTATTTAGTAGTTTTTAACCGATTTTTTTGATCAAAAGTTTAACCGAATTTGAACGTAGGTTTTTTGCAAGTCGATTATTTAAAAAAGCTTTTTTCTAAATCATTCAATCAAACTGATATTTATGAATTTTCAATTCAATGAAAATTATTTTCTTGAAAATGATAGAGTAAGCCTCAGGCCCTTGAGTGTTGAAGACGTAGAAAATTTACTTCCCTATTCACTCAATGAGCCCGAACTATGGACCTATTCAATGATTCAAGCAATTGGCAAAGAGGGACTAATTAATTATATACAACTTGCGATTGAAGGTAAATTATCAGAAAAAGAATATCCATTTATTGTTTTTGATAAGTTAAATAAACAATACGCCGGCAGCACTCGGTTTTATGACATTCAGCTAAATAATAAATCTTTACAGATCGGGTATACCTGGTATGGTCAAAAGTTTCAAGGTACAGGCCTAAACAAACATTGTAAGTTCCTGTTGTTAAACTTTGCATTTGAAAAACTAGGAATGCAAAGAGTAGAATTTAGAGCAGACGCTAACAATGAAAAAAGCATCTTAGCAATGAAAAGTATCGGCTGCACAACAGAAGGAATTTTGAGAAGTAATGGAATACGTGCTGACGGAACCAGAAGAGATAGCATTGTATTAAGTATTTTAAAATCGGAATGGGAGAACGGTTTAAAGGCTTCATTAAATAGTCAACTGACACAATAGTCTGATATATTTTTTATTCCTTCAATTAAAAAATTTTTAGAATTAAATGAATCCATCAAAAAACATGGATGAATATATTGATCGCTTTCCAGCGTCAACTCAAGCAATTTTAACCAGGTTAAGGTTGGCAATAAAAAAGGCAGTCCCCGATGCCGAAGAGGCGATTAAATACGGCATGCCCACTTTTACTTTCAGGGGCAACCTAGTTCATTTTGCAGCGTATAAAAATCATATTGGATTTTATCCTACACCCTCTGTAATCAATCATTTTTCATCTGAACTTTCGAGCTATAAAACGTCTAAGGGTGCCATTCAATTTCCTATTGAGAAGGCTATTCCTCTTTCCATAATTAGTAGGATGGTTAAGTTTAGACTTAAGCAGCAGATGCAAAAGCAGCACATAAAATAATATTCAATTGTTAGCACCCGCATAATTTGCATAAAAAAATAAACACAATAGCGCTTAGCTTATCTTTGCAGTATGATTAAAAACACTTTGATAAAAGCAACCGAAGCGGGTGCAAGTGAATTACAACGGTTTTTTAACGGCAGCTTTAAAATAACCAATAAAGAAGGAATTAATAATCCAGTAACAGAGGCAGACCACGCTTCTGAAAAAGCAATTTTTGAAGTGATCAGAAAAGATTTTCCAGATCATTTTATTTTAAGTGAAGAATCTGGTGAAATAAAAATGGACAGTGAATACAAATGGATCATTGATCCCATTGATGGTACGGTAAATTTTGCTAATGGAATTCCTCTTTGCTGTATTAGCATTGGATTGGAACACAATGGAACCATCATAATGGGCGCAGTTTATAATCCAAATATGAATGAATTTTTTTTCGCCGAAAAAGGTAAAGGCGCAACACTCAATAATAAACCAATACAGGTAGGCAATAAATCAGCAGTGATTGACAGTTGTCTCGCCACAGGTTTTCCTTATACTTATGTAAATACGCCCAATGGCGGTTTGGAGGTGTTCAACACTCTTATTCGAAGAGGTGTTGCACTTAGAAGAATCGGGAGTGCAGCATTGGATCTATGCTGGGTTGCAGCTGGTCGATTTGATGGCTTTTATGAACATATTTTACAGGCATGGGATAGTGCAGCAGGGTTTTTAATGGTAGAAGAGGCAGGTGGAAAGGTGACCGACTTCAAAGGAAACCATTACTCCGTTTACCAGCCTCAATTACTAGCAACCAATGGCAAGATTCATGACGAAATGCTGAACTTAATTAATAATCCGTTAGAATGGGATAGCAAAAAATTTGCAGCAAGCAATTAAAAAATTATTTTTTAATCAGCTTTTAAATTTTGTGGAATAAAGTTTCATTCTTCATTTAAATTATTTAAAAATATTTTCATCAATGAATAACGAGCGCACTGAGATATCTTCTCTTGGAGAGTTTGGTCTTATAGATCATCTTACACAAAACAATGAAACCAAGCTTGCCTCTACAGTTTTGAGTGTAGGCGACGATGCTGCGGTGATTGATCATTTTGGTAAGCAAACCGTTATAACTACCGATATGCTGGTAGAAGGCATTCATTTTGATTTAATGTATACTCCTCTAAAACATCTTGGGTATAAAAGTGTAGTGGTTAATCTGAGTGATATTTATGCTATGAACGCAGTGCCAACGCACATTACTTTAAGTATAGCATTTAGTAATCGTTTTAGTTTGGAGGCAATGGATGAGTTTTATGAGGGTGTTTATGCAGCTTGTGAAAAATACGAAGTTGATTTGATAGGCGGAGATACCACTTCTTCTCAAAAAGGATTTGTTATTTCAATTACAGCCATTGGCGAAGTGGCTCCAGATAAATATGTTAAAAGAAGCACTGCACAAAAAGGAGATCTTTTGTGTGTGACTGGTTTTTTAGGAGGCGCATTTTTAGGACTGACCATTTTAGAAAGGGAAAAAAGAATTTTCGCAGAGACAGGCTCTCAGCCCGACTTAGAAGACCAAGCATTTATAGTAGGAAAACTCTTAAAGCCGGAAGCTAGAAAAGACATCATCGAATTTTTTGCAACCAATGAAATTATACCTACTTCTATGATTGATGTAAGCGATGGGCTTAGTAGTGAAACATTGCATATTTGTAAACAAAGCAATCTTGGTTGTATTATTTATGAAGATAAAATACCCGTGCATGAGGAGGCTCGTCAATTTGCATACAAACTTGAATTAGATCCAACAGCTTGTGCATTAAGTGGCGGAGAAGATTATGAGTTGCTGTTTACCTTATCGCAAACAGATTATGATAAAATCTTGTTGAACGAACAAATTAGTGTAATCGGTTACATGACTGAGGCAGAGGAAGGAACTCATATATTAACCCGCGGAGGAAATAAACATGCATTGGTTGCTCAGGGCTGGAATCATCTGAAGAGCTAAATATTTTTCATTTTCATTCATGCAAAAACAAAATTTCTTACTGTGTATCATTTGTATGCTGCTATTCACCGGCTGTTTTTCTACTAAAAAATTCGATGCAACAAAAAAATTCTCGAAAGAACAATTACAAAAAGACTACACGCTACTAAGAAATATTTTAGAAAAAAAACATCCTGCACTTTATTGGTATACCCCTAAAGACAGCATGAATTATTATTTTGACAGCATCTATCATGTCATTTCTGATTCGATGACTGAACTTCAGTTTGGCTGGAAAGTATTGGCTCCACTCACCAATAAAATTCATTGTGGCCACACGAGTTTTGGAATGAGCAAAAGTTGGAATAAAAATATAAGAGGAAAAAGAGTACCTTCTTTCCCGTTGTTTTTAAAAATTTGGGGTGATACAATGGTGGTAACGGGAAACCTTCATCGAAAAGACAGTTTGTTTAAAAGAGGTACTTTAATAACTTCAGTAAACGGTGTTAGCAATAAAGAATTGATTTCTCAAATGATGCAATACCTTCCACTAGATGGGTATTCAGACAATGTAAATTATATCCGTCTTAGCAGTAATTTCCCATTGTATCACCGTTATATTTTTGGAATATATAATAATTATTCTGTTGGCTATATCGATGCTGATGGGATAAAAAAAACGGCATTCCTACCGATGTACAATCCCCTTTTGGATACGACATGGAGACGCCAAAGACTGGTTAAAGTGCAGAGGCCGTCAAGAAAAAAAATAAAAAACGAAAGAGTAGAATCAGCGCGAACGCTAATAATAGATACCGCATTAAGCACAGCGACCATTGTATTAAATACTTTTTCTAATGGAGAATCACTTCACTTGCGTTCATTTATTAAAGAATCTTTTAAAAAAATAAGTCAACAAAATATTGCCCACTTAGTTATTGATTTGCGAAGCAATGGTGGTGGCGATGTGCCAATTTATGTAAAGCTTTTACAATATATCCGTCATACCAAATTTAAAGTGGCAGATACTGCATATGCAGTTGCAAAAAATCTTTCCCCTTTTTCTGCTAATATCAAGCAAGGTTTTTTCAACAACCTTACTCTTTTATTTCTAACAAGAAAACACGCTGATGGCAATTATCATTTTGGATATTGGGAAAGACATTGGTATCATCCTAAGTCCAACCGTCATTTTGATGGCCAGGTGTATGTACTTACGAGCGGACCTACATTTTCAGCATCGACTCTTTTTTGTAATGCAGTAAAAGGACAGCAAAATGTTAAGTTGATAGGAGAAGAAACAGGAGGTGGATGGCATGGCAACAGCGGCATACTGATTCCTGATATTACTTTGCCAATCACTAAATTACGTGTTCGCCTACCGCTGTTTAAAATAGTTCAATTTAATCATGTTCCAAAAAATGGAAGAGGGGTTATGCCTGATATTTATATTCCTCCTACGTTGGAAGGAGTAAGAAAAAACGAAGACAGAAAAATGCAAACAGTAAAAGAAATGATTCGGGTTTCCAATAATGCAGATCGAATAAAATTATCTAACGAAAATTAAAATCATCCGCATCTTTCCAAAACGGAAATTTGTTTCTTACCTCATTCAGCCACTCTTTTTGAAGAGTGATAGTAAAAATATCCTCCTCGTCAACCATATGATAGAGCACTTCACCCAAAGGGTCAATCACTAAACTATTTCCACTGTGACTAATATTATTTCCATCCATGCCTACTCGGTTTACGCCAATTACATAACATTGGTTTTCGATGGCCCTTGCGCAGAGCAAGGTTTTCCATGCATGGCTTCTTCGTTCTGGCCAGTTGGCTACATAAATTAAAACATCAAACTCAGGTCTTGTGTCAGGACTAGAATGAACTTCTTCCCCCATTGTTTTTTCAATTGGTGTAATTCTATTTCTAGCCCAGACTGGAAACCGAAGATCATAGCAGATTTGTAAATTTATTTTCCAACCCTTAACGGATGCGATTAGTCGCTTATTTCCAGCAGTGTAATGTTTGTCCTCTTCTGCAAATCCAAATAAATGCCTTTTGTCATAGTAACCAAATTCACCATTGGGTAGCATCCAGATGAGCCGGTTATAATATTTACCTTCTTCTTCAATGATCAAAGTTCCTGTTAAAATAATTTTATTAGCGGATGAAACCTCTTTCATCCACTGTACCGTTTCACCTTCCATGGTTTCTGCAAACAATTTAGGTTGCATGCTAAAGCCGGTAGTAAACATTTCTGGCAGTATAACAATTTCAGTTTTTTCTTGAAGGCTATTTATTTTTTCCCCTAACAAATGCAGGTTAGCATTTTTGTTTTCCCAAATAAGATTGGTTTGTAAAGTAGTAATAGTAAGAGGCGCCATGAAACAGTATTTGATAACAAATGTACAATATAGGCTTTAACAATTCTTTCGTTTTATTTTATCAAATCATTCACTACCTCTTGGATCAGGTTAGTTTCATAGCCTTTCATTATTAAATGGCTATGCAGCTTTCTCTTTTTGATAAATATATTTTTTTCGCTTTTTAGGGATTTAAATTTTAGTTCTGCTAATTTAGACAAGGTGGCAAAGTAGTCGGAATTATTAATAGCGGATAGTGCTTTTTTGATACAGTATTCACTCACATTTTTTTTCTTTAGTTCATATTTTATTTTGATTCGCCCCCATTGTTTTATTCTAAACTTGCCTCCGGCAAAATGAATTGCAAATCGCTCTTCATTTAAAAAATTTTCTTCTATCAGTTTGCTCATTATTTCTTCAGCGTCCTTTGCCGAAAGTCCAAATCCATATAATTTTTCTTTTATTTCACTGTGACAGCGTTCTTGATAAGCACAAAACTGCTTTATTTTCGGAAGGGCTTGTTGAGGAGTGAAATTTTGTAACTGCATAGGCTACAAAATTAGCCGCCGAACGATATAATCCAACGCTTATTTCTACTCCACCCCCAATTCACCCCTGAAAACAGCCAATGTTAAATTCTTTACTGAAAAAGGGATGATATATTCAGCTGGTTGAAGGGTAACTACTAAACAAATAAATTATTTTTTACATATTTGCTAGTTTACATTAGAGTTAGTAACATTGAGCCGGATTGTTGATATTATCTTGTTTGATTAGCTACAAAGATTTTATCTTTGATAATATATAAATCAATATTATGAAGTTTATCGTTTCTTCTTCGGCCCTACTTAAACAATTACAGCTGATTAATGGCGTAATTAATGCCAATACCGTTTTGCCAATCTTAGAAGACTTTCTATTTGAGATTGAAAGAAATAAGTTAACCGTAGTGGCAACTGACTTGGAAACTGTGATGAAGGTTCATCTAGATGTGGAAGCTAAGGACAATGGCAAAGTTTGTATTCCTGCTAAAATATTAATGGATTCATTGAAGAATATCGCAGAGCAACCTTTGACTTTTACTATTGACAAGAATTTCGGAATTGAAATAACGAGTGATAATGGAAAATATAAGGTGATGGGTGAAAATCCAGATAATTTTCCAAAAGAACCAGTTGCCGATGATGCAAATTCTTTTAAAATGACCTCTTCTGCTTTGGTGTCAGCAATTAATAAAAGTTTGTTTGCAGTAAGCAATGATGATCTTCGTCCAGCGATGACAGGTGTATTTTTTGAATTAGATAAAAAAGGACTTACCTGTGTTGCTACCGATGCGCATCGTTTAGTAAAGTACAAAAGAAAAGATGTTAGTTGTCCAAAGTCAGATACATTCATTGTACCTAAAAAGCCACTAAATCTTTTGAAAACTGCGATGCCTGACAATGATGACGAACTAACGTTATCTTATAATAGCAATCATTTATTTGTAAAGCATGGAGGAACAGAACTAGTTTGTAGATTGATTGACGCTCGTTTCCCTGATTATAAAGTAGTGATACCTGCTGACAATCCTTATAAATTGGTTTTGAATAAAAACGATTTTCAGAGTGCGCTTCGCCGAGTGAGTATATTCAGTAATAAGAGCACCAACCAGGTTGCACTTACTATCAGTGGAAGTGAATTACAGTTAGCTGCTCAGGATATTGACTTTAGTTTTGAAGGAAATGAGAGAATGAGTTGTCAATATGATGGAGAAGATTTACAAATTGCATTCAATGCAAAGTTTTTGATTGAGATGTTGAAAGCTGCAGAAACTCCAGATATTATTATTGAGCTAAGCACATCTACTAAAGCGGGTATTATTAAACCAACAGAAATGGATGAGAATGAAGACTTACTGATGTTGGTAATGCCACTGATGTTGAACAGTTAAACGATCTTAAAATTAGTTAACATTTTTTATGACAGGATTTGCTAAAAGCAGATCCTGTTTTGTTTTTAGAAAAAAAACGCTTCAGTGAAATATTAAAGTCCTCTTCGCAGATTTTTAGGACTGTACAATTTCTATGAAAACTGTATTGGTTATTGATGCTATTGAGAGGATCCCATTTGAGTAAAATAGGGAAAAATCTACCTTCAGGGTTTAAATAGCTATTCTCATTAATTTTTGTGACCTTGTGGTCTAAATTATATTGTTATGATATTAATCTTTCTTGGAATCATTCTTTTTATTGTTGCTAAGGTTGTAGTAAAAAACAATTCAGCTTTGTCTAAATTTGAAAAGGTAGGCAAGACGATATCAATTGTATTGGTGGCACTTGGTATTATGAACTCTTGCGTTAAACAAATTGATGCGGGAGAGATAGGAGTTAAAATATTATTTGGGAGTATTCAAAAAGACGTGATGTTAAGTGGGTTACATTTTATAAACCCATTATTGGATGTAAAAAATTTGGATGTAAAAACTCAAAACTATACAATGAGTGGAGTACATGACGAAGGTGATAAGGCAGGAGACGATGCGATTAAAGTACTGACTAGTGATGGGTTGGAAGTTACAATCGACCTTACTGTATTGTTTAGAGTAGTATCAATTGATGCCCCGAGATTATTAGGTGAAACAGGGGCTGACTATCGGGATAAAATTGTTCGTCCAATTACTCGTACAAAAATTCGAGACAATGCAGTTTATTATCAAGCGGTAGATTTATTTGGTTCAAAGCGAGATGAATTTCAGCAAAGAATTTATAAAACTATTGAAGATGATTTTAAGAAGCGTGGCTTAATGTTGGAACAACTGCTGGTAAGAAATATCACTTTGCCTAATTCTGTAAAAGCTTCGATAGAATCAAAAATTAATGCTGAGCAGGATGCAAAGAAAATGGAATTCGTATTGCAAAAAGAAAAGCAGGAGGCAGAAAGAAAAAGAGTAGAAGCGCAGGGTATTGCCGATTATCAAAAAATTATTAATACAGGCCTTACTGATCAACAATTACAATACGAACAGATAAAAGCAATGCAGGCCTTGGCACTAAGTCCCAATGCTAAAGTAATTGTAATGGGAAAAGGAAACGCGCCATTGATTATTGACGGAAAGTAATAAGTTTATTTATTTAGTTTATAAAAAATATACATTTTAGGGCACACCTTAAAATCCAATGGGCATGAACCTAGTAACCGTAAAAACATTTGATAGTTATTTTTCTGCTAATATTTTTTTAACCAAATTACACGCTGAGGGAATTGAATGTTATTTGAAAGATGAATATACAGTAACCTTAGATCCAATTTTATCGAATGCTATTGGAGGAATTAAGTTGGTAGTAAAAGCGGCTGACGAATCTTGGGTAAAGGAATTATTAGAGCGCTACGAATTAGATTATATAAATGCCGCTACTTGTCCTGAGTGTAGCAACAATAATTTTACTTACATCACAAAACCAGGCGCAACCAATTATTTGACCGCAATGTTTACATGGATATTTTCTAGTTATGCGGTAGCACCGTATTATGTATATCACTGTGAAAATTGTGGGTATGAATGTGAGCGACTTCCTGAAAAGATCGAGGAAGAGCAGATTGACTAGATTCATATTTACAAAACATTTTCAATCAAATAGGATTACATAATTCCTAACTTTGCCAATATTAATTTTTGATAATGAATAAAATTGCACTTATACCTGCTCGTTATGCAGCCACTCGTTTTCATGCTAAGCTGATGCAATTACTTGGTGACAAGACGGTTATTCGACATACCTATGACAACACCTTTGCTACCGGTTTATTTGATTCAGTGATGGTGGTAACGGATAGTGATATGATATACAACGAAATTGTTGATAATGGCGGAAAGGCAATAAAAAGTATTCGTGAACATGAAAGTGGAACTGATAGAATTGCTGAAGCAGTAGCAGAAATGAATGTTGACATAGTAGTAAATGTTCAAGGAGATGAACCTTTCGTTCAAAAAGGGCCGCTAGAAAAGTTGTTATATTTATTTGAAGGAGAGTCGGGAAAAAATGTCCAGGTGGCCTCTTTGATGCAGGTGATGACTGATCCAAAATTGATTGAAGATCCTAATTATGTTAAGGTGGTGGTCAATAAAAACATGGAGGCTTTGTTGTTTAGCAGAAGTGTTATTCCCCATCACCGCGATAAACAAGCTGCAGCTGTTTATTATGAACATATCGGCGTATATGCTTTTCGTAAGCAAGCGTTAATGAATTTTACAAGTTGGCCAATTACTCCTTTGGAGGCGGTTGAAAAAATTGAATGTCTTCGATATTTAGAAAATGGAATTCCTATCAAAATGGCAGTAACGGATTACATGGGAATAGAAATCGATACACCAGAAGATTTGATTAAAGCGGCTAAAATTTTATAATTAAAAAAGCGAATTAATATTTCACTAGAAAATTATTTAAAATAAATCGCCCAAATTCATAGAGCATTTGACAAACGCCAGCGAATCAATTATTTTTTCTCATCCACTTCATTACAAAAAACAAAAGGCATATCGTTGTAATAAAAATAATGGTGGAAATTATTTCCCATTTATTTAAGCTAGTTAATAGCCACACAATCGAAGCAATTCCAATAAAGGGTACAATTAATCCACCAGGTACTTTGAAAGTTTTTTCTGATTCATCTTCTTTATTGTTTCTTAATTTGATGGTGGCTAAAATTACAGACAGATAAACCAGTAGAAGGGCAGCACTAGCCAATACAGCAAGTTGTTTAAATCCTCCAGAAACTGAAAAAATAAATATTAGGGAAGCATAGGTGATGATAGCCAAATAAGGAGTAGCAAACTTACTGTGGACTTTGCTTAGAAATTTTGGGAACATCCCATCATTAGCACATGCAAATAAAGATCGAGGTGTAGCCATAACATCAGCACTTACTCCACCAAAACAAGAGAATGCCGCAGTAAATAATAATAGGGTTGTTCCTGTAGGGCCTATAATTTTTTCGGCTACTGCTGCTAGTGGTGCATTCTTATGTGCAATGATGTCTGCACCCAAAATACCTTGTGTTACAGTTTGCAATAGCAAGTAAACAATCAGTACAATCGCACCGCCTAAAAAAATTCCTAAGGGAACTGTTTTTTTTGGATTTTTGAATTCGCCACTTACACCTAGCGATGCTTCAAATCCAGCAAATGCGAAAAAAAGAATTAAAGTAGTATCGCTAAATGTTTTTAGAGAAGGTACATTTTGCCAAAAAAGGTTATGCACTTTTATATGACTGAAACCAAAAACAATTATACCAAGTATGGGAAATAGTTTTAGAATCGATATTGACTTAACAAAAATATTAGCTTGTTTAGTACCAAGAATATTGATAACCACCATTATTCCCATTAAGAAAAAAAAGAGTAACCCACGATAGATTGGATTTAATAATGAAGGCCAAAGCAACGCCAAAGAATCAGCAATAATATTCATCATGGCTGCACTGGCTAAAATTCCCCAGCCAAAACAGAATAGCCAATTAATAATAAATCCAGAAAAATTTCCAAATGCTTTTTCGACATACGCATAAGACCCACCACTGGTAGTAATTTTTGCTCCAACTTCTGCATAACAAAGCATTATCGCAGCCATCATGATACTACAAAATATATATCCGAATATTCCAAAGGCACCCATTGCCATACCTATCAATGCAGGAAGTACAAAAATGCCTGAGCCAATTACCATATTTACGATGGATAACGCAAGGCCTTGAACCCCAATTACTCGTTTTAAACCTTCATCAGAGGTTAAAATAGGCATGACTTTAAATTGAAGCTTTTCATGATTAATGCATATTGACGTCTGCTATTTCATAAAGCAATAACAATTTTATTCTATCAGTTACCAATGGCTTTTATATTCAATACAATGCAATTGTAATTTCACTGTTAACCATCTGTTTATTTAATAGATTCATCTAAAGTTAAACAGGAATGGAAAAATGAAACTCACAATAATAGTCCATAAAATGTAGAGTGGAATAAAAAAAGCAATTGCATTTTCAACACTACTGATATCAGTTTTTTTGAAAACAGTTCTAAATAGCTGGAAGGATATCCAGGACAGGTTGGTCAACATCAAAAGGTTTGCTCCTACAACGGCAAGCCTATTGGGAGTGATTCCCATAGTAGAAATTCTAAATAGAATGGCAGAAAGGGCCATGCCACTTACAATTACTGTTACTACCGATAAAGCAAAGAGAATGATACCGCTGACTTGACTGATATTTTGATTTATTGTAGTTGAAACTGAAAATAGAATAATCGCTATCACTCCTATTAGCAGACCATTAAAAAGCATTAAAAAATCTCTGTCATTGTATAGGTTTTTACCAGAAAATAAAATGGCTATCAAATAAACGACCACAGTAATTAAAACCAATGGACTGAATATTTTAGCAATTACGGGCGAAACTTTATTAACTAATTGAGGATTTGTCTGTGTTAGGAAAGTTCCAAGTATTGGAATGATGGGAAGACAAAAAATCACTATGTGTTCAAAATAAAAATCTCTGATATTAAATCCGCTGACTGTGAAGAGCCCGATTGTAATTGCGGTAAGCACAGCTCCTGCAATTAAAAGGAGACCAGACATGATTAATAATTCACCATTGTATCTTAGAAATTCAATTCGTTTGCGATTGTCATTTAAGGAATTTCCAACGTAAGTAAATCCTACCACAGTCCATAAAAAAATAGATATGTGAAAGAGGGATAATATTAAAGTATTGCTATTATTGTTAGCCGGTAAAAGATTAATAAAAATTAAAGCAATCAGAAAAACAACACCAGTTATAATAATTTTCTTTTTTGGAAGACGGTTCTTCCAGCAAAAGTAGGTTGCTAAAATTGAAAAAATAATCAGCGAAATATTTCTTGTATAAAAAAATTCCGAATCAATTTTAAAAAAAGAAGGAATGGAGGCTAGGCAACCAGCTGTTAAAGAAAGGGCTAATACAAAAATAAATTCTTTCTTGTTACCCCAAGATATTTCTGAACTTTGATAATTTAGTCTTTCATCCCAATACTGTAAAAGTTTATTTTCTTTGTGTTGATTGAAAATTAAATTGAACTCAGCCTTGAAAGATGTTTTATTATCTTGATAAAGCTTTTCAAGTTGTTTAGGATTATCAAGGTGATTTAATATTTCATTTTTCATTACTATTCTACTTTTAAAGATGATAAAATGTTGAATTGATCAGGAAAGTAGCAATATTTAAAATCGTCAATCCGTATCTGGTGGCTTATGAAGTTACAGCTTTTGGGTAAAGAATTACGGCTAATCAAAATCCGGCTTTTAAAATAGGAAAGATTTAACAATGTAATTGAATTAAAATACAATAACTATTTCCATTTTTCTAGTAAAAATCCTGCACTGCCATAAAGAGGATCTGTTAAGGGAATGGCTACTTTAGATAGATTATGTATGATAGTATTCCTTTCTCCTTCCTCTTGTCCAGTTTTTAAGTCCCAACTATTTCCATCCGGGTAACCTCCTACAAACTGATAGTTAGAATGCTCCGTAATACTGTAATGACCGACGCCTGCAGGTATAACAATAACATCGCCTGCAGAAAGAGTAAAAATCTCACCATTTGATCCGCCAATTTTTAATTTGACTTCACCAAATCCTAAACCAAGCACTTCATGCGTATTGCTGTGAAAATGGTCATAGGGTAAAATAGTAGCCCGCCAATTATTCAGCCAATTATTTTTGATGAATTCTGTCTCTAGCCATTCAGATGAATCTGGCAAGTTGATTACACTTTTATAAAGAATTACAGGCAGTGGACTATTGGGTATGATTCCATCGTCTTTAAAATAAAAAGTGCTGATTGCTTGCATTCGCTATTGTTAATTAGAATGAAATTTTATTTACCCTAATTTATTTCAAATAAAAAATATTTTTATTGAATTGCACCAATAAATTTTTGCATTTCTTGCATTGTGCCGACCGTAATTCTAGTCCACTTGCCTTGTTCCTCATAAATTTTAGTTCCTATGATGTTGTTGTTCTTTAGTTGTTCAAAAAAATCCTTTTTATAGTTAGTTAATGAGAAGTAAATAAAGTTTGTATTAGAAGGAATGCAGACAATGTTTAATTTTTTAAGATTTTCAATCGTAAATTGTCTTGCATTTTTATTCAAAGACAAAGCTTCTGACACGAATTTTTCATCACTCAATGCTGCTAGCGCTGCGGCTGTAGATGCTACACTTATACTACCACTTGCCCAAGATTTTAATTCGCTAAGCTGTTCAATAGTCTTGTTATTTGCAATCGCATAGCCAACTCTTGCACCTGCTAATCCATAAATTTTTGAAAATGTTTTTGCAATGATTAGATTTTTATTTTCAATTGCTAGAGCGCTTAAAGATTCTTGACTAGTATAGTCAATATAAGCTTCGTCAATTAAAACTATCGCTTTTTTACTTGCCTCATTAATGAATTTAATTAGTTCAGCTCTATCAGCAATTGATCCAGTGGGATTGTTAGGGTTACAAATATAAATTAACCTTGTATCTGATTGAATAGCTGTAAGCATTGCACCTAAATCAAGCTGCTTGCTTTTTGTAAGGGGGACAGTAATTTTTTTAAGCCCCAACTTTTCGGCAGCTTCTGTCCAATAAGAATAACTTGGGTCTGCAATTAAAAAGCTACCTTTTTTTGTAGATGATAATCTTGTTACTAAATCTAAAATCTCGGTAGAACCAGCTCCCAATAAAATATTACTAGTACTAATATTGTTTTTTTTAGCAACCGCCTTAATAAGTTCAGTAGACAGTTCCCAATTATAACGATTACTAATATTTATATTTTCAATCATTGTAGCTCTAGCTAAAGGAGAAGGCCCATATGGATTTTCATTTGAGCTTAACCTAATTGGCAAATTATTGGCACTATCCTTTGCTAACAAATCTATAGGGGCTGATATAGCATCAAGATTTGACAGGCCAATTCCTGCAACGCTAAGTCCAATTTGCTTTAGCCAATGCCTTCTATTTGATTCTAACATATTATAGAGTTTAATTTGTTACTACTTGCAAGTACTGATTATTGTAATAAATATTTTAAAAAGCTCCAGTATCCACGTCTTTAATAAATTTAATAACACCAGTCATAAATACCTTTTGATCATCCCACATTGAAAGATGGCTTCCATTAGGGCAATAAAGAAATTGGCCTTTTTTTACCAACTTGCTTTGTTCTTCCATTGCTTTGGGGTCCATGGTGTCATGTTTAGCACCTACCATTAATGTAGGAACAGTTATTTCTTTTAATCTGTTTTTAATATCCCAATTGGCTAAGCGACCACTTATTCCAAATTCGCTAGGACCTTGCATCATTGTATATATCTCACCGTTTGCATGTTTCATAGAGCGATTAAAGGCATCAGGAAAATCGTTTAAACGACATAAATGCTCTTTATAAAAATTTGGCATAAGTAATTCCATATAGCGAGGGTTAGCAAAATCTTTTTTTGCTTCCAACTCTTTAACTTCAGCAAGAACTTCTGGTTTCATTTGTTTAGCAAGCACATCTTCTGCATACTTTGCATACTCTGGAGCACTTGCTACCATGTTAGCTACTAATAAGCTCTTTAAATTCTTTTGGTATTTTAATGCATACTCCATGGCTAAAATGCCACCCCATGAATTGCCGAGTATATAAAAATTTGTGCTGTCTGCACCTATGGCTTGTCTAACTTGATCTACTTCCTCAACAAAACGGTCAACTGTCCAAAGGCTGCTATCTTTTGGTTGGTCGCTGTAGTAAGAACCTAGTTGGTCGTATTCGTAAAATTCAAAACCCTGTCTTTGAAAAAAAGTTTCAAAACACTCCATATATTCATGTGTCATAGCTGGACCACCATGAAGAAGTAGTATTTTAATTTTAGGATTATTTCCAAAACGTTTTGTCCAAACTTTAAAATCACCAACAGGTGTTTTAATTGGAATCATTTTTACTCCACCCGATTCAATAGAATCTCCATAGTTAAAATAGTCATTTACCAACGGACCATTTGAAGGAGCATTTTGCTTGCAGGAAGCAATCGATAAGAAGATTGAAATAATAAATAGTAAGCGCATGGTTTAATTTTTAAAGGTTAATTTGATTTAATAGATTGACGAATGTAAAATATAATTGGAATCAATGCAATCCCTAGGGTAAATGGTAAAAATACTACCCCTAATCCATTGGTGAGTCCAATGGTCGTAAGATAAGTAAATAGGATGATATGAGAAAAAATTAACAATAAGGCGATTTTTAAAAATCGCAACATTCTTGAAGCAATAGTATATTGCCTTTCTGCGTTTTCTACTGTGATGGTCCCAATATAATTGAATGATTGAGGGTATTGATTCAATTTTGTTAAACCGAAATAAAGTAAGCTCGCTAAAATTGGCAATATTAAAATGGTTAATTTATTTCCATGACCATCGGGCTCACCCGAAGCATTGAAGTGCGTCGGAATTATTGCAGGTAGTTTAAAATAAACAAAAAGAGTTAATCCCCATATAATTATAATCAACAGCTTGCCAATTGACTCAAGAATTTTGTCAAGTGTAGAAAGTGAAATATTAATTTTAGGACGGGTTTCCATTTTTTAAGATTTTGTTGACTCTTTCTTTTAATGAATATTTATTTACGTTTTCCAGTCTCAATACCAATAAATTCAAAATAGCTACCTTTCAATTGATATAAAATATTTTTATTACTTACTTTTCCATTATTGTCAACAACCGGAATATAAATGATATTCTTTTTTTCATCATAACTAATCAATTCTAAAGGTCGTTCAGGCCTATCAACCACACTGAAAAAGTCAAATTCTACACTTATTTTATTTAACTTTTTTGTTTTGGTTTTAAAAAGTTTAATGGTATCAACTAATTTATTTCCTTTAATGCCGAAAGTAGAAATTTCTTGCATCATACTTTTATTTGAAAAAATACCATTGGTAATTGCAAGATAAAACGGCTGGTTATTAATGATCACAGTAAAAATTTTAGAACAAAAGCTTCCAGGATCACCCTCAGCATATTTGGGAACATTTACAAAAACCTTGCCATTGCTTTTCCATTGATAAATAGTTTTAAAGATGTGCATAGACCCTCCAGTTCTAGTATCCCAACTGTATATTCTAAAGTTTTTGTCATTGGAAGTATTTATCCAACAAATATTGCTATCAATAATTCTTTTAAAGGGGTAATCAAATGTTGTAGGGTTGTTTTTGATAAAACCGATGAATTCATTTTCAAACTTTTCAGCATAATAGTTTAAGCTGTCATAGTTTTCTATAGGATAAGATAAAACCTTCGAGTAAAGTTTTGTAAACTTAATTTCTTGAGAAGTCAGGTCGTTTTTCTGAGCAAAATTTTTGTTAGGCAAAAGAAAGTAAAGAGATAAAAGTATATATTTTGCTTTTTGAAACATAATCACAATAGGGGGTAATGATAGTTTTTTAATCTTCAGTCTAACCAAAGATTATCAGTGTATTCTTAAAATTATGAATTTTAATTGAAATTTATTCTCCTTCATAATTATTTAAAATAGATAGCTAACCCAAGTAATAGATTCACTATTAAAGAAATTAGGGTAGCAGAGAGGAGTCTGTTGCAAATTTGTTTGATTTTTAAAAAATTTTCAGGAACCATTTTTCTATAAAATCCAAAATACTCTAGTGGGGCAGATAGAGAATATAAAAAATTAGTAGCGCTATTATTTTTATAGGCTATGTAATAATGCAATACTACTTTGATTACAAATAAAATGACAACTAGTAAGCCAGAAATTGTATGTAAAAAATTTAAAGGCAAGGTATTGTATGAAAAGCTTTTACTGGTTGATATTATTTACCATTCTCACTGGCACAATATCTATTTTCATGAAGGGATAGTAGGGTAAGATAGATAGTTTTGTATGCACCTCCTCCAAATCATTCGCAACCACAACCATGAAAATTCCAGACATATCCAATTTGATAAAGGTATCTACAATTGTCCCGTTTTCTTCTAGTTCTTTTACTAAAGCCTGTTCTTTAGGCAAAAGTGACATTCTGGTTTCAGTGTCTAATCCTTCTAAAAGGATATCAAGCATAAATTTTTTCATTAACCTAATCTTTAGTTTTATTTAAAATTTCTCGATGGGCTCCATTCCAAAGCTCTATTCGCTTTTGTAAAGATTCAATGGTTGCTTTTTCAGCTTCTTCCCAAAATATTGGGTTGGTTCCGCATAGGTTCGAAGTCATTTGTAATGCTAGATGACTATGGTGATCACCGTCAACCTCAATATGCCTATCGAGGTAGTATTTTAAAATTGAGATATCATCTGGGAATTTGCTATGAATATCATTTACCATTGAAATGAACATTCCTGGAATTAAATCCTCGCGCCCAAAAGTAAAAATGGCTGATTGTAAATAATCTTTGTTACTTCCAATAATTTTAAATGTGAAGTCAACAAAGTCTTTTGCTTCTTTTGGAGTTTCTGAACTTTTAAATGCTGAACTGAAGTCGCCGGTTTTTTTCAATATTTCTGTAAATGTTTCAATCTTAGAACTGTCTGCTCCACATTGTATCATGGCATCCAGATATATTTCGAAATGGCTTTTTCTAATGCCGTTTAAGTCAACATCTGATTCTTCGCCCACAACAATTTCATTTATAAGGTGCCTGGTGTCGGCAGACCCTTTGGGAAACCAAGGAACAGTAGTGCAGGTTAAATTGTTTTGTAAGGTTTTTAGCAATGACATAAAATCCCATACAGCATATACATGGTATTGCATAAATACTCTTAAGTCATCTATGTCTTTAATTGATGAATAAACTGGGTGATTAATTATCTCTTGTCTTAATGGTTCTATTGATTTTCTGATTTTTTCAATTTGCTCGTTCATCTCTAATATTATATATTTTGTTTTGGAAATTAGATTTATACTGATTTAATATTTTTAAAAAACACTTAATATGTGAATACAACAAACAAGTTCAGGATTTTGTTTAGTTGCTAGATTTTGTCACCAATAATTTTAAATTTATTTGATCTATCTATCATTTAAGCCTATTCCTTTTAAAATATTTTCTCTGCATTTCTCAATTCTATTTAATTTGGACTGAGTGTTTTTTGGTTGAGAGAAATAAATTATGTAACCTCTTTGACGTCCAGGGGTCAATTCATGAAAGGCTTTTTTAAATTTCAAGTCCTTGTTGAATTCTACTATTAGCTCTTCAGGAATTGGCTCAGGATTTTTTTTGAACTCCACCTTTTTTCCAGAATTCTCAATTTCAATAGCCTCTTCAATGTATGCCTTTATTATACTGCTCTGTTGGATGATTTGTTTAGAGTTGGTAAATTTTATCATTCTTACTGACTGAGAGCTCTCTCCATGTGCAGTTAATAATTTTTCTTTGTCTTTTAATAATACCCCTTTAAAAAAGCTAATACAAGCGTATTCTTTGAAAGCGCTAATCATTAAAATGTTTTTATTGTTAAGTGTATAACAAGGAATGCCCCATTTTAGTTCTTCGTCTAAGACACTTTTTATAACAATTTTTCTAAGTGCCTCCAGTTCCTTCGACCAATGATTGACTTTACAATTAGGAGTTCCACCAAATTTGCATCGCATACAGCCGTCTACTAAATATTTATTAACCAGGGGGTTCATTTTTCTTATTTTTATTAACTGTAGGGGTATTTTTTCTTCATCAACCAACGGTCTGAACCTTTTTTAATTGAAATTTTCGACCATAACTTAAACAACGCCATAACCATTCCAATATACCGTAGTTATATTTTCTAAGCCACCATTTACTAATAAAAATCTGCACAATATAAACGGTGATAGCTATTATCAGATACCAATATAAATCCCAATGCGGTTTTAAGTAAATGAGAAATACAAACGAAATAATATTTTGCATTAAATAATTTGTAAGAGTCATTTTGCCAACTGATTGAAAAGCTGAAAATAATTCTTTAGCTGTCCCTGTAATGTATAGCCAAACAATCACTGATGAAGTAAAAACCATTGTACATATTTTTTCAGGGTAATAGAGATTGTAGTACTCATTAAATTTCCATTCAAATTTTTCACTAAAAAATTGTAAAAGAAATAGTGAGATTGCTAAAACCAGACTTATAAATAATATTCTTTTTAATAATTTTAAATTGTTTTGAATTGAAAAAATGAAGTTACTTCTGTGCATAGCAACTCCTATTAAAAGGCAGCCTAATTGGATTAGGTGAAAAATAATGGAGTAGCTTAAACGAAGCATCCAATTGTATCTCATAAAAAAATTTGATTTTATATGATCTATCAAATTGTTGTTGTCATAGAGTCTATAAAAATTATCGCGTTCTTTTGGAAGAAATAGTAGATGGCGATTTCCTAAAAAGGATTGTAAAAAAGGAGTTAATAATAAAATTGACACTCCAATAATAAAAAGTGATTGATAACTGAGTCTTGAAAAAATAAGCAGTATCAATCCCAATGGTACATAATCATGGAGGATGTCTCCCCCGAAAAAAATTGTATTAATAATAGCAATAAGTAATAGCCAAAGCATTTTTTTAATGAAAAAAAGATTTTCAGGTTGACCATTGCCGCTTATATTTTTTAGTAATACTGAAAATCCAAAACCAAACAAAATAGCTAATAATGACCAGCCTTTCGAACCTAAAATAATTTCGGATGTATTTTCTATGACCGAGTTAAAATTATCTGTTTTGTTTGTTAAACTGTGATTGTTCCAGTTATAGATTGTTATATAATTCATGGTGATGACGCTGAATAAAGCCCATCCTCTCAAAATGTCAATGATTGGCATTCGCTGATTTTGTGAGAGAGGGGTATTTTCTGTCATAGTTAAATTGAAAGATAAACTTTGGCGATTTAAATCAGCCATTGAACCACAAAATTAAATTAATTAATTCGGAGAGAGCCATGTAGTCTAAATCTCTTTTTCCTAGTAATGCTTCACAATATCGTTTGAGTCAAAATTAACCATCCATTCAATTCCGAATTGATCTCTCAACATTCCAAAATATGACCCCCAAGGGCTTTCTCCAATTGGGACTTCGATTTGACCGCCCACAGAAAGGCCATTAAACAATTTATCAGCCTCTTCCTTGCTTTCTGTACTTATTGAAATTTTACTTCTATTTTCATTTTCATTGGTAGGTCCCATAATTTCTGGGACATCATTTGCGATTAATATATTTTTTCCAATAGGCAATGCGATGTGCATTATTTTATTAGCTTCTTTTTCTGAGACTTGAAATTCATCATTTGATAAATCTTTGAATCGAGTGATTTTTGAGAACTCTCCACCAAAAATTGATTTATAAAAAGTAAATACTTATTCAGCATTCCCATTGAAATTAATATGAGGATTTATTTGAGCCATAATTTATTATAAATTTAATTATTTTATCGCTTCCAATTTTATGATTCCATTTTCTGATTTATCAACAGCAATTGCAATAAAAGGACGAATACTAAAAGATTGTTTTTTGCCGACGACTGATTTGTAGGTAAGTTCAATCTGATTTTGAGCGTTTTTTTGTAGACTAATTATTTGAAGGGAAGTTGCGAATTCCGTTACAGGCAAAATTACCGCGATGATGTATTGTTTTGAAATATCGACCTGCGTTGGCTTTCCATTTTCTCCCATGGTTGTCGCCATACCAAAAATTTCATTAAACTTTTCAGCAGTCTCAATTTTCGGATTCACTAGATTAGTGACCGTATTCTTTACAAAGTAATTTTTCAATACGGTAAAATTAATATTAGAATTATATTTATTTTCAATAATTTCCATTGCTACTCGAAATCCAATATCTGCTTGAGGCTTTGTATAATTTTTTTCACTAGCAATTCTAACATTGTATGCTGGTTCTAGATAACTGCCTCCTTTCGCAATGCCATTTTCACTTGTCATCTCCGCCACATTTCCGCACATGTTATATAATCCAAATGAATTAGGATAATATGATTTGACAGGAACTGTTATGAATGATTTATTTTCTAAATTATCTATTTCCTTGTATTTCTTAGAAGAAGAATCAATGACAAATGATGTGTGTTTGAAATTGCATAAATATTGCTTTCGATTGTTTTGCATAAAACCTGTTCCCCAAGTATATACTTTTGAAGGATCGGAATCACTGGCAGCAAAGATCCATTCTTCTTTTGTTAATAATTTGAAAGATGCTTTTCGAAATTTTCTTTTCGGCTCTTGATTGTATTTTTGGGTTAACCAATTACAATAATGATTCGCAGCCTCATAACTAATTCCTACTACTGGATAATTGTCATAGCTTTTATGTCGAAAGTAATATTGAGTAAAAGGTTCATTGTAATTCGATGGACTCCTCCAACACAAGGTGTCAGGTAAACAGATTTGATAGATTGTTTTTTGATTCGAATTCATCAAATCGGAAAGAAAATTTCTATACTGCAAATTTGAAACTTCATACTTGCTGACATATAAATCTTCTTTAATTTTAGCATATTCTTTTTTAAAATCTCTAATATCAAAGAATTCGTCTTTCATTTTTGAAAAAGAAGATAAAAAAATTACCAAAAAAAGAAAAAATATTTTTTTCATGTCAATAATTTATTGGTTATGTTTCATATGTATTTATAAAACTTAAAAAAAATGGGAAATTTACTTTGTCTAATTGCCGTGATTCTGGTAATAGGCTGGGTTATTGGATTTTTCAAATAAAATGAAGGAGGGATTATTCATATTCTGCTTGTTATTGCAATTATATCATTAATATTTTAGAGTAATCCAAGGGATTAAAATTTTATAGAATAAGATTTAATAACAGCTTTTTTATTTGTAATTACTATAATATAGGGATGAAATATTTTTTTCTGGGAAGCAGTAATTTTACAATCTTACCTTTCTAAGTGTCTTTTTATTCTTCAATTTCATAACTTTCTTTAATTTCTTCTGCTAACTTCTTTTCAAATTTATTGTGTATGAAAAGTATTAAAAGTCCAAATAAAATAGCAGAAACAATTAATACAGTATTAGTGATACCACTAACTGAAAAAGAAATTCGAATTAGTATAGTTGAAATGATAAAGCCAGAGTTTCGAATGACTTTGTGAAATTCGTCCGTATGAAAAAATGAAAATAACAATAATATCACATCAGCAATAATTAAAATATTGAAGAACTGTTCAAAGAAAACATTATTGATATTTTTAAAAGAAATTGAGTTGTTTTCAATTGGTTGAAATACACCTGCACTCCAGTTTAGGAATGAGTATATTGCTATAATTAATAGCAAGGGAACCAAAGCAGTAGCTATCCATTTTTTTGCATTAATAAATTTTGAAATACTCAAACCATGGTTTTTATTATTTTTAATATTCCTATAGACTTTTGCTCGTTGAACATGGAATAGATAAATTAAATAGAATAAAAATACGGAAGCTACTAAGTCATAGGTAAATTGCAAATCATTTTTAATGTTAAACCAATCCGACGAAAGTGATAAATCTGAAAGATCTTTGAAGAGTCGTCTAATAATGATGAGTGCAATAATTTCATACTGCTTTGAGATGTAGATAGAAGTTGATTTTGGTAGGTAATAAATTAAAAGATA
>Ga0214919_10001649_pt1 | contig 36084 bp, 32 predicted proteins | sample LL1503_MetaG_FD_177994 | JGI IMG/M metagenome (GOLD analysis project Ga0214919, IMG submission 177994) | Freshwater microbial communities from Lake Lanier, Atlanta, Georgia, United States - LL-1503 | ecosystem: Environmental > Aquatic > Freshwater > Lake | place: USA: Georgia | collected...
CTGCATGTTCTACCTCATGTACCTCTGCATGTTCTACCTCATGTACCTCTGCATGTTCTACCTCATGTACCTCTGCATGTTCTACCTCATGTACCTCTGCATGTTCTACCTCATGTACCTCTGCATGTTCTACCTCATGTACCTCTGCATGCTCTACCTCATGTACCTCTGCATGTTCTACCTCATGTACCAGTCCATGTTGAACATAAGGCATTGGTGCTATTTCCTCCAGAGCATTTTGGCCGTCAGTAGGGAGGATGGGCTCGACCTTAGTTCTAATGCTCATCGGTCTTGGCGGTATTGGTGCTATTTCCTCTAGAGCATTTTGGCCGTCAATAGGGAGGATGGGCTCAACTCCGGTCCTAATGCTCATCGGTCTTGGCGGCATTGGGTCTATTTCCTCTAGAGCATTTTGGCCGTCAGTAGGGAGGATGGGCTCAACTCCGGTCCTAATATGCATAGGCCTTGACGGCATTGGGTCTATTTCCTCTAGAGCATTTTCGCCGTCAATAGGGAGGATGGGTTGAACTTCAGTTCTAATGCTCATCGGTCTTGGCGGTATTGGGTTTATTTCCTCTAGAGCATTTTGGCCGTCAGTAGGGAGGATGGGCTCAACTCCGGTCCTAATATGCATAGGCCTTGCCGGCATTGGGTCTATTTCCTCTAGAGCATTTTGGCCGTCAGTAGGGAGGATATGGGCTCAACTCCGGTCCTAATATGCATAGGCCTTGGCGGCATTGGGTCTATTTCCTCTAGAGCATTTTCGCCGTCAGTAGGGAGGATGGGCTCGACCTTAGTTCTAATGCTCATCGGTCTTGGCGGTATTGGGTTTATTTCCTCTAGAGCATTTTGGCCGTCAGTAGGGAGGATGGGTTGAACTTCAGTTCTAATGCTCATCGGTCTTGGCGGCATTGGGTCTATTTCCTCTAGAGCATTTTCGCCGTCAGTAGGGAGGATGGGCTCGACCTTAGTTCTAATGCTCATCGGTCTTGGCGGTATTGGTGCTATTTCCTCCAGAGCATTTTGGCCGTCAGTAGGGAGGATGGGCTCGACCTTAGTTCTAATGCTCATCGGTCTTGGCGGCATTGGGTCTATTTCCTCTAGAGCATTTTGGCCGTCAGTAGGGAGGATGGGCTCAACTCCGGTCCTAATATGCATAGGCCTTGACGGCATTGGGTTTATTTCCTCTAGAGCATTTTCGCCGTCAATAGGGAGGATGGGTTGAACTTCAGTTCTAATGCTCATCGGTCTTGACGGCATGGGGTCTATTTCCTCTAGAGCATTTTCGCCGTCAATAGGGAGGATGGGTTGAACTTCAGTTCTAATGCTCATCGGTCTTGACGGCATGGGGTCTATTTCCTCTAGAGCATTTTCGCCGTCAATAGGGAGGATGGGTTGAACTTCAGTTCTAATGCTCATCGGTCTTGACGGCATGGGGGATATATAGGATATATAAGGTACATTTCCAATTCCAGAAGCTGAACATAAATTAGTATAACACCAAAATAATATTATTAATAAAAAGACCTTGTTAGGCTTAAAAGTTTTAAAAGAGTGGACTTTAAAATCGACCATTAAATAATTTTTAACCTTTTTAATTAGCAGTTGATAAAATAGTAGTATTTTTTTCTAGCTCAAGAGATATGTTATTTTTGTTATTTAATATAGGAATTTAAAGAAACTGAACCTGTATTAGTTTTCTGGACACATTTTGTGTTAAAATAAAGAGAGAGCTAATATGAAAAAGAAAATCGAAAAACACACCTCTGACTTCAGGAAAGAAGCAGTTAGACTAGTATTACAAACTGATCAGCCAAAAGCTGTTATAGCAGATGAACTCGGTATAAACAGGAATACTTTATATACTTGAATACAAAAAGCAATGCAAGAAAGAGCAGATTTATCAGAAACTAAAAACCATGTTAAATATCAAAACCTTGAAGAAGAGAATCGAGCTCTACGAGCTAAAATAAAAAGGATAGAGCAGGAGCGCAATATATTAAAAAAAGCCGCAGCGTATTTTGCAAGCCAAGATCTGTAAGATACACTCTTCGGGATAATTATCGTAATCAAATTTTACTTGAGAACTGTCCTAAAATATTTTAATAAGCATATTGCAAATGACTTAAAAATGATGTTATATGTGAAATTTGGTACGCATTTTGTTTGCGTTCTAATTAAACCTAAAAGTTAAGGAGTTTATTATGTTAAAAAATTTGTTGTTGGAACGACAATCATTGGTAATTAATGGCAGTAATGCTGCTAATAAAACATTCAACCTTACTACCACCTCCATGTTTCCCTTTATTATGCTCTGGTCATATCATCCGGCACGCTAATACCTTTCGTTACTTTTAAAATTTTTACTACTATTTAATTTTTACTTATACTTGTTTTAGTTTTGCAGTAAGTCATAGCAGCGGTTAAACATTGCTTATGAGCTTTCGTAATGCTTATATTTGGGTAAATCAGCGTTGCGTTTTATAGCTTTATAAAAATGCTATACCATATGTTACTCTTCTACCATTAGTGGTTGGGCGGGCTAAAACCAGTATTTAAGTAAAATCCATTTTATATTATTATGAGGTATTCATTATGAGTAATTCTGCAAACCTATCTAACGTAATTAGTATAGGTAAAGACGACCGGGAGGTCATAAGATATCCAAAATTTTTAAAACTTATATTTTTTGTGGAGATGTGGGAGCGCTTTAGTTATTATGGTATGAGAGCGTTACTTGTATTATTCCTTACATCACATCTTGGTTTTAGCGACGCTAAAGCTTATGCCATATATTCTTTATTTGCTGCTATTGGTTATACTGGCCCTGTAATTGGGGGAATCATGGCTGATAAATTGATGGGATTCCGTAATATGATTCTCATTGGTGGTATTGTGATAATAATGGGCCATATTTGTATGACTTTTGTAGGGTGGAATACATTTTTGGTATATTTAGGCTTGGCATTGATAGCTATAGGAACAGGACTATTTAAAGGTAATATAACAAATTTACTAGGTTCGTGTTATAAGGATAATGACCCTAATAGGGAAAGAGGGTTTACCTTATTTTATGTTGGGATAAATTTAGGCTCATTTTTTGCGTCTATCTTGTGTGCTATCGTTGCAAGTAATTATGGGTGGGATTATGGTTTTGGCCTAGCCGGTATTGGTATGTTTATTGGCCTTGTTGTATTTACTAAATTTCAGCATATTTTAGGATCAAGTGGAACATCACCAAAGCCGAACCTTATAAATAAGAAGTTATTTTTTGGTATGAATTTAATTACCATAACAATAGCAGTTAGTTTTGGCTTGGCTTTCCTTGTGTCTAAAATGTTAGAATCTGCTGAGTTTTTTGCCAATATACTTAGTATCGTAGGGTTGGTAGTTTTCGGGATATTTGCTTATATCGTAGTGAAATCTCCTTCTATTCAGAGGCGCAACTTAATTGCTCTGGCTATCATGGTATTTTTCTTAATGTGTTTTTTCGGTTTAGAAATGCAGCTTGGCTCTCTTATCAACTTATTTACAGCAAGAAATATAGATAATGAAATATTTGGTATTATAATACCGCCTTCAGTATCTCAAGCAATAAACCCTATATCAATAGTTTTAATTGGCTCATTACTTGGTACTTATATGACATTTGATAGAAAATACTCAACGTTAATGCTAGGCCTTGGTTTAGTAACGTTAGTTGTATGCTTTGTTGTGCTTTATGTAGGATGCGTAAATGCCGATAATAATGGTAAAGTAGGGTACTTATACTTAGTTGTTGCCATAGCTTTTATGAGTTTAGGCGAACTTTGTATAGCCCCTTTGGTTCAATCACAAGCTACTATGCTAGCTCCCGCAAATCTACGTGGATTTATTATGGGCATAGTAATGCTGTCATTGGCATTTTCTAACTTAGCTGGTGTTATTTTATCAAAATTTATGTCAGTACCTTCTGTGGGAGGAAAAGTAGATATAGTTGAATCTCTTGCCATATACAAAGCTGGTTTTCTAAATATAACTTTCTTCAATTTAGGTATAGTGGTCGTATTTTTAGTGTGTTCAATTTTCTTACACAGAATTTTATCAAGGCAAAATACTTGATGGGATAATAGCTAGAGGTCTAATAAGATCGGTATTCAGAATACAGAATAATAAAATTACAGATGTGTTGTAAGGTCAGTTTTATTGACATATCCCTTTTTGATTAGCCTAGTCTATGATATTTTCCGAGTTCTCGTGTAACCACTATAATCTTAAATTTTAGTTCAAGATTCATAGCTATTGATAGTATCCATATGATACTATCAATAGCACATATTAAGGGTACGTTATTTACGCTTGCGGTTTTACATGTTTGTAAAATTACCTAAAAATGAAGAATGGCGCGCCCTAGTGGACCGTTTTCGACAAATTTACGATTTTCGTAATTTAATTATTCGGCTAGAAATAGGTGAGTAATAAAAGATAAATCATACATAATATCTAAGAAAAATGATACAATTTAATTTGATTCATTAAATAATATGATTGAATTCCGGCTCAGGAAAAACAGGGACTAAGCCGGTGCACAAGCATTCTTCTGAGCGAGAAAAACAGGTGATTGGAAAAAAGCGAATGTATTGAGTCAACAAGCTCAGTGTCTACCTTCAACAGATTCCAATGACTCCAACTACCGGCGCTTGTGGTATGTGCGTTATGCCTATGATTTTTTGCTTGGGATTAGCAGGACCTACGGATGAAGCTATTAAGATCAAATATAAAGTAGCCCAAGTTCTAAATAATAATTTAAAACTTGAACTTAATGCTATGCACAGAAGTCTAGAAAAAGTATAGTACAACAATTAAAACGAACAACGATACCAACAGGAAAGTTATTCTTGTTAAGCAGGGTAGTAAGTTATGGAAACCACTGATTACACATTTTGACGGAATATCACTAAGATGGAATAAGTGGTGCAAGATTAGTGAACAGTCAGCAGGACATATATGACGCACTGAATTAGTAGAGCGCTTAGAAGCTCAAGAATGCGAGTTATACCAATTATAATAAATAACGCTATAAATAAATCCCTTTAACCTTCTGGAGCGATTTCTTGTTTGGGCTTGTTGAGATATTAGATGTTAAGATATAAGATTCGGTAAATAGAGTTAAGTTTTTTAATATATACTATTATCTGAAGTTGTAATAGTAAGTTTAGAGGAATTAGTAAATTAAGTTTAGGTTTGATTGTTTTTTGGTTTTAGTTCATTTTTTGGAAATGATAAGAAAAAAAACTTGTATTCCAAATAATCAAGTTCTTTATTTTTAGCTCATGCAACTGCTAAAGCAATATTATAAGCATGTTTTAACTTGTCTTGGATATCTTTTTCTTCATTATCGATTCTGACAAATATACCTTGATTATTTAAGAGGTAAAGGTTTTCTGTATATACTTTAGCAAATAATATTCCTTCTTTATAAATGCCTATAAAGTTATCATGCATACGATATTCTACTTGGCCTATGGAGGACATAATTATAAGTATTGTTCTAATTAAGTGTTTTTCCATTTTTTGCAACACTAAAAAATATTTAACCTCGATAAGTATATTGTATCCTATATAAAAAAGGTTAATAATTAGATAATACAATAATTTTATCTGTACAATTTTATTCGAATAGAATAGATTTAAGATCTATTAATAAATTAATTAATTTATGGTACAGGAAGAATTTGTTAATACAATACTTGATATATTATCACCGATATCCAATATTACTACAGTAAGGCACCAAGGATTTGTAGGTCTGTATAAAGATGACATTATGTTTGGTAAGATAATTTCCAAAAGTGTTTTATTCTTAAGTGATCGTAATAAATTTATCAAAATAAAAAGTGGACTAATAGCTAGATTAGCTAAACCTAAAAATCAACTTTACCAATCAGACCTTGATTCGTTTTTATTTGAAGCTAACAAGGCGTGGTGGTTGGCTAAGGGAAAAACTATAACTATTTCAAGTATGACAAAAATTTTAACAAAAACTTAACCGGCATTAAAGCTATTATTAATTGTAAGTATCTTTGGGTATTACCATATGTTATGATATAATAACGCCAGTAAATTGTAGCAGTAATTATAGAAAAATATCGCCTCGGGTAGATAGATGTCACATTAAAAAAATCTTCGGTGTTGAAGAGAATAAGGATTTATTTATTTCTCTTATAAACTCTCTTGTTGGTAACGAAAATCAGGTATACGATATTACTTTGTTAACTACTATAATCCTCAAAACTTTACGCAAGATAAATTATCAATACTAGACATTAAAACAAAAGGCATTGATGGCAAAAGATTCAATATTGAGATTTAGATCAGTAATGAAGCTGATTATGATAAACGAGCGCTTTATTATTGGGTAAAATTATATATTGATCAACTAAAGTAGCACATGATTATTCCAATCTATCTAAAGCCATAGGTATTCACATACTGAATTTTACTTCTATCCCGCAAGAAAATTATCATAACGTTTTTCATATTATCGAAAAGGAGGATGGATTTGCCTATTTTAAGGATTCGGAATTACACACTATAAAGCTGAATAAGGTTTACCAATGATTCAAGTGAGGAATTACAGGATATATTTGCTAAAACTAGTTCTATTTTATATTTTCGTACCCAACAATCCTTAACTGTCAGATCAAGTTTTTACTTTTACAAATAACGTTGACCAAAGTATGCTCTATCTAGATGACATCTAAAGGGTTATCAACTTTTGGACATTGACCTTCTACTGCTTTTAGCTTTCTGATAACATCGAGCCCTTCTCTGAGAATTATACTTGTTATGCTGTAATTTTTTTATTGTAGATCTTACAGTACTTATAGCAAAAAGTTTGGTATTAGACTTATAAAATCTCTCCTTTATAACCCTTTCTAGAGAAACAATACTTAAAAGGGCTGTTACCCTTACTACCATTAGATCATTTAGGAACAAGAGAAGTAACAGACCAACTGCTTTCACCGCCACTGGCGAACTAAATTGTATACTGTACGCTCTGATGCATTAAGTTTATTTGCCACTTCAATTGCTAAAACTTTAGATACAATATCTTTATCAGCTATAGGGGTTATAATTTCAGCTCGATAGCGTGCTTTAGCCCCTATTGCCTCGGATAATCTCTGCTTTCATAGGCAATTTGATTATCAAACGTAAATTTATAATAAACCAAATTAAGTCAGGCTCTGGTATTATTGTTGTATATCGCTGAAGCTCATTTCTGCAACAAAAATTTGTTAGAACTCAATTTCAATGCTCAGCTTGATCAGGTTAGTATTGTAAACGACTTCTGAAAATGACAAATTTAAAGCATTCAGACAACGCTAATTTATCTTGTAATAAAGTATTAGCATCTTCTTAGAAATTATATAACTTGAAATTAAGGTAACTTCATTTTCCAGTTTTTAATGAAGCAATTAATGGACAGAGAAAATAGTATAGAAAACATTATAAATAAGAAGAATAATAAATAATCAGGTAGATAAAGTTATTATAAGAGGTGAGTTACACACAAGGAACTATAAGCTATAACAAAAGCTATAAACCACAGTGGGCAAATTAAAGCTGTTACTTTTCACAACATCTGTTTTTATATACCTGATATGTTTAATAAACCCACCTTCCAACAAGAAATGCTACCTATATATCACTAACTTGTTATTGTTTCTCAATAACAAGTTAGAAATTCTTGATTTGTCAGGAAACCAAATTAATGACAATGGGTTAATATATATATATATATATAGCAGCTGCGTTAAAAAAATAATAAAACCCTGAAATATCTGAACCTTTCTAATAATCTAATAAGCAATAAAGAAGCAAATAGTATAACTAATTTAATATTAAGTTACAAATCTTCTTTAGAAGTAGTAGATTTATCAAGTAATTATATAGATAGTGAGCAAATACAATATATAGACAAAAAAAGAAGCCTCAACATTCAAAAATGGTAGATTAATTTCAAATAATTTATTGTCTGTATAAGATTTTAGATATTAGCTAGGTTTTTTATTAAATATCCTTGAATGCAGCCAGGATCAGGCTTGCCAAGAAGATTTTATCATTATTATTTTAATCCACTAGGTGTTTTATCTGCATTAACTTGACAGTATTGTAAGACAGCTCTTAAATTAGATCATTTACTATATTAATAAAGAATTTGTCTATTAATTTTAAATTAAGCCACCTTATGATTAACTTTCCAGCCATATTTCGAATTGCTGAGTATTTGTGGGCAGGGTATATGTCAATTAGTTCAGGAAATATCACGGATAAACTAATCAACTCCACTTTATAACCCCTCAGCTTAAAGCTGAGGGTAGTTCATTCCTCTTTTGTTATTGGTGGTTGGTAGTTTTATAGATAGCTGTATTCATTCCCGTATGGATCAAATGGAGTGATTTCATCGAAAACTTCAACAGTTCCAGTTAAAGTAACTGCTGTCTGTTGTTGCTGAAAATTATCCTCTATTGCAGTCAGTGTATAAAATTCATGGTATAACTCAACTGGAGTTAACCCTCGAAAGTTAGTTACATTTTGAGCTGCTCCGTAGTTAATTAAGGCATCAGCTACATCAAAGTGCTTGCCTTGTAGGGCATAATGTAATGCTGTATTGCCATAATATTTTTCCTGAAAATTAACATCAGGGAATCTACTAGCTTTTATGAGCAATTGATTATGTACTGTATAGGGGTTAAGTAAGGCGTGGATAGTAGTTACGTCACCTTTTGCCGCTGCTTGTATTAGTTCTATTGTCATAATTACCTCGTTTTTAAATTTGTAACATTTTTGAAAAGCAAACATACTTTTCAGTTCTTTAATTTAAGAGTTTTGGTAACAAGTAACTATCCTGTGAAAGATGCTAGGTAGGGGTACTAGGTATGAAATACGTAGATAATAAAAAATGGTTAGATATCAGAGTATTAATTTGCTAAGCTCTGCTTATTAACGAAATTAGGCTTTTTAATGGAGTTTACTATAAGTTCTAATCAACGACAGATGATATATGACATTGAATTGAATACTATCAGCAACATAAAATTTACTCGCAGAGAAATTGATATAATTGCTTGTGTTGTGCACAATAGGGGAGAAAAGAAAATAGCCTCATTACTGTCCATCTCTCCTCGAACGGTTAGCACTCATGTTCATAACATAATGCTTAAACTCAGTCATAGTTCACGAGAATATTTGATTGATTTTATAGTTAAGTCTGGAAAATTATCTTTTATAAAGCACTACTATCTACAAATATTAATTCAGTCTTTGTTTAGTGATTATTTAGTCAAAATAGGTAAGTCGTTTAATAGGCAGCCACTTAGATGTTCATTTAAAATCAATCAGGTAGCTATTGAAGAGAAAGGTACTTTAGAGCAACTAAAAGAGGATTTAAAGTTAGCTAATATTGCTTTGGTAGATGAAGATACTCTTACTGAAGAGAGCAATTATAATTTTTATACTCAAATAGATGATTTGCCAGCAAAAGATGATAAGCAGCAGAATATTCTTCTTTTAATGACTTCAGAAAGTAGAAGCACCCCTCTGCATAAAAACATTCGGTGTGTAGATTTTCGGAAGACCGAGAACTACTATTTTGCTACGTTAGATTTGTTATCAAAACTTATCAACAAACCAGCTTTTGAGTCTTTTATTCATGAGTTTAAAAAAGATTATAAGTTGATTATAAGTTCTTGGAAAGGAGAGGCTATGCGGGAAAATTCTTCCTTTTCTTTTACTTTACTAAAAAGAGAATTAATACTCCCCAAATTCCCTATTTTGCTGCCTTTAACTATTTGTTTCATTTTACTGATTGGCTATTTTATAAGCTCTACATTACTTATTAGATCCCAGATTTCTAACCTTACCGAAATTAGGTCAGACTTGCCATTACCGCATGAGAGTATCCTGTTAGGCCACTCACCAGTTCTTGATAAAATAAAACAAAAGCTAATAGGTAAAGACGGTATCCGAATAGTTGTGTTGGTAGGCATTGGTGGTTCAGGAAAAACAACAATAGCTCATCAATATGCTCGCAAGCAAACTATTCCTTTAATATGGGAAATAAATAGTGAAACTAAGGAAAGCCTCACATCTTCTTTTATGCAGCTTGCTTATTGTCTTTGTCAAACAGAAGAAGAGAAACAGGAACTAAGAATAATACCTGAAATAAAAGACGCATATGAAAAAGAACGTAAACTATTTTTATTCATAACCAAAAAAATTAAAAAGTATCCGGATTGGCTTATTATTTATAATAACGTGGAGACGTTTCAAGATATTCAAGAATATTTCCCTTATGATGCAAAAGTTTGGGGGAACGGTAAGGTAATAATTACTACCCAGGATAGTAATATAGCCTATAATAATTATATTAATACTAAGAATATTATTGAGATTGGAGAATTAAGAAAGGAAGAAAAATTAGAACTATTTTATAAAATTATACATAATGGTCATGGTAATTTGGAAAATGAGCAACCATTAATTACTAAGTTTTTGGACAAAATTCCTCCTTTTCCTTTAGATATTTCTATCGCTGCTTATTACCTTAAAGAAGAGAAAATTCCTTATGATGAGTATTTAAGGTATATTTCTGAACCTAAAAGAGAAGTTGCCTCAATACATAAATTTATATTAAGTGATATGGGGCACTATACCAAAACACGCTATGATGTTATTTCCCTACCTGTTAAGCGTATTCTTAAAATTCATCCTGATTTTAAAGACCTTTTGCTACTTGTTAGCATGATAGGTTCACAAAATATAACCAAGGAACTCTTGAGTGGATATAAGGATAGCGTTATTGTTAGTAAGTTTATTCATGAGTTAAGGAAGTGTTCTTTAATAACTGAAAAACCGTTAAATCAGTTAGAGCCTGCATTTTCTATCCATCGTAGTACTCAAACTATAACGTTAGAGTACCTTATTAAATTACTTGAATTAGAGCAAGGTGCTAAGCAGATTAGGTCTATAGCAAGTGTCTTGGTAGATTTTATGGATAAAGGATTAAAGAAGCATACTGATAATACGCCGATATTGGTTTCGCATGTTGAAGCTTTTTTAGGACACGATTCTCTAATAGATAAACTTACAGCTTCTAACCTTAAGGCCAGGTTGGGAATTTACTATTTTTATATTGGTAATTATGTAAAAGCAAGGGAGTTATTAGAGGAAGCGTATTCTGTCTATAAAAATTATTACGGTCTAGACCATGTGCAAACTGCATCGGTTGCTACTCGCTTAGGTAATGTTTATAGAAATATTGGGGATTATTATAAAGCTAAGGAACTCTTAGAAAAAGCCCTACTTATATATGAGAACCATTATGGTAAGCAACATAATAGAACTGCTCGAGTTTATATATATTTAGGAAGTATTTATAGAAATATCGGAGATTATGCTAAGGCAAAGAATTTATTAGAAAACGGCCTTAGAATTTATCAGAATAATTACGGTAATGACCATATCGATACTGCACGGGCTCAAGCTTATTTAGGAAGTAATGATAAAAATATAGGTAATTTTAAACGAGCTCAAGAATTACTTGAGCAAGCTTTGGTTATTTATAAAGAATATTATGGTTCTGATCATAATCAAACAGCGTGGATTCAAGCGCGTTTAGGAAATCTTTACGGGAGCATAGGTAATTATGATAAAGCCCGAGTACTATTAGAACAATCAATGAAGCTTTATCTGAAACATAATGGAAAAAATTGTATTGAAACAGCTTGGGTTCTGTCTCATTTGGGTTGTGTTTATAGTGCTTCAGGGGACATTTTAAAAGCCAAGGATATGTTTAATGAGAGTTTGAGTATTTACCACAATTACTTTAAGTTAGATCATGTAACAGTTGCTTGGGTAGTGTCTCACTTAGGTAATGCCCATAAGCTTTTAAAAGATTATGATAAAGCACAAGAATTGTTGAACCAAGCCCTGAGTATTTATAAGCGGAATTATGGGGAAGGCCATACTCAAACTGCTGGGATCATAAACAGTTTAGGAGAAGTGAGTATGTTAAAGGGGGATTTACAGACAGCCGAAAATTTATTTAACCAAGCCCTAAACATATTTAAACAAACAAATAATCCAGAAGCTTACGTTTCACTGGAACATTTAAGTAGTTTGTTCCTAAAAAAATATGAGCAGGAAATAAATAATAACAACATGAAGAAAGCAGATAGTTTTAAAAAACGATCTCTTGATTATTTGACTGAAGCTCTTGAAATAGTGACAAAATCTTTCCCATGTGACTCTCCATGTATTCAAAGGATTCAATTGAAATCCAAAACTTTAATAGCAATGGTATATATTTAGAAAAAGGATAAGGTTAAACAAGAGGATGAATATATTAAAAATGTAGAGGAATACGAACTATTTTAATTACGCTGCTAGCTTTAATCAGAAAGAAGTACTAAAAAATATTCTTTGTTCCTTGATCTTAATATAACGAAAATATTTCTATAATAGGAGAAGATTTTTATGTGATGGCGCCATAAAGTGAGTATAGCTCGCGTTGTAATATTAAGCGTCAATAGTAACTTGATCTTATTTTGTATACTAAAAGCTTTTCTTCTTGTTGATATTAGTACGCTAGCTACTTATAGATATTTGGAATTATTGATATCATATATAGCATCATATTTGATATTTGATCAATTACCTCAGAGTAGTATCTTATATGGGGGGATTATAATAGTGAGTTCAATTATATTTATAATAAAATTAGAATATAAGAATTAGGTTGACTATAAAAACAATCATAAATAGAAATGTATTATATAATATTTAATTCAAGTTTTACTTTGGGAATTGTTAAATTTTATGAATAAAATACTGGTTACGGGCTCTGCGGGCCTAATTGGTAGTGCTTTAACACGAAAGTTAAGAAATACCGGTTACGAGGTAATAGATTGTGATATTAGATCTAAGAATAATCCTTTAAGTTTTTTTTCAGAGGGTATTCAACCTATACTTAAAGAATGCAAAGGGATTATTCATTTAGCAGCAATTTCAAGAGTAATTCATGGGGAACAATACCCGCAACTTTGTGAAGAAGTAAATGTTAGTGGTTCAAAAAAGTTTCTGGAATTTTATGAAAATCTTTCCCATAAACCATGGCTAATTTATGGTAGTAGCAGGGAAGTATATGGAAATCAGGATAATTTACCTGTTGTAGAAGATGCTGCGTTGAATCCGGTTAATACTTATGCAAAAGGAAAAGTTGAGATTGAACACAGGATAAAAAAATTAGAGAAGCAAGGTTTTAATACTGTGATTTTGCGTTTCTCAAATGTTTATGGAGGTTTACTTGATCATTATGACAGAGTAATACCTGCCTTTTGTATAAATGCCTTAAAGGGTAATACAATAAGAATTGACGGTAAGGAATGTGTATTTGATTTTACCTATATAGAGGATGTTGTAGAAGGGATATTATTGGCGGTAGAGAAGCTGATGAGTTTTCAGCAAATTGGGTTACCGGTGCATTTAACAGGTTGTCGAGGCTGCAATTTAGATGAATTAGTAAGGATTATTATGGACATTACCGGTAGTAAATCTCCAATTGATTACAGACCACCAAGAAATTTTGATGTAAGTTGTTTTTATGGTGATTTTAGCAATGCAGACAAACTACTTGGATGGAAACCAAAACATTTGTTAGAAAAAGGAATAGAAAAATTTATTTCAGATATTCAAAATGCAGTTACCGATTGCCCATACAATGTAGAGATGCAAATATATGAAAATATTAAAAGTTATTCATGGTTACCCTCCTTATTATAGCGCAGGCTCAGAGGTTTATAGCCAAGTTCTGGCCCATGGTTTAGCCGATAGTCATGAAATTCAGATTTTTACAAGACATGAGAATAGCTTTTTACCTGATTTTTATTATAGTACAGTACTTGATTATCTTGATCCTAGAGTCTTACTACATTTAATTAACATTCCATTAACTAAATACCGATATAAATTTATTAATAAAGAGGTAGATGAAAGGTTTAGAAATGTACTAGAAGAATTTAAGCCGGATTTGGTGCATTTCGGTCACCTTAATCACCTGTCTTTAAGTTTACCTTCTATTACTTCTGAGTTAAAGATTCCATCAGTTTTTACTTTACATGATTTTTGGCTTATTTGTCCAAGAGGCAGGTTTATTCAACGTAATTCAAAGCAAATATTGGAATTGTGTGATGGTCAGGAAGATAAAAAGTGTTCCAAACAATGTTATAGCGGATATTTTACCGGTGATAAAGATTTATTGGAATCTGATTTATCTTACTGGGAAAGTTGGATAGCAAGCAGGATGAAATATACCAGGCAAACTATAAACCATATAGATCATTTTATTGCTCCATCAAAGTTTCTGCTAAAGACATTCATTCAGGATTTTTCTGTTCCAAAGGAAAAAATCTCATATCTTGATTACGGTTTTAACCGTGATCGTCTTAAAAATAGAAAACGTGTGGTGGAACCTGAATTTGTTTTTGGTTATATAGGTACTCACACGCCAGAAAAAGGTATAGATTTATTACTTAAAGCGTTTTCTAAGTTACCAATAAAAACGAAGCTTAGAATCTGGGGAGCACAGAACCAAGAAACTAAAGCTCTTAAGTCAATCGCTGATCAGTTCTCGCCAGAAATTAAAAATCAAATAGAATGGATGGGAAGTTATAGAAATGAAAATATAGTTGAAGATGTTTTTAATAAAGTAGATGCAATTGTAGTTCCTTCTATTTGGGGAGAGAATTCACCATTAGTTATACATGAGGCACAACAAGTAAAGGTACCTGTAATAACATCTGATTATGGTGGTATGGCTGAGTATGTAAATGATGGTGTAAATGGCCTGTTATTTGAGCATCGTAATTTTATGAGTCTATCGGCAAAAATGAAATTACTAGCACAGGATACTGTTTTATATAAAGGTCTTGCAAAAAAAGGATATCTTTATTCTGATGATGGACAAATACCTGCAATAGAGTTACACCTTAAAGAAATGGAAAGGATTTATAGAGAGGTTACAAGATTACGTAATATTCCAGTTGCGTTAAACCCGGGCCCTTGGAGAATAACATTTGATACTAATCCGGATTATTGTAATTATGCTTGTGTCATGTGTGAGTGTTTCTCACCTTATAGTAAAGTTAAGGAAGATAAAAAAGCTAAAGGAATTAAGCCTAAGATCATGCCAATTAAAACTATTAGAAAAGTAATTCAAGAAGCAGCTGGTACGTCTTTAAGAGAAATTATCCCCTCTACTATGGGAGAGCCTTTAATGTATAAAAATTTTGATGAAATTATCAATTTATGTCATGAATTTGGCTTAAAGCTAAACCTAACTACAAACGGTTCATTTGTGATCAAAGGTGCAAAAAAATGGGCTGAGTTATTGGTTCCAGTTTTATCAGATATAAAGATTTCATGGAATGGAGCTACAAAGGAAACCCATGAAAAAATTATGAGAGGTTCAAAATGGGAAAATGTTACTGAAAATTTAAAAACTTTTTTAAATGTTCGAGATAACTATTTCCACAATACTGGAAAAACATGTAGCGTAACTCTTCAACTAACATTTCTGGAAACAAATCTTCCTGAAATATATGATTTAACTAAAATGGCAATTGAACTTGGCATAGATAGAATAAAAGGGCATCATTTATGGGCTCATTTTGAAGAAATAAAACATTTATCAATGAGAAGAAGTCCGGAGGCAATTAAGAGATGGAATTCCGAAGTAGAAAAAATATATGAATTAAAAGATAAGATGTTGTTACCTAATGGTAAGAAAATAAAATTAGAAAATTTTACTATACTTAATGTTGATGCTACCGAAGACTTAGCACCGGGAGGAGCATGTCCATTTTTGGGAAAAGAAGCCTGGATAAATCCTGAAGGAAAATTTAGCCCTTGTTGTGCTCCTGATGAATTAAGGAAACAACTAGGAAATTTTGGTAATGTTAATGAAACAAAGTTAGAAAAAATATGGCAAGGTACGATGTACAAGAACTTGCAAAAAAATTATTTAAATTACAACTTATGCAAAACATGCAATATGAGAAAACCCTTAGTCAATCAAGTAAATTAAAAGAATTAAGCCATATAGAAATTTCTGACTGTAGAACTTTCCATAAACTGAGTAATTCTCCTTTATACAGTACGAGATTTATTGAAGTAGAAAAATTTCATTCACCGGGACTTGCACCTGTTTACGATCAATCTGGCGGATATCATATTAATCTTGATGGAATAGCTGTATATACACAAAGGTTTGATAAAGCTTTTGGTTTTTACTGTAATAGAGCAGCTGTACTGGATAAAGAAAAATATTATCATATTGACCTTCAGGGTAACAGAACTTACCTTGATTCTTATGACTGGGTTGGTAATTATCAAGAAAATAAATGTGTAGTCAGAAAAGGTAATAAATTTTTTCATATTGGTTTAGAAGGTAATAAAATTTACTCAGAAGAATATGATTATGTTGGAGATTTCAAAGATGGTATTGCAGTAGTATATAAAAATCAACAAGCTACTCATATTAATAATAAAGGTAATTTTGTACATAATAAATGGTATAAAAAATTAGGTATTTTTCATAAAGGATATGCGAATGCAGAAGATGATCATGGATGGTTCCATATTAATATTAAAGGAGAACAAATTTACAACCTTAGGTACAAAGTTATCGAGCCATTTTATAATGGATATGCAAAGGTAGAAACTTTTGATGGAACACTTGGCCAAGTTGATACTAAAGGTAACATGAAATATATAATAAGTACTCCAGGGATTGTGTCACGAATGCACCAAGTTTCCAAAGAATTGGTAGGTTTTTGGAATACATATCTGATGAATGCTGTTTGCCAAATGGGAATATTAGAATTGCTGCCTGCAAATATAGAATCTTTAGCAAAAGAATTAAAAGTAAATCAAGAGTACTTACATAGGTTTCTGAGAGCTTTATGGGAAATGAATTTAATTAATTACGACCACGAACATGATGTTTGGCAATTAATGGAAAAGGGTCAGTTCTTTATTGATAATCCTTTTATGATTAAAGCTGCAAAGATGTGGGGTACAGTAATTGTACAAAAAAATTGGCTAAAAATTCCAAAGTTGCTTAAGCAAGAAGAAATTGCATCTTTTCTTTCATTTAAGGAAAATGAGAAAAATGAAATTATAAAAACTGAATTTTATCAGGCTTTACTAGGATATACTGCCCTTGATATAATAAACTTTGTAGAAAAAATAGAAGTTAATCCAAACAACAGAGTATTATTGTTTGGTGTACATTCTCTGGCATTAGTTGATAGTTTAAAATCTGAGAATATTAATTCTATCAGTTATTATAATGATCCGAAATTACCAGTACAATTAATAAAAAATTTTGCAGTAGATATTAGAGAAACAGATCATGCCATTGAAGAATACGATTTAGCGATATTTGGACGTTTTCTTCAACATTATGATGATAACAAAGTGTTATCTTACTTTAAAACTTTAAAAAATACCAGAATATCACGTATTTTGCTTATAGAAACTATAATAGAGCAATATTACCCGATGGGAGGAATTGTGGATATGAATATTATGGTAGAAACTGGTGGAAAGTTAAGAACTAGAATAAATTGGGAAAATATTCTAGAACAGGTAGGTGATTTTAGAATAAGTGGCATTTTACCCTTAACAAATTATTTGTCTATAGTTGATATCAGAAGATAGTAATGAACACTTTAGAAGAAAAAGGTTTTGGTATTATAAGGAACTTCCTTTCTACAAATGAAGCACAGGAATGTCTGACACTAGTAAAGTATAGTATCAACAAGGCATCAAATGACCTTGGAGTAACAACAAGAGATTATTTAGGTTGTACTGGCAGGTGGGCAACTAAATCCCCAATTACTATGAGTATATCTCTTATGCTTGACGATAGGATTAGAGAGTATCTTGAAAATTTCTTACGGTCAAAAATAACCTTTAAGAAAAGCAATGTAATATGTAAAACATCAGATATCACTGATCCTATACCATTCCATCAGGATATTTCATATAGTACAAGAGATCCGTATCACTTTTCATTATGGCTGTCTCTGAGCGATGTCTGTAAAGATTCTGCTCCTTTAAAAATAATAGAAAATAGTCATAAAAAACCAGTGGAACCAGCTATAGATTTTTGGTCGCCATATTTTATTGATAAATATAATATCGTTGATAAAAATATAAGTTCACTAACTGTTAATGCCGGTGATGCTATAATATTTGATTCAAAATTATGGCATGGAAGCGATGAGAATTATTCTCATAAAGACAGGTTTGCATATGTTACAAGGTGGGCAATAGAAGGAAAAGGTTTTCCTGGAATTCCAGAAATCAAACCAACTTGTTTTGGTATGTTTAATTGCGGAGAATTAACTAATCAAATATTAAAGAGATCATTATCATTACTTGATATAAAGCTACTGGAAAAAGTAGTAAATAAAGAAACCCTAATAGGATTATGGGTAGATATTTTAACTGTAAATTCCAATCTTTGGGGGATTAATAACGTTTTAGCGATTAAAGATTTAAAGAGATTAAACATACTAAATAAAGCTTGTGATTTACATGATGCCGGAAATATCTCAGGACTAGTATATAAAAATTTATGGGACTCTCTTCTTTGTATTCTTAATGAAAAAGTTAAATTAGTATAAAACATTCGTGAATAAGATTATATCAAACGATTCTATAAAAACAGTAACCTTTATTATTAAGTTAGTTTCTAATTTTAGAATAAATGTTCTCTTGATGTTTGTAATAGCTTTAATTTGGGCATTTGATATATCTTTTAGAAAATATCTGATAAAAAATATTCTGGATACAGCGGCAAAATATCAGAATAGTAGTAATGTAGTAGAAGCTTTATTAATGCCTTCGGGTTTATATATTTTTATGGCGTTGTTAATAACAACCATGTTTAGGATTTATGGTTATTTTATAGATATTAAAATGTGTCCTTTGTTAAGACAGCAAATATTTGATAAATGTTATTTCAAATTGCTCAAACATGATCATGTATATTATCAAAAAAATTTTACCGGTGATTTAGTATATAAATTAAATAATTTAACAGAAAGTATTATAGAAATAATAAAACTTAGCATAGATCGTTTTTTTGCGTGCACGGTTGCTCTAGTGATCTCTATATGTACCTTAGTGTTGGTAAATGCTAAATTTGCAATTGCAACCTTCATATGGATAGTAATTTTTACTACAACGGCAATTTACTTTTTTCCTAAGTTATCTAAACTTTCTAATAATTATTCTGCAAACAGTGCTAAGGTAAATGCAATTGGTGCTGATAGTCTGTTTAATGTTACCTCAGTAAGGCTATTTAATAATAAACTATACGAAAGGCTAAAGTTATTTCGGCACTGTAAAAAGAAGTTATGGGCCGAAAAAAATCTACATGTAGCATATTTTTGGATTTGGCTTATATATGGCTATTCTTTTGATTTATTACAGATAGTTAGTATTTACCTTTTAGTTTATGGATTTCAGTCAGGTGAAGTTACTCTTGGAGATTTTGCCTTAGTAATTGGGCTTAATATAGCAATTGTTGACTTTTTAAATCAGCTTACTAATGATTTGACAAAATTTTCTGATCATTATGGTAAGATTCAGAATGCAATTGTTACCATTTTTGTTAACCCAGAAATCAGAGATAAAAAAACTGCAAGAAATCTTATAGTGAAAAGTGGAAAAATCAACTTTGATAATGTTCATTTTTCATATAATACTAAAAATGCACTTTTTAATGATTTATCAGTTTCTATAAACCCAAAAGAAAAAGTCGGAATTGTTGGTTATTCAGGTGCTGGGAAGTCCAGTTTTATTAATTTAATATTAAGGTTCTTTGAAGTAAATTCTGGCAGGATAAGCATAGACGACCAATTTATTTCCGATGTCAAACAGGATTCCATAAGAAATAAAATATCGGTTGTTCCACAAGATCTGATACTATTTCATGATACTATTCTTGAAAATATACGCTATGGGAAGATAGATGTAACTGAACAAGAGGTTATTGCTGCTGCAAAATTTGCAGGAATTGATTTGTTTATTAATAGCCTACCGGATGGTTATAATACAATAGTCGGAGAAAAAGGGATAAGGTTATCAGGTGGTGAAAGGCAAAGAATAAATATTGCGCGGGCATTTTTAAAGAATGCGCCTATACTTATTCTCGATGAAGCTACTAACCAATTGGATTCTATCATTGAAAAAGAAATCCAGACAAGTTTATTCAAATTGATGGAAAATAAGACAACAATAGTGATTGCTCATAGACTTTCTACTTTATTACATATGGATAGGATTTTAGTATTTGATAAAGGTAAAATAATCCAGGATGGTTCACATTACAAATTAATAACAATTCCAGGTTTATACCGCAAGCTTTGGACCTCTCAAATGGACGGTGTTTTAAAATATTAAAAATTAATTTATGAAAGAAAGTAAAGCAACTATAGATTTAAGGAGTGATACTGTAACAAAACAAAATCAGGCTATCAAGGATGCAATGTATCATGCTCAAGCAGGAGATTACGCATATGGTGAGGATTTACCTGTTAATGAGCTTGTTGACTATTGTAAGGAGTTATTTCAGGTAGAAGATGCGTTGTTTGTTACTGGTGGCATGTTTGCAAATAGGTTAGCTATTGGTTGTCAAACTTTACCTGGAGACGAGGTAATAACGCATTATAATTACCATGTTAATTTTTTTGATAGTGCAGGAAATGCTAAAGTAAATAATATTGTATTTAACTGTATTCATAATAATAGTGGTATTCTAAGTACTGACGATGTCCATCAAGCTATAGAATCAAAACCAAGATATAAGATTTTTTCACAAGTAAGGCTAGTAACTATAGAAAATAGTATAAACGGGTTTAATGGAAAAATTTACCCTATAGAACAACAAATACAACTATACCATTACTTGCAGAATAGGGGAATCAACCTTCATCTGGATGGAGCAAGGATATTTAATGTTCATGTAGAAAATAAAATACCATTATCCGAATATGCAAAATATACAGATACTATGAGTTTCTGTTTCTCAAAAGGATTAGGAGCCCCTTTTGGTTCTATGTTACTTGGCAAAAAGCAGACAATAGAAAAAGCAAGAACTATGCAAATATGGCTTGGTAGCGGTTACCATCAAATAGGTTACTATGCTGGAGCAGCTAAATATGCTTTAGAGAATAATATATTAAGACTAAATTATGATAATAGCCTAGCTAAAGTATTAGCCGATAAGATAAAACTATTACCCGGAATAAATCTTATATATCCTTATCCAGAAACAAATATACTGGCTTTTAGTATAAAAAGTTTGAATATAACCAATGATGATTTTATAGCTGAATGCCAAAAACATGGCTTACTTTTATTTCCATGGCTGGAGGGTCATATTAGAGCAGTGGTACATATGGGTATAACTGGAAATGATATTAATAAAGCAGCAGAAATCATAGAAACAGTAGTAAGTAGATTTAATAATTAAAATACTGATGAAAATAGATATAGATTTTTTTAGTGATTCTAATACAGATCCGACAATTGAAATGCGTGAAACAATGGCAAAAGCCAAAGTTGGGAATGAGGCAGCCGGTGAAGATCCTACTGTAAATGAACTGGTATCAGAAGTGTGTGATTTGCTTGGTAAACCTGCAGGCATATTTTTACCTTCAGGTACTATGTGTAATGTAATTGCATACAAAGCACAGGTAGAAATGCCTGGAGATTATATAATAATGGATGAAACTTCACACCCATTGGTTGTGCAGTCTGGATTAATAGCTGCTCAGGCACATGCTACCTATTTACCTATAAAAGGGCAACGAGGAATATTTAACTCAGAACAAATTGAAGAATATATAACTCGTCCTCATTTGCGGAATATACCAAAAACGCGAATTGTATCTATTGAGCAAACGACAAATTTTGGTGGAGGAGCAATATGGCCAATAAAGTATATCCAGAATATAGCAGAATTATGTAAGGCAAATAATGTATACATGCATTTAGATGGTGCACGTTTATTCAATGCGTGTATCAGTACTAATATCTTACCTAAGGAGTATCTAAAATATTTTGATTCTGCTTTTGTCGATTTTAGTAAGGGTTTAGGTGCCCCGATGGGAGCAGTACTAGTAGGAAGTGAAGAATTTATAGAGAAAGCATGGTACTATAAATTCCAAGTAGGAGGAGGAATGCATCAAGCGGGAATTATAGCTGCTGGTTGCCTTTATGGTCTAAGAAACAATATTAACTTATTACAAGAAGATCATGATAAGGCAAAATATTTGGCAAATGCTCTGGATAAAATAGCCAAAATTGATATTGATAAAAGTTTATATGAAACAAATATAATCTATTTTGGTTTAAAAAATACCGTATTATCACTTGATGAGTTTATTGGTGGATTATTAAGGCATGGAATTAGAATGCTTAAAATAAAAGATAAAATCAGAGCTATTACCCACAAAGATATAAGTTATGATCAAATAAATTTTGCTATAAAGGCAATAAATGAAGTTTTAAGGTTAAACTAATATTAGGGCTGATGTAAATAGGAAGGTGACATGAGTTTTCCTAAATTGTATATGCATTTTTTAGAGCTGTAAATTTTGTTACTGTAATAATATACAGTTTAGTGGCTTTGCACAAGCTGTCCTATACTTAATATATTGTTATTATTAAGATTAGCCTTAGTTTTTATCTTGTTATTTCAATAGTTGGGTATTCTTCAAGGTAACTTTCACCATTTACTCCGTAATAAGTAACTTTTCTAGTAATAAAATCTACTTCATACTCGATAACACCTGCTTTCCAAGAAGCATGCAGAAATTCAGAAAAAGTACAAAGACCTTCTTGGTCAGATCGGATCGCGCTGATCAAAGCTTTACGGTCAAACTTTGGGATTTCATGAGTACCCTCTATAATAGGAATTCCTTGTTGAACTACTGCTCCGTCTCTTGTTAAATAAATAGACTGGCACGATGGCAAAAACCATCTGTTCATCTTAACACCTGCTTGGCGTAACACTTCTGCAAGAATAGGAAAACCACCAGCTTTTGGACAAATTGAGATTGCGTACTGCTGTGCTTCAATAATTTTATCAACAATTTTGTTCATCTATCTTTTTCTGTTTTACTTAATGAAAATAATATTAAAATTATAAAACAAAGTTTATTAATGCAACAAATATTAACAACGATAAATATTTAATATAATTCACTGTATTGCAGAATTATTCTGCACTGTCACAAAAAAAACGACCGTAGTGTTGAATATAAGTGACTTTTCTGGTGCATTACCTCTTTTAAGTAGTTTAGGCAAATAACCTTATCTATAAAATCTTCTAAGTATGTTATCTAAATTAATTTTTTGGAATATCAAAAAATTAGCAGAAAACTATTAGTAGAAGCTGATATTAGTAATTATTAAGCGCATAATATTGGTATATTACCTATATATTATTGAACAAGGTTCTTTATTGTGATATCATAAATGCTGCTAGTGATGACTTGAACACATCATTAACAAAACCAACCTTTTGAAACCTGCTGCTTTATGCCAGGGGTCTGCTGCTATAAGTGTCTCTGGCATGGAACCAGCAGGTAGTTGTTTTGATAATGACTTGTTCAAGCCCCTGGCACCAGTTAATCAAGTTAAAGAGGTTGAATATGATAAGTGATAATTACAATTTTAGAGCAATTAACAGATTCCACTTAAGCTATTTAGTTTATATCTTAAAGGTATCTTCTATTTCAAAAACGTTTAATAAAATTCGAATTTCTATTCTAAAAGTTATATTCCTATCTGGATTTAGCAAGAATTCTTAAAAAACCTTAAGAATTTAATGGAACCACAGCTTTTTTCTTTTTTTGATCAAGCTGTTTTACATAAAAAATTTAAATACCTGAGGTTTTTGATTTTTATGTATAAGGTAAAAGGTTTAGCTAAATGTTCTGGTTTGCCAAGAACTAATTAGCTCAAATTAATTGTAAATAATCACGCAGCTATTACATTATGATAAGCAAAGATGAAGAAATTAAAAAGTTATTAGGTCAGATTTTTGATAAACTGCAAAGGCTAGAGCAAAAAATAGAAACACAAGAGGGAGATGTAAGAATCTTCCTTGCCGGTAGAGATAAAAATTACGATCCAAGTGACCTATTAATTGCGCAGCAGAAGGCAACTAGAACCTCAGTAGAGTTACTAAGGGAGGAAATAGAAGAATTACATCAGGTAATCAAGATTATGTTATCTAATTAATAGATAGAGCTATTTATAATCGTTAATAGTTTGATTTACCTTCATATGAGTTAAAAGAATTTAAATTCTTTAAATAATTATTATATTACTTCATTTCCAAATTACCCCGTGAATATAAACAGGATATTAAAGTTGCATAATCGTAGAATTGAAAATTAAATTAGTGTTATTACTTAAACCGGTTTACTTTTATAACTTGGTTTACTTAATAACTTATTTGATTATTAGATGTAAAGTTTATCTAGGGGAATATCAGAGAAAAATCAAGGAAGAGTTTAGCATAACTGATATAAAAGCTAATCATTACGTTCTTATATATGGAAAACAGATAATCGGTACAGTTAGAATAATGTATGAAAACGGTATAGCAGATTTAGCCAGAGTAACTGTTATTAAGGAATACAGGAATCAGGGGTACGGAAGGGAACTCATGAAACGGGTTATTAATGAAGTAAGAAATAGCCGAAAGGCAGAAATAATAAGGCTCTATATAAGTGATAAGATCCTGAGTTCGGTTTCAAGGAGAAAGGAGAGGTTTACTTTCATGATATCCCAACCATCAGCAGGATAAAAATTCTTTAACAGTAATAAATGGAGAAAAGGGATGAATTTTAACATCGACTCTGCAATTTTTATTAGTTTTTTAGTATTTAACCTCGCAGTAGGTTTGTTTTATAGTAGAGGAATTAAAAATATCAAGGAATATGCTATCGGTAATAGAGGATTTTCTACCAGTGCTATTTCAGCAACTTGGATTGGTAGAGGGGTTTTTATCTCAAACCATAACAGAAACTTATAAAAAAACGGTTTATATTTTATCATTCCGGCATTAGGTAATGGTTTAATGTTTATTATTATAGGAAGTTTTTTGCAATAAAAATGGCTGAATTCCTTGGTGCTTTATCCATAGCTTAGGTTATGACAAATGTTGCTAATTTGCCACATTAAATCGTTAAGAAATTAGGGGAATTTTAATTTATTTTCTATGTTTTTATTTTTTTCTTTTACAGCTTGTAAAGCTTCTTGCTCAGTATCAAAAACACCAACAAGTGTATGTTTTTCTCCTAAACGACTATAAACTGCATATTTTTCCTTAGAAAATGTCTCATTTTTAACAATTTCAAAAAATGAAGTTTGATTTAACGCATTACTTTCCCACCCACCATCGATCTGTTCTAAGGCATCAACCCATTCCTCAAAACCAAATTCAAGCCATTCTATATCTTCTTCGGTGACTACAGGTGCACAAGGAAATGATTTTTTAGTATTCACTTTCCTACCCACCTATAAAACATTTTGCTTTCATTAGCTATACGTTCCTTTTTATTCTTATAAAATCTTTTAGCAATTCCTTTAATTGAAGTTAGTAAGTAATTTTTAGAATAGTAGTGCTTACCATCTTTCCCCATAGTCCATGTGTCACTTACTTCTCTGTGGTGGGTAGTTACATGCCCTTCTAAATCATTACTGCATACCTTCTGTTTTTCTTTCTTACGAAATGCTTTATGCCATATTTTTTTATCTTTCTTCTCAGATCGGCAACAACAATGCGATAAAAAATACTTATTTTTAATGCTACGACTCATAATTAACTTCCTTTAATAAAAATATTTAAAGCTTTTCTAACTACTCCATTCAAAGTATCTCCATGCTGCAAAGCATATAAACTTACTTCTTTGTGCAATTCAGGGTCGACTCTAACATTAAAACTACCCTTAAATGGTTTGTCAGGGGTTTTGGCAAGGTTATTACAATCTTCTAAATAACTATCCACTGCTTCATGAAAAGCTTTTACCAAAGATTTAGCTTCTGATGCTTCATAGTTTACTAAATCTCTTATAAATTCTATTTTTCCAAAAAATAGCTCTTCCTGAGGATCAAAATGTACTGATCCATAATAATTTTTGTAGCAAATTAAATCACTTTTGGTCATATCAAATTCTCTTCTTCTAGTTTTTTAATTATTTGTTCAATTAAATAAGACTTTATAATTGAATTGGGATGAGGTTTATGTAAGTTAATTATTAATCCAGTTTTTAAATGATAAAATTTTCTTCTAGAACCACCAGTTTTGCCTTTTAAAGTTTCTTCAAAATTCAACGCCCCAAATAATCTAATTAATTCATCCCACGTAAAATCTTTTGGCCTAGATTTTAATTTCTTTATAAGCTTATCTTTTGAACTCATTTATAACTTTTTTATAATCTTATTTAAGAATAACAAATTAATAAATTTAATGCAACTAAAAACAGTTACTAATAAATAAAATAAGGTATAAATTTTATTAACTACAAGAAAAGATAAAACAATAAGGCAAAGCTTGTATAAATAATTAGAATGTAACGTGCCAAATTAAATTGCCTAATTTGTGCCACGTTATTTTGCCTGTTTCCAGTTTTTGTTAATTATTTTTCATATTTATATAAATATAAAATTATAGTAGAAAAATCATCAAATGTAGTTATTAATTGGAACTACATTTAACAAACATTAGAAATATGCCAACTTTCAGCTGGTCTTGGTAAATAAAAAGAACCTTTATATCTCTTAGAGTAAAAAATGAAGTTATTACGTAATGAGCAAATTCAACAGCCAACTTTATATGATTTGTTGCTTTTTAATACAAAAGGTCATAATATATCTACTGATTCCTATAAAAGTCTTTTCATCAATTTGGCTTCGTCTTCAGAAGCTAATGTATTATGCGTAAAAGAATATTTTGGTGTTTGTTTGGTCAAGCCTTCGGAAAACATGGCGCATCCTATCTTCGGATTTTCAGAATTCATTTCAGCCCTTGCGCTACTTGGTATTATTTACACAATATCAAACATACTTCATAAATTCCGACTTGCAGTAGGATGGTCGTGGATTTCCATAAAACTGATTATAACGTTTTTTGCTCTTCTTGTATTAGTAACAGATATTTGGTTTTCAAAACAATGGTTAGTACCAAATTTCCTTGACTCACAGATTTTAGTACAGGGAGGATTCGGAATCCTTGTTATATGGTTTGTTTACAAGGTTCATACAACCGTCACTAAACCATCAGAGTTCCATAAAAAGAATAACAAAGTATACTTTGAAGAGTTAAAAAATATAATAAAAAAGGGTGATGAGAAAGAATTGTCAGTAATTGCAGATGAACTACGTTATTCCGCAAAATCATTAATTGAACTTTCTACAGAAGTTGTAGAGCAAGGCAATAATAATAAATACGCAGAAATATTGAATCTAATAGGTGATAAGAAACTATGTAAACAGATTATTGTTTCATCACCTGATACGGCAGAAATTTTTTTTAATACTATGGCTGAGCAACAAAAATACCCAAAGTCTATTGGAGATTTTATAAATAATATTTCTGTTGAAGCTTTGATGAATAAAGATTCAAGGCTACATCAAGAGAATACATGCAATTCGGGTCTTCTTAGTTACACTAAACCATTTAGTAACGCTTTATATGGAAATTATAAATTAATTGAAGCTTTATATCCTAATTCACCGCTTGATATACCTTATGATGTACTAAATAGCCAACAGCTTGAACTATACTTAAAAGTTCTCTTGATTACCATTAAAAGCTATCTAATTCAAACAGAAGGTTCATGTCATCCTCGGACTTTAAAGGCTGCTTTTGCTACAATTCGTTATCCCTGTCGAAATTTATATAAATTCAATAATATTAATTCAGAAATCCTATCAAACGAACTTTATAAACAATTTAATGTTATTGTCCAGTCCGTTAATAAAGTAGTAGATTGTATATCCCAGCTGGAAAATCCTCAACCAGAATCATATATATACCTTTATAATCAGCTAGTAGATTTTATATTAGAGATAATTAAGGATACTGCCAAAGTACAATGGTCACCTAATATTATATGGCATATACATTGTGATATAATATGGCATAATTTCTTTAATCAAATAATTTTTGTGCCAAAAGGTCAAGAAATCAAAAAAAAAGTTTGGGAGATAATTAATAATTTACTATACAAAGCTTTACTTAACAAGATTTTAGAATTGGAGAAAGGTTCTTATGAAGCTGCTTCAGTATTTGGCTTACTCTTAAATGTACTGGGTTTAATTATTCGTGAAGAGGAAAACAACGAACAAAAAAAAATTCATTTAAATCTTTTGAAGTGGATCAAAAAAAATTATTTACGTTTGAGAGCAGATAATTTATGTGCGGCAAATTTATTACTTGTACATCAAGTCAGGTATGATGACTCAAATAAAAGAATTATCAGAACCAATGCAAACGGTAATAAACAATATTTACACCTAGAAGAACTTTTGTAAAATTTTTATACAAGCTATTAACTTAAAGCAGTATGGGTGTAGTATAGGTATAAATAAATCGTATGTTACCACTTCCTAGTAAACTCATCTACAACGTGTTCGTCGGTAAAGTTTAAATATATAGAGGTAGTAGCTAGTCTATCGTGACCTAGTATTTTTTGTACAGAAGCTAATGAGATGTTTTTCTGCAAGGCCAACGTGGCAAAGGTATGTCTCAAAATATGAGGAGTCACTGTTTTTGATATTTGAGCTCTATTGGCAATTTCTTTGACTATCTTTTGAACTTGTCTAGGACCAATTGGGAATTTATCAGTTATGGCAAAATAATGTTCCAGAAGAGATTGCACTCGGTTAGACATTGGTACAACCCTTTTCTTTGTCTGTTTTCCATATGGTCCACCTTTTCCACTAATACGAATAGATTTTTGTTGCCAGAGAATATTTTGCGGAGTAAGGCTACAAAGTTCAGAAACTCTTAAGCCCGTATCTAGTAAAATCCAAATAATAAGCTTTTCTTGAACAGAGTTACAAGCTTGATAAAGTTTATCAGCTTCTACTGGGGTAAGTGGTTCTCTTTTAAATTGGTAAGCCATATTAGTTAATTTTTTCTAAATTTCACTGTGTTTTCTGATTAGTTCGTTTTATACTAAAATATACGTATTATATTCGTAAAATGTGAATCACAGCATATTAGTAATAATTTTGTGTTAGGGCAAGTAATTAATTGATATGGAGATGGGTTTAGCAATTTTATTGGGGCTTACTATAAATTTTAACTATTCGCAAAACTATGCGGAACACGAACTACGATGAACGCAAAATAAAGTGGCTCAAATTAGGCAATTTATTTTGGCTCGTTACATAATTAGAATGAGTTATTGAATGTTTGAGGTGTTAAAAACTGCTAATTTTTTAAGTGTATAAAAAACGGTCGTTTAATTGATAGTTTATTACAAGTGGTTTTATTTTATGAGAACAATCTTTTTATAAATTATGTAATACTTTAAACTAGATTAGTTTTTGGTAGTCTGGGAAGTATATTGATAATAATATGAGTTTAATTAACTTAAACAAAGGAAAATACATGAGTAAAATTGTTGATAAACTTACCAAAGCACAGCAATATGCAATCTCAATTCGTCCAAAAGCTGGAGGTTTTCCTGTTCTTGCCGAAGTGTTACGTCAAGCAGGAGTCAAGATAAACCGATGGTTTTTGCCGTCATGTCAATCTATTTACTTAACAGAAGATGGAGCAGTAGTTCAACAAGGGATTCCTATCATAGAGGGAACTCATGAAATTCCGAAGTTTGAGCGTGAAGCCTTGGTCAGTGCAATCCGATCTGATCAAGAAGGTCTTTGTAGTTTTCCTGAATTTCTACATGCTTCTTGGAAAGCTGGGGTTATCGAGTATGAAGTAGATTTTATTACTAGAAAAGTAACTTATTATGGTGCAAATGGTGAAAGTTATTTGGAAGAATACCCAGCTGTGGAAATAAAAAGATAAAAGCTGGAGAATATGGTTATTTTTATTACTTATTTTGCTAAAATCCTCTAATTTTTGAACTTTTTTGTGTGACAGGCAAAATAATTCTGTATAAGTAACGCAATCTAATTATGCAGGTTATTATCAGACCTAAAATAAACAATTATTTTGGGCGGTTTTGTTTATTAAGTAATGTATTTTTAGGGAATACTCTAAATTTTAAGAGAGAGAGATTAATTTACCATAGCTGTTCAAATTTAATTGGACAAAAAGTAGCGGACTAAATAATAAAATTTCTATAAATCAAACCCTAAAAATTGTTTCTTTTCTTGATCAAGATTATTAAGTACATCTTTCCCTAAAACACTTACTAATAAGTTATTTTGAACCTCTTGCAAGTTTTTATTTAGCTTATTGCTGAAAGCTTGATAATTTGAGGTACCTTTATAAGCAGCGGAATAACCATCTACAATAGATTTCAATTTTTCTAATATAAGCTTTAATGTAAATTTTTTTATTTTTTTGTTGATAAGTTGTCGTTTTGATTTATCGAATGTACTGTAATTATTTAGTTCATCTATAGCCTCATTAAATTTTTTTTTAGGTATTTTGTGTTGATATCTAGGGTTGTTTTTACATTTATAAATTTCTATGCCTAAAAATAATACCGGTTCTTCGGGGGAGTAAATTTGAGTCTTAGAGCCTTTATCGGATTGTGCAATATTGAGCCCTATGGTTTTTAGATTTTTTGTAATAAACTTCTCGTATTTTTTACACTCTTCTTCTGTAGAACCAAAAAAAATTATATCATCTGCATAACGTATAATATCTAGCTCTTTTTTAGCTATTTTTTTATCAAAACTGCTTAAAAAGAAACTAGCAAGCAAAGGGGACAAAGGCATACCTTGGCGTAGGCCTTTTCCTTTTTCAATACCATTAATTTTAAGCCTATCTTTTTCTGCCTTGAATTTTGTTTCTACTTCAGTATTAATTATTTGAGTAAGTATTGGTAATAGGTGTTTAGTAATCTGCTTCTTTTTTATGAGCATTTCTTCAAGTATTTTTCTGTCAATATTATCAAAAAAAGCGGTAATATCTGTTTTAAGTACCCATGGCTTTTTATTTCTCTTTTTGACACTCTGGTCTATAGCAGATTTAACGCTCTTGCCCTTGATACCGTAGACATGATCATTGTTAAGACCAAGTTGATGAAGCTTTTTATTAAAATAATCTAAAAGAGCACGTTGTACAAGTGAATCGTGCACACTACATTTACATATAACCCGTTCTTTACCATTGCTTTTTGTAAGCGTAAAAAAACTGAGCTTGTTAGCTTTATATAAATTATTAACTATTTTGAAATGTAGTTCTGAAACGATCTTTTTACATACATTAGAACTGCTGCAACTTTTTTCTCTACTTTTATTGTAAGCTTGTGTTAAGTTCCTGATGGAAAATATTTCTTTTAATGTCTGAGTCATAACTTAGGACTTAGTTTTAATGCAAACTAAACTATGACAAAAAGAGTATAGTTTTTGTATAGATTTACTACAGAAGACTTTTTGTATTATATTCGTGTTAACAGCTTTCCAGCTACTTTCGAACTTTACACAATCTTCACCAATTCTTAATTTCTTTTTAAGTTCTGGTTTAGATTTACATCTTTCAATGTAGAATAAACTTACTCGTAAGCTTATCTTAAATTTACTCTGTACTGTTGTGATCAAGTTAAGCCCAAATAACCCCATTATATTATAACATAAAAGAGCCAAAATTGCAAGAACTCTTGCTAATCTTTTCGCTACCTTAGCGCCTCTCACATTCTTTAATATCTTAATCGCTCTTCTAAGTACTTGTTTGCATAAGAGCTCTAACAATTTATTAACCATAAACTTATCTTGTCTGGTTTTACTACAGAAGACTTTTTGTATTATATTCGTGTTAACAGCTTTCCAGCTACTTTCGAACTTTACACAATCTTCACCAATTCTTAATTTCTGGTTTAGATTTACATCTTTCAATGTAGAATAAACTTACTCGTAAATTTAATAGCTAATCAATTTTGTGATCAGAAATTAATTTTTATGTTTAAGGATGGAGATCACCATTGCAATAATACACTATTTAGGTTATTCAGCAATAAATTTTTTGTTAGTGATAATAAAATAAATGCACAAATGTGATATTTTATTCTTCTTTAATTTTCGCTTATCAGATACTTTATATCTTTCTTCATTCATATGTTTTTCAGATTAGGAGAATTTTCCCTTTGAGAAACTCCATTTTTCTATAATATGAAAATAAAAAGATCTTATCACCGAAATATTATAGCGGATTATAAAAGGTTAACAGTGCCTGCTAATAAGTTCTGCAAACTTATTGCTTTGGTTTTTTAAACCAAAGCTAAAGAGCATAATGATAATTAATTCTTTTTTACGCCAAAAGATAAGCCTGCGAATTTTTTGTTAAAGTCGCTGACATTTTTATTGGATTGATTTACTACATTAAGAGTTGACTTATTCCAAGCCGGATGTTTGCGAAAATCTACGTCCATGAGAATTTCAACGCTTGGTAGAGTAGAAGAAGTCAAAAACTCATCTTTACCGATTTTGATTTTTAGGGACTGATATTTTGGATGAATGTCTTTTCTCATGCTGCTACCTTATCTTTTATTTTTTTAATTTCCTTTCTAATAGATCTGGCATTATCAGACATCTTAAAGGCTTTTGCGTTCAGCATATAGGAATCAAAGACTCCTGCTTTTTCAATGCTACGTAAGCATCGTGCAACTACTTTCAGCTTATATTCCTGACCCGTTAATTCACTGCGGCACTTAACAATTTTAATATTAGGCTCAAAACGCCTTCTAGTTTTTCTTTGCGAGTGAGATACATTATTACCGAATTGCACCCAACACCTGTTAATTCGCACCTACGAGACATGTTTAATTTGATAAAATACAACTTAATTCTCCGGAAAAAGATATATAATTCTTTTTGTTTAAAGTTTTTTATTTTACCTGATTTAGAAGCAAACTACCTGAATTTTTGTCTAAATTTTTTAGTCCGGTATATATTGCAAATCAATGTTGAAATTGTAACCAATCTTTTAATCTGGAATATCTATTAGAGCTTTTGCTATCTTTTACCGCCATGGCAAAAGCTTTTTTCTCTCCGATAATAACTACAAGTTTCTTACCTCTTGTAATTGCCGTATAAACAAGATTACGTCTAAGCATCATGTAACTTTGCATAGTAATAGGAATAATAACTGCGGGATACTCTGATCCTTGTGATTTATGTATGGTAGTTGCATAGGCTAGGGTGATTTGATCTAAATCATCATAGTCGTATATTACCTTGTTGCCGTAAAAATCAATAGTTACTTCTTGTTCTTCATGATTGATAGCACTAATTATACCAATATCTCCGTTATAAGTATCCTTGTCATAGTTATTTTCTGTTTGCATTACTTTATCACCGACTGCAAAAATCTGTCCAAATTTTGTAATTTCTTTTACATAATTTGGATTTAATACTTTCTGTAATTCAGTATTAAGTGATCTTGCTCCGGTGCCGCCTCTTTGCATGGGGCATAATAATTGAATATCATTTATGGGATTCAGATTAAACTTCTTAGGTATTCTATCGCAGGTGATAGTAATTATCTTATTGATAATATCATCTCCCGGCTCTGCTTCGATAAAGTAAAAGTCACTATTATCCTTACGGAAGTTTAAATCAGGTAATATGCCTTTATTAACCTTATGGGCATTAGTAATTATCGCACTGCTTTCTGATTGGCGAAAAATCTGGTTTAATCTGACGGTTGTAATGATATTGGAATTGATAATGTCTTTTAGCACCTGTCCTGCTCCAACAGAAGGTAATTGATCCACATCACCGACTAATAAAAGACCAATATGATCAGGTAGAGCTTTTATTAAAGCATAAAATAAGCTGACATCAATCATTGAGCTTTCATCAACTATTAAATAATCACATATAAGTCTATTGTCCTCATTATACTTAAAACCTCCTCCTAAAGAGTTGATTTCTAATAATCTATGTATAGTGCTGGCTTCCAGGCCGGTCGTTTCACTTAGGCGTTTAGCGGCTCTACCGGTTGGAGCACAAAGTTTGATATTAAGCTTTTTAAGTTCCAGTAGTTTAAGCAGAGCTTTAACCAAAGTTGTTTTGCCAGTACCTGGACCACCGGTAATAACCATTAGCCTTTTTGACAGAGCTTTGATGATAGCTTCTTTCTGGTTATCTGCTAATAGGATACTCAGCTTTTGTTCTATTTTGGGAATTAACTCTTGCAAGTTGTTATCACCCCATGGAACATCTCCTTTATCAATAGATAAGAGCATCTTTGCTATCTGTTTTTCATAGAAGTGATAACTAGCTAGAAATATGCATCGCTTATCTTCTATAAGGTCACAAATAATAGTTTTTGATTCGATCTCTTTTTCAATAGCTAGCTTTACTAAACTAGAATCTATACCAAGCAGTTTCTGAGTATTTTCTATTAAGATTTCCAAGGGTAGGGCACAATGCCCATTTGAGGTTGCCTCTAATAATGCGTAAGATAAACCGGCTCTAGCACGGATAAGAGAATCTTTTGTAATACCGAGGTTGCCTGCAATCGTATCTGCTGAAACGAATCCAATACCCCTTATGTCTTTAGCTAATTGATATGGATCCTTGGATACTATAGCAATTGCTTCTTCCCCATAGGTTTTAAATATTCTGGTTGCTCTGGTTGTACCGACCCCATGAGATTGAAGAAAGATCATGATTTCCCGTACAATTTTCTGATCCTTCCAGTTATTGCAAATACTATTTGCTCTAATTTTACCTATTCCGTCTACAGTAGATAATAATTCCGGTTTGTGTTCAATTACATCAAAAACTTGATCACCAAATGCAGTAACCAACTTTTTAGCAAAATGAGCTCCTATTCCTTTGATAAGACCGGAGCCTAAATATTTTTCAATTCCTTCTAAAGTATCCGGTGGAAGAGCTTTTAGAAAATCAGCTTTAAATTGCTTGCCATGATTGCGATCATTGTACCAAATGCCGCTACATTTAATATATTCTCCGACAGATACGGAAGGGACGCTGCCTGTAACGGTAACTAGCTCCTTGTGGTTTTTAACCTTAACCCGTAGAACACAAAATCCGTTTTCGGGGTTATGATAAGTAATGCGCTCGATGTTACCCGATAGATATTCCTTAACATTTTGATTATGTATGCTCATGTGTATCTTTTTAAGATGTACACAGTTTTTGAAACCATTCCAGCTTACCTCGGTATTTTACATAATTACTGGATTTGTTGTTTGTACTTGAGAATCTGTTATAAGCATCAAGTATTTCTACAGGTATATTAATCGAAGATGTATTGTAAATGTTAGAGCGTAGGGGTATAATAATTTATTGTGCGTGGCGGTTCACTGCTATAACTAGCTAAATCTAAACCGGCAACTACCGAATCACCTAAAAAACACCCTTCACCCGTTAAAAAAGACGGATTAGCTTTAGTATCCTGTTTTAGATACTCTGTATTTGTTTTTATATATTTTATAGGTATGGAACCGTCACTTATCATCATGTTTTTTGCCACCGGTATTGGAGAACCGGCTTCGATACGACCATAATTGTTTTCTAAAAATACATAGGAGCCATTATAATCTTTATTAACTTTTCTTTTAGTTGTTGGTACTAATATGATCTTGGTACCATAAGTAATCTCATCAGCTTTATTTGATATAGTAGCAAATAGGGCCGTATCGTTATAAAAGGCAAACTTCTCTTTATTTGCCGATATATTCTTTTCAGATTTTTTAAGGTGATTTTCTTTGCTAAAACCGCTTTCAAAAGATGCGTAGGCTCCTATTTTCATGTTTAAACCAGAAACTACCGGTATTT
>Ga0214919_10001650_pt1 | contig 36084 bp, 25 predicted proteins | sample LL1503_MetaG_FD_177994 | JGI IMG/M metagenome (GOLD analysis project Ga0214919, IMG submission 177994) | Freshwater microbial communities from Lake Lanier, Atlanta, Georgia, United States - LL-1503 | ecosystem: Environmental > Aquatic > Freshwater > Lake | place: USA: Georgia | collected...
CTTTACTGTCAACTACAATGAGAATAGTTTATCATTTGATTTTTTAGCTTTTAATTTTAGAGATGCTGAGCACAACCAATATGCATATAAAATGGAAGGCTATGATGAAGATTGGATTTATTCAGGATCTAGGCGATTTGCGAGTTATACCAATTTACGTGAAGGCACTTACACCTTTAGGGTAAAAGCGGCAAATAATGATGGCGTTTGGAATGAAGAGGGGGCAAAAATGGTGCTTCATATTTTACCGCCACCTTGGAGAACTTGGTGGGCGTATTTATTGTATACCTTGTTTTTTGGAAGTTTTATTTATCTTTTTTCAAAATACAGAGCAAGGCTACAAATTAAGCAGTTAGAAAATGAACGTAAAAATTCAGAATTAGCAGCAGCCAAAGATTTACAAGAAAGGTTATTACCTAAAACATTACCAGCAATCAAAAATTTAGACATTGCAGGTTATCTAAGAACTTCTACAGAAGTGGGGGGCGATTACTATGACTTTTTTGAACAACCGGATGGTTCTTTATATGCCATTTGTGGAGATGCCACAGGACATGGTACCCCTTCGGGCATGTTGGTATCCATAACAAAGGCGGGGCTTATTGGACTTCCACAAATGAGCCCTAAAGACATGTTGCATGAATTAAACCGAGTAGTTAAAAAAGTAGATTTAGGCATATTAAGAATGAGCTTAAATATTGCACTCATCAAGGAGAATCAAATAATATTAAGTTCTGCTGGAATGCCTCCTTACTTTTTATATCGAGCAAGCAGTAACATTACAGAAGAAATACAATTGTCAGGAATTCCATTAGGAAGTTTTAATAACGTAACCTACGATCAAACAAGCACGTCTTTTAATACTGGAGATATTTTAGTAATTATTACGGATGGTTTACCAGAAGCACCAAACGTAAATGGAGAAATATTTGATTATTTAAAACTTCAAAATTTGATAACTAATTATGGACATGAAACCGCACAAGGGGTGATAGATAAACTAATGTTAGAAGCCGATAATTGGTTGGCGGGTGTACATAATCCGGATGATATTACACTTGTAGTGATTAAACATAAATAATGATACGAATAAAAAAATAACAGTACTGTTTATCCAAGTGATTTAATTAGCGACTAAAGAATGATAGTGATTGCAAGAGTTGTAAATAGGGCTGCTGCGTTAAAATTGTAACTATTTTTTTTATTACTATTGATTTTCAAATTCGTCATTAAAACAATCAATACCCTTAGTAGGGATTTCAATAAATGAATTTGTGTTCTGATCAACTTTCCATACCTTCACCTCCCTTCACCCCTGTTTTCCCTCAAAAAAATCAAAACCGGGCACAAACCTGGCCGGGACATAAAAAAACCACCTACATTTTTGTGTAAGTGGTTGATTGTTAAGTGGGCCCACACAGATTTGAACTGTGGACCACCTGATTATGAGTCAGGTGCTCTAACCAGCTGAGCTATAGGCCCTTTCTTCAGTTATTTTGAAGAATAAGGATGCAAATATACTTAAAGACCATCAATTTAACGCTTCATTAAATTTATTTGCCGTTATTTTGCATCTTCAAGTTTATGTATGAAACAAACATTGTTCCTAGTACTGGCAGTTACACTAATCAGCACTGCCTTTGGCCAAACCAAAAAAGACTGGAGTAAAGTTGCCGTCTCCGGTGCCGGTGATCATTTTATGATATCTATCAGCAAAGATGGATGGGCTGGTACACCAGATAGTATTAACAACCGAATGGGTGGTTTTTCGCGCGGGCTCAATATAGCCTTCATGCTCAATAAACCTTTCAAAAGTGACGCACGCTTGAGCATCGCCTTTGGGGTAGGCATTAGTCATAGCAGCGTATTTTTTAAGAATACTGATATTGGTTTAAAATCATCTGCTACCCTTTTGCCCTTCACCAATCTTGATTCTGCTAACCATTTTAAAAAATACAAATTAGCTTCTACTTTTCTTGAAGCTCCAATAGAAATTCGCTATACCGCTAACCCGGTTAATGAAAAAAGAAGCTGGAAATATGCACTTGGTATTAAAGTAGGTACAATCGTCAACGTTCATACCAAAGGAAAAACCCTCGAAAGTAAAACCAATACTGCTTTGAGTTATTATACCGAAAAGGAAAGTAAAAATACATTTTTTAATAGCACCCGACTGGCAGCTACCGCTAGGATTGGATTGGGCAATTTCTCGGTTTTTGGATCTTATTCAATTACCTCGCTGCTTAAAGATTATGCCGGGCCTTCTTTTAGACCCTACCAAATTGGACTTTGTATTAGCGGACTCTAATAATAAAAATTAAAATATTTAATCCCGGCCATTAGCCGGGATTTTTAGTTTACAATGCTTTAACTTTGCAACTTATATTACTACATGAGCGACGAAATTAAACACGAATGCGGCCTTGCTTTCATTCGACTTCGCAAACCTTTTAGTTATTACCAACAAAAATATGGATCGGTAATGTATGGCCTTAATAAGCTGTACTTATTGATGGAAAAGCAACACAATCGTGGCCAAGATGGAGCGGGCGTTGCTACCGTAAAACTAAATGTAGAACCTGGCTACCCATTTTTACACCGTCTCAGAAGCAGTGCCAACCAACCCATTGCTGATCTTTTTTCTCGCATTGGTCAAGAAATAGAAGAGATTGAAAAATATCAGCCTGATATAAAAAATCATCCTGGCCTGATGAAAGGTCATATCAATTACTTGGGCGAATTATTATTAGGCCACCTTAGATATGGCACCCAAGGCAAAAACAATGTCGAGTTTTGCCACCCCTTCATTAAAAGAGATACCATTCCTTCTAGAAATCTAGCCCTAGCAGGCAATTTCAATTTAGTCAATACTGAAGAATTATTCGGCCAGATTGGAATGGACCCGGGCGTATTTCAAAAACAAAGCGATCTAGCTGCCATGATGGAAGTAATACATCATTTTTTGATTAAAGCTGATGAGGCCTTTCCTGGCAACCTCGATATAAGTAAGGTATTGCAAAAAGCAGTGCCGCTTTTTGATGGAGGATTTAACTTCTGCGGACTGGTAGGTAACGGAAGCGCTTTTGTAGTGAGAGATGCTCATGGTATTCGTCCTTCCTATTATTATATCAACGACGAAGTAATCGTTGCAGCTAGCGAAAGAGCCGCTATCAGAACCGCCTTCAATGTAGGCGAAAATGAAGTGAAGGAACTAATGCCGGGGTTTGGATTGCTAATTGATGCTGAAGGCAATTACAAAATTGAACAAATAATGGAAGCCAAGGAAAGAAAAGCCTGTAGCTTCGAACGTATTTATTTTAGTCGCGGTAGTGATGAAAAAATTTACAAAGAAAGAAAAGCATTGGGACGATATTTAAGTGAACCAGTTTTAAAAGCGGTGGACTACGATCTTAGAAACACCATCTTCTCCTTCATACCCAATACTGCTGAGACAGCATTTTATGGTCTATTAAAAGGTGCGGATGACTATCTCAAAAAAATAAAAGTAGAAAGAATTTTAAGTTGGGGAAATGATTTTGATGAGGCTAAACTAACGGAAATGATTAGCCGTAAAATCAGATTCGAAAAAATTGCAATCAAAGATGTAAAATTACGCACCTTTATTACCGAAGATAGCAGCAGAAACGAAATGGTACAGCATGTGTACGACATCACTTATGGAACGGTTAGAAAAGACATTGATACCCTGGTGGTCATTGATGACTCCATCGTTAGAGGTACCACTTTGAAACAAAGTATTATTCGAATGTTGGCTAGGCTAGAACCAAAAAAAATTATCGTAGTTTCCTCTGCACCACAAATCCGCTATCCCGATTGCTATGGAATTGACATGAGCAAAATGGGTGATTTTATAGCCTTTAAGGCCGCCATCGATCTGATTTATGAAACCAAACAGGAAAACTTATTGGCTGAACTACTATCGGAATGTAAAGAATTGGAGAAGCATGGTCAATTGCACACTGAAAATGTGGTAAGAAAATTATACAAACCTTTTACAGTAGAGCAAGTGTCAGATAAAATTGCACAACTGATTACCCCAAAAGAAATTTCCATACCAGTAAGCCTGATCTATCAAACCATCGAAACACTTCACCTTGCCTGTCCTACCAACACAGGCGACTGGTATTTTACTGGCAACTATCCTACTCCTGGCGGAAACCGAGTTTGCAACAAAGCCTTCATGAATTATATGGAAGGAAAAAATGTGAGAGGATATTAGTCCTAATTTTTAGGGTTGTAATTTAATTATTGAAGAATTATTAGTTGAGATGCAGCATTTATCATTGAAAATATGCCTAACAAAAAAGATATTTCCATCGATATCAATGAAAGCAAGGTTTTGCTGATCATTCGACATGCAAAAAGTAGTTGGGAATTGGGTACGTTGAGCGACTTTGATCGACCGCTGAATGATAGGGGGAAAAAAGATGCTCCAATGATGGCTAAAAGATTGCTAGATAAAAAAATAAAAATCGATGCATTCATTTCAAGTCCGGCTAAGAGAGCAAAAAAAACAGCTGAACTTTTTTGTGAACAATATAACCAATCTATTGAATCAATTGAATTCATTGCTTCATTGTACCATGCAGGTATAGATGATTTTTATGACACTGCGGTTCAGCTCGACGACCGTTTTGATACGGTAGCAATTTTTTCACACAACCCAGGAATCACATATTTTGTAAACACGCTTTCCGAGCAATTTCAAATCGACGATATGCCCACTTGTGGGATATTCGCAATTAGAATACAAACAAAAAAATGGGCAGATTTTAAGTCAGCAAGTAAAGAATTTATATTTTTTGATTACCCTAAAAATATAAACAACATAAATTTTTAAATGCCGGCACCACAAACTATAAAATAGTTATATGTCATGAAATATTACTACCTCTATATTCATTTAACAATTTGGTAATATTAAAAACACAATTATTAAACAATTATTTCAAAAACTTTGCCCCCTTAACAATCAACACCAAAACAAACATTATATTATGAAAAAGTTTAATTTAATAACAGTTTTCTTTCTGTTATTAACCCTAATGGGTAAGGCCCAGGAAACAACTTCCGAAATTCAGGGTATCGTTACAGACAGCAAAGGGGCGCCCCTAGCAGGTGCAACCATTGTTGCCGAGCACACTCCTACTGGTACCAAATACACTACTACTAGTAGAAATGATGGTCGCTACAACCTAGCTAACCTTCGCATCGGTGGACCCTATGTAATTACAGAAAATTCTGTAGGGTTTACCAAACAACAAATTGACAATGTTACTCTGTCATTGGGTATCGTATTCAAAGCTGATTTTGTCACCACTTCCGTTACTACCGAGCTAGCCAACGTAGTGTTGAATTCAACCAGACAAAATAAAGTTTTCAATAATGGTCGTACTGGTCAACAAGAAATCATTACTCGTTCTCAAATTGAGAGACTGCCTACTATCAATCGTAGTTTACAGGATTTTACCAAATTGGAACCAACTTCCAACGGCCTTAGTTTCGGTGGACGTAGTAGCCAATACAACAACGTTACTGTAGATGGTGCTAACTTTAATAACTCATTTGGTCTTGCAGGTACCCTTGGTGGTCAGACAAAATCTGAGCCTATTAGCTTGGAGGCAATTGAGCAAATTCAGGTAAACGTTTCTCCTTATGATGTTCGTCAAGGTGGATTTACAGGTGCTGGTATCAACACTGTAACAAAGAGTGGTACAAACCAAATTAAAGGTTCTGTTTATTCTTATACCAAAAATGAAAATACGCAAGGCTATAAAGTTGGAAATGCTGAGGTGGTTAAAACTCCCATCAAATATAATTTGAGAGGTTTTTCACTTGGAGGTGCAATCGTTAAAAACAAGATTTTCTTTTTTGTTAGTGGAGAACAAGTTCGCCAAGAGTTACCTGCTACAAGCTACATAGCTTCAGATGCAAGTCATCCAGTAACCGCAGGTAGTGTATCAACAGCAAACGCAGATACTTTAAGAAAATTGTCTGAATTTTTACAATCTAAATACGGTTACTCTACAGGAGAATTCCAAGGTTACAATCAAAAAACACAAAGTGATAAAATCACTGCTAAGATTGATTGGAACATCAATGAGAAAAATACCATTACCCTTAAATACAATTACTTAAAATCCTCTACTGACCAGTTTCCTAGTACTAGTAGAAATGGATTTTCAGGTTTTGTATCAGGTCAACAACCAGGTAATTTAGCGATGCCTTTCCAAAATAGTGGTTATGTTATCAATAATAACTTCAACATTTTAATTGCTGAATTAAACACTCGTATCAGCAATAAAGCAAACAACAAATTGCAGGTTGGATATACTCAGCTGAAAGATTATCGTGCCCCACAAGGAAATACCAATATGCCATTGGTTGATATTTTATTGAATAATAATATTTATACTTCTTTTGGATATGAGCCTTTCACCTACAACAACAAATTAAATTCAGATGTATTTCAATTTTCTGACAACCTAACCATGTACAAAGGAAGTCATGAGATAACAGTTGGAACTCAAAACTATTTCAGAAAATATCTAAATGGTTTTGCTCCTGCTTACCAAGGTCTATTTCAATTTAATAGTCTAACTGATTTTTACAATAGTGCAAATGGAGTAAGTGGTGCAAATGCTAAAAACTATGCTGTTCAATATTCTGCTTTAGCTGACGGATCCTTTCCTTATGCAAAAGCAGGTGTGAACGAAATTGGATTGTACGGACAAGATAAATGGAGGGTTACTAATAACTTCACTTTCACTTATGGTTTGAGAATTGATTATTCTAATTATACTGGAACCTTTGATCAAAATCCACAATTTGCTGCCTTAAGTTTTGCTGATGGTGCAAAGTATGATGTAGGTAAAAAACCTAAGAGCGTTCCACTTGTTTCACCAAGAATTGGATTTAACTGGGATGTAAAAGGAGATAAGTCTATTCAATTACGCGGTGGTGCTGGTATTTTTGCTGGTCCTCCTCCTTTTGTTTGGATTAGTAACCAAGCAAGTAACAATGGGGTTCAGTTTGGATCGGTTATTTATTCTGGTGCAACTGCTAAACCTTTCAATACAAACCCTGATGCTTACAAGCCAACAGCTGGTTCAGCAAATACTGCTTATGGTATTGCAGTTTCTGATTACAATTTCAAATACCCAAGTGTAATTAAATCAGGCTTGGCAGTAGATAAAAAATTCGAAAATGATCTAGTAGTTACTTTAGAAGGAACTTACACAAAAGATGTAAATGCAGTTTACTATTCTAATATTAACTTGAATCAAGATAGAACTTTAGCTACCGATTTGATAATGTGGAAAGATAGAGTTCGTTATGCAACCGCTTCTGGTAGTAGTAATAAAATTTATTCAGGAGCTGGAGGAGCAACTGCAACTAACCCAAATATTGCGAATGCAATTTTGATGAAAAATACCGATAAAGGATATTCATATACTGCGACTGGTAGAATTCAAAAAACAGTTGGGAATTTATTTATGAGTGCTGCTTACACTTATTCGAAATCTAAAAACACAGCAGAAGGTGGAAGTACTGCAGGTGGATTATGGAGTGGAAGACCTGTACAAGGAGATCCTAACACTGCTAATATGGCCAATGCATCATGGTTTCAGCCACATAGAATTGTGGGATTTGCATCTTATAAATTTGAATATGCAAAACATTATTCAACTAGCATTGGTATCTACTACGAGGCAGCACCCGTTGGCGTTACCTCATATGTTTACAACGGCGATCTAAACAATGATGGAAATACTAGCAACGATCTTATCTACATTCCAAGAGCTGCGAAAGAAATTGTATTGGTTAAATCTGGATCAGGTGGATTGGGTACTGGTGCAAGTACTGACCCACGCACTCCTGCTCAAATTTGGTCACAGTTAAACAACTTTATCAACCAAGATAAATATCTTGCTGCTAATAGAGGAGAAGTTGCTGTTGCCAATTCAGTTGAATTGCCTTTCTTCAAAAAAATGGATCTAAATGTCACTCAAGACATTTCTGTGAAAACTGGAAAAGAAAGACATACGCTACGTTTAACAATAGACATTTTGAATGTGGGTAATTTATTGAATAAGCAATGGGGAATCGTTAAATCAACTGTTGCAAATAACTTCTTGAGATATGAAGGATTAGCTGCTGATGGAAGAACGCCTGCGTTCTCTTTCACTTATCAAGATGCTGCTTCCCAATTACCTTTAGTAAATAGTTTTTCAAACAGTACAGGTATTGGTTCTCGCTGGCAAATGCAGTTAGGTGTTAGATACCTCTTCAACTAAATTTAAAATAATTTCTCTTAATAAAAATGTCATGGCTAACACCATGACATTTTTATTTTTTCGAAAACTTAAACCTACGTTCAACTCACCAAAGATCTCCTGCATACTTCTCCCAATAATTTTACTTCAATTATCGAAGATATCGGCATAGTTAGTTACCCCTCAAAAGTCGATTTTGACAATTTGAAATAATAGTAGTTTGAACGCCCTCGAATAAAAAGTTCTAGAAATTTGAAAATAGCCTCAAAACAAAAAACTTTACCTCATTAATTCGGCCTCGAAAAAAATGCGTTAAGAAAATTGATTGTATAGCGTTAAAAAATGAAATCATGTTACTACAGCTGGGGTATTTACTTAGCTCGTAAGTCGCACCAAAGCCGGGTTATATTCATATGTTCGAACTAATTTCATTTTAGCTATTCAATCAATTTTTAGCTTTTTTTTTCGCAGCCTTGATTTTTTTTGTTACTTTTTTGCATCAAGGCAAAAAAGTAAAAGTACTCTATTCCAAAGGGAATTTCATTCATAAATAGATGACTTAATTTTACTAAAAAAGGTAAGACTAATTATCAAGTAGTTTTTTATCGATACATATTGAACAAAACGTTTACCGAATATAAGCTTACCACATTTTGAAAGTCGACCAATTAATCTGCTAATCCGAAAAAGTAAACTCAGGCATATCCATTTTAACCCCTCCATTAAGCGCAGACTCATGAGCAAGAATTCCTACGCAAGTTATATTAGCAGATTGTTTTGCATTAGGAAAAGGTTGTCTCTTTTCTGCCAATGCAGTTAAAAACTCATGCACCAAATGCGGATGAGAACCTCCATGACCAGAACCCTGTATAAATGATAAATGCTGATTATTGTCTCCATCATAAACACCTCCTGTAGTAAAAGATTGGATAGCTTCTGGTAACAAATGTGCATAATCAGGAATGCTAACTCGCTCAGGAACTTCACCCGTATGTACTACTGATTGTTCATGCTCTACCAATGTCCATTCAAAACTTTTTTTAGAACCATACACATCAAAACTTTCACGATACTGCCTTGCAGTATTAAATAAAGAGCGGGTTACTTCTGCTGATAAATCGGAATCACGAAACTGAATATGACAACTTTCAATAGCAAAAGGAGATCCATATTTAGGAATTAAATGCTCATCGATTCTGCCAGAGCCTACACAAGAAACTGCGCCCGCATCTTTACCAGCAAGCGCAACCACAGGACCTACGCAGTGTGTAGCATAATGCATCGGAGGCAAGCCTTCCCAGTATCCAGGCCAGCCGGCCATTTCCTGCTGATGAGAGGCACGCAAAAACTGAAGTCTGCCCATTTCACCTCGCTGATACATTTCCTTTACAAAAAGAAACTCACGGCTATACACTACAGTTTCCATCATCATATACACACATCCGCTTTCCTTTACTGCTTCTACAATCAAACGACAATCTTCTACCGAAGTAGCCATCGGAACCGTACAAGCTACATGCTTCCCGGCACGCAAGGCTTTCAATGATTGCTCGGCATGATTTTGAATCGGTGTATTGATATGCACTACATCAACTAAAGGGTCTTTCAATAATTCATCGTAATCGGTATAGGCCTTTTCAATTTTAAATGCATCTGCTACCAATTGTAATTTTTCTTCATTGCGTTGACAAATGGCATACATATTTGCCAAGGGATGTCGCTGATAAATAGGAATGAACTCAGCCCCAAATCCAAGACCAATGATGGCTACATTAAATGGTTTCATTTACGTTTTTTTTATTGCTATAATTATTCGACCCTCAAAAAGTTATAAGCGCTCATTCGGTAACGCTTTTATTCAAAATAAAGTTAACTATTTATGAATGAAATTCCATTCGGAATAGAGTCCTTTTACTTTTTTGCCTTGATGCAAAAATTAACAAAATAAATGCTGCATGAATTTAAGTCCTCTGCTTGCAAATTCATCTTGGCTGTCAGCGAAAGGACGCCAGATACAAACTGCTTCTGCCAATTCTTGGTTGTTGGGAGTAAAACTCTCTATGCTAATTACCCCTTTATAATTAATTGCGTTTAGCCCTCTCCGATAGTCTGTCCACGGCGTAGTACCTGAACCAGGAATACCCCGATGATTTTCTGAAATCTGAAAATGAATCAGTCGATCTCCCGCATCTATAATTGCCTGATAAGGATTCACTTCTTCAATATTCATATGGAAACTATCGAGCATTATCTTCGCTGCTGGATGGTCAATGTCATCCACCATTCGACACACATCCTTCGCTGTATTAACTAAGTCGGATTCAAAACGATTCAAGGGCTCCAAAGCAAGATAACATTCATACTGCGCTGCCATTTCACAGGCTTTGCGAAGATTTTTAACTGCTAGTTCCCACTCTGCTTTTCTTTTTTCTGTTGACAACATTCTTGTTTTACCTACAGCAGAATACATCGGACCTGCAACAAATTTAGCACCCCAAGCATTGCAACATTGCAAGCAGGCTTCTATGTAACGAAGACAATGCTCATGAACAGCAGGATCCTCATGGGTTAGATCGCGTGTACTTCCAAAAGCCGCACATACGATGGGCGTTAAATTATATTTATCTAATCCTTTTTTTACTGCAGCATGATCAATTATAGAAGGGTCTTCCACCGCAATTTCAATTGCAGTAAAACCTAAGTCAGCTACTTTTTTAAATACCAACTCTATTGAATCCGTTTTAAAGGGTGAGGTCCATAACCAAGTACTCACTCCATATTGAATATTCATTGCCATCAATAATTTAAACTTATTTAGAAACTACTTTCATCACACCATTCATAATTCTCCAATGACCTGGAAAAGTACATACATAAGGATAGTCGCCGGCTATCGCTGGCACCTTAAAAGTAATGGTATAACTTTTTTGTGGATTCACCAATGGCATTGAGAAAAGTACTTGCCCCATTTTTGGAATATACTGAAGATCTGCTCCATTTTTTTCTGTAGCTAATTTATCCGCAGCAGCGCCCACTCTTTCTGTACTTCCTGGTTGAAGAATCAACAAATTGTGTTGCATAAAATCTGGATTAGTCAATGTAAGTCTTACAATGGTTCCAGCTTTTACTGTAAACTGCTGCATACTATATTTCATCTGCTCTTTTACCACACTTAAATTTATTACCTGATCTGCTTTTGTGCTGTTATTAATTTTGTCTTCTTTGGGTACAGTCGTTGTTATACCAATCGCAGCATTCAATGCTTTGCTAATCCAATGATCTTGTTTATTTTCTTGCTTACTATTCATTTCTATTAAAGCAGCCATCCCTTCTGAAGAAGCTTTACTATCTGAAATTGCAATAACTACAGCTAATCTAACACGAAGATCTTTATCATTTAAAACTTTTGATTTTTTATACAAGTCCAAAGCATTGATATTATTTTTCAACACCTCAACTGCAGCTCGCCTTACTCCCGCAGCAGAATGCGAAAGCGCTTTCTCCGCAACCTTTGTAGCTTCAGGATTGCTGCCATCCAAAAGTCCCAATCCATGCAAAGTCCAAAGCGCATGAATTGCAGGAGCATTGATACCCACTTCATCTAATTTTTGATTCAGAATGATTGGATACAATTGTGATGCAATGGATACATCACCCAATTCAACCAATAAACGCTGAGCGGTGGTACGCCAAAACATATTGTTATTAGATAAGGCGGCAATCAAACCAGCCTTATCATTTTTATTCAACGATATTTTTTTTGCAGGTGCCGCATTTTTATACACGATTCTATAAATTCTTCCCCGCTCATGATCTCTCAAAGGATTAACATGCGCATTACCTTTTCCAGTTTCATAACCAGTTGGAGTAGGATTGTGCTGAATAATAAAATCATACCAATCGGTTACCCAAACATTTCCATCTGGCCCCACTTCTGCCTGAATAGGTGCACACCATTCATCAGCACTCACCAACAAATTTCTTCCATCGCCTATTTCTTTATACCCAGCACCAGTTTGTTTCAAATTAATTGTATGAATCAACCGGCCTGTTGGCTCAGTAACAAAGGCTGTCTTGTTCCAAAAAGAAGAAGGGTATTGACGAGCCGTATACAAACTGTGACCGGCTGCAGCAGTAAATCCTCCAAACACATCTACCTGCCGTAAATTTTTTGTTACCACATGCATTGGATAATGCGAATCAATCTTCTCTGTTCCTGGATCATCCTTATTTACTTTACTCAATAATCTTTTAGGAACTCCAAAAAATACACTGTGCGTATTATTAGCGGTAGAAGCAAATACATCAAACTCTTCTGAAAAACCTAGACCCCAAGTATTGTTGCTCGTACCTCCTAGAAATTCAAATTGGTTTACTTTTTTCGTATTCGATTTAAAATGGTAAATACCCTGACTAAATTTTTTCAACTCGTTACCAATACTTCCAGAAAATCCTGAATAGCCTACCGTTCCCCAGATATTATTATCTAATCCATATCTAAGATTGGAAGGCCCTGCATGCGTATCGCTTATTCCCCAACCATTCATGATCGTATCTTTCACATCTGCACGATCATCTCCATTTTCATCTTTCAGAAAAAGAAAATAAGGTGCCTGAGAAACAATGATTCCTCCATTTGAAAAGGTAAAGCTGGTAGGAATATTTAACTTGTCTGCAAATAGCGTGAATTTATCTGCCTTGCCATCTCCATCTGTATCTTCCAAAATACGGATACGATCATCCCCCTGCTCTTTATCATCTCTTACGGTATTAGGATAATCAATTGTTTCAATCACCCATAAACGACCTCGTTCATCCCAATTCATATAAATTGGATTGATGATATCTGGTTCGGAAGCAAATAACTTCAATTCAAATCCGGCTGGAATTTGTATTTGAGACATCGATTCAGTAGGAGAGAGAGGCGCCTGTAATTTTGGTGCAAGATCTCTTTTTTCGTAATTAGGAATTTTAGCATCACTATAAGATGGATCGGCTAAAGTGAAAGCTGCCAAATCTGCCCTCGCCTTATCTCCAACCGCCCAAAGAATTCCATTTTTAACCAAGTTTAAAAACTGAGGATTATTAAAAGTAATTTCATCATGGCCATAAGCCGTATAAAAAACTCTACCCTTTCCAAACTCCTGCACCCAAGTATAAGGCTCCCGACGATTGCCCTCTTGACGTTCAGAAAGAACTTCTATTTTTTTACCTAGCTTGCTATGAATATACGTTTCATCCTTTGTTAAAAATCCATCTTCAATTCCTTTCATTACTGGATGATTTTTTTGTACAATGATTGCAGGAAAAGAATCATATCCATGACGAAGAAATTGTCCGCCAATTAATTCCACTACTTCTTTTGAATTTCTAAAACACCAAGACGCACAATGAATAGGAATAAAACCCTTTCCCTCTTTTACAAAATTTAGCAACGCTTTTTCTTGAGAAGCCGATATAGAATCATAATTGGCATACAATACCAATCCATCATATTGCTTCAAGGTTTTTTCATTTAGGTCATCAACACGAGTTGTGTAGGTAATATTTATACCCGACTTAAAATATTCCTTCGCCATAATATCTACCAACTGATCAGAATTATGATGGGTGCCAATATGGCCTAAAAAAAGAATTTCTAGTCTTCTCGGACTTGTTGAAAAATCGTTAAAAGTCAACAAAAATGCTGCCATGCAGCATAACAGTAATTTTGAAATGGATAGCATATGCAAAGGTTAAGTTTAGTAAAGTTGATAAAATAAACAGACAATGCTCACTACAATATTTTCAAATATTGATTGAATATTATCGTTCAATTTATTATACTAAAGATAAGTGTCTCATCTTAATAAGCAATTAAACTCCAAGACTTTAAAAGAAGGGGCAAGGAATCACATCTTTTTTAAGAAGACTTCCCCAAGGCTGGTACCCTAAAGAAAATTCCATGCTGTTTTTATTGTAAGCTCCTGTTTTGATGGAGGAGGTATTGATATCATAACTAAACGCAGCTTGAACACCGTTCCATTGCAAACCAATATAGGGTATCACAGCATCTTTTATCCTTGTCCAAGTTCCCACTAATAATTTTTTACCGCCGCCGTTTTCTATTAAATCAAAACTTCCTACTGCTCCAAATAATATTTCACTTGCTCCCTGTTGCAAACTAACAATACTACTTAAATGTAAATTGGTGCTTTGATTCATTGGAATGTTAGCGCCAGATTGTACATTCCATCGAATCGGTTCAATGAAACTAGCATCCAATAAATTTGATTTAGGTTGATTTACATTGTAAGCTGCTAAGCCAACATACACCACCTGCCTACCCTCCAAAGACTTTACATTTAACAATAAACCTGCATTGAAAGAAGTGTAAGACATCGTGGAGGTTTTAGACATCTCAGGTGTAGCGATGCCAGTATTAAACCCGCCAGAACCAAATTGACTTTCAAAAGTTAAATTGTATGGATTAATTCTTCTTTGATTGTACTGTCCTTGAAACCCTGCACCCAATTCTACATTTCCTTCCCCATCCAATTCCATATTATAAGCAGCAGAAAGGGCTGCTCTCTTTACTGAAAAAGCATCCATATTCGAGTTGTCAGAACTAACAAGCAAACCAACACCCAGCTTTCCGGTAGATGAGCTTTCCAATAACCCCTTTTCAATAGAAACTCCTAAAGATTTAAAAGGATTTCCATCCTCGCCCCATTGATTTCTGCTGATAGAAGAAAAGCGGTAGCTCCCTCCAAAATGGCCGGTCAGTGCGGGATTGATAGACAATGGATTGGCAAAATATTGAGAATACAAATATTGCTGGCCATGGCTAACTTGGCTCTGTAAACACACAAAAAGAATCAATATGAATACATTCCTTTTCATAATATAAATTAGCGAATCAAAGTCGTCTTTCCTGTTTTAAGAATAGTTTTTCCATCTTGATCAATTGCTTCTACGACCCATACATAGGTTTCAGAAACTTGAAGCTTTCCATTAAAGGTTCCATTCCAACCTGCATTTTTATCACTGGATTGATATAATAATTGTCCCCAACGATTGTAAACTCTAAAACTTTTCAGTTCCTTAATTCCTGCTAATAATGGATTTAATTTATCATTAACCCCGTCTCCATCCGGTGAAAAACCAGACGGTACAAAAACTGTATATTCATTAAACACTCTTACCTGAATAGAATCATTGGTAACGCAACCTGCAGCATTCTTAATACGAATGGTATAAAATTGCTGACTCGTTAATGAAGTAGTTGGATTAGGAATAGTTGTACTACTAAGTCCTGTTGATGGACTCCATAAATAAATGTTTCCAATATCTCTTGCTTTCAATGAAAAAGGTACTTTCGGTTTTGCATCAACAATGCCATAATTAATTCCCTTTATCGGCGCTTCAATAGTTATTAGTTTTTTAGAAGTATCTGCCAGTTGCGGACAGTTAGAAGGTGTAGCAGAAAGAGTGACCGTATAATTTCCACTAGCCCGATAGGTATATTGACCTTCATTTATTGTAGCCATGTCTCCATTGCCAAAATACCACTTCCACAATACGGTACCAGAATTTGAAAAATTGCTGGTATTGATAAATTTTATAGGTGTGAATTGACATCTATTATCAAAAGTAAAATTGGGGATCGGCTTTTCTATTAACTGAATCGTTTTTGTATTGCTTGATTTATTTAAACAACCAAATTGATTGGTCATCACAAAAGAATAGTCGCCACCTAATTTTGCTAAATAGTTATTATCTGTTGCGCCTGGAATTGGCAAACCATTGTTTAACCATTGATAGTTGTAACTATTGGTAGCATTTAAAACCAAGGTGCTTCCATTACAAATAAAATTTTGTACGGGTGTCAAAATAGAATCTATCGGCAAAGGATTAACCGTTACCAACAAAGGCGCTCTAGGACTTTCACATCCATAAATAGTTTTTTGAGTAACATAAAATGTGTCTTTACCAGCCAATGAAGTATTGGGGGTTGGCCTTGCTATTGATATTCCACCGGTAGCTTGATGATACCAGCTGATGACATTTGAGTTAACTGATATTGCCTGCAATGGACTTGAAAAATCATTTTGACAATAAACGTTGTTACTAACAATTGGTTTTGCTGGTATTGGGTATACCGTAATGGTAGCCGTTTTAGAACCAGTACATCCGTTTACATCCATACCATTTACAGTATAGGTAGTGGTTTGAATGGGTACAAATGGAACTCCATTCACAACGCCCCCGCTCCAGAAATAAACTGCTGCTCCAGATGCAGTAAGGGTAGCAGAAAAACCTGCACACAATGCTGCACTATCTGGAAGGGTAGCAATTGAAATCACCGGCAAAAGATTAACAGTTACTATCTTAGCAACACTAGCGGCACTAGCACATCCATTTGAAGTGGTTACAACGGTATAGGTTCCAGAATCAGTAACCGTAATTTTAGGACCAGTGGCTGAATTAATCGCTACTCCATTTTTAAACCATTGATTTCCGCTTGAGTAACTACTGGTAAAATCTACGCTCCCTCCAATACAAAAGGTGGTAAATCCTGAAGCAATAATAACGGGTGTTGTTGGAATTGGATTCACTGTTACTGTCAATCTAAAATTATTTCCCACACAACCAGCTGCCGTTGGGGTGACAGTATAAACAGCTGTTTGAGATAAATTACTTGTACTTACTAAGCTGCCATCAATGGTTGTAGAATTGGTACCAGCTAAACCCCCTGTTACAACACTGCTTACTGTGGGACTTCCCCAGCTATAGGTGGTGCCTGTTGGTACTATATCTCCATTCAATCCATTGGCTGGATTGTAATTAAATAAACTACCAGTACAAGTGCTGATGGCAACATTGGCAATTTCAGGAAGTGGTTTTACAGTAACCATTGCACTTTGAGAACAACCTAAAGAGTTGGTATAAGTAATGGTGGAAGATCCTGCTTGAATTCCTGTTACCAATCCTGTATTACTAACCGTGGCCGTTGCTAAACTGGAACTTGTCCACGGATTTAAAGTTGCCGCAGTCGGTGATCCAGTCAATTGGGTTTGAGAACCCTTGCATACTGACGATACTCCTGAAATAGTTGGAAGTGCATTTACGGTAATCACTGCATTTTGAGAACATCCAAAAGAATTAGTATAAGTAATCGTGCTTGTTCCTGCTCCAACTCCTGTAACCAATCCTGAACTGCTTACAACTACAGTTCCAATATTAGCACTAACCCATGGATCAATGGTGGCAGCTGTCGCAGAACCAATTAATTGTATTTTAGATTCACTGCAAACAGACAGATTACCCGAAATTGTAGGAAGTGCATTCACAGTAACCGCTGCGGTAGTAGCGCATCCCACGGAATTGGTATAAGTAATAGTAGAAATTCCTGCTGAAATTCCTGTTACCAAGCCGGTATTGCTAACAATTGCTTTTGATGTACTTGCACTTATCCATGCATTGCTATTGGCAGGCGTACCTGATCCTGTTAATTGGGTTTGAAATCCATTACAAACTGAAAGCACTCCAGAAATAGAAGGAAAAACATTTACAGTAAGTCCTACACTAACAGTACACCCATTTGAATTAGTATAGGTAATAGTAGTTGTCCCAGCAACAATGCCAGTTACTAATCCAGTACCACTAACCGATGCTATTGCAGTATTAGAACTCGTCCAAGCATTACTAGTCGCGGCAGTTCCAGTACCTGTTAATTGAGTTTGAAATCCACTACAAACATTGGTTGTGCCGGAAATAATAGGAAGCGCATTTACAGTAACCACCGATGTAGTAGAACATCCTAGCGTATTGGAATAAGTAATATTTGTGGTGCCCGGGGAAATTCCTGTTACCAAACCTGTATTACTAACAGTGGCTTTGGCAATGCTAGAGCTTACCCATGGGTTATTAGTTATAGGCGTACCCGATCCGGTTAGTTGTGTTTGAGATCCAACACAAACAGAGGTGGTACCCGAAATAGGCAATATAGTATTCACTACTCCAGTAACCTCTGCACTCTGACAATTGGTAGTAGCACTCGTAATATATACTTTATAAGTACCTGCTGTGGAAGTTGAAAAATTGGCTACATTACCTGGAGGGGTTGCCCCAGTTGGAACAGTCCAATTATACGTATAGCTTCCAGCAGGAGATGCAGTAGCATTTAGTGTAGCGGTGGCTCCAGTACAAAAATTAGTATTACCTAAAGAGACTGTTGGCAATGGGTTAACTGTTATGGTAGCATTTTGAGTACCCGCACATCCCAATCCGTCTGTTCCAGTTACTGTATAGGTGGTGGTAGTGAGAGGCGATTTATTGATGGAGGCTGTTGATTCAGAGCTATTCCATAAATAGCTGTTAGCTCCACTAGCTGTTAGAGTAGCAATAGATCCTATACAAATAATTCCATCATTATTTGTAATGCCACTGTTATCAGTCTTAGCAATATTGATAACCGGTAGTGTGCTGACAGTAACGGTATAATTAACCGTACTGATACAATTAGTTGCATCCATACCTACTACTGAATAGATGGTAGTGACAGATGGATATTTTGTAATTGATGCAGTTGGCTCTCCTGTAACCCATGAATAATTAGTTCCTCCACTCGCCGTTAAAGTAACAGCACCCCCAATACAAAGCTTTGAATCATTGGGTGTACTTCCACTATTATCCGATTCGGATATTACAATATTTGGCAGGGGCTTTACGATGATTGTTTTGGTCTTGGTAGCACTACATCCACTGGTGGCATCCGAAACAGTTACCGAATAGGTAGTGGTAGTGCCAGGAGATTTAGTAATAGCCGTAGTGTTTTCTGAAGTATTCCATCTTACATCAGTTCCTGCAGCAGCTCCATTAACTGTTAAGGTAACAGCTGTCCCATTGCAAATCGTTGTGTCAGCAGGATTGGTTACAATTGAAAAATTTACAGGGTCATTCACATTAATAGCAGACACTCTAACTGTTCCATAAGCTCCTACCGAAGGGTCGGTTACCCTTACTTTGATATTTGCAGTAGAAACATTTTTCAATATAAAAGTAGCTCGACCATTATTATCGGTTGTAACCACATTAGTAGAAAATGAAGCGGTTCCAGAATCTAAGGAAATATTAAGCGGTGTATTTACAATCGGATTATTATTTTGATCGGTTGCTAAAAGCGAGATGGTACTGGTGGGACTTATGCAATTATCAATATTATTGCTAGAAGTAAGGGTAATAAAAGCTGTTCCTTGCTTGAATACTGTAGTATCAGCAATCGGATCATACTTGCTATTAGCATACGCCGAATAAATATCATGTTTTTCATTGTCGCCACCAGTTGCAGCTGTAAATCCAAAGAAGACGTCAGAATTTGAGAAATTAGAAGCTAAATTTAAATTAGCAATACTTAAAGCGGTAGCGGTAGGCCTTGTTGCGGTGTTAGAAATTCTTACTTCTAAATTACCCGTTACACCATTATAATCAATCCATGAATACTTTAAATTCCCATCTGCTAATGATAAGGCTGAGCCTGTATTTCCATCTAAAAGAGTTAGATTAACATAGGGAGATACATTTTGAAAAGGATATCCATTTCCTTCATTATGCAAAAAGCCATTATAATCAAGTGCAATATGATTATTATTTTCACTTTGATTGGGATATGTGTCATATTCAATTGCTATTGACTTTCCAGGAATTCTAGCAAAACCAATTCCCCCACCCGCGGTTCCAGCTGTGTTAGATGCTTGTTGTATACAAAAAGTAATACCGTCCGCTTGGCTAGTTACTGGAGTAATTTTGAATGTAAAGAAAAAGCTAAATGAAAAATCAGCATTTAGTGCAACTTTTTGTTTCCAAAATGCACTTCCTGTTTGACCGCCGACCGCCTCGGTTAATCTCAATACATTGGGGGTAATAAATGTTGCATTGTTATTTATTTGCCAACCATTTTGATAAGTAGGAGAAAAATCAGGACAATAAATAGAAATCCCTGATTTTTGAGCAGCTAGTTGTTTAGGCTGAGAGATAAAAACTAAAACAAAAAGAATAAATATGTTAACAAGATATTTCATTAGGAGTGTTGACTATTTCAATTCGTATTATTCAAAAAGAATTTCATTTTAGTTAAAATCAATTGGTTATAAATAGAAACAAAATAATTGGCTTGTATTATTATCAAATATACCAATTTTATTAATTGCTAAACTCAACCTGAACCTAGGAAATCACCTCTTTGGTGAAAAATATCAACTTCGAAAAAAAGAAGCTACGTCTATCTCAAAATAAACTGCCGTGCTAATCGGATTGGAATAATAGGGTGGTATTTCATAAAACCCTGCCTGTTGATATAAATGAATAGCAGGGCTCATATAATTAAGTGTATCTAATTTTACCTTTTCATAATTACAATCCCTTGCTAATAATAATGCCCTTTGCAATAAAGCTTTTCCAACACCTTTATTCTGATATTCAGGAGCTACATACATCCTTTTTAATTCCCCTTCGCTTTCATTGATTCTTCGAATAGCCACACACCCAAACACCCATTCATGATCTCTTGCTAATATAATTCCTCCATGAGGTGGCGAATACATTTTTGGCAAGTCAGTCAACTCCTCTTCAAAATGTTGGAAATCTAAATTAATGTTGATGGCCTTAGCATAAGCCCTAAACATTTCCTGCGCAGCTGCATAATCTTTTGCTGTAGTAGCTGTGATAAAACTACTCATGCTTACGTTTTTTATTGGAAAGATATACCCCCGTAAAAATCAATATCCCCGCCACCACTTTGTACCAACCTAAACTTTCGTTTAAAAATACCATCGCTATAATAGCGGCAAATATCGGCTGTAAATAAATATAGGCTCCCGTAATAGATGCGCCTAATATTTTGATTCCATATAAATTTAAAAGATAGGCTAAAAAGGTTCCCCCCACTACTATCAATCCCAAACAACCATACTCTGCCCATCCAAAAACAGTCCAGTTGATAGCAGTAAATTCATTCCACCCAAAAGGAAGCACCCCAAAAAATCCAATGGTAAATATCATTCTTGTAACCTGCACCGGATTGTATTTCAACATCAATGGTTTTACCATAATAAAATAAATAGTATAAGATAAAGCATTGATCAATATTAAAGTATCACCCAATAATACATTGTCACCAGCACCAGAATTTTTTCCCATTGAAATCAATATCACTGCACCGCAAACACCAAGGCCTAAACCAACCAACTGAATAGCTGTAAGTCGTTCCTTTAAAAAAACCGCTGCAAAAACAGTAATAAAAATGGGAGCAGATAATATCAATAACACTGCATGAATAGAGTAGGTAAGTGAAAGCCCTTTTAAAAAAAGCATCTGATTAAAAGCAATGCCTGTCAATGCACATATAATTAACCTCGGAAAGTCTGCACGGTCAATCCTTGTCTTTACTGGCTTCCCTAAATATACAATCCAAAATAAAATGGTTGACACTGCCACCCTAATGAGGTTAATGCCGAAGCTTTGTACAAAGTGATTCGTAGTCAGGTATTTTACTGCACTCAGATTAATAGAGAAGAAAATATTAGCACTTAGTAAACCTAAATGGGCTTTCGTTTTTAATTGCACATCAAAAATTGTAATGTAAAGTTGCGACTTTAAAATGATTGCACAAATTGATTTACCAGTTTTTTATATTGCTCCATATCAAAATCGGGTATTTCAAAATTGAAATTGTCAGCCAATTTCAATGAAGTAGATAAAATGAAATCATGCTGCGCAACAGAATAAAAATATTTTTTTTTCATTAAATGGTCCGCAAGATACTCTTGCTCTGTTTGTCCTGGAGTTGGCACTAATATTGCCTTTTTTCTAATTTTAATTAAATCCATAATGGTGGTATAACCGCTTCTGCAGATCACCAACTCTGATTGTAAAATAACTTCATTTAACTGCGCTGCTCTAAGGTGATTTTCAATCGTTAACAATGAAGAGCTAGAAGAAAGTTGTCCTTCAGTTTTTTTATCATCGTAATCTTCAGGAAGACCCCTCACCAACATTACCTTGCCATCAAAATTTTTTAATTGCAACAATAATATTTTTTCAAAAATAGTTCGCTGTGGTTCTGGACCTGATAAGAGCAACAACAAATCATATTTTTTTATTGTAGGAAGATTTAATGACAGGCGCGATAAACAACCTATGTATTGAACATTTTTTGGCAACTTTTTTAGATGGGAAAGTTGACCTGCAATATTTTCCTTGCCCTCAAAATCAGGTACCCAACAATGGGTGTATTTTTTAATTATCCAGCAATGTATTTTTTGCAGTATTTTTTCGGAAAATCGATCCCCCGTTTTGATAAGCAACTGATGCGTAATATAAACAGTAGGAATAGTAGAATGAAACAATCCAAATCGATTATCGGCTATCACTGCATCGATAGAAAATTGAATCACTGCTTTTTTTAACCAGCGATGTTCTTGAATGCTGCGAAGTAGAATGCGGGGTAATTGAGTAGCCATTTTAAATGGAAACAAAAATTTCTGTCGGCTATAACGAATTCGATACCCTTTTAATGAAATAAAGGTACATTGAGGAAATTCATTCTCTAACAATGATCTTGTAGCAGTTTCAGCTGCAATATATACCTGACAATTGTTTTCTATCAGCGTTTGAATAATGGGTATGCAACGGGTAGCATGACCCAATCCCCAATCAAGTGGAACGACCAAAATGTTATTTTTTTTCAAAAATTGGCTATCTTGCATACTATTTATTCTCCTAACACAATAAATATTGGTGAAAATAGTTTAATTTGATAAATAGGGAATATGAAACATTATTTTAGTGTTGCTTTTTTTGGTATTTTGATTGTTTCAGTTTTGATGTCCTCCTGCATGATATTTAAAAAAAATAGCAGGTGCGGCTGTCCAAGTAAAAGAGGATTTGTAGGATATTAAATTTTAAATGACATCAGTTAACAAATATTTTCATGAACAGAACAAATAGAGATTTATTGGTATTGTTTAAGCAAGATCTTCTAAGTCCCCAGGCAATCGAAGAAACGGTGGACTGGTTACATGAAATATTACAGACTACCGAGCGACTCAACAATTTAGTTGTTGCGCATGAAGTTCTCGACCTTAATAAATACAAAGTAATTCATAACCCCCTTACACTTCGCAGTACGCTTCAAAATGACCAGTTGAAGCCGTTCATATTTTTGGCCTGCAAAAATTAAGTGCTCCTTTTAAAAAATTACAATAGTTGGTAGTTGCTGAGTTTTTACTACAACTCTTTAAAGTCTTTAAAAATTTTTATCGGTGTATTATCTGCTTGTTGTCGATACTGTTTCCATTTGCTGTTAAAAAACGAGTTGGCTTTTTGTACTGCTTCCATCACCACTTGCTCTGCCATTTCTATTAATGTAAATTCTTGAGCATCTGGCACTTTGTTTTTAGCAAGTACTTCCGCCTTGGCCTCATACAAGCGAGCATTGACAGTAATTTCGAAAGGTGCTCCATAGCCCTGCTTTTCATGAGGAGTACCAAAAATAAAATTGCGAATCTTTTTTACAGAATCGGTCATTGCCTTTCCAAATTTGAGCAAACTATCTGCCTCCGCACCTTCTACATTCTTCAATTGAGCCTCTACTTTTGCAATCATCTCATCTGCCTCCGTTAAACGATCAGCGATTTCTACTACCTTACTTGTACTTTTTTCAATCCTATTCAATGCCAATACTTTCGAATCATATACTTGTTTAGTAATCGTTTGTCCTGGAGCCGATTTTACCACTATCATCGTGGAGTCCATTTCTTTTCCCAATGATATTACCATTTTATAGGTACCCGGATAAACTGATAAATCTCCTTGTGGCTCAGCAGAAGTAGCCGTTGGTTTTGGAGAACCTGGGCCCCGAGCACCTTTCATTTCAAAACCCCAATAATTTCTATTGAATCCAGTATCTGCTTTTACTTTTATCGTTCTTATCAGCTCATTTTGTGGGTTATAAATTTTCACAGAAACTGTATCTGTCTTTGCAGATTTAGCAGTATCTTTTTTAACGGAAGGTTGAATGTAAAAAGAATAAGATGCCCCAGGACTTCTATTTTTACCATCATACAAACCCCAAGTGCTATAATCATACCCTGGTTTATTTTTAAACTGAACTTCATAGGCAGCAGGCGCTTCAAAAACTACTAGTTTCTTTTTAGAGGCTCCTCCTCCATTTGCTGCAAATTTTCTTAAGGGCCGAATGTCATCCATTACATAGATCGCCCTTCCAAAAGTGGCAATGCAAAGATCTGCCTCCCTTTCTTGAATCGCCAAGTCATAGGTAGAAACAGAAGGATAACCGTTTTTCCACTGCTCAAAACTCACTCCTTTGTCAAAACTTACCCAAAGACCTTTTTCGGTACCTACAAAAATTAAATTGGGCTCAACCGGATCTTGCAAAACACAAAGCGCATAGCCTTTTACGTTAGTTCCATCCAAGATTTGTTCCCATGATTGCCCGAAATTAGTGGTCCTAAAAATATAAGGTTTAAAATCTCCCCTTCTGTAATCATTGCAAACTATCATTGCCTCACCCTCTAGATATCGACTAGCCCTTATTTGAGGAATCCACGATCCTTCAGGCATTCCTGCAATTTTACCACGAAAGTTGGTCCAGGTTTTTCCACCATCTTTTGTTAATTGCAGATTACCATCGTCCGTACCTACCCAAATAATATTTTTATCTTTGGTAGAAGGTTCAATACATAAAATGGTATTGTAATTTTCCGCTCCAGTAATATCCAATGACAATCCTCCATTTTCATCCTGCTTTTGTTGTGCCGGATTGTTGGTGGTTAAATCTGGCGAAATGATTTGCCAAGTATTTCCTTTGTTACTGCTTTTATGTACAAACTGACTTCCGTAATAAATAGTCGATGCATCGTCTGGAGCCTGAGCAAAGGCAGCATTCCAATTAAAACGAAGTCTTTTTTTAGCGTCTAACCCCGGCGGTTGAAGCCTTGTATGCTCTCCAGTTGCTATATTGTACCTACCGAGTCCACCCATCTGCGACATTGCATATACCCAGTTGGCATCTTGCGGATCGGGCGACATATCAAAACCATCGCCACCCCAAATATTATCCCAAAAGAAATTTTTAATCCCTCCCTCTATCCATGTATACGCAGGTCCACGCCAGCTTCCATTGTCTTGCATGCCCCCCATTAAATGGTAAGGCAATTCATTGTCTACACTAATATGATAAAATTGGCCAACCGGTAATTGCTCATCAAATTTCCAAGTACGACCCCGATCATGGCTCACTCCAATTCCTCCATCATTGCCATCAATAATCAAATTAGGATTGGTAGGATGAATCCAAAATGCATGATGATCCGGATGAATACCCGCATAAGGAATCAGATTTTGAAAAGTTTTACCTCCATCCTCACTCATACTGATCATTTGATTTATATTGTACAAACGATTTTCATTCAAAGGATCCACCCGAATATCTTGAAAATAAAACGGTCGATTGGTAACGTCAAGAGCATTGCTATTGACCAATTCCCATTTAAATCCTCCGTCATCTGTTCTATACAATCCATTTTTAGTAGCCTCCACCAAAGCATAAATACGCTTAGGCTGATTGGTAGAAATCGTAATTCCTATTCTGCCATAATCACCCTCTGGTAAACCTTGTTTCTTACCTAATTTATCCCAAGTTTTTCCTCCATCATAAGTCATATATAAACCACTTCCCGGACCACCACTTTTAAAACTATAGGGCGTGCGACGGTGTTGCCACATATTTGCAATCAACTTATTGGGATTGCTAGGATCCATTACCAACTCGGCACAGCCGCTGGTGTCATTGGTATGCAAAATTAATTTCCAACTGTCTCCACCATCTGTAGTTTTATAAACTCCTCTCTGCGGATGTTCTGCATAAGGATTTCCAATCGCTGCTACATAGACTGTGTTGGGTTCTGTAGGATCAATGATTACTCTGTGAATATTACTGGTTTTTTCGAGGCCTTTTAATTTCCAAGTTTTTCCGCCATCTAAACTTTTATAAATTCCGCCACCTAAATTCAAAGAGTTTCTAGGATTTCCTTCCCCAGTGCCCGCCCATAAAACTGAAGGATTGGACTGCTGAATAGCCACTGCTCCAATATTTAAAATAGGTTGGTCATCAAAAATAGGTAGCCAACTACTTCCTCCATTTTCGGTTTTCCATACTCCGCCAGAAGCCGTTCCCAAATAAATTATATCCGGATTGCTATGCAACGCATCTATAGAAGTAACCCTTCCACTCATACCAGCTGGACCGATACTTCGCGCCTTTAAATTGGCAAATTGACTGGTAGTAATTTTTTGAGCATTTAAAAAATTGGCAATAATTAATAATGCCATCATTATAGTCGACCTTTTCATGATACTAAATTTAGAATATGAACTTGTGTAAAATTAGGAACCAACCAAACAAAAAGTCCAGTCAAATAGCCCTTACATTATAATACGATCAATTTTTACTTGGTGAAGTTTTTTTCAGCTTTTTTTGCAGCGCTAAAATCTAAGATCACAGAGTTAATACAATACCTCAGGCCTGTTGGGGGAGGCCCGTCATCAAATACATGACCAAGATGAGATTTACATCTTCCACACATCACCTCTGTTCGTTTCATTCCATAAGTATTGTCAGGTGCATAGATGATGCTTCCTTTGGTAATGGGTTCAAAAAAACTAGGCCATCCACAACTACTTTCAAACTTTCCATTGCTGTTAAATAGAGGATTGCCACAAGCTGCACAATAATAAGTACCTACTTCTTTGTGCTCATAGTACTTGCCAGTAAAAGCCCTTTCGGTGCCTTTCTCTCTGGCGATGGCATAAACGTCGGCCGGCAAAATTTTTCTCCACTCCTCATTGCTAAGGGGTAGTTTACTAGTATCCGATTCGGAGCGCAGTTCATTGGTTGGTAAGTTATTATCCACGGTAGAGGCGATTTTATTGTTGAATGCACAATTACATCCTATCACTAAGAATACAATTGCTGTAAATATATAAATTGAATTTTTCATATGCTTTTATTCTTTGACTAGGGTACTTGCAAGTTAACAGTTTGCGTTCTAAAAAGTTGAACGATTTGTCTTTTAATCTGCAATTTAGTTAGGTTGATTCGATCGATAACGAATAAAGAATATAAAGTTGATAAAAAATCCAGCCAATTGTTATAAATGTTAAATTGTTTATAAGGTTCATCGTTTATCTTTGTTTTTTATCAACAGAAGCAATTATATATGTTAAACCTAATACTCTTCGGTCCTCCAGGCAGCGGAAAAGGAACTCAAAGTGAAAAATTGATTTTAAAATATGGTTTAAAGCACCTTAGCACTGGAGATTTATTGCGCTCAGAAATAGCTCAACAGACACAGCTAGGCATGGAAGCAAAAAATTTTATGGACAAAGGGCAATTAGTCCCAGATGCAGTAGTGATTGGCATGATTCGCTCTGCTATAGAAAATAATCCATCAGTGAAAGGCTTTTTATTTGACGGTTTTCCTAGAACCTCTGCCCAGGCTGCTGCATTAGATCAGTTGATGGAATTAAAAAACACCTCTATCAAAATGATGCTAGCCATGGAAGTAGGAGAAAAAGAATTGATGAGCCGTCTATTAAAGCGTGGCGAAACTAGCGGAAGAAGTGATGACACCAATGAAGAGGTAGTAAAAGCAAGAATTGTGGAATATCACAATAAAACAGCGGCAGTTGCTGATTATTACAGCCAATTTAATAAAGTGGTTACCATTAAAGGAGAGGGAACTGTTGAAGATATTTTTATTGCCTTATGTAATGAGATTGATCAAAAAATTTAAGAACTAACAAAAAATTAACGAAACAATTTAATCCCTCTCTTTATCTTCACACCCTGAAAAAGTCAATTACCATATTTCTATTTCTAACTATTTGTCTCAGCCACTTAAATATTGTTGAGACAATTATTGATTATTGTAACAATTACAATAAAGAAAATGCCAAATTTTCTAGCTCTTTATCAGAGGAAGAACGTTCTGAGAAAGAAACAAAAGAAAAAGACAAAACAGATGAGGAAAAGTATTTTCCAAAAATTCACTCTGTTTTAATCAACTGCTTTAACTTAACTGACAAAGAAAAATTCTTCTATTTCAGCACCCAACTAAACCTCCATCCCCATCAGGATCAAGAGCTGCAGCCTCCAAAAGTAGTATAAGTTATTTTCACATTACATTTGTCATATGCAACTTTGCTAATTCAAAGCATGGAATGGGTAGGTGGCATCAATGAAAGATTCATTTTCAGTCAAGAATAGTTCTTGTAAACTGAAAAGAATAGTGATCAAGAAAAATAATGTTCTGAAATAAGCCAAAATTAGTTTTTCAATCAAATCAATTTTTCAAAAAACTTTTGTAATCAATTATTAATATAAAAAAATAAAAAGATGAAATCAACATACGAAAAGTTATTTGAAGGAAATAAAAAATGGGTTAGTGATACACTTGAAAAAGACCCGTATTTTTTTGAAAAATTATCAAAAGGCCAAAAACCTCCGGTCTTGTGGATTGGCTGTAGCGACAGCAGGGTACCGGCCAATGAAATTACCGGCACATTACCAGGAGAAATTTTTGTACATCGCAACATAGCCAATATGGTCATTCATACTGACATGAGTATGTTAAGTGTATTGGACTATTCCGTAAATATATTAGAGGTAACCGATATCATTGTTTGTGGCCATTATGGTTGCGGCGGTGTGTTAGCCGCCATGGACAATAAGCCATTGGGAATCGTAGAAAATTGGCTTCGGCACATCAAAGATGTATACCGACTTCACCAGCGCGAACTAGACGCCATTGAGAATGAAGAGCTGAGAGCCAATCGGCTGGTGGAACTCAATGTAATTGAACAGGTATTTGATCTTACTAAAACCTCTATTGTACAAAATGCTTGGCTAAATAAGAAAAAATTAGCTGTGCACGGATTGGTATATGATGTAAAAAACGGAATATTAAATGACCTTGACGCTACCGTAAATGACAGTTCTGAACTTCCGAAATATTATCTGGTAGATAAATTATAGAGTGGTGGTTATTCACTAAAAATACATTTAGATAATTTAAAAAATATATACGCCATTTTATAATATAAAATACCAGTTCATTAATTAAATTAATCAATTGTTATAAAGATATTATATGAATCAAATTAATCTATTTAAAAACTTTAAAAACGACTTTCCAGCAAGCATTGTGGTATTTTTTGTTGCTGTTCCATTATGCCTTGGAATCGCTCTAGCATCAGGCGCCCCTTTATTTGCCGGTATCATTGCAGGTATTGTAGGGGGTATTGTAGTTGGTTTTGCTAGTGGCTCTCCATTGGGAGTAAGCGGACCCGCCGCTGGATTGGCTGTAATTGTCTTAACCTCTATAGCAACTCTTGGTGGATCCTGGTCAGCATTTTTAACCGCAGTAGTTCTTGCTGGGGTATTTCAATTGATTTTAGGATTTGCAAAAGCAGGATTCATTGCCTACTTTTTCCCCACCTCTGTCATCAAAGGAATGCTTACAGGTATTGGACTACTTATCATTCTAAAACAAATTCCCCACGCAGTTGGTTGGGATAAAGATGCCTTTGGGGATGATGAATTTTTTCAGGCAGACGGACAAAATACCTTTTCTGAAATTTCTAAAGCATACGATTTTATTACGCCTGGTGCTATAATCATTGGTTTGGTTTCACTGGCAATTCTTATTTTTTGGGATCAAGTACTAAGTAAGAAAGGTAAAATTTTCAATATCATCAATGGCCCCCTTGTGGTGGTGGTGGTAGGTATTTTAATGTTTAATTTTTACAAAAACGGAATCCTAGACTTTAGTTTAAATGCTAAACAGGTAGTTGCTGTGCCTGTTCCAGACTCCATTTCAGCTTTCTTCGGCCAATTTACTTTTCCCGATTTTTCAGCCCTTGCAAATTTTGAGGTTTGGAAAATTGCGATTGTAATAGCAATCGTAGCAAGTTTAGAAACATTGCTTTGTGTGGAGGCAACCGATAAACTAGACCCTGATAGAAGAATTACACCTACCAATAGAGAATTAAAAGCTCAAGGCCTTGGAAATATTGTTTCGGGCTTAATAGGTGGTCTGCCGGTTACCCAAGTCATTGTTCGTAGCACGGCAAATATTTCCTTTGGCGGCAAAACAAAATTATCTGCAATACTTCATGGTGTTTTTTTATTAGTAAGCGCTATCACCATTGCGGGTGTTTTAAATATGATCCCATTGGCAAGTTTGGCAGCCATCCTTTTAATGGTAGGTTACAAATTAGCTAAGCCATCGCTGTTCAAGGAAATGTATCAATTGGGTTGGGAACAATTTATTCCCTTTACAGCAACCGTTGTTGCGATATTAGCGACTGACTTGTTAAAAGGAATTACAGTAGGAATACTTTTTGGTATTTTCTACACCCTTCGACATAGCTACCGCAACTCGCACCATTTAAAAGACACAGAAAAAACTGAAAATGGTCAAGAAGTCCATCACATGGAGCTTGCACAAGAAGTGTCCTTTTTCAACAAAGCAAGTGTAATGACCGTATTAGATGCCATTCCTGCCAATTCAAAAATTATCATCGATTGCTCTAAGTCTAAATCAATTGCTTATGATGTAATTGAATTGATAAAAGACTATGAAATAAATGCTAAGACAAAAAATATTACTGTTGAAAAAATAAACTTTATAGAGCACTAACATGAAACTCAAAAAATTTTATTTCATTACAACAATTTTTTTGCTTTTGTGTACAATCGCTCTCCATGCCCAAAAAAGCAATACAGGAAACTGGTTTATTTACTTTGGTAACCAAAAAATAAATAACAAATGGAATTGGCAGAATGAAGTTCAACATCGAAATTTTAATTTCATGGGTGATCTCAGCCAACTGCTTGTAAGAACAGGTATCGGTTACAACCTTACTGAAAATAATAATAATATTTTACTAGGTTATGGTTTTATCAATTCCCAAAAGTATTTACCAAATTCAAATAATAAAGTTGGTGCCAACGAACATCGAATTTATCAGCAGTTTATCACAAGACAAAATTTCAACAAGGTATTTTTGCAACATAGATATAGAATAGAGGAACGTTTTTTACCAAACGATTTTCAAATGCGATTTAGATATTTTTTAGGAATAAATATTCCTATCAATAAACCGAAAATTGAAAAAAATGCTTACTACTTATCTGCCTACAATGAAATTTTCATAAATGCTAAACAAAATATTTTCGATAGAAATCGTTTGTATGGAGCAATAGGATATGTTATCAATAAAAACATAAAGATAGAGGCTGGGTATATGGCACAAACAGCAGAAACAAACAATAGAAACCAATTTCAAATTGTAGTATTCAATAATACTCCCTTCACAAATAATTAAAAAAATAAATAAATGAAAACGCTAACCAAAGAAATGCAAACAGCTATTACTCCATTAATGGCTTTGGAATTATTAAAAGACGGCAACAAAAGATTTGTAAATAACCTAAAAGTAAATCGAAACCTTTTACAACAAGCGAATGACACTTCCGATGGACAACATCCCTTCGCTGTAATTCTTAGTTGTATAGACAGCCGAACTTCTGCTGAATTAATTTTTGATCAGGGATTGGGCGATATTTTCAGTGTTCGAATTGCTGGTAATATTATCAACGAAGATATTTTGGGCAGCATGGAATTTGGATGCAAAGTAGCTGGGTCAAAAATTATTGTAGTGTTAGGGCATACCAAATGTGGTGCTGTAAAGGGAGCCTGCGACCATGTTGAAATGGGCAACCTTACCGCCTTGCTATCTAAGATTCGTCCTGCTGTCGATGATGAACTAACTACTTCAGAAAATAGAAACTCAAGTAACAATGAATTTGTAGAAAAAGTGTCGGTAATCAACGTTAAGCGTACAGTTCAATCCATCTTGCAACGTAGTCCAATTTTAAAAGAAATGATTGAAAAAGACGAAATCGGAATTGTAGGGGGTACCCATGATATCACAACCGGTCAAGTGACTTTTTTTGATGATATAATAATTTCAAATTAAATAAAAAGAGCAGCCAACTGATTGGTTGGCTGCTCTTTTCTTAATAATAAAAAATTTAAATATTCAGTCCTCCACAAGCACTTATCACTTGGCCTGTAACATAACTGCTCATTTCACTTGCTAAAAACAAAGTGACATTGGCAACATCGTCAGCAGTACCAAATCTTCCAAGCGGAATACCTGCCTTGTATTTATCTGCACCTTCTCCTTCTTTTAAATAAGATGTCATGTCGGTTTCTACAAATCCAGGAGCAATTGCATTACAACGAATATTGCGACTGCCTAATTCTTTTGCAATGCTTTTAGTAAATCCAATTACGCCCGCTTTACTTGCAGCATAACTACTTTGTCCGGCATTTCCCATTTCACCTATTACACTGCTCATATTGATAATACTTCCTGATTTGGCTTTCATCATTGGGCGAATCACTTGCTTGGTCATATTAAATACACTTTTCAAATTGGTTTGCATTACATCATCCCATTGTTCAGGAGTCATGCGCAATAGCAAATTATCTTTTGATATGCCTGCATTGTTTACACAGATATCAATTTGGCCAAATTCTTTTACTACCTCATTGACAAAACTTTCACAAGCAGCAAAATCTCCAGCATTGCTCTGATAAGCCTTCGCTCTTACACCCATTGCAATTAGCTTATCTTCTAACGTCTTTGCTTTATCTGCGCTACTATCACTAACATAAGTGAAGGCAATATGCGCACCCTGTTCTGCAAACTTAATAGCAATTCCTTCGCCAATTCCTCTTGCAGCGCCAGTAATAATCGCAACTTTATCTTGTAGTAATTTCATGCTAATTTTAATTTAGATGACAAAAGTAAATAAATCAAATGGGGAATTGATTTATTGAATGGAAAGAATTTCTTCTAAAATAACTCGATCATTGCTTAACCTAGGAACCTTGTGCTGTCCTCCTACTTTATTTTTACTGTGTAGCCATTTTGTAAAATGGCCTTTTGGTAAAACATGAACAATGGGTAAACGCAAGGCGATATCCTTATGCCTTTTTGCTTCATAATCACTATTACAATTCTTTAAGGCTTGGTCTAATTCAACAATAAATTGTTGTATATTTTCCGGTGCTTTTTCAAACTCGATTAGCCACTCATGTGCTCCATTGGCATGCTCACTAAAATAAACTGGGGCGGCGGTATAATCATTTACGATGCAATCCGTTTTTTCTGCTGCAATTGCAATGGCACGATCACTATTGTCAACAATCACCTCTTCACCAAATGCATTCATGAAATGCTTTAGCCTTCCAGTCACTTTTATTTTATAGGGATTGAGTGAAGTAAACTGAATGGTATCGCCTACTAAATATCGCCACAAACCTCCTGTAGTACTAATGACCAATGCATAATTTTTTCCAATCGCCACCCTGTCTAGTCCCTCAGTTGATGGATTTTTTTGTTCGTATTGATCCACCGGCATAAACTCATAAAATATTCCATGTTCTGTGAAAAGCAGCATGCCATCATCATCTGGACTTTGTTGCCCTGCAAAAAACCCTTCGCTTGCATTATAAATTTCTAGATAGTTTATTTTTTTTCCTACAATTTTATCAAACTGCTCTCGGTAAGGCACAAACGAAACGCCACCAGTAATGTACAATTCTAAATTAGGCCATACCTCTTTAATGGTTGACTTGCCCTTGATTGCCAAAATTCTTTTCAATAAAAGAAGTGTCCAGGTAGGAACCCCAGCCAAAGAAGTCACATTTTCTTCTGCAGTAATAGCCGCCAATTGTTCTATCTTTTCTTCCCACTCATCCAGCAGCGCAATACTTAATTCTGGTGTACGCAACCACTGTCCCCAAAAAGGTGTGTTTTGCATTAAAACAGCACTTAAATCCCCATATTGAATCTCTTCACTCATTTTGTTTAATTGATGACTTCCGCCCACGACTAAACTTTTACCAGTTAATAAATCGCTGCCTGGAAAATTATTGTAATAAGAAGTCAATACATCTTTGGATGCTTTAAAATGATTGTCTTGAAGACTTTCCTCACTAATGGGAATAAACTTACTTTTATCAGCGGTAGTGCCACTGCTTTTAGCAAACCAGTTAATGGGGGTGTTCCATAAAATATTTTCTTCTCCCTCCATCATTCGCTCTACATAAGGCTTAATGTCCTCGTAAGTATGAATGGGCACGTTTTTTTTAAACTCCTTTAGAGTAAATAGATTGGAGAATTTGTATTTTTTTCCTAGGGCCGTATGTTGGGCAGCAGTTACCAATTCCTGTAATACCTCTCGCTGAACAGCTACTGGATGTCTACTCCAATTTTCAATACGCCAAAAGCGCATGCGAACAAATCGTGATATTGCAGGTGAAAGTAATTTCATTGGTCATTAGCAAAATACACAATAGTTATCAAAGAGGGGGGGCTAATATTATATTTTGTTGAGAACTTACTTTTGATTCCTTTTCAAATAGACTTTACAAAAAACCAAGCTTGATGATACCTAATTAAATAAGCTCGGACTCATTGTTGCTTTTACCAATCTTAGCAGCCTCTAAGTGAAGATAGTCCTTGCGCTTCAATTCGAAATTACGACCGAGATATAAACGACGAACCTGCTCATCTACAGCCAATTCTTCTGCGGTTCCATGCTTGAATATTTTTCCGTCAATCAATAAATATGCTCTGTCGCAAATCGAAAGCGTTTCGTTTACATTGTGATCAGTTATCAGAATTCCAATATTTCTAAATTTCAATTTAGCAATAATTTCCTGAATGTCTTCGACCGCAATAGGATCCACTCCTGCAAAAGGCTCGTCTAATAACACAAATTTTGGATCTACCGCTAGTGCCCTTGCTATCTCAGTTCTCCTTCTTTCACCACCACTTAAAGTGTCCCCATTGTTTTTTCTAACTTGGGTTAACCTAAATTCTTCCAATAACATTTCTAGCTTTTCTTTTTGTTCCAACTTACTAAGTTGAGTCATTTCCAATACGGCAGTAATATTATCCTCTACACTTAATTTTCTAAAAACACTTGCTTCTTGAGGTAGATATCCAATACCCATTTGTGCCCGCTGATACATCGGCATTCGAGTAATATTTAAGTCCCCCAAAAACACTTGGCCTTCATCCGGCTTAACCAAACCTACCACCTGATAAAAAGAAGTCGTCTTGCCCGCACCGTTAGGCCCCAATAACCCAACAATTTCACCCTGTTGCACATTAAATGATACCTTATTAACCACCGTGCGGTTACCGTAAATTTTTACTAGGTCTTTTGTTTGTATCGTCAAGCTCATGATATGTAAAATTAAGTTATCTAAGATAATAATAAACATCTAGGGATATTTAAACCGAAAGGAGCGTTGGGGTGAATGGTGAATGGGCAATGGTGAATGGGCAATGGTGAATGGTGAATGGGATATTAGTGGTGTGCAATTTTTAATACCTCTTTACGGGCGGTTCCTGAAAATCGATTATCTGCAATATATAAATACTGAATTACAGCTGCAGAAAAGGAACAGCTAGAAGGATTAACCATTCACCATTGCCCATTCACCATTCACAACATTGCCCATTCACCATTGCCCATTGACCATTCACCATTGCCCATTCACAATCCTTTTAGCTCAAAGAGGGTTTTTTTGCATTTAGCATTTATCTTTGCGGATATTATTACTTTATGAAAGTTACA
>Ga0214919_10001651_pt1 | contig 36076 bp, 37 predicted proteins | sample LL1503_MetaG_FD_177994 | JGI IMG/M metagenome (GOLD analysis project Ga0214919, IMG submission 177994) | Freshwater microbial communities from Lake Lanier, Atlanta, Georgia, United States - LL-1503 | ecosystem: Environmental > Aquatic > Freshwater > Lake | place: USA: Georgia | collected...
GCGCGACCAGGTTCAGGGCCTTCCATCGCCAGGCGAGAATCGGAAATTCGGCTGGATCCACCCGGAGGGTCCGGGCCAGTCCGGAAGCCGATGCGCGGGCCCTGGCGCGCAATACAGTGCGTCCTTCGTCGGCCACCAGCGAGAACTCGGTCGGCCTCGCCTTGTCGCCAAACGTGACCGGCCCCAGCCAATCCGGAAGTCCCGCGCCGGGCGCGAGCCCGGACAGCCTCAGCGCCGGTGGCGCCCCGTTTTGGCCGAGAGCTTGTGCCGGAAGTAGTGCTGCAAATGCGAGCGAAAGGAACCGGCGCCGCGAAGTTCCGTTGGCGACGCTGCAAGGATGCGTCCGCCGGTTCAAGGTTACTTTGCCTTGTCGGCCACCCGCACGCGCACCGTGCCGATGGCCTTGGCCACCAGCGAGCCGTCCGCGGCGTTGCGGACCTCGCCTTCGGTGAACACGGTGTTGCGGCCGGGCTTCAGCACCCGGGCCTCTGCGATGAGTTTGTCCTTGCCGACGCCGATGAACTGCATGCTGAGGTCGATTGTGATGACGCCGATCGAGTCGGCGTGCTGGCTGCGCGCCGCGGTGCATAGCGCCACGTCCATGATCGACATGATCAGCCCGCCGTGCGCGGTGCCGAAGCTGTTGGTGAAGCCCGGCTGAACCGCGACCGACAGCACGGCCTTGCCGTCCCCGATCGAGTCCACCTCGATGCCGAGGTGTCCGACGAACGGGATCTTCTTCTGGAACTCGCGTGCGAACTCGGCGTTCTTTTCCTCGACGCTCATATGAGCGTCGAGCCGCCGTCGACCGCAATCGCCTGCCCGGTGATGTGGCGCGAGGCCTCCGAGGCAAGCAGCACGGTGAGTCCCATGAGGTCCTCGTCGTTGCCCAGGCGCCCGGTGGGCGTGGCCTGCTTGACGAACTCGCCCGCGGTGTCGAGCGTGGACTTGGTCATCTTCGAGGGGAAGAACCCCGGGCAGATCGCGTTGACGGTGATGCCATGGCAGCCCCACTCGGTGGCGAGTTGGCGCGTCAGGCCGACTACACCGTGCTTGGTGGCGACATAGGCTGCGTTCTTGAGCAGGCGCATGTCGGTGGCCTGCAGGCCGTTGACCGAGGCGATGTTGATGATGCGTCCCCACTTGGCGGGGATCATCGAGCGCTTGGCGATGATCTGCGAGAGCAGGAACATGCCCGACATGTTCAGGTTCACGAGCTTGTCCCAGGCGTCCATCGGGTGATCCTCGGCGGGCGCACCCCAGGTGGCGCCGGCGTTGTTGACGAGGATATCGACCTTGCCGAACTTCTCGAGGATCGCGGCCGCCAGCGGCTCGACCTGCTCGCGCTTGCCGAGGTCGCAGGGGTAGGCAGTAGCAGCGATGCCGAGGCCCTTGAGGTGCGCAACGGCGTCGTCGAGTTCGTCCTTCTTCCTTGCGCTGATCGCGATGCGTGCGCCCATTTCGCCCAGCGCCTCGGCCATCTGCAGGCCGAGCCCCCGCGAACCGCCGGTGATGACGGCCGTGCGCCCGACCAGGTCAAAGAGCTGTTTGACGCCCATGATCAGGCCTTCGTCTGCAGGGACTTGTATTCGAGGAATTCTTCCAGCCCGTATACGCCGGCCTCGCGGCCATGGCCCGATTGCTTGAACCCGCCGAACGGCGCGTTCATGTTGAACGGCCCGCCGTTGATCTCGACCTGCCCGGCCCGCATGCGCCGCGCGACCTTCTGTGCCCTGCCAGCGTCTGCCGACCACACGCCGGCGGCAAGGCCGTAGATCGTGTCGTTGGCAATCCGAATGGCGTCTTCCTCGTCCTTGTAGGTGATGATGGACAGCACCGGCCCGAAGATCTCTTCCTGGGCGATCGTCGACTTCGGGTCTACCTTGCCAAAGATCGTGGGCTTCACGTAATAGCCGCCACGCAGTTCAGCCGCTACGCCTTCGGGCGCGTCTGCGCCGCCCGCGACCAGCTCAGCGCCATCGGCGATGCCTTTCTGGATGTAGCTGCGCACCCGCTCCAGCTGTGCTGCGGAGGTGAGCGGTCCGAGGCGTGTGGTTTCCAGCATCGGGTCGCCGGGCGCAAACGTTTTGGCGATATCGGCGGCGATGGACTTGGCTTCCTCGTACTTCGCCTCGGGCACCAGCATGCGCGTGAACGCCGTGCAGGTCTGCCCGGAATTCAGGTAGCAGTTGCCCACCGTGCCTTTGACGGCCGAGGCGAGGTCGGCGTCGTCGAGGATGATCGAGGCCGACTTGCCGCCGAGTTCCAGCGTCACGCGTTTGACCGTCTGCGCGGCGACTTCCGAAATGCGCTTGCCGGCGCGCGTCGAGCCGGTGAAGGAGATCGCGTCGACCTGCGGGTGTTTCACCAGCGCCTCGCCGACCACCGGGCCGAGGCCCGTCACCATGTTGAACACGCCGGCGGGGAGCCCGGCCTCATGGATCACTTCGGCCAGCAGGTACGCGTTGAACGGTGCGACCTCGGAAGGCTTCAGCACCACGGTGCAACCGGCCGCGAGCGCCGGCGCAACCTTGAGGGCGATCTGGTGCAGAGGGTAGTTCCACGGCGTGATTGCGCCGACCACGCCGACGGCGTCGCGCAGCACGAGCGAGTTGCCCACCTGCTCCTCGAACTTGAACTCGCCGGCCATCCTGGCGTAGTTGCCGAAGGTCGCGATCGGCAGGCCCGCCTGGATGCGCCCCGCCATCTTGATCGGCATGCCGACTTCCTGCGCGATGGTCTTGGCCAGTTCCTCCGCGCGGGCCTTGAGGCCGGCGTGGATCTTGCCGAGGTACTCGGCGCGCGTTGCGGCCGGGGTTTGTGACCAGCTGTCGAATGCAGCGCGCGCGGCCGCTACGGCCGATTCGATGTCCTTCTCGCCGCCCGCGGGCACCGAGCCCATCACGGCGCCGGTGCTGGCGTTGTGCACGTCGATCTTGTCCTTGGTGGACGGGGCGACCCATTGGCCGTTGATGTAGAACTTGTCGTGGTTTGCCATGGCGGAATCCTGCTGGGGGAAAGCCGCTATTTTAGACCAGCGGCCACGCTATACTGGTTCCAAATAACTCAGCTACATCCTCAGGAGACAAGCATGGCACGCAAGGCAAAAGCGGTCCTCTGTCGCGAACTGAACCAGCCCGTGGTGGTGGAGAGCATCACCGTTGACCCGCCGGGGCGTGGCGAAGTCACCGTAAAAATCGCCGCCTGCGGCGTGTGCCATTCGGACCTGTCGGCCACCAACGGGACCATTGCGCTGCCGCCGCCCCTGGTGCTGGGGCACGAGGCCGCCGGCGAAATCGTCGAGGTCGGCGAGGGCGTGACCGGCCTTGCCGTGGGCGACCACGTGGTTTCGTCCTTCGTCTACATGTGCGGCGTATGCCGCTTCTGCTCGGGCGGTCGGCCGGTGCTGTGCGTGGAACAGGGCAAGGCCCTCGTCACGCCACCCGCAGGCACGCCGCGCACGCATGATGCGGCCGGCAAGCCACTCAACATCTTCTCAGGTTGCGGCGTGATGGCCGAGTACGCCACGCTGTCGCAGGACAACGTGGTGAAGATCGACAAGGCGATTCCGCTGGATCGCGCGGCGCTGGTCGGTTGTGCGGTGACCACGGGCGTGGGTGCGGTCTTCAATACCGCGCGGGTCGAGCCGGGCTCGAGCGTCGTGGTGTTCGGCTGCGGCGGCGTCGGGCTCAACGCTATCCAGGGGGCGGCGATTGCGGGAGCGCAGATGATCGTCGCGGTCGACACGGCCGAGTCCAAGCTCGAGTTCGCGAAGACCTTCGGTGCGACCCACACGCTGCTTGCCAAACCCGGCGAGGACCCGGTGAAGGCGCTGAAAAAGATGACCTCAGGCGGTGCCGACTACGCATTCGAATGCGTCGGCAGCGGCGAGTTGGCTGCTACTGCGTACCGCGCCACTGCACGCGGGGGCAAGACCGTGGTGGTCGGCGTCGCGCGCGGCAGCGATACGCTGTCGGTCAAGCCGGCGGGGCTGGTCTTCGAGGAAAAATCGCTGCAGGGCAGCTACTTCGGCTCCTGCGTGCCGCGCATCGACTTTCCGCGCATGCTGGGCCTCTACATGGCCGGCAAGCTGAAGCTCGACGAGCTCATCACCAAGCGCTACTCGGTGGAAGAGGCGCCGCAGGCGTTCGCGGACATGCAGTCGGGCAAGAACGCCAGAGGCGTGATCGTTTTCTAGTTCAGACGAAGAGCTTGTGCGCCTTGGCGCGCAAGGTCGCGAGCAGTTCCAGCGCGCGCTTCGCGGCCGCAGGCCCGCCCGGGACGTTGCCGCGCACGTGAGCGGGGCGGATGTCCTCGATCTCGGCAATCGCCGCCATCATTTCCGCATCGGCGACGCTGTACTTGCGCAGCTCGTTCACCGTCAGCATGTAGGAGTGCATGACGTCCAGGTCGCCCCTGGTCACGCCCATCCGGTGCAGGATGAAATTCACCCAGTGCGTGCCGGCGAGCATGGCGCCTTCGATCTTCATCTCGTGATCGGCATCACCGCACTTGGCGATGGAGCGCTCGATGCGTTCGGCGCGCTGGCGGTGGTCTAGGGCTTCCATGCTTTTCCCGGCGTGGACATGCGTTGGCGGAGCAGCGCGAGCACCTTTTCCAGCGCCTGCGCGCACTCGGCCGCAATCTCCGGCGTCGCGTCGCGCTCGCCGCGGATGCACGGGTCGCGATGGTGCTCGATGACCTCCATGGCCTGCATCATGGCGGTGACATCCTCAGGCAGCTTGCCCTCGATCTTCGGGCGTCCCACGTGGAGGACGTCGCCCGGTGGGCGGAATGCAGGTTCGAGTTTCCCGTCCGTTCCGGGGACGAGATACACCCCGGGCTGCGTCGGGAAGACGTCCTCGGCGATGGTCGCGCCGGCGTGATGCAGGGCGGCGTTGACCGCGTTCGTGCCCGTATTCATGGCGGCCCAGAACCAGAGCTCGAAGTCCCCCATGGTGTCGAGGCGTTCGCGCAGCCTCTCGAACCGGTCGATCTTGTCCAGGTGCGATGCAATGTTCATGACGTCCTTTGCATTGGATTCAGGCTGCGCCGGCGAGCCGCGTCCGTGCCGCATCCCATGCCGCCGGATTGACGAGGTGCTTCGGCCGCTCGCCCTTCAGCGCCTGCAGCACCTGGCTCACGGCGGACTCGGCGAGGTCGTGCAGCGCATCCCCGGACAGGCCGGCGACATGCGGAGTCAGGATCAGGTTGTCCAGGTTCCACAGCGGGCTGGGCTCGGCAAGTGGTTCGTCCTCGAAGACATCGAGCGCCGCGCCGGTGATCCAGCCTTCGCTCAGCGCCTTGTGCAGGGCGTCCTGGCGCACGATTTTTCCGCGCGAGGTATTGATGAGGTAAGCGTGGCGCTGCATCCGGCGCAACTGCGGTTCGCCGATCATGCCGCGCGAGGCATCGTTGAGCTCGGCGTGCAGCGAAACGAAGTCGGCGCGCTCAAGCAGTTCGTCAAGGCTGTCGACCATCACTGCGCCCAGCGCTTCGGCCTTGGCCTTGGGGACATGCGGGTCATAGGCCAGGACCTTCATGCCAAACGCCGCGATGCACTTGCGCGTCATTTCGCTGCCGATCAGGCCCAGGCCGATGATGCCGATGGTGCGGCCGTTGATGTCGCGCACGTCGAGCTGCGTCCGCTTGTCCCACGCGCCACCGGAACGCAGCGCTTTGCCGCTGCTGATGAGGTTGCGCGACAGGGCGAGCATCATTGCAATGGCGTGCTCGGACACGGGGACCGTTCCGTAGCCGGGATTGTTCGCCACCGCGACGCCGTGTGCTGTGCAGGAGGCGACGTCAATCGAGTCGGTGCCGCGGCCAGAGGACGCGACGATCACCAGTCCCTTGGCGCCGTCGAGGACCGCGTCATTGATCAGGTGCGGGTAGCGCACGATGGCCCCGTCGGCATTGGCGAGTGCGGCGGCGATGTCGGCGGGCGACGGCCGCTCGAGGGCCACTACGGTTGCATGCTGCCGCAGCACCTTGTCGGCGTCGGCGTGGTAGATCCCGCCGACCAGTACGACTGTAGGCCTGCGCCCCGCGGGGTTGGTGCTCATTTGGCCAGTCCCAGTTCGGCGAGGATCGCTTTCAGTTTCGCGTGCTCGGCATCGTAATAGGCCTTCATTTCGGTCGAAGTCATGTAGGCCGGCTCCCAATAGCTGCGCGCAAGAAGCTTTTTCCACTCCGCGTCCTGTGAGAGCTTTGCCAGCACGCCTTCCCAGTAGCCAATCTGCTCTGCGCTCATGCCCTTGGCGCCGAGCACGCCCTGCGCCGTGGCGTACTCGACGTTGACGCCGAGTTCCTTCCAGGTCGGCACGCCCGCGAGGTAGCCGCTGCGACGCGAGGGGGAGGTCTGCGTGATCACCTTGATCTTGCCGCCATCGGCCAGTGCCTGCGCGACCGACAGGGTCACCAGCGCTGCGTCGAGGTGCCCGCCCATCACGGCGGTGAGTGCTTCGGGCCCGGAGCGGTACTGGACAGTGGTGAGCTTGCGGATATCCACGCCCGCCGCCTTGAGCGGGATGGCGGCGCCCAGGTGCAAGTGGTTGCCCGGGTTGCCGAAGAAGCCGAAGCTCACCGAGGAGGGGTCCTTGCGCAGCTTTTCGATGAGCGCGCGGCCATCGGCCACAGGGCCGTCGGGTTTCACCGCGATGACATGGAACTCCTTGAACAAAAGGCCGAGTGGCGTGAGGTCGCGGTAGTCGAGCTTCGAGTCGCCGGTTTCGCGGATCGTGAGGAAGGTGTGTGATGAGGCGAAGGTGAACTCCCCGCGCCCCGCGTTCTGCGCCATGTACTCCAGCGCGATCGAGCCGCTCGCGCCGGTCTTGTAGACCACGTTGAACGGCACGTCGATCAGCCTGTTGTCCTCGGCGAAGCGCTTGATGGCGCGGGACATCACGTCGACTGAACCGCCGGGTGCTGCGGGCGATACGATCTCTGCCGCACGCGCCGGCTTCCAGCCCGGCTGGGGCTGGGCGTGGGCCGCACCCGCAAGCAGTGCAATCGCGAACAACAGGAGGGTGAGAGTTTTCATTTTCATGAGCGCACCATACCGCCCGGAAAGGGTGCGGTCAACAGTCCTATATAGGTCTTGACGCACCAAAAGGGCGCCGCGTATGCTCGGTCCCTGCCTGGCGCGTGCCGGGCCCATTTGTCTGAGGAGACGGAGATGCCCCGCGCGCTGGTACTGAACGATTTGGACAACGTGGCCACTCTGATCGACAGCGGCAAGGCCGGCGACGATTGTGCGCTGCAGGGCGAGGCGAAAGGGACGGTCAGGCTGCTCGCTGACGTACCCTTCGGCCACAAGGTGTGCATCAAGGACACCTCTGCAGGACAGGAGATCTTCAAGTACGGCACGATCATCGGCAAGGCGAGTGCGGCGATCAAGCCGGGTGCCCATGTCCACACCCATAACGTCGAATCCATCCGCGGGCGCGGCGATCAGGCAGGGAGTTCCAAATGAGCGCGACATTCCTCGGGTACCCCCGCAAGAACGGCAGCATCGGTGTGCGCAACTGGGTCGGGGTCATCTCGATCATGGACAACTGCAACCCCGTCACGCGCGCGATCTGCAATGCCGTCGACGGTACGGTTCCGATCACGACGCTTTTCGTGCGCGGCCAGTATGGGCGCGACCTGGAGATCACCTACAACACGCTCGCCGGCATGGGCTCGAACCCGAACATCGCCTCCGTGCTGCTGATCGGCCTTGAGGAGATGACCTCCGAGGAGGTGGCGAAGCGCATCCGCCCGACCGGCAAGCGCGTCGAGATCATCAACCTGCAACCGGACGGCACCATCAACGCGGTGGCCAACGGCACCCGCATCGCGATGCGCATGGCGATCGAGGCTTCCGGCATCCGGCGCGTGTCCTGCCCGGCGTCTTCCCTCGTCATCGGCGTAGAGTGCGGAGGGTCGGATACCACGTCGGGCCTGTCGTGCAACCCGGCGATCGGCCGCATGGCCGACCGGTTGGTCGACGACGGTGGCACCATCATCATCAGCGAGACTTCGGAGTTCTTCGGCGCGGAGCACCTTTTCGCAGCGCGCGCCGTAGACGACAAGATACGCAAGGAATTCGTCGACAAGGTGGTCGGCTTCGAGCAGGACGCGATGAAGATGGGTCTCGATATCCGCGGCACCAACCCGACCCCGGACAACATCCGCGGCGGCCTCACCACGATCGAGGAGAAGGCGCTGGGCGCGATGGCCAAGGCCGGGACCCGGCCGCTGGTGGGCGTGCTCGACTACGGCGAGCCCCCGGTAAAGAAAGGCCTGCATTTCATGGCCACGCCGGCGCCCGCGGTAGAGTCGATGACGGCTTTCGCGGCGGGCGGCTGCCAGCTGATCTTCTTCGGCACGGGCGTGGGCAACCCGATCGGCAACATGGTGTCGCCCACCGTCAAGGTGAGCGGCAACGTGAACACGCTGCGCACGATGCCGGACAACATCGACGTGGACGTGTCCGAGCTGATCGAGAAGGGCAGCAAGGTCACCGACGTGGGCGACCGGCTGTACGGCTACACGATGGAAGTAGCCTCCGGCACGCGCACCACCAGCGAGGTGCTCGACATCCGCGAGACGGCGATCAGCCGCTTCGGCCCGACGATCTAGGCCGGGCCGGGTGGCGACCAAGCTCGAGCGTATCTGTGACACGGTCATAGCGCGCATCGAGTCCGGTGCGCTGCGCGAGGGCGACCGCCTGCCTTCGGAAGAGCAGCTCGCTGCCAGCCTCAGGGCCAGCGTCGGCACCGTGCAGAAGGCGCTCCAGCAACTGGCGCACCGCGGGCTGATCGTGCGCGAGCACGGGCGGGGCACCTTCGTGTCGGGCGGCAAGCTCGGTCCGGCCGACGTGCGCTTTCTCAGGTTCCGCAACACTCGCGGAGAAGACCTCCCGCTCTACCTCCACGTCCTTTCGGTCAAGAGCGTGCGCCTGAAAGGGCCGTGGGCGGAATTTCTTGCGACACCTGGACCGTTCATCCGCATCGAGCGCATGATCAGCGTGGGTGGCGAGTTCGACCTGTTCAGCGAGTTCTTCCTGCCGGAGTCCGAGTTCGCCGCGTTGCGCAAGCTCGATGCCAAGGCGCTGGAGCGGATCTCGCTGCGCGACCTGCTGAAGCAGCAGTTCTCGGTGCCGACGCTGCGCGCCGACCAGTTCGTCCGCTTCGAAGTCCTGCCGGCCCGTGTATGCGACAAGCTGGGCCTCAGGCACGGCGTCACCGGTTTCGTCATGGAAATGCGCGGCTACACGCTGCGCGACCGGCCGCTGTATTTTCAAAAAGTCAGCGCCGGGCCGTTCGGCGCGGCGCTGGCGATCACCCGCTAGACCCTGCAACAGCGTTCGGCCCCGCACAGATACGGGGAGGAACGCGCAGACAAGGAGACAACCGCATGAGCATCACCCGTCGAGTGTTTTGCGGCGCGTTCGCCGTGGCCGCACTGGCTGCAACCTTGAATGCCGCGGCTCAGGCCTATCCTGCCAAGCCCGTGCGCTACATCGTGCCGTTCCCGCCGGGCGGGGCGACAGACATCATGGCGCGCAACGTTGCGCAGAAGTTGTCGGACGTATTCAAGCAGCCGGTGGTGGTCGACAATCGGCCGGGCGGCAGCGCGATGATCGGTGCGGACATGGCCGCCAAGTCGCCGGCCGATGGTTACACCTGGCTCGCCATGACGCTCACGCATGCGTCGAACGTCACGCTCTTTCCGCAGGCGCAGTACAACCTGCTCAAGGACTTCGCCGCGGTATCCGTGCTCGGCGCGATGCCCCTGGTGGTGGTCGTGCACCCGGACTCGCCGGTGAAGTCGCTGTCCGAGCTCACGGCGCTCGGGCGCAGCCGGCAGTTGCTCGCGGGCTCGAGCGGCAACGGCACGCCGCCGCACCTGGGGCTCGAGCTCTACCGGGTGCTGACGAAGGTGGGCCTGCAGCACGTACCGTACAAGGGCGGTGCGCCGTCGCTCGTCGACCTCGTTGGCGGGCGTACCGATTTCATCGTGTCGAACCTGCCCGAGTGCATTGGCTATCTGAAGGGGGGCAAGCTTCGCCCGCTCGCGATTACCAGCAGTTCGCGCCACGTGCTGATCCCGGACGTGCCAACGGTGGCCGAAGCCGGCCTGCCGGGATTCGAGATCACCAACTGGACCGGGCTGATGGTGCCGGCCGGCACGCCGAAGGACATCATTGCCCGCCTCCAGGTCGAGTCGATGAACGCCCTGCGCCAGCCCGAAATGACGCAGCGGGTGCGCGAGCAGGGTTTCGAGGTGGTGGCCAGCACCCCGGACAGCGCGCAGAAATTCATCGCTGCTGAAGTGGAGCGCTGGGGCAAACTCGTGCGCGATGCCGGAATCAAGGCGGAATGACGTGCGGCAGAATGCTCAGCCGCCGAATCCAAAGAAGAGACCAATGAAGACCCGATATTTTGCACTGGCGCTTTGCGCCTTCGTTGTCCTGCCGGCGGCGGCACAACCCTACCCGAACAAGCCGATCCGCATGATCGTGTCGTTGCCTGCCGGCGGCGGCGTGGACATCATGGCGCGCCTGATCGCCCAGCCGCTGTCCGTGCGCCTCGGCCAGCAGATCATCGTCGAGAACCGCCCGGGTGCGGCCGGCACCATCGCGACGCAGGCGGTGGTGCGCTCCCCGGCGGACGGTTACACGATCCTCGCGAGCTCGAACATCGAGATCACGATCACGCCGAACCTGCAGCCGGTGCAGTACGACCCGGTCCGGGACCTCGCGCCACTGGTGCGGACGGTCACCGTCCCGTCAGTGCTGGTCAGCGCGGGCAACGCCCAGTACCGTTCGATGAAGGAGCTGCTGGCGCTCATCAAGGAAAAGCGCGGCAAGTACAGCTACGGCACGCCGGGGACAGGGTCGGCCATGCACATCGCGGTGGAGGCCATGCGTGAAAAGGCGGGGCTGGACCTCGTCCAGGTGCCCTACAAGGGCGCGCCCCCGGTACTGGCCGATGCGATGGCCGGCTCGATCACGTTCGGCGTCGTCGGGTTGCCGCCCGCGGTCAGCCTGATCCGGTCGGGCAAGCTGCAGGCGCTGGCCCTGATGAGCCCCAAGCGCTCGGCGGTCCTGCCGGAGGTGCCCACTTTTGCAGAGGCCACCGGCATGGAGCTGACGGACTTCCCGGTCTGGTACGCGTTCTTCGCCCCCGCCGGCACGCCCGCCGATATCACTGGCAAGCTGGAAGCCGAGACTATCGCTGTGCTCAAGGATCCAGAGCTGGTGAAAAAGCTCGTGGCGGCCGGGATGGATGTGACGTCCCAGCCGGCGCAGCCTTTCCTTGAAACCATCAAAGGCGAATCTGCAAGCTACGCAGCGATTTTCAAGCGACTCAACATCAAGGCCGAGTAACCTGTCCTCATGGCACAAACCACCCCTGGAACGCGGTACCGCCCGCAGGAGCTCGAATCCTGGACAGCCACAATCCTCGAACGCAGCGGCGTTCCCCCCGACCAGGCACAGACAGCTGCGTCGCTGCTGATCCGCAGTGACCTGCGCGGCTGGCGCACGCATGGTCTGACGCGTGTGGCGTCCTACGTGCAGCGGCTGGAGACGGGCGAGTTCAACCCCAAGCCCGAGATGCGGCATACGGTGCGCGGTGGCGTGGTTGTGTTTGAAGCCGATGGCGCCATGGGGCATGTCGCTGCGCCAGCTGCAGTGGCGCTGGGGCTTGAGCAGCTCAAGCAACAGGCCTCGGTGTTCGTGGCGGTGCGCGACATCGGCCATCTCGGGGCGCTCGGGGTCCACGCGATCGCGGCGGCCGAGGCGGGCATGTTCTGCATGCTGGGCCAGCACACGCCCCCTTTGCTCGCGATGCCCGGATTCAAGGGGCCGGCGATCGGGCACAACCCGCTCGCTTTCGGCTGCCCGGTGCCGGGCGCCGATCCCTTGATCTTCGACATGGCCTGCAGCGTGGCTGCGCGCGGCCATATCCTGCTTGCCGCCCGGGAAGGGCGTCCGATCCCGGAAGGGTGGGCGCTGGACGTCGACGGCGAGCCGACAACGGATGCCAAGCGGGCATTGGCCGGGCCTTTGCTGCCGACCGGTGGCCACAAGGGCATCGGCATGGCGATGATGATCGAACTGCTGGCCGGGGCGTTCAGTGCGAGCGCCGATACTCTCGCAAGAGGCCCTACGACGATGGCTTCGGGTGGGGCCAGCGGCCGGGAGGCGGCTTTCTTCTGGTTCGTGGATCCCGGCGCGTTTGCAAGCAGGGAGGTCTTCAACGCCTACATGGCGCAGTGGACCGGGACCTACCTCGAGGCGGGTGGGACGGCTGGCCGCCTGCCCGGGCACCGCGGCGCCGACCTTGAGCGCGCGGCCCTCGCCACCGGGCTGGATGTGCCGCCTGCGATCGAGCAGGAACTGCGCGCGCTCGGGGACAGGCTCGGTGTGCCGTTCAAGGCAAACCCTGTTTCCTGAAGGAAATGTACCGGTAACGGTACAAAGACTACCCGCAGAGCGGCTCCTGCAGACGATCTTCAAAAGTAAATTGGCTTAAATTGCCACCAGGTGGCAGGGCGACGGCATCGTCCCAGTCCTCCTCCAGGCGGGGGTGGCGCAGCGGATCCTTCACCTGCTCCAGCGGGAATTCGTCCAGGTCACTGCCGATCACGTCGTCGAGCATCATCGCGGTTCTCCGTGGGTGGACACGCTCCGGAGGATGCGCCGCGAGTACGACGCGATTGTTGCAGCGAGATATTGGTTTTGTGTCGGTTGTGCGCATCCTGCCGCGCGCAACCGTCACGATTCCGTAATCTCAGTCGACCTTGACGTTGGCCTTCTTCACGATCGCGCCGTAGCGGTCCTGCTCCTTCCTCAGCATCACGTTCATTTCGTCGGGCGTGTTGAAGGCCGTATCCATGCCCAGGGCGATGTAGCGCTCCTTCACCTCTGGAGACTGCATGGCCTTCTGGACCTCGATTGCTAGCTTCTGGGCGATGTCCTTCGGTAGGCCTGCCGGCGCCATGTAGCCGATCCACGCGCCGATGTCGTAGCCCGGAAGGGCGGATTCGGCGATGGTCGGCACGTCCGGCATGGCCGAGGAGCGCTTGGCGAACGAAACGCCGTAGGCCTTGAGGCGGCCCGACTTCACGTGCCCGATCACCGAGGCCACGGTCTCGAAGGTGTAGGCCACCTGGCCGCTGATGACGTCAGTGAGCGCGGGGGCGCTGCCTTTGTAGGGGATATGGCGCGAATTGAGGTCGGCCATCGTGTTGAAGTAGACGCTGATCAGGTGCGCCGTGGCCCCCGTGCCCGACGAGGCGAAGGTGTACTTGTCCGGATTGGCTTTCACCAGGGCGATGAACTCCCTGGTGTTGGCCGCCGGGAAGTTCGGCGCGGTGACCAGCGCGAACGGCGCGGCGGCAATCAGGCTGACCCCGGTCAGCTGCGTGAGCGGGTCGTACGGGGTCTTCTGCACGTTGGGCATGATCGACACCGGTCCGCTGGAGGCGGCGAGGATCGTGTACCCGTCCGGCGCGGCCTTGGCCACGAAGTCCGTGCCGATGCTGCCGCCGGCGCCGGGCTTGTTGTCCGCGACGAACGGCTGGCCCATGGACTGCGTCAGCTTGTCCGCGATGATGCGGGCCGCCAGGTCGGTCGCCTGGCCGGGGGGCCAGGGCACCACGATTTTCACGGCGCGGTTGGGATAGCCCTGCGCAAACGCCGCTGCAGAAGCAGCCAGCAATGCCACGGCCAGCGCCGCGGAAACAACACGATGGATCATTTTCATTTTTTTCTCCTCCGGGCCACAAAAAAGGGCGCACCGGAGTGCGCCCTCACCTAGGTGCAGCTATACCTTACACAACTTCGAACAGCCCCGCCGCGCCCATGCCGCCGCCGATGCACATCGTCACCACGACGAACTTGACGCCGCGGCGCTTGCCTTCGATCAGCGCATGACCGACCAGCCGCGCGCCGGACACGCCGTACGGGTGGCCGACCGCGATCGCACCGCCATTGACGTTGAGGCGGTCGTTGGGGATGCCGAGCTTGTCGCGGCAGTAGATCACCTGCACCGCGAACGCCTCGTTCAGTTCCCACAGGCCGATGTCCTCGACCTTCATGCCGGCGCGCTTGAGGAGCTTGGGCACGGCGTAGACCGGCCCGATGCCCATTTCGTCCGGCTCGAGGCCCGCGACCGCGAAGCCGCGGAAGATGCCCAGCGGCTTCAGGCCCTTGGCGGCGGCGACCTTGTCGCTCATCACCACCGCGGCAGAGGCGCCGTCGGAGAACTGGCTTGCGTTGCCCGCGGAAATCACGCCGCCTTCGATGGCCGGCTTGATGGAAGACACGCCTTCGTACGTGGTGCCGGGGCGGATGCCTTCGTCTTCCGTCGCGGTGACTTCCTTCGTCGACTCGACGTTGGTGTTCTTGTCGATCACCTTCATCGTGGTCGTGATCGGCACGATCTCGTCCTTGAACTTGCCTGCGTCCCGTGCTGCGGCCGCCTTGTTCTGGCTGTCCACGCCGTAGCGGTCCTGCACTTCGCGGCCGATGCCGTAGCGCTTGGAGACCATCTCGGCCGTCTGCAGCATGTTCCAGTAGGTTGTCGGCTTGTTGGCCTTGAGCCACGGGTCGATGGCCATGTGCTTGTTCATCTCGTTTTGCACGCACGAGATCGATTCCACCCCGCCTGCGACGAAGATGTCGGCCTCCCCGGCCAGCACGCGCTGCGCGGCGAGAGCAATAGTCTGCAGGCCCGAGGAGCAGAACCGGTTGACGGTCAGGCCCGACACGGTCACGGGCATCCCGGCACGCATGGCGATCTGGCGGGCGATGTTGCCGCCCGTGGCGCCTTCGGGGTTGGCGCAGCCCATGATCACGTCCTCGACCTCGGCCGGGTCGAGCTTTGCGCGCTCCACGGCCGCCTTGACCGCGTGGCCGCCCAGCGTTGCGCCGTGGGTCATGTTGAGCGCGCCGCGCCAGGACTTGCAGAGCGGGGTTCTTGCCGTCGATACGATGACTGCGTCGGTCATGATTTTCTCCTGGTCACACTATCCGTTGAACTTCTTGCCGTCCTTGGCAAGCTTTACGAGCAGGGGCGCGGGCTTCCAGACTTCGCCCATGTAGCCCTTCTGGAACCCTTCGATCGCCGCCAGCACCTTGGGCAGTCCAACGGTGTCGGCGTAGAACATCGGCCCGCCGCGGTACGGGGGGAAGCCGTAGCCGGTGAGGTAGACCATGTCGATGTCGGAGGCGCGCAGCGCGATGCCTTCCTCGAGGATGTAGGCGGCCTCGTTGACCAGCGAGTAGATCAGGCGCTCGACGATTTCCTCGTCAGAGATCGACCGGGTCGGGATGTTGTTGGCCTTGCGATAGTCCGCAACGATCGTGTCCACCAGCGGGTCTGGAATGGGCTTCCTGTTGCCGGCCTCGTAGAGGTACCAGCCCTTGCCGGTCTTCTGGCCGTAACGGCCCAGTTCGGCCACTTTGTCGCCGACCTTGGAGTAGAGGAAGTTGGGGCGCTCGATGTAACGGCGCTTGCGGATCTCCCAGCCGATGTCCAGGCCCGCCATGTCGCCCATCGTAAGCGGGCCCATGGCCATGCCCCACTTCTGCACGGCGGCGTCCACCTGCTGCGGACTGCAGCCCTCGTCCAGCAGGAACAGCGACTGCTGGCCGTACTTCTCGATCATGCGGTTGCCGATGAAGCCGTCGCAGACGCCTGAAACCACGGGCACCTTCTTGATCTTCTTGCCCAGCGCCATGGTGGTGGCCAGCACGTCCTTGCCGGTGGCCTTGCCGCGCACGACTTCCAGCAGGCGCATCACGTTGGCCGGCGAGAAGAAGTGCGTGCCGATCACGTCCTGCGGGCGCTTGGTCACCGCCGCGATCGCATCCACGTCGAGCGTCGAGGTGTTGGACGCGAGGATCGCGCCGGGCTTCATCACGGCGTCGAGCTTCCTGAAGATCTCCTGCTTCACGTCCATGCGCTCGAACACGGCCTCGATGATGATGTCGGCATCCTTGCCGGCCTCGATCGAAAGTGCCGGGGTGATCAGCGCCATGCGCTTGTCCATCTCCTCCTGCTTCAACCGCCCCTTGGACACCGTGCTGGCGTAGTTCTTCTTGATGGTGGCGAGGCCGCGATCGAGGGCCTCCTGTTTCATTTCGATGATCGTGACCGGGATGCCGACGTTCACGAGGCTCATGGTGATTCCGCCGCCCATGGTGCCGGCGCCGATCACGGCCGCCTTTTCGATCTTGCGGGTGGGAGTGCCTTCGGGAACGTCAGGGATCTTGCTGGTCTGGCGCTCGGCGAAGAACATGTGGCGCAGGGCCTTGGACTCGCTGCCTTCGACCAGCCCGGCAAAGCGCCGGCGTTCTTCCTGCCTGCCTTCGTCGAAGGGCAGGTTCACCGCCGCCTCGACGCAGGCCACGATCTCCAGCGGCGCGGGGTAGCCGCGCGAGGCCTTGCCTACTTCGGTGCGAGCCGCTTCGAAGAACGCTTTCGGGTCGCCGTCGACCTTCACGCTGAGATCCCGGATACGGCGTGGCCCTTTGCCTTCGGCAATAAGCTTCTTCGCGAAAGCGATTGCGCCCTCGAGCAGGTCGCCCTGGACGACTTCGTCCACCAGCCCGACCTGCAGGCCCTTTTCCGCCGGGACGGGGTTGCCGGTAGTCATCATCTTCACCGCCTCGGTGGCGCCGACCACGCGCGGCAGGCGCTGCGTGCCGCCGGAGCCGGGCAGGATGCCGAGTTTCACTTCGGGCAGGCCCAGCAGGGTCTTGGGGGCCGCGACGCGGTAGTGGCAGCCGAGCGCGAGTTCCAGGCCACCGCCGAGCGCAAAGCCGCCGATCGCGGCGACCATGGGCTTCTTGAAGTTGTCCTGCGCGTCGTTGATCTCGGGGAGGGTGGGCGACATCGACGACTTGGGCGTGTTGAATTCACGGATGTCCGCGCCGCCCGAGAAAGCCTTGGCCGAGCCGATGATCACGAGGGCCTTCACGGCCGGGTCGGCTTCCGCCTTCTTCATGCCGTCCACGATCCCGGGGCGCAGCACGCTGCCCAGTCCGTTGACGGGCGGGTTGTTCATGACGATGACGGCGATGCCGTCCCGCACGGAATAGGATGTTGCGTCGCTCATGGGGAAACTCCTGGAAAGGAACCGATAATTCTACTCGCTGCCACTAGACCTCCAGCCACTCCTTGCGCATCGCCGCGTTCTCGCGCACGTCGCGCGGCTTGCCCTCGAAGACGATGTGGCCGTGGCCCATCACGTACAGGCGCTCGGAAATATCGAGCGCAATGGCAAGTTTTTGCTCCACCAGCAGGATGGACACGCCGCGTTTGCGGATTTCTTCGAAGAGGCGCGCCACCTGCTCGACGATCTTGGGCGCGAGGCCCTCGGTCGGCTCGTCGATCATCACCAGCGCCGGGTCGCCCATCAGGGTGCGGCAGAGGGTCAGCATCTGCTGCTCGCCGCCGGAGAGCACGCCGGCCTCGTTGTCGGCACGCTCTTTCAGGCGCGGGAAGATGGCGAACATGTCCTCCATGCCCCAGCGCTCCGATTCCAGCTTGCCCTTCTGCCCGAGCAGCAGGTTCTGGCGCACGGTGAGGGAGGGGAAGATGTCGCGGTTCTCCGGCACGTAGCCCAGGCCCTTGTGCGCTACCTGGTAAGCCTTGAGGCCGACCATTTCCTCGCCCTGGAACTTCACCGAGCCGGTGCAGTCGACCATGCCCATGACCGCCTTGATCGTGGTGGAGCGGCCCACGCCGTTCCTGCCCAGCAGGCTGACGATCTCGCCCTTGCCGACGGTCATGTTCACGCCGTGCAGGATGTGGCTCTTGCCGTAGTAGGCGTGCAGGTCGCGGACCTCAAGCACGGGTGCGTTCCTTATCAAGCATGGCCGTCCTCCGGACCGTCCTTGTGGAGACCGCCCAGGTACGCCTCCTGCACGGCCGGGTTCGCGCGAATCGCTTCCGGCGTGTCGGTGGCGATGACTTCGCCGTACACCAGCACCGAGATGCGGTCGGCAAGGCCGAAAACCACGCCCATGTCGTGCTCGACCATGACGAGAGTCTTGCCGGCCGTTACCCGGCGGATCAGTTCCACCACGTTGGCCGTTTCGGAGCGGCTCATGCCGGCGGTGGGTTCGTCCAGAAGGATGACGTCGGCGCCACCTGCGATGGTGATGCCGATTTCCAGCGCACGCTGCTCGGCGTAGGTCAGCAGTCCGGCAGGTCGCGCGCGCAGGTGCCCGAGGCCGATGGAGTCGATGACTTCCTCGGCGCGCAGCTTGGTGTCCTTGAGGCTGTCCAGCCTGTGCCAGAACGAATAGCGGTAGCCGAGCGACCACAGCACCGCGCAGCGGACGTTCTCGAACACCGACAGGTTGTGGAAGATGTTGGTGATCTGGAACGACCGCGACAGCCCCTTGCGGTTGATCTGGAAGGGCTTCAGTCCGCCGGTCTCCTCGCCGTTCAGCTTGATCGAGCCGGAACTCATCGGAAAGCGCCCGCTGATCAGGTTGAAGAGCGTGGACTTGCCCGCGCCGTTCGGGCCGATGATGGCGTGCCGCTCCCCCTTGGGGATCGCGAGGTTCACGCCGCGGATGATCGCAGTGTTGCCGAACGACTTGCGTACGTCTTCCAGTTGCAGGGCATTGGTCGTCATGGCCGCCCCTGCTGGAACTCGGCCTGGATCTCGCCGTACACCTGCGACACGCGCTTCCTCGTGACGTTGAACAGCCAGCCGCCGACAATCCACAGGCCGATGGCGACCGCCCAGGGGCCGGCTGCCGCGGCGTCGAACTCGACGCCGAAGAGCTTCATCAGGGTGCCCCCGGAACTGTCGACCGAGACCTTGTAAGTCATCTCGACCGTGAGGATCACTGCAGCGAGCACCAGGAGCGAACTGGCCCCGGCCGCGAGGTAGTGCCGCCAGATCCGGCCGAAGCGCTGCCGCGCCACCAGTTGCACCTGCATCATGATCAGGCTGGCGATGCCGCCTGGCGCGAACATCACCATCAGCATGAAGAACATGCCCAGATACAGCAGCCATGCCTTGGTGTGGTCGGAGAGCGCCACCACGAAGTAGACGAACACGCAGGCGCCGATGATCGGCCCGAAGAAGAATCCCACGCCGCCGATGAAAGCGGCAAGCAGCACGCCGCCCGAGCGTACGGCACTCACGTTTTCCGCGGTGACGATCTCGAAGTTGATCACGCCGAGCGCACCGGCGATACCGGCGAAGAACGCCGAGATGATCAGCGTGTACCAGCGCACCTTCTGGGTGTCGTAGCCGACGAATTCTGCGCGCTCGGGGTTGTCGCGCACGGCATTGGCCATGCGACCCAGCGGCGTATGCGCCCAGGCGTACATCAGCGCCATCGAAACGAGGCACCAGAACGCGATCAGGTAGTACACCTGCACGGCCGGGCCGAACGTGACGCCGAGGAACGGTTTACCGAACACCCGGTTGGTGGTCACGCCCCCCTCGCCGCCGAAGAAGTCCGGGAACATCAGCGAGCACGAGAACACCAGCTCCCCGATGCCGAGGGTGATCATCGCGAAGGTGGTGCCCGCGCGCTTGGTGGTCACATAGCCGAACAGGACGCCGAACACCGCGCCGGCCAGGCCGCCGACCAGCGGCAGCAGCGATACCGGCACCCACAGCTGGCCCTTGGAGGCCATGTTGAGCGCGTGCACGGCGAAATAGGCGCCCAGTCCCGAGTACACAGCGTGGCCGAACGAGAGCATCCCGCTCTGGCCGAGGAGCATGTTGTAGGAGAGCGTGAATATGATCGCCACGCCCATCTGCGACATCAGCGTGATGGCGAAGCCCTGCGTGAAGAAAATCGGCAGCACGGCCATGATGAGCGCGGTAGTGCCCCAGATCACCCAGCGGGCGAGGTTGAGCGGGCGGTAGCGCAGCGTGGCCGCCATCAGTCGGCCCGGGTCCCGAGCAGGCCCTTGGGCCGGAAGATCAGCATCAGCACGAGCAGCAGGTACGGCAGCACGGGTGCAACCTGCGAGATCTGCAGCTTCCACAGCGAATACAACGGGGTGGATTCAGTGACCGCGACCCCGATGCTCCCGAGCATCCCGGCGAGGGACCAGTCGAGCGCGATGGCGAAGGTCTGCATGACGCCGATGAGGAGGGAGGCGAGGAAGGCGCCGGCCAGCGACCCCATCCCTCCGACAACCGCGACCACGAACACGATTGGTCCGACCGAGGCCGCCATGGACGGTTCGGTGATGAAGGCCACGCCCCCGATCACGCCGGCGAGGCCCGCCAGCGCGCAGCCGCCGCCGAAGACCAGCATGAATACGCGCGGTACGTTATGGCCTAGCGCCTCGGCCGTGTGCGGGTGGGTGAGGGCCGCCTGGATGACCAGGCCGATTCGGGTGCGCTTCAGCAGCAGCCAGACCGCGAAGAGCATCAGCAGCGCGACCAGCATCATGAAGCCGCGCAGCTTGGGAAAGGAGGTGGAGTACAGGGTGAAAAGGGGGCCATTGAGCGCTTCCGGCACCCGGTAAGGCACGGCCGCCAGGCCCCAGACGACCTTGACCGACTCCTCGATCAGGTACGCCAGCCCGAAGGTGAAGAGCAGCTCCGCAACGTGGCCCCAGCGGTGCACGGTACGCAGCCCATAGCGCTCAACGAGCGCGCCGAGCAGGCCCACCACGACCGGGGCGACGAACAATGCCGGGAAGAACCCGACCTTGAGCCCGATCGAGTAGGCGACGTAGGCGCCCACCATGTAGAACGAGGCGTGCGCGAAGTTGAGCACGCCCATCATGCTGAAAATCAGCGTCAGTCCCGAAGAAAGCATGAACAGCAGCAGCCCGTAGGACACGCCGTTCAGCAGGGACATGACGAAGAATTCCATGGCGCGATGGGGGTTGGGACGAAAAGAAGGCCGGTGGAACCGGCCTTCTATCCTACCGGCGCCACGCGGTGCGTGGCGCTACACCCCGGCTCCGATCAGTTGGGCCGCGTCATCTGGCAGGACGTCGGCTGCGTGGCCATGTACGTCGGCAGCAGCGCTTCGGTCTTCCAGCCGTAGCCGGTCTTTTCCTGCTCGTACTTGACCGTTTTCCCGTCCAGTTTCACCCATTTGGCGATGTACAGCGGCTGCAGGGCCTGGTGGTCCTGCTTCCTCATCTCGACTTCGCCGTTGAGGCTCTCGACCTTCATCCCCTCGAGCGCCTTGGCGACCTTGATCGGGTCGGTCGACTTGGTCTCCTTGAACGCCTTGGCGAGGAACGCGATGCCGGTGTAGGTGGCCATCGTGTAGTAGTCGTCGTTGAACTTCTTGAGGTAGCCCTGGACGACGTCCGAGCCGACGAACTTCTCGTTGTTCGGGTGCCAGTAGCCGACGAACCGCACCTTGTCCTCGCCGGCGGCGCCCATGGCCGTGGGTACGCCCGTGGTGCCCGCGTAGTAGGTGTAGAAATTGGCATTGAGGCCTGCATCCTTGGCGGCCTTGATCAGCAGCGCGAGGTCGCTGCCCCAGTTGCCGGTGATCACGGTGTCGGTGCCCGCGGCCTTCATCTTGGAAACGTACGGCGCGAAGTCCTTCACCTGCGCGAGCGGGTGGAGGTCCTCGCCGACGATCTTGATGTCGGGGCGCTTCTTGCCGAGGTAGTCCTTGGCCGCCTTGGCCACGGCGTGGCCGAACGAGTAGTTCTGGTTGAGGAGGTAGACGTTCTTGACCTTCGAGTCCTTGGCCAGGAACGTGGTCAGCGCCTCCATCTTCATGTCCGAGTTCGCGTCGAGGCGGAAATGCCAGAAGTTGCACTTGCTGTTGGTCAGGTCGGGGTCGACCGCGGCGTAATTCAGGTAAACGATTTCCTTTCCGGGATTGCGCTCGTTGTGCTTGGCTACGGCGTCGGCCAGCGCCAGCGCGACCGACGAGCCGTTGCCCTGCACGATGTAGCGGATGCCCTGGTCGATGATCTGCTTCAGGACCGTGAGCGACTCCTGCGGGGAGAGTTTGTTGTCGAAGCCGACGATCTCGAACTTCGGCCCGCCGGCCCAGTTCTTCTGGTTGGCGAGGTCGGCGATGTACTTCCAGCTGTTCAGCTGGTTCTGGCCCACCGGGGCCATGAGGCCGGACAGCGGGTCGATGAAACCGATTTTCACGGTCTGCGCCTGTGCACCAAATGCGAGCAGGGCGGTGGCGGCGCCAAGGGCGGCCGCGCGGATGAGGCGATTCATTGTCTTCTCCTTTTGGTGTGGGGGGCAGCGTGTTGGTTGGAGATCTGCAGCATTGTTTCGCTGCAGGCCGCTGTTTCCCGATGCAGGTTATGGTAGTCAAGCCGGGGGGGCGGGTCAAGCGATCGGCGGGGCGCGCCGGGCTATACTTGTTTTTCCCAAAAGCAGCATTAGAAACAGTAATCGAGGAGACAGCATGAACGGCCTAATGATGGACATGCCGCTGTTGATCAGCGACCTCATCCGCCACGCCGACCGGCACCACGGCGACACGGAAATCGTGTCCAAGCGGGTGGAGGGCGATTTCCACCGCTATACCTACCGGGATGCCCATACGCGGTCCAGGCGCCTGGCCAAGGCCCTGGCCAAGCTCGGCGTCGGGATGCAGGACCGCGTCGCCACGCTGGCCTGGAACGGCTACCGGCACTTCGAGATCTATTACGCGGTGGCCGGCTCCGGGGCCGTCATCCACACGATCAACCCGCGGCTTTTCCCTGAGCAGGTGATCTACATCGCCAACCATGCCGAGGACAAGGCCCTGTTCGTCGACCTGACCTTCGTGCCGCTGGTGGAAAAGGTCGCCGCCAGCCTGCAGTCGGTCAAGCACATCGTGGTCATGACCGACCGTGCGCACATGCCCAAGACCGCCCTGCCCAACGTCCTCTGCTACGAGGAGCTGGTCGAGGCCGAAGACGACAAGTTCGAGTGGCCGACCTTCGACGAAAAGACCGCCTCGTGCCTGTGCTACACCTCGGGAACGACGGGCAATCCCAAGGGCGTCCTCTACAGCCATCGCAGTACGATGCTGCACGCCTACGCCGCCGCCCTGCCGGATGCGCTCGACATCTCGTCGGCCGACTGCATCCTCCCGGTGGTGCCTATGTTCCACGTCAATGCGTGGGGCCTGCCGTACAGCTGCGCGCTCGCTGGTGCGAAGCTCGTCTTCCCCGGCCAGCACCTCGACGGCAAGAGCCTGCACGAGATGTTCGAGAACGAAAAGGTCACGATGAGCGCGGGTGTGCCCACGGTCTGGCTGGGACTGCTCAATTACATGAAGGAAGCCAAGCTGAAGTTCTCCACGCTGCGCGCCACGGTGATCGGCGGTTCGGCCTGCCCGCCCGCGATGATCCGGACGTTCCAGGAGGATTTCGGCGTCAAGGTGCTGCACGCCTGGGGCATGACCGAGATGAGTCCGCTCGGCACGGTCGCCACGTTCAAGGCCAAGCACGTCGATGCCGACAAGGCGGCGAAGTATGCGGTGCAGTCCAAGCAGGGTCGTGTGATCTTCGGTGTCGACATGAAGATCGTCGATGCCGATGGCAAGACCCTGCCCAATGACGGCAAGGCCTTCGGCGACCTGCTGGTGAAGGGGCCGTGGACCACCAATTCGTACTTCAAGGGCGAGGGCGGCGATCCGCTGCAAGACGGCTGGTTCCCGACCGGTGACGTCGCGACCATCGACCCCGACGGCTACATGCAGATCACCGATCGCTCCAAGGACGTCATCAAGTCCGGCGGCGAGTGGATCAGCTCCATCGACCTCGAGAACATCGCGGTTGCGCACCCCGACATCGTCGAGGCCGCTGTCATTGGCGTTCGACACCCGAAATGGGACGAGCGTCCGATCGTAGTCGCCATCAAGAAGCCCGGCACCAGCGTCACGCGCGAGGATCTGCTCAAGTTCTACGAGGGCAAGACCGCCAAGTGGTGGAGGCCGGATGACGTGGTGTTCGTCGACCAGCTGCCGCATACGGCCACCGGCAAGCTCTCCAAGCTCACGCTGCGCGGATCGATGAAGGATTACAAACTCCCCGGGACCTGAGCGCATGAGCCACATCCGCACCTCTACGCAGGACCGCATCGCCACGATCGAGCTCGATCGCGCGGACAAGAAGAACGCGATCACCGCCGACATGTACCAGGCGATGGCGGATGCGCTGGCGGCCGCGGAGTCGGATGCCGGGGTCCGCGTGGTGCTGATCCACGGCAAGACGGACTGCTTCACCGCGGGCAACGACCTCAAGGATTTCCTCGAAAAGCCCCCGCAGGGCGACGCGTCGCCGGTGTTCCAGTTCCTGCAGCGGATTTCCACCGCGGCCAAGCCCATCGTGGCGGCGGTCGGCGGCCCCGCGGTGGGCATCGGCACGACGATGCTGCTCCATTGTGATTTCGTCTATGCGGCGCCCAATGCGCGATTCCAATTGCCGTTCGTGCCGCTCGGCCTCGTGCCCGAAGCGGGGTCCAGCCTGTTGCTCCCCATGCTTGCCGGATACCAGAGGGCGGCCGAGTTGCTGATGCTGGGACGGCCCTTTACCGCCGAGAAGGCGCTGGCCGCCGGGATCGTCACGGAGATCGTGCCGGACGACAAGCTGCTCGCGCATGCCCTTGAGGTCGCGGCTGCCCTAGCTGCGCTGCCGCCGGCTTCGCTGCGACAGACGAAAGCGCTGATGAAGGCGCCCCATGCCGTTGGCCTCGCGTCTGCCATGAAGAGCGAGGGAGAGAAGTTCCGCGCGCAGCTTGCTTCGGCGGAGGCCAAGGAGGCGATGCAGGCCTTCTTCGAGAAGCGCAAGCCCGATTTCTCCAAGTTTTGAAGTGCGCCGCTGGCTGTGCGTGCTGATGTGCGGGGCTGCGCCGGTCGTGGCCTTCGCTGCTGAAGTCGCCGTCGACGTCGGCCATTATCTGGACAAGCCCGGCGTGATCTCGGTCACCGGTGTGCCGGAATTCGAATACAACAAAGCGCTCGCTTTTCGTGTGCGCGAGGCATTGGAGTCCACGGGCCTGAGGGTGCGAATGATCGGCGAGCGGGGCGATTTCGTGGACCTGGCTTCGCGGCCGCGTGCCGCGACCGGCGCGGACCTGTTCGTCTCCATCCACCACGATTCGGTGCAGGAACGCTACCTGCCGGTGGCCGGGCGGTTCGCCGGGTTCTCGCTCTTCGTGTCGCGCCTCAACCCGAAAGTGAAGGAAAGCCTCGCCTGCGCCTCCGCGATTGGCACGGAGATGCGGCGCGCCGGATTCACTCCTTCCCGCTACCATGCGGACCCGGTGCTCGGCGAGAGCCGGCCGTTTGCCGACGAGCAGAACGGCGTGCACTATTTCGACAACCTCGCGGTGGCAAAGACGGCCACGCTGCCGGCCCTGCTCTTCGAGGCCGGGGTGATCGTGAACCCCGAAGAGGAGGCGCGCGTGTCGAAGCCCGAGGTTCGCGCGGCCATGGCCGGGGCCATTGCACAGGGGGTTTCCCGATGCCTGAACTGAAGCAGGGATTCGCCCAGGTCAACGGCGTGCGCCTGCATTACCAATCAGCGGGCAGCGGCCGGCTGGTGCTCTTCCTGCACGGGTTCCCGGAGTTCTGGCGTTGCTGGAAGCGCCAGTTGGAGCACTTCGGCACGGACCACTTCGCCGTCGCGCCCGACATGCGCGGCTATAACCTGTCGGACCATCCGGAAGGCGTCGCCCAATACCGCACAAAACTCCTCGTCGAAGACATCCGCCAGCTGGCAGCGGGCTTCACGCAGGAGAAGTTCGTGCTGGTCGCGCACGACTGGGGCGGCGCGGTGGCGTGGTCGTTTGCGATCGCGTACCCGGAGTTGCTGTCGCACCTCGTGATCATCAACTCGCCGCATCCGTATGGGTTCTGGCGGGAACTGGCCACCAACCCCGCGCAACAAAGGGCGAGCGACTACATGCTGCTGCTGCGCGACGCCAAGGCCGAGCGCGTGCTTTCGGAAAACAACTATGCGCGGCTCTTGAAGATGCGCTTTGCGGGCCGCGCGGAAGGGCAGGGCCTGGAGGAAGACCGGGCCGCTTACCTCGAGGCCTGGTCGCAACCGGGTGCGCTCACCGGCAGCCTCAACTACTATCGGGCTTCGCCGCTGTATCCGCCTACGGAAGCGGACGCAGGCGCAGCGAAGCTGAAGCTCGACCCAAAGGATTTCCTGGTGCGCGTGCCGACGCTGGCGATCTGGGGCGAAAGCGACACGGCACTGCTGCCGTCGATCCTCGACGGGGTCGAGGAGTGGGTGCCGGGAATCGAAGTGGTGCGCGTGCCGGATGCAACGCACTGGGTGATGGACGAAAAGCCGGACCGCGTGAACACGGAGATCCGGCGCTTCATTTCTAAAGGACAGGCATGAGCAAGCTGCGGGTGGGCGATTTGTCGGGCCGGGTGGGCGAAGAGATCGGCGTCTCGCCGTGGCTCACGGTGGCGCAGGACCGCATCGACCTGTTTGCGCAGGCGATCGACGACCCGCAATGGATCCATATCGATCCCGAAAAGGCGAAGGACGGACCGTTCGGCACGACCATCGCGCACGGGTTCCTCACGCTGTCGCTGCTGTCCTGCCTGATCGAATCCACGTTCGCCTTCGACGAACGCAAGATGGGCATCAACTACGGGCTGAACAAGGTGCGCTTCACTGCGCCGCTGCCTTCTGGGTCTAGGATCCGCGCGCGGTTCGTCCTGGCGAAATTCGAGACCATCGAGGGCAACGGCGTGCAGAATACTTGGGCGGTGTCGGTGGAGCGAGAAGGCGGTGACAAGCCGGTCCTCATCGCCGAGTGGCTGACGCGAAGCTATTCCTAGGGAGAACGGTGTGACCCAACGCTGGAAGCAACGCCCGCCCGGTTCGAACTGGGGCGAATTCGGTCCCGACGACCAGCGCGGGCGGATGAATTACGTCACCCGCGAGAAGGTGCTGCAGGGCGTCGCAGAGGTGAAGGAAGGTCTCTCGTTCTGCCTGTCGCTGCCGCTCGACTATCCCGGCGGCAACGTGCTGAACCCGCGCCGGCTGCCGCCGCGCCAGTTCGCGACAGTGCGCGATTCGGGCAAGGGTGCGGGCATGCAGAACTTCTGCTACCCGATGGCGGAGGACAATCCCGATGTCACGGATGTCGTATGCGACGACGTCGTGCTGATGACCCTGCAGTACTCCACGCAGTGGGACAGCTTCGCGCATGTGGGCAGCCTCTTCGATGCCGATGGCGACGGCACGCCGGAAATGGTGTTCTACAACGGCTTTCGCGCCAAGGAGCACATCAAGCCTGCGCAGAAGAAGGAAGGCGTGGAGCGCTGGGCGCAATATGAAGGCGCCAAGGCATCGGCGCTCGGCATCGAGAACCTTGCCGAGCACGGGGCGCAGGGCCGCGGCGTCATGATCGACCTGCATGCGCACTACGGGCGCGAGAGAAAGCCCATCGGCTACGACGACCTGATGCGGGTGCTGGAAGCAGACAAGGTCGCGGTCGAGAAGGGCGACATGGTGTGCATCTATACCGGCTTCGCGGATGTGATCCTGGAGCTCGCGAAAGCCCCGGATGCAAACCTCCTGAACAACACCGGCACCGGGCTCGACGGGCGCGATGGCAAACTCCTGCAATGGATCAGCGATTCCGGCCTGGCGGTGCTGATCTCCGACAACTACGCGGTAGAGATCATCCCGACGAGCCTCTTTTCGCCCCGCCCGCACGCGGCCATGCCGCTGCACGAACATTGCCTGTTCAAGAACGGGATTCACCTCGGCGAGATGTGGTATCTCACCGAACTCGCCAACTGGTTGCGCCAGAACAAGCGCAGCCGGTTCCTGCTTACGGCGCCGCCGTTGCGCCTTCCCGGCGCGGTCGGTTCGCCGTCCGCCGCTGTTGCAACTGTCTGAAAGGGTAAAAATGTCAAAAGAAAAACGCGTAGCCATCGTCACCGGGTCCTCCTCCGGTATCGGCGCCGCCACTGCACTCGACCTCGCCGGCCGCGGCTGGAACGTGGTCATCAACTATTCAAAGAGCGCCGAGGCCGCGCAGAAAGTGGTGGAGCAGTGTGTCGCCAAGGGCGTGGAGGCCATTGCCGTCCAGGGCGATGTGTCGGACGACGCGGCCTGCCGGAGAATCGCGCAGTCGGCGGTCGATAAGTGGGGTCGTATCGACGCGCTGGTCAACAATGCTGGCAGCACCAAGTTCGTGGCGCACAACAAGCTCGAAGACCTCTCCGGCGAGGACTTCCTGCGCATCTATTCGACCAACGTGGTGTCCGCGTTCCAGATGTCGCGCGCTTGCGCACCGGCGCTGAAGAAGACCGGACACGGTGCAATCGTCAACGTGTCCTCCATCGCGGCCCAGTGGGGCACGGGATCCTCGATCGCCTACGGCGCCTCGAAGGGTGCGCTGAATTCCATGACGTATTCGCTGGCTCGCGTGCTCGGGCCCGAGGTCCGTGTAAACGCAGTGCTGCCCGGCTACGTTGATACGCCCTGGCAACGCAATGCCCACGGGGAAGAAAAGGCCGCGGCACACGCAGCCCGCTACGCCTCCCATAACCCGTTGAACGCAGCCTGCTCGGCCGAGGAGGTCGCGGAATCGATCGTGTGGTTGATCGAAGGCGCGCCAAAAACCACCGGCCAGCTTGTCTACGTCGACGGCGGCACGCATATGGTGGTTCCGCGGTGAGCATGCAAACGGTCGACTACATCGTCGTCGGGGCTGGATCGGCCGGTTGTGTATTGGCCAACCGCCTGACGGCGGACGGTCGGCATACGGTCCTGTTGCTCGAGGCCGGGCCCCGCGACACGGATCCGTGGATTCACATTCCATTAGGCTACGGGAAGCTTTTCACCAAGCCCCGGACGAACTGGAGCTACGAGTCGGAACCCGAACCGGAGCTGAACGGGCGCCGGATCTTCACGCCGCGCGGCAAGGTGCTGGGCGGCTCGTCCTCCATCAACGGGCTCGTCTACATCCGGGGCCAGCGCGAGGACTTCGATGAATGGAGCGTCCCAGGCTGGGACTACAAAAGCCTGCTGCCCTATTTCATCAAGTCCGAGGACCAGCAGCGCGGCGCCAACGAGTGGCACGGGGCGGGCGGGCCCCAGGCCGTGAGCGACCTGCCCGACCGGCTTGAACTGGCCGATGCGTTCATTGCTGCGGCGAAGTCGCTCGGGATCCCGGGGAACGACGATTTCAATGGCGCCCGCCAGGAAGGCACCGGCTACTACCAGGCGACCATGCGTAACGGCCGGCGTGCCAGTACTGCGGTGGGGTACCTGCGGCCCGCACTCAAGCGAGCGAACCTCAGGGTGGAGACCGAGGCGCTGGCAACGCGCATTCTGTTCGAGGGCACCAATGCCGTCGGCATCGAGTACCGGCAGGGCGGACAGGCGCATTCCGTACGGGCGGCGCGCGAGGTGATCCTCTCGGGCGGCGCGTTCAACTCGCCGCAGTTGCTGCAGCTGTCCGGCGTGGGGCCGCGCGACCTGCTGGAAAAGCACGGCATCCCCGTGGTGCTGGACGCCCCGGGCGTGGGCGATGCGCTGCAGGACCACCTTTACGTGCGGACCTTCTGGCGCTGCACAAAGCCGATCACGCTGAATGACGACATGATGAGCCTGTGGGGGAAGGTGCGCATCGGGCTCGACTATTTCCTGCGTCGGCGCGGACCGCTCACCGTCAGCGCAGGGATCGCGGGGGTTTTCACCCGCACCCGTCCCGACATACCGCGCCCGGACGCCCAGTACTACTTCATCAATTTTGCGAGCATGAAGCGCGGCGGCCTATTGCACCCGTTTTCCGCGTTCACGACTTCGCTCTCGCAGTTGCGCCCGGAGTCGCGCGGCTGGGTGCGCATTCGCTCGGCAGACCCGACCCAGGCGCCGGCGATCCAATACAACTACCTGTCTACCGAGGCCGATCGGCGAATGATGGTCGATGGGCTCAAGTTGCTGCGCCGCATCGTGACCACCGCCCCGCTCGGGTCGTATGTCGCGGCCGAAGAGTATCCGGGGCCGCGGATCGCGACCGACGAAGACTGGCTGGCGTTCTGTCGCGAATCGGGGGAGACCGTATTCCATCCCACCTCGACCTGCCGGATGGGCATCGACGCCGACTCCGTCGTGGATCCGGACCTGCGGGTGCGCGGCCTCTCGGGCCTGCGTGTCATTGATGCCTCGATAATGCCGGCCGTGGTCTCCGGCAACACCAATGCCGCGACGATTGCGATTGCCGAAAAAGGCGCGGACCTGGTGATCGGGTCGCCCTGACCGGAGTTGTTGACATGGGCACGGTGCTTTGAAACACTGAAGGCACAATAAGAAGACCCAGTCGTACCACCAGAGGAGAATCGGAATGAGCACCCGGAATTTCTGCGTCCGCATGTTTTGTGCCGCGTTTGCAGCGGCAGGCCTTGCCGGCGCCGCGCACGCCCAGCAAAAGGAAATCAAGGTCGGCGTCATCTTTGATTACACCGGGCCGCTGGCCGCCGGCGGGTCGATCGCTTCGGGCCTGGGTACCAAGGCGGCGATCGACATGATCAACGAGCGCGGCGGGGTCGAGGGTTACAAGATCAAGGCGACCTACGCGGATGCCCAGTCCAAGGCCGACGTCGCAATCAACGAAATGACGCGCCTGCTCGACCAAGAGAAGGTCGATGTGGTCATGGGCCTCTTTTCCAGCGCCCACTGCGTGCCGATCGCGCAACAGGTGGATTCGCGCAAGAAATTCATGTGGGCCAACGTTTGCGTGGCTTCGGCCGTGTTCAAGGACAAGAACCTGCAGTACGCGTTCCGCGCGCAGGTGCATTCGGACCAGTTCGGCGAGGCCTCGTGCACGTTCCTCTCTGAAAACGCGAAGTCGAAGCTTGGCAAGGATCCCAAGGACCTCAAGGTCGCGATCATCTATGAAGACGGGCCCTACGGTGCTGGTGTCGCGATGGGCAACGAGGCCAAGTGCAAGGCGCTCGGCATCCAGGTGGCGATCAAGGAAGGCTACTCCGCCACTACGCCGGATCTCTCCAGCCTCGTGACCAAGCTGCGCCGCGCGCGTGCCGATGTGATCCTGCACACGGGCTACAACCCGGACATCACCCTGTTCTGGCGCCAGGCGCGGGAGCAGGGCCTGAAGTGGTCGGCGCTGATCGGCCACGGGGCGGGCTACGGCCAGTACGACAAGTTGCGCGAGGCCTTCGGAAAGGACGCCGATTTCATTTACAACGTCGATCCAGTGGCAGCGCAGTTGCTTGACCCCAAGTCGCTCAAGCCCGGCCTGGGCGACATCACGAAGGAGATGGCGAAGCGCTATGTCGCCGAGATCAAGGACCGCAAGGTCGACGAGATCCCGCCGCACGTGTCGATGGGGTTCAACCAGTCGTGGATCTTCTTCACCGACGTGCTGCCGCGCGCGATCAAGAAGTATGGCGGCATCGACCCTGAAGCGCTGCGCAAGGCGTCGCTGGATACCGATATCCCGGTCGGCGGGACGATCCAGGGTTACGGCGTGAAATTCTTCCCGCCCGGCACCCCGATGTCGGGCCAGAACGAGCGCTCCTCGCCCGTGGTGATGCAGTACATCGCCAACGACACGAAGATCGTCTGGCCGGCCGCGATCAAGACCGCGGATCCTGTGCTGCCGTTGCCCAAGAGCCACACCTACTCGCCCCAGTAAGCCGCATGGGGGCGTTGCTCTCCATTCGAGACCTCACCAAGACGTTCGGGGGATTCACCGCGGTCGGCGGCGTGTCCTTCGAGGTCGGTGAGGGCGAGATCCTCGGCCTGATCGGGCCGAACGGGTCGGGCAAGAGCACGACATTCAACCTGATCGCCGGCGCGCTCGCACCGAACGCGGGTTCCATCCGTTTCGGCGGGCGCGAGATCGCTGGCACCCACGCGAGCAAGGTGGCGCACCTCGGCATCGGGCGGACCTACCAGATCCCGCGACCGTTCCGAAAGCTCTCGCTGATGGAAAACGTCGCCCTCGCGGCCTATTACGGCCAGGCCGAGCGTCCTTCGCGCAGCAGGTCGTGGGAGCAGGCGCGAGAGGCCCTCGATCTGGTCAACCTGCCGACGGACGACGAAGCTCGTGTGGACGGCCTGGGTGCCGCGGGCCTGAAAAAGCTCGAACTGGCCCGGGCGCTGGCCACGCAGCCCCGGTTGCTGCTGGCCGACGAGAGCCTTGGCGGGCTCGACGAGTCCGAAATGAACCAGGCGGCGGACATGCTCGCGATGATCCGCGAGAAGCGCGGCATCACCATCATCTGGGTCGAGCACATCATGGGCGTGCTGATGCGGGTCGTGGATCGCTGCGTGGTGCTTGACCACGGCGAGGTCATCGCCGAAGGCAAGCCCGCCGAGATCGCGCACGATCCGAAGGTAGTCGAGGTCTACCTCGGCACCGACGCCGAGGAAGTCCAGCAAGCCGTCGCCGGCAGGGCGGGTTGATGGCCGGGCCCATGCTGCGCGTCGATGCCGTTTCGGCCGGATATGACGGGTTCCAGGCCCTTTTCGGAGTGAGTCTCGAGGTGAGCGCAGGCGAATCGGTCGCCGTGATCGGCCCGAACGGGGCGGGCAAGACGACGCTGCTGCGGGCGATCTCGAAACTGATCGATGTCACTGGTGGCGATATCGCAATGGAGGGGCGCTCGCTCAAGGCTGTCCCCGCTTATGAAGTGATTGGCCGTGGCATCGCGCAGGTCCCGGAACACCGCAGGCTGTTTCCCAGGCTCACGGTCGAGGAGAACCTGAAGATGGGCGGGTTCCTGCCGTCCGCGCGCGCGCAGTACGCAGAGCGCCTCGCCTACGTGTATTCGCTCTTCCCGCGCATGCAGGAGCGCAGCAGCCAGCCGGCGGGCACCCTCTCCGGCGGCGAGCAGCAGATGTGCGCCATCGGGCGGGCCCTGATGTCGGGGCCCAAGCTGCTGCTGCTCGACGAGCCGTCGGCCGGCCTTGCGCCGGTGGTAGTGCAGTCGATTTTCGACATGGTCAAGCGCATCTGCGCCGAAGGCTACACGGTGCTGATCGTCGAGCAGAACATCCGCCAGGTGCTGAAGGTCGTGGACCGCGCCTACCTGCTCGAAACCGGCCGCATCAAGCAGAGCGGCCCGGCGGCGGAGCTCCTCGCCTCGAGCGAAATCCGCAAGGCCTACCTGGGACTCTGACCGATGCAGATCTTCGACATCTTCCTGCTCGAATCGGTGCTCAACGGCCTCTTGCTCGGCGGGCTGCTCGCGCTGCTTTCGCTGGGACTCAACCTGATCTTCGGCGTGATCGACGTGGTCTGGATCTGCTATGCCGAACTGATCATGATCGGGATGTACGCGGTGTACTACCTGCACGTTTCCTTTGGCTGGCCGCTGCTGGCCGCAATGCTCGCCGGGGTGCTGATCGTCGCGCTCTCCGGCATGGCGCTGCACCAGTTCGTGATCCGGCCCGTGCTGGCCGCCGAGCCCATCAACCAGCTGCTGGTGACCGGCGGGGTGCTGTTCTTCCTGCAGGCGGCCGCGACGCTTGCGTTCGGGATCGAGTTCAAGAACCTGGGGATCACCTTCCCGCCGATTGTTGTCGGGGAAATCTCGTTTTCGATGCCGAGGTTGATCGCTTTCGGGGTCGCGCTCGCCGGCATGCTGGGGATGTACCTCCTCCTGACGCGCACTTACATCGGCACCGCGATCCGTGCGATCAGCCAGGACCGCGCCATCATGCCCCTGATGGGCGTGAACCCAAGCCGCATCTACCTGGTCACCTCGGCGCTCGGCGGCGGGCTGGCGGGCCTGGGTTCCTGCCTGCTGGTGCTCCAATACGACATCCACCCCGCCATCGGCCTTTCGTTCGGGCCGATCACCTTCCTGATCTGCGTGCTGGGGGGGCTTGGCAACATGGCGGGCGGGTTCATAGCTGCGTTCATCTTTGCGCAGTTCATCTCCGTCGGCGGGTTCTTCCTTGCCGTCGAGTGGGGCTACGTGATCGCGTTCCTCTTCTTCATCGGCGTGATGTTCTGGCGCCCGCAGGGCATCCTCGGGAGCAAGCAATAGTGGGCAAGGCGCTGCCGTGGATCGGGCTTGCCGCGCTCGCTTTGGCGCCGTTCTCGGGGATCGGGAACTATCCCCTGCACCTTTTGATCATGGTGCTGCTGTGGGGCTACGTCTATACGAGCTGGTCGATCATGGGGCGCCTGGGCATGGTGAGCTTCGGCCACGGCGCGTTCCTGGGCATTGGCGCCTACGTGGTGGTGATGGGCTGGAACCATTACGGGCTCACGCCGTGGATGGGCGTGCCGATCGCACTCGCCGTCACTGCGATCGTGGCCTTCCTGATCGGCTATCCGTGCTTTCGTTACAAGATCGTCGGGCATTACTTTGCGCTGGTGACGCTGGCGCTCTCCGAAGTGACCCGCCTCTTGATCGTCGCTTTGCGCGACCAGACCGGGGGGTCGCTCGGCGTGACCCCGAAGACGGCGCTGACCGACGCTGCCTATTCGTTCGCAGCGCTGCAGTTTTCCAACAAGCTGGTGTGGTTCTACGTCGTGCTGGCGGTCTGGCTGGCCGGCCTGTGGGTCTGGAAGAAGGTGGATGAGAGCATGGGGCGCCTTGCGCTCGAGGCGATCAGCCAGGAGGAGGATGCCGCCGCGTCGATCGGGATCAATGTGACCCGCCTCAAGCTCGGCGTGACCATGATCTCGGCGCTGATGACCTGCATCGGCGGCGTGCTCTATGCGCAGTACCAGCTGTACGTGAACCCCGAAACCGTGTCCGGCATCGGCATCAGCCTGCAGATGGTGTTCGGCGTGATCGCCGGCGGCATGTACGTGCGTCTCGGGCCGACGGTGGGCGCGGCGTTCACGCTGCTTCTGGCCGAGGGCCTGCGCCTGGCATTCGGAAATCGCTTCCCGGCGCTCGACTCCACGGTCTACGGGCTGATGCTGGTACTCTTCATCATTTACATGCCGAAGGGAATCCTCGGGGCAGCGCTGGACGCTGCCGGGCAAAGCAAGCCCAGGCCTGCAGCGACGCCGACGGGACGCGTCCTCAGGGACGGCTGACCGCGCTCCCGCGGTGGAGACCGGCCCAGGGCTTCCGGATCACGATCGTAAATCCGTTGCCGACCTTGTCGTCGACATCCTGGATTTCCACGATCCTCATCCCGAGTGACTTCACCAGTTCGACGAAGTCCTCGGTCCGCCACGCGGACCAGTGGTGGTGGTCGTCCGCTTCGTACCAGACCCAGCCTTCCTCGAGCGTCACGCCCCGCGGGTCCCTGAAGAGGCGCTGCGGGTAGTCGTTCGGCCACAGTCCTCCGAGGCCGATCCTTTTCAGGGCGGCAGTGTCGCGCGGGCGGGCGTAATTCCGCAACGTGATCCTGCCTGCCGCCCGATCCAGCAGCTCCCGCGCGGAGGTCGGCTCACGGTGATGGTCGAACGTCCGCTCCATGTGCGGGGCGACGATGAAGATGTAGCCGCCGGGGCGCAGGACACGGTACCACTCCCGCAAGGCCTTGGCCGGGTCGAAGAAGTGCTCGATCACGTGCGAGGTCAGTACGTAATCGAGGCTCCGGTCCCGAAAAGGGAGGTCGTCGCCGAACGCGATCAAGTTGACCACGGCGGGCGCACAGGCCTTGTGCTGCCAGAGCCCGCCCTGCTCGTCGGAAAAGTCGACGTTGATCGATTTCCTCAGGTCGAACGAATTCTGGGTCGATGCGCCGATCTCGATGCCGTGGAGCGTCCCGAGGTATTTCGTCGCCAGGCGGGACGGCTGCATGCGCGGGCACTTGTCGTCCGGGTCGGCGACGTACGCGGGAGGATCCGCCTCCGGCCGGATGAAGTAGGGGGTCGCCAGGAAGGACAGGGCCCCGACCAGGAGGAGCGACAGGAACTGCGGGATCCCGACTTTCAATTGAGTCCGGCGAGCGGGGCTACGTCACTTCATCAGGCTCGGCAGGTACAGCGAGATGGCGGGGAAGGCGACGAGGATCGCGAGGCGGATCACGTCGACCGCGACGAATGGCATCACCCCGCGGAATACGGTGCGCGTGGGCACTTCGGGGATCAGCGTCGAGAGCACGAACAGGTTCATGCCCACCGGCGGGCTGATGAGGCCGATCTCGACCACCACGACGATCAGCACTCCGAACCA
>Ga0214919_10001652_pt1 | contig 36070 bp, 32 predicted proteins | sample LL1503_MetaG_FD_177994 | JGI IMG/M metagenome (GOLD analysis project Ga0214919, IMG submission 177994) | Freshwater microbial communities from Lake Lanier, Atlanta, Georgia, United States - LL-1503 | ecosystem: Environmental > Aquatic > Freshwater > Lake | place: USA: Georgia | collected...
TTGAAGGCAAGCGTTCTATAGTGATTGCATCCTCTCAGGTTGATGGGAACATACATCTGATTTTTGAGGATAGTGGCATAGGCGTACCTCTTGAATTACAAGAGAAAATTTTTGATTTGTTCCGTACAACCAAAAATGATGGCATGGGATTTGGTTTATGGCTAAGCCGAGCTGTTATGAATAACCATCGCGGAAGTTTGACTCTAGACAATGGTTATTCAAACGGGGCTCGATTTGTCATTGAGTTTAGAGCTTCAAATAATATGGAGTAATTGTTGATGAAAGAAAGATCGAAGAGGCTTTTAAATCCAACGAGACAAGGCCTGCACATCTTCAGCAAACATCTGTCCCTTTTCATATTGCACCAATAGACCTAGCTTGTCGTAGACCGTGACCACTGGAACAGCAGAGGGTTTTTTGATCTCAGTCTTTACCTGTGGATCTAGCCATGTTGAAGAAAAGCTGTAGCGATGTTTTTGAAAATGTGCCTTTGCAGCAGATAAATCTTTGTCAACAGATACGCCCAACACGAACAGTCCTTTGCTTTGGTATTTCACCGATAGCTTTTCTATCTCGGGTGTTTGTTGCGCGCAAAATGGGCACCAACTAGCCCAAAAGTAAGTCACTAGAACTTGCCCCTTGAGTTGAGACGACTTTAAGACCTCATCATTGAGCAGTTTGACTTGTGACCAGGGGATGGCGGAGCCGATACTAGGGCTATTGGGTTGGGAAAAAGCCAAAGAGGGTAAGCAGGCAATCAATGCGCCTGATTGGGTTAAGTCTCTTCTAGATACCAGGCTCATCAAAAAACCTTATTTAAAACACAACACTCAAGCAGTTACTTCTGTTTTGAAGTGGACTTAGATTTATCCAAATCAAATCTATTGAGTTAAGTCTAGATTTTGATGGGGATCTTGGCTTAAGGCAACTCTAGTGCAACTTTTACAGGCTTGCAATCACCACACATAAACATGCTTTGACCCAGTAACCGCTTGAAGGTTCCTAGGGCCCGAGGTTTATGTATCCCGCACTTGTAGCAACTCATGGTGCCTATTGAACCACCTGGACCATAGGGCGAGCCACCTTCTTTGGATTTATAGCGAAGACCATCTTTGGCAATTTTGGTGGTGGCGTCTCTACTCATAACTAGATTCTAATTTGTATCCTGTCCGATGTCAGCAATTAGATAGTGAACGTGTAGATGAGTAATACACTCTCACAAATTCAAGTAATACCACTATCCATGAATATCAATGATGATTTCAGCCAAAAAGTGGTGATTAACCATCATGACTTACCTTGGATATCAAGTCCCGAACTGGGAGTCGAGAGACGAATGCTTGAGCGCCAAGGTGATGAGGTGGCAAAAGCAACTTCTATAGTTCGCTACCAAGCTGGTTCCAAGTTCCAAACTCATAACCATGAGCTAGGGGAAGAAATATTTGTTTTGGATGGGATTTTTAGTGATGAGACTGGCGACTATCCTGCTGGTACTTACGTCATGAATCCCCCAGGATCTTCTCATGCACCTTTTAGTGAATCTGGTTGCACTCTCTTTGTAAAGCTACGTCATCTTGGCCCGGATCAAGTAGAGCGTGAAGTCATTGATACGACAACTGCTGCTTGGTATCAAGGCATGGTGCCTGGTTTAAATGTGATGCCTTTGATGCGGCAGGGGAGTGGATCGACGTTAGTCAAGTGGGCGCCAGAAACTTATTTCAATCCTCATAGGCACTATGGTGGCGAAGAAATCTTTGTTGTTGATGGCGTATTTGAAGATGAACACGGGCGCTATCCAACTGGATCGTGGATTAGAAGTCCTCACTTGAGCATTCATAAGCCGTTTAGCAAAGAGGGATGCACTATATTTGTTAAGACTGGGCATCTGATAGGCTAGTTGTGCTGGTGCTACAAGCGGGGCTCGAACCAGTTGGGGCAAAAGTTCGATGACACGCTCGGAAGTCGAACTTGATCATTTGAACGGCATAGGAATTGAAAACCGTGGAATTTGTCGTGCAATTGGTTTGTAGTTGGCAAGCTGGTGGGCAGCTGATTTTCTCAAAAAACCGACCTCGGACAGCCCAATGAGGAGTAAGGCTGATTTGACGCAAAATACAAGAAATTCATAAGTAACAACCATGACCTATCCAAATACCCAACTTTTTATCAATGGCCAATGGTGCGATGCCGCAGCTGGCGAATCACTGGCTGTTTTTAACCCCGCCACTGGCAAAGAAATTGGCCGTGTCGCCCATGCACGAGTTCCTGACCTGGACCGCGCATTGCAAGCTGCCCAAAAGGGTTTCGAAACATGGCGGGGCATGCTCCCCGTAGAGCGCAACAAAATCATGCGCAAGGCTGCAGCTTTGATGCGCGAGCGAGCTACCGATATTGCGGCCATCTTGACCCAAGAACAAGGGAAGCCGCTGATGGAAGCCAAGGGGGAAGCCATGGCCGCTGCCGACATCATTGAATGGTTTGCTGACGAAGGCATGCGTGTGTACGGCCGTATCGTGCCATCGCGCTTTAACCTTTCAGCACGCCAAATGGTGATCAAGGATCCTGTAGGGCCAGTAGCGGCCTTCACGCCTTGGAATTTTCCAATTAACCAAGTGGTCCGCAAAATGGCTGCTGCTTTGGCCTCAGGCTGTTCGATGATTGTCAAAGCACCCGAGGAAACACCGGCAGCCCCAGCAGCCCTTATCCGTGCCTTTGCTGATGCAGGTCTGCCTCCAGGTGTTCTGGGTTTGGTCTACGGCACACCAGCTGAGATCTCCAACTACCTCATTCCACACCCGATCATCCGCAAAATCACATTTACTGGCTCAACGCCCGTTGGTAAGCAACTGGCTGGATTGGCAGGTCAGCACATGAAGCGTGTCACGATGGAATTAGGTGGGCACGCCCCCGTGATCGTCGCTGAGGACGCAGACATCGTCCTTGCAGTGAAGTCTGCCGGGGCAGCCAAGTTTCGCAACGCCGGACAAGTTTGCATTGCTCCCACTCGCTTTTTAGTGCATGAAAGCATCAAAAAAGAATTCGCTGCCGAAATGGTTAAGTACACGCAAGGACTGAAGGTTGGTAACGGTGCCACAGAGGGCACAACAATGGGCCCACTGGCCAATCCGCGTCGCCTGACAGCAATGGCCGAATTTACCGCTGACGCGATCAAAAACGGAGCCAATCTCGAGCTGGGAGGAGAGCGAATCGGAAGCGAAGGTAACTTCTGGCAGCCCACCATCTTGACCGATGTACCACTGCATGCCAAGGTGTTCAATGACGAACCTTTTGGACCAATGGCTGCAATCCGTAGTTTTAACACCTTGGACGAGGCCATTACAGAGGCTAATCGTTTAGCCTTCGGCCTTGCAGGCTACGCATTTACGAAGTCTTTGAAAAATGCTGATTTATTGGCTCGCCGAGTCGAAGTGGGTATGCTTTGGATGAACATGCCAGCTATGCCATCGGCCGAAATGCCTTTTGGTGGCATCAAAGATTCAGGTTACGGATCAGAAGGCGGGCCAGAAGCTATGGACGCCTATTTGAATTCCCGCTCCGTGACCATCATGAACGTCTAAGCGATAGATAGACCTCTGCCCGACGTCTGTCAGTGTGATACGAATAGTGGTTTGGATACCTTTGCTGCTTTCAATACCTCGGGGCTTCAAGAATCTGGACGGTTAGTGATTGTTTGTAGCAGGGTAGTGTAGATTTGGCTATGCTTTACTTGCGGCATAGCTAGTTGCAATGCAGTCCTCTCTCCGCAAGCCAAATCAGTTATCAACAAGCAGCTATGTCGTAAATATTTCGTTAACCACCGAGGTACTTCACTAAGGTCTCGCAGTTGATTCGCGTATTACCAGCGAAGCCTGAACCTCGTGGTGCAGCAGCGCGGGGCGACCGTTCAGGATATTGATGATGTATTCGCCGCCTCGTGTCCAGACTTCGTCTATTGGCATGTGCATGGTAGAGAGTGATGGTCGTTGATGCCGGCTCCACTCCAGATCGTCAAAGCCCATCACGGACAGTTGCCGAGGCACATCGACGCCACGAGTAGCGGCTTCAGCCAGCACGCCGTAGGCAATAACGTCATTGCCACAAATCAATACAGAGGGCCGATCAGCTTTCAGCAGCAGCGCACGGGCTGCTTGGCGGGCATCATCCATGCGGTAGGACACTTCCAAGTACCAGGCGTCTGGCAACGTAAGGCCTGCTTCTCTCAATGCGCGGCGGACACCTTCTACCCGGGCAGAGGCGCGGTCATTGTTGTGGCTGCGCGCGGCCAACATGCCGATGCGGGTGTGACCTAGGCTGATAAGAAAGCGACATGCTTGCCAGCCGGCCTGTTCATTGTCTGCACCAACGCAAGGCCAGGGCCGATCAGGTTGATAGACACCCACGTTGATAAAGGGAATGTGCTGGGCGGCCAACAAATGGCGAAGTCCGTCGGCGTGAACATCGCCACGCAGGATAAGGCCGTCTATGCCCCGGCTAACCATGTTTTGCACCTGCTTGAATTCGATCTCTGGATCGTAGTTGTGCGTGGCCAAAAGCAACAAATAGCCCTGCTCTGTCAGATAGCGCTGCAAGGCTTCGATACCACGAGCAAACATAGCGTTGTCCACCGTGGGGATGATGGCACCAATGGTCAGCGATTTGCGGGATGACAGTGAGCGTGCCGCCGCATCCGGGATGTAGCCAAGCAAATGGATGCTGGCCTGGATGCGGCTACGCAGCTCTGCGCGAACCTGCTCCGGTTTGTTGACTGCACGGGACACCGTTGCGATAGACACCCCAGCGTGCTCCGCGACCATTCGAATATCAACAGATTTAGACTTCATATGTAACAGTTTACAGAAAGAATTTACAAGACATTTCGCGGGTATTCACTTATTTTTTAGACTGCAATTTTCATAAAAAATGAAAGCCGTTTCACGTTATCCGTTCACAACAATAATTGCTTTTGGAGACTTGCCATGTCAACCCGTTTCGCGCTTCGTACCCTGGCTTTATTGGCAACACTTGTCTGTGTCTCTCACGCCCAGGCGCAGGATTTCGGCTGGAAGAAGAACGCAGGCAAGACCATAACTTTCCTGTCGTCCAACCATCAGCGGGCCAATGCGGTACTCAAAAACAAAGATGAGTTTGAGAAACTCACCGGAATAACACTCAAGGTAGACAGCTATCAAGAGCAGCAAATGCGCCAGCGTCTTGTTACGGTGATGAATTCACGCAGCGATGAGGTGGATTTGTCCATGTCGGCTTGGCAGCCGTTCACAAGTGTAAGCACCTAGATTAATTATAAAAATTGACTTATAGAATAATTTTTATGAGTCACAAGAATCTAAATTTTTAAGGATAAATTTATATGATTAATAGTCCATCTAAAAAAGAAAATCTAGCTGGCGAGACTAGACGTAAGATTTTAAAAGTGGCTGCTGGAAGTGGGGCTGCTTTAGCTTTCGGATTAGGCGCACCATCTGTGATTGGTCAGGCAAAACCCTTTTCTGGAGTCACTATAAATGGCGCTTGTTTTCAACACACATTTCAAACCTATTTAAAAGAATTTTTACCCGAATTTGAGGCTGCAACGGGTATGAAGGTCAATTTAGACTTACAGGCCTTCCCTGTTTATAACCAACGTATGGATCTTGAGCTCTCAACTCAAGGCTCCGCATACGATTTTTGTAATATCACTTTTATTTATTCAGGGCGCTGGATTGGTGCGGGTTGGATGACGCCACTTGACGGATTTATAAAAGATACAAATAAAACTCCCGCTAGTTGGGATGCGGCAGATTTTGTGTCTGGTGCACAAAATTCGTTACAAGATGCAAAGGGCTTAACGTATGGATTTGCTTGGGAGGCTGGGGCAATGTTGATGGCTGCATCACGTGGAGACCTCCTCGACAAGGCTGGACTGAAGATGCCTACTACTTTTGATGAAATGATCAAAGTTTGTGAGGCAACCAATAAAAAAGAAAACGTAGCAGCGTTTGTCGCTGATCGTCTCCATCATTGGAATTTAATTCCCTATCTGATGGGTATGGGCGGTAAGGTTTTCCGTGGTCCTCCTGGGGATCTTTATCCATTGCTTGATACGCCAGAGTTTATTTCAGCTGCTGACTGGTATGCAAATTTGCTTGCGAAGTATGGACCATCAGGCGTTCTTTCTTTTAGCGATGATCAAGCGATGAGAGCGCAGATTGGCGGTCGAGCTAATTTAAGAACTCAGTCAGTCGGGTGGCTTTCGCCTTTGGTAAAACATGAAGAAAGCTCGGTAAAGACGACTGCAAGATTTGGGTTGATGCCGGCTGGCCCCGCTGGGAATTTCCCAGGCTGTAACAGTCATGGATATGGCATACCCCAAGGTGCAAAAAATAAAGATGCAGCATGGGAATTTATTAAATGGGCACTGAGTAAAGAGACACTAAGAAAAATAGCACTTACCAAGGGTTACTCTGCCGTATGTCGACGCTCAATCATTACGGACCCCGCTTATAAGCAGGCGATGACATTCAATGGACAGGACGTTGCTTCTTTGTATTTGCAAGTTCTTGAACTCGGTGGCAAGTCAGGTTATATGAAGTACAGAACTGTGCCGGTATTTCCTCAGGTGGGTGACAAGATCAATAAGGCAATTGAAAAAATTGCAACTAAACAAGCCAGTGCCGCTACCGCAATGAAGGAGGCGCAGATCGAAGCTATTGCAGATCTGCAAAAAGCAGGAATGAAAATATAAACAATGACTTCTTCAATCGTTAAAAAGCACTGTCTTATTACTGGCGGCCCAAGAGGTATTGGTCGGGCAACGGCGCTGATGGCTGCTCGAGCTGGTTACGATATTTCGATTGTTGGAATCGCTCAAGGAAGCAAGCATACTCAGTCTTTAGCCGATGAAATAATTTCGATCGGACGTCGAGCGGTAATTTTGCAGGGTGATATTTCAAAGGAAGAGGAAATTTCTCGTGTTTTTAAGAAAGCTGTACACACATTGGGTCCATTAACTGCCTTGGTGAATGCAGCTGGAATTGGATACAGCAGTCACGTATCAGATTTTGACGCCACTGAGCTCACTCGTTTGATGGCTGTTAATGTTGTTGGATTAATGCTGTGTTGCAGAGAAGCCACTCGCACAATGGCTATTTCAAAAGGCGGCTTGGGTGGATCAATTGTTAATATATCTTCGATGGCAGCCACCATTGGAGGACGACCTCTCGCAAGTGCTTACGCGGCATCCAAGGGGGCTGTTGATGTGTTCACTACAGGCTTTGCGCGTGAGGTTGCCTCTCAAGGTATTCGTGTCAACGTTGTACGTCCTGGAGTGATTTCAACTGATATGACTGCTAAATTAATGAACAATCCGCAACAGCTTGCGAAGATCACTGCATCTATTCCAATGGGTAGAGTGGGCACAGCCGATGAAATTGCTAACTCGGTTATTTGGTTATTGTCGGATCAAGCATCACTTGTGACTGGAGCTCATTTAAATGCGGGCGGAGGCGGCTTTCATGTCGCTGGCTTTAATGGCAATTGATACCGCAGCAACGTCACAGTTTGTTCGTGATCGTCAGCGATTTTATTGGTATTTGTTGTGTCCGGTTCTTGTCGTCTTAATGTTGGTGACCGTTGCGCCAACAATTTATTTAATTATTACAAGTTTTACTCCACTGAGTTTAACGCGGCCCGGAACAGCCTTGGATTTTAGTGATCCGTTGATAAACTATCGCATGCTAATGTCGGATAGTCGATTGCATTATTCTTTATGGGTGCAGACAAAACTATCTTTTTGGACTGTCAGCCTTCAACTTTTATTTGGGTTTGCGTTTGCATTGCTACTTAATCTGCGCTCCAGTGTACTCGTCGCATTGCGAACTGTTTTTCTCATTCCAATGGTTTTGCCCCCAATTGTTGTTGCAATCATCTGGAAGGTTCTTTACACGCCGGATATCAGTCCTTTTTGGTGGATCTTTGAAAGCTTAGGATGGGACGTACCTGCATTAATTACAGATGCAAATTGGGCTCTAACCTCAATCATCATCGCTGATACTTGGCAATGGTTTCCGTTTACTATGTTGATGACTCTTGCGTCACTCCAAATGATGCCAGAGGAATATACTGAAGCCGCACGCGTTGATGGCGCTAATGCTTGGCAGATTACTTGGTATGTAGTCTTACCTCATATCAAAGGCGTTCTTTTGGTGGCAGGCTTATTCCGCTTAATTGACAGCATTAAAGCCTTTCCACTCATTTATATTCTGACTGAAGGTGGCCCTGGTTCTGTCACTGAGGTTACAAATTATTATGGATTTATACAAGCTTTTAATTTTAGCTATCTTGGCTACTCCAGTGCAATTACAGTTGTGCTAGTTGCAATCACTGTTTTTTTAAGTGCAGCCATTATTGGTCTGATCGGATGGGGGCAGCGTGTCGACTAATTCATTTCAGTACTTGAACCCTTGGTCAAGAAGACTGATTTACGCCGCAGTTATTTTGCTTGTGATCATGGTGATGTTCCCATTTCTTTGGATACTTGTACTGAGTTTCAAAACGACAAATCAAATTTTTGCTGGACCATCAGGGCTCTTTGCAGCCCCCACACTTCAAAACTATGCAGCATTATGGGATGGTGAATTTCGAAAATCTTTTATGAATAGCGCAATTGCCAGCATAGCCTCTACAGGGCTGGCATTGATATTGGGTGTTCCTGGTGCGTATGCGTTATCTAGAACTTCGATGCGTTCTGAAAAGTCTTTATCCTTGCTCATACTTGCTTCTCGAATGGCGCCTCCAATTGCTTTTACCATTCCTTATTTTTTAGCTTACCGTTATATAGGTCTCATCGATACATTATCTGGTTTGATTATTATTTATTTAACTTTTAATCTCTCATTAGTGGTTTGGTTGATGCGATCATTTTTTGACGCCTGTCCCCGCTCACTCGAGGAGGCCGCTTTAATTGATGGAGCAACACCATGGCAGGCATTCACTCGAATTATTTTGCCAATCTCTGGACCAGGTTTGGCCGCAACAGCAATCCTTTGTTTTCTTTATTCATGGAATGATTTCTTTTTCTCTCTGATTCTTACTCGAAAGGAGTCCATGACTGCTCCAGTTGCAGTTGTTAATTTTATGAACTACGAAGGATGGGAGTGGGGAAGAATTGCTGCAGGTGGAACAATGGTGATGTTGCCTGTACTGGTATTTTCAATGGTCGTTCGTAAATTCCTTATTCAGGGTATGACTGCTGGAGCCGTCAAAGGCTAGGAGTATGCATATCAGTCAATCATCTAAAGTAGACATAGCGAGTCGTTGCATTAATCGATCGGAACTAAAGCTGACTGAGTTCGGCTTCGGATCGGCTCCCATTGGAAATTTCAGATTTAATATTTCCGATAAAGATGCCTACGGCGCAATGTCTGCCGCATGGGAAGGCGGCTGTCGATATTTTGATACATCTCCGTTTTATGGGTATGGTCGAAGCGAGTTGAGAGTTGGTCAATTTTTACGAGAAAGGATTGATGAGTCGTATGTCTTATCTACAAAAATTGGGCGATGGATGAGACCACTACGAGCAAGTGACAATATTTCGAATTTAAGAAAAGGTGGTTTGCCGTTTATACCCAACTTTGACCCTAGTTACGATGGAACAATGCGTTCGCTAGAACAATCATTTTTGAGGCTAGGTCTTAATCATATAGACATTGTTTTCATTCATGATATCGACTCTTTTTCGCATGGAAGCGATGCAGTTGCTGAGCCACTATTTGAATTGGCAATGACTGGTGCTTATCGCGCATTAACTGAGCTGCGTCGCAGTGGAGAAATCAAAGCAATTGGTGCGGGTATTAATGAAACAAGTTGGTGCCGACGTTTTGTTGAAGCTGGTGAATTCGATTGCATGATGCTTGCAGGTCAATATTCATTACTGGAGCACTCACAGGAAACACTGGATTTGTTTGATTTGTGCCGAACGAAAAATGTAGGGCTTTTATTGGCTGGAGTTTTTAACTCTGGACTACTTGCTAGCGGTTCTAAATCAGGTGCATCTTTTCATTACAAACCAACACCGCAGAAAATTTTAGACCGTGTTGAAAAAATTGAAATGATTTGTCAACTGCACCAAGTTTCTCTCAATGCTGCTGCAGTTCAGTTTGTTTTAGCTGAGCAACTTGTTAAGTCAGCCGTACTTGGGTCTACATGCGAAAGTGAAAGTCTTTCCAACCTTTCAGCATACCGTTCAAATATTCCATCACAGTTTTGGACCGACCTGAAAAATGAAGGGCTTATTCCAAATCATGTTCCTACTGGGTTGGATCCGAGATGAAATTTAAATCAAATTAAATTTATCACTCACCCATTGATACTTATGCAAGGCCCTGCAATTTTTCTCGTTCAACTATTGGGCCCACGTGCGCCAAATGATTCACTTGTTGAATTGGCTAAATGGGTGTCTTCCTTGGGTTACAAGGGGGTGCAAATACCAACCTTCCGTCCTGATTTGTTTAATCTTAAAAAGGCTGCTGAAAGTAAGACCTACTGTGATGAAATAAAGGGACTACTTGATTCTTACGGGCTGCAAATCACAGAATTATCAACCCATCGACAAGGTCACTTAGTTGCTTTCAACTCGGCTTACGATACTTTGCTTCGTGGGTTTGGGCCGCTTGAGTATGTTAACGACCCAAAGGGTCGTCAAGAATGGGCGAGATCCCAACTGATGCTTGCCGCTAAGGCATCTGGAAATCTAGGTCTTCATGGACATGTGACCTTTTCGGGTCATTTGATGTGGCCTTTCCTTTATCCTTATCCACCACCTCCTGCGGGACTAGTAGATGATGCATTTACAGAATTGGCACGTATCTGGCGTCCCATTCTCAATGCCTTTGACGATCAGGGGGTAGACGTTTGCTTTGAGTTACATCCGGGTGAAGATTTGCACGATGGGTATACCTTCGAAATGTTTCTAGAAAAACTTAATCACCATCCTCGCTTAAATATTCTCTACGATCCGAGTCATTTGTATTTGCAGCACATGGATTATGTTGGGTTTATAGAAATATATCACCAAAGAATAAAAGCATTTCACGTGAAAGATGCTGAGTTTATTAAAAGTCCTCAGGGTGGAACGTATGGTGGTTATCAGCCTTGGGGTAAAAGGCCTGGACGATTCCGAAGTCCTGGTGATGGACAAATTGACTTTAATTCAATTTTTTCGCGCTTAACACACCATGATTTTGATAGATGGGCTGTTGTTGAGTGGGAATGCTACCTTAAGCATGCGGAGGATGGCGCAAGAGAGTCGGTTCAATTTGTCAAAGATCACTTGATTCAAGCAACAGAAATGTCTTTTGACGCATTTATGCGTCCTAAATCTGACCTTAACATTAATCGAAGAATCCTTAATATTGATTGAAAATTTTAAAATTGGAAGTTGTTTCAATGATGTCTATTGGTGATTCGAATATAGTTTTAAATACGATTAAAAGGCCGCTGCGTTTAGGTGTGGTTGGCGGAGCGCCCGGATCATTCATCGGTCCGATTCATCGCAGCGCTGCTGAGCTAGATGGTCGTTTTCGTGTAGTTGCTGGAGTCTTGTCATCGGATCATGAAAAATGTATCGCACACGGTATAGCGATAGGCCTAGATAAAAATCGAACATACGCAAATGTGGAAGTCATGATCGCTGCTGAAGCTGTTCGATCAGATGGAATTGAAGCGCTTGCTGTGATGACACCCAATGACAGCCATTTTGATTCTTGTCACAAAGCCTTGCGGGCTGGACTCCACGTTATTTGTGACAAGCCATTGACCAATAATGCAGATCAAGCTCGCGAACTTGTACGTCTTAGAAATGAAATGGGTTCGGTGTTTTGCTTAACGCACAATTACAGTGGGTACCCGATGGTGCGTCAAGCACGTGCGATGGTTCAAGACGGTATTATTGGCTCCATCCGAATGGTTCATGTGGAGTATTTTCAAGGCGGTATGGCTATTCAACACGAGAATGGCATGTTGACTTCTAAGCTCAAGTGGAAACTTGATCCTCAACGTGGAGGACCCTCGCTTGTGATGGGTGATATTGGCACCCATGCGCACCATCTGGCGTGCTTTGTTAATGACAGTCCTGTTCGTGCTGTGTCTGCTGATATTGGAACAATCATTCCTGGTCGAAAATTTGATGATTATGCTGCAATCCTTTGGCGGTTTGAAAATGGAGCTCGTGGCATTTGTTGTGTCACACAAGCCGCCGCAGGTGCAGAAAATAATATAACAGTTCGCATTTATGGTGAAAAAGGTATGCTTGAATGGCAACACTTATCACCCAACTACCTTAAACATGCCGTGATGGGCGAACCTGTTCGAATTCTGGCTAGGGGAGATCCTTATTTGTTACCTTCTGCGTTGCGGGCAAACCGCATCATGAGAGGCCATCCAGAAGGTTTTCGTGAGTCTTTTGCCAATCTTTACGCTGATTTTGCAGAGGCGATTATTGCAAATTCTTCTGGCAAAGTGTCTGACCCCTTGGCAATGGAATTTCCGACGGTAATGGATGGGCTACGAGGAGTTTTATTTATAAAAGCCGCACTAAATTCTAGTGCAGCAGGTGGGAGTTGGGTCAATTGTGAAGTTGAGTAAAGATTTCAATCAAATTTGAAAGGCGTAAATTGAAAAATCAATTTCGATTTATTGATGCACATTGTCATGTATGGCCGCAGAGTGTAGATGAATTCAAAACATCAATGACAATAATGCCAAATGATCGCATACCCAACGATTATTCGATAGAAGCACATATCAATCGTCTCGAATCTTTACCCATCAAAGCTACAGTAATAGTCCCGCATATTGCTTACTATGGACGCCAGATTGATTACGCTTTATGGTGTGCCAAACAATATCCTGGCGACTGCGCTGTGATGGGGGCCATTACAAAAAATGAAATTGAAAATCCTCAGATTTTATTGGATGACATCAGTAATGGTGTGAGATCTTTTCGTATACGTGGCATTGATTTAATTCGCCCTATGGACTCAATATGTGAGTTTTTAATAAGTTTTTCTTGCGTATTGTGCCTGCTGCTAACGCCACAACAGTCACAAGATGGCGGTCTGATTAGGGTGGCTGAGTTAGCGAATAAATACTCCAATCTACTTTTTATTCTCGATCATTTTGGTGGTGATTGTTGCGTAGATTCGCTTAGAAAATTCATACAGTTTCCAAACGTAGCTATAAAAATTTCAGACTTTGGATCATTTGATTTTCCTCCGTACGATCACGCAGCGGCAGTCACTGTGGAGTTATCTAAATTATTTGGCGCTGATCGCTTGATGTGGGGTAGTAACAATCCCGTTTTTGAAATCGATTCACAACAAAATCTCACTCAAGCCTTTCGAGCAATACAGCATGCCGAAGAACTGAGTGACTATGACAAGAAATTAATTTTGGGTGGTACAGCAGAGCGAATCTTTTTTTTGTAATAAGGAAAAAATAATGATCAATCAACCGAACATCATTTTGATTATGACCGACCAGCAACGGTACGACACCATTGCCTCACTCGGTGCGTCTTACGTTGAAACCCCAAACATTGATCGCCTAGTTAAAACAGGTGTTCAATTCAGCAAGTGTTTTATTACTGGGGCCAGTTGCGTTCCAAGTCGCGCCAGTGTTTTTACTGGTTTATACCCACACTCGAGTGGTGTCTTAAAAAATGGTGACAAGTGGAGTAAAGGTTGGGTAGCGCAATTGCGTTCAGCCGGATATCACACGGTAAATATTGGGAAAATGCACACTGTTCCATATGACGAAAAAGCTGGCTTTGATGAAAGGTTTAGCGTTGAAAATAAAGATCGCTACCTAGATGGACGATGGTTTTTTGACGAATGGGATAAAGCGCTTGCGAGTCATGGTTTTGTAAAGCCCCAGCGAGAGTTATATCGAAAACGTGCTGACTATAAAGAGCGACTTGGTGCATTTCAATGGGATCTGCCACCTGCACTACATTCAGATAATTTCGTTGGGGGAATGGCAAATTGGTGGCTTAATACCAAGCCAGTCAAGAAGCCACTTTTTTTACAAATTGGATTTCCAGGGCCACACCCCCCCTATGACCCAACACCCGATATCCTTGCTAAATACTTAAAAAAGACTGATATCCCTATGCCAGTAATCGGTCAAGATGAGCTAGAAAATCTACCTCCACCCTTGAAGGATAAGCGTAATCATGATGCAGAGGTTGATCATGATTCAATACTATGGCCACTTGATGCAAATGATAATCAGATTAGGCATATGCGCGCCCATTACATGGCTAATGTAGAGATGATTGACCTGCAGATCGGTAAAGTTATGGATACTCTGCAAACCAAAGGCTATTTAGAAAATGCGTTTGTTATATTTACCACTGACCATGGAGACTGCTTAGGAGATCATGGTCTTACACAAAAGTGGAGCATGTATGAGGAGGTTGTCCATGTCCCATTGATTATTAATTCTCAAGGTCGTTTTAAAGGTGGGAGAACTATTGATGCAATGGTTCAATTGCATGATTTGGCGCCAACTATCTTGGAGTGGGCTGGAGTGGAGCAAGCTTACAGCATGGAAGCACATTCGCTCAATCAAGCATTGTTGGGGGATGAGTTTCCAGGCAGAGAATACGTGTTTTGTGAGCAAGCGGGAGACCATAACCTAACCGGATGTGAATTCGTGACCATGATTAGGTCTAAGGATATCAAGCTCGTCCATTTCAAAGGTGAAACGTATGGTCAATTATTTGATCTTCGTGTTGATCCACATGAACATAAAAATCTTTGGGACGATGCTTCCTACTCATCAATAAAGAGGCAACTTTCAGATGTTTTACTTAATTGGTTAATTGAAAGTAACTATAAGACGCGGGATACCTATGCGCAGGCTCGTTAACTTTATTTTTAGTGTGGTTTCATACTATGGGCACTTTACACAATATGAATAAAGCTTTTGAATTTGAAATAGATCATTGTGTGTTAGTTGTCGGTGGTGTAGGTGGTATTGGTTCTGCAATTTCTCAAGCTTTTCTTGATGCTGGTTGTGAAGTTGTTGCAACAGGACTTCATGTAAAGGACTTGGAACTGAGCGAGTTACAGCCACACTCAAAATTGAGATTGGCAACCCTTGATGTCACGAACGAATCGCAAATCGCATCATTTATTTCAAATATGGGCAGTCTGCAAACCTTGATCAACTGCGCAGGTATTCTTTCTAGATTCAAGGAGTATGAAGTTGAGACATTTCAAAAAGTAATTGACGTGAATTTAACTGGCACATTTCGTATGTGTATGGCATGTAAATCACTATTGGCAAACAATGATGGGCAGGGAGCGATCATAAACATTGCATCGATGAATGCGTTTGTTGCGCTTCCTTGGATTCCTGCCTATTGTGCGAGTAAGGGTGGTGTCGTTATGCTGACCAAGTCTCTAGCGCTTGCTTGGGCTAACGAAGGGATTCGAGTCAATGCAATTGCACCTGGTTACGTCGAGACGAATATCAATGCAGCTGGTCGACAAGATTCGGTTCACTATCAACGGATCCGTTCACGTATTGCTCAAGGTCGATGGGCTCAGCCAGATGACATAGCAGGTAGTGTGCTTTTTCTTGCAACTAAGGCTGCGCAATATATCACTGGAACTGTTCTGTCTGTTGATGGTGGCTTTTTGGCTGGATGAAAGAAGAGGATCTGATGCAAGCAGCTGTTTTTCACGGTAACAAAAAAATCACAATTTCTAATGTTGATATTCCATTGCCTGGCCCTGGAGAGGTACTTCTGCGAGTCAAAAGGACTGCACTGTGTGGCTCAGACACAAAGCTTTGGTTGAAAGGTTCTGATTTCATTCCTGGCCATGAAATCTTTGGAGTTGTTGAACAGCCTAATCACGACAAGCACGGTAAACGATGCTTGGTTTATATACCTGTTCATTGCGGAAAGTGCGAGAGCTGTGTATCTGGTGATACACAGATGTGTATCGTTGATTCGATATTGGTTGGATGGAACCGCCCTGGCGGATATGCTGAATACCTCGCTGTTCCTGAGCAATGCCTGCTTGAAGTTCCTGACGATATCGAAGATGATATTGCCCCGTTATTGCTTGACACAATTGGTACAGCTGCCCATGGTATTCGCTTCGTTCAAAATTTAGTGCCGCCTGATCCATCAACGATGGTGCTTGTTACGGGCGCTGGGCCGGTTGGTATTGGAGCGATCCTCGCTTTACTGGATATGGGATACCAAAACGTTCATATTTCGGATTTAAACGAAGATCGTCTTAGATTGGCAGAAAAATTAGGAGCAAATAGGCATCCTGTAGGTTCACTTCACAAGAGATTTAATCTGATTGTTGAATGCAGCGGCGCACATGCGGCCCGCTCTCAAGGCATGGAAATTGTTATGCCGCGTGGTGTTCTTATTTTGATTGGTGAATCTGATCTGCCATGGCCCGTACAAGAGAACAAGGCTATTCGCAGAAAAGACTTTTATATGGTGCGAACGTTTTACTTTCCCAAAAGTGATTTCCCACTCAACATTGAACTTCTGCGCAAGCAAAAGAATAAATACAAGCAACTTGTGGATGCGCAGTTTGGTATCGAGCAATTACCAGAAATGTTTGGTCGTTTTGCGTTGGGTGAGATGGTTAAGCCTTTCTTGTCGTTTGAGAAATCATGATTGACTTATTCCAAGTTGCGTCTCCTCGATTGATCTGTCTTGGGCTATCGGCCTATGACCTGACATGGATCGTTGATTCCTTGCCAAGCAGTGGAGGTAAGACACGGGCTCTTGATATTCATGAGGGTGGTGGAGGCATGGCAGCCAACGCATCAGTTGCGGCGGCAAAGCTAGGAGCTGACGTTAAATTTTGGGGTCGTGCAGGGCAAGATCCTCATGGATTGGCAATGCGCGAAGGTCTTCAAAAGCTAGGAGTCGATGTTACTCAATTTCGTCTTTTTGAAGGATCAAGGTCCTCAGTTTCGAGTGTCATCGTGGATAGATTTGGAGATCGCACCATTGTTAATTTTCGCGGCTTGGGATTGCCAGAAGATCCGTCTTGGCTCCCCCTTGCCGAAGTTGAATCTTCGCACGCTGTCCTTGCTGATTCACGTTGGCCAGAGGGAGCTCTCGCTCTTTTTCAAGCAGCAAAAAACTATCGCGTACCTTCGGTTCTAGACGGCGACGTTACGGAAGCTCGAATTTTTGACGTCTTATTACCCTTTGTAGATTACGCCATATTTTCTGAATCCGGTCTGAAAGGCTATGCAGCACAGAGTTCGGAAATTGAAAAACAATTGCAGTTTGCTCGATCTAAAGGTTGCCGTGTCGCTGCTGTAACTCTTGGTGAACGGGGCGTGTTGTGGGTCGATGATGAAGGCGTTCACAATTTACCAGCATTTCCCGTTGAAGCGGTTGATACCACTGGCGCAGGTGATGTGTTTCATGGTGCATTTGTATTTGCTATTGGAGTTAGAGCACCCGTTCAAAAAGCATTTCAACTTGCATCAGTGGTTGCTGCACTTAAATGCATGCATTCTGGTGGGCGTAATGGCGTACCCAACCTTTCAACTGCTTTATCTGTCGTTCAAAACTTTAAGGAAAAAAATGAGTAACAGTTTTTCATTGGGTAAGCAATGGGGCTTGCGCAGAATGCAAACACCTCAAAACCACTTTGCAATGATTGCATTAGATCAACGCCCCATAATAGCAAACCTGGTAGCCAGCAAACGAGGTGTGCCTGTTGCTCAGGTTTCTTTTAAGGACATGATCGATTTTAAGGGTTTGATAGTCGACTCATTGGTTCAACACGCTAGTGCATTGTTATTGGATCCTAACTATGCTTTGCCTGCTGCGATCGACAAAATTAGCGCTAGCACTGGTCTTATCGTAACAATTGAAGATCATCGGTTCAAAGAAACATTTGGTGGTCGGCTTTCCCATTCGATAGAAAATTGGAGTGTTGAAAAAATTAAGCGCGCTGGTGCTGATGCTGTAAAAGCGCTGGTGTGGTATCGACCTGATGCAGATGCTGAAGTTATCTCTCATCAAAAAAATTATGTCGAGACGATCGGAAGAGAGTGTCATCATCTCGATATTGCTTTTGTACTTGAACTGCTCGTTTATCCGTTTTCTTTAAATACGGACATTACCTCTGACTATGTCAAGTTTCCAGAAAAGTTACCCGAGTTAGTTCTTCAAAGTGTGAGTGAGTTCACTCATCCGCGCTTTGGTGTTGATCTGTTGAAACTTGAGAGTCCTTTGTTTGCGTCTTCATTGCCTGAGTGCGATGGGTCTCTTTCCCATTTGAAGGCGCAAACTGTATTTAATGAAATGGGGCGGTTATGCAGTGCTGCCAATATTCCTTGGGTGATGCTGTCTGCTGGCGTTTCCTCTGAACAATTTTATCGAGTCATGGAGTACGCCTATGCAGCAGGTGCGAATGGATTCCTCGCTGGTCGTTCTATATGGTGGGATGCGATGCAACATTTTCCAAGCTTAGAAAAATGTGCAGAACAGTTGCAAGAGCAAGGTGGTACAGCATTTAGAGGACTCGATGAATTGACAAGTAGGGCGGCCAGTGCATGGCATGCTGATTACAGCTCATTAAAAAATATCAATGTTGAAGGTCAATTCTGTGCAACTTATCTTTAAAGTACGTTTTCGGGTTAGGGTCATTTTGGAGCTAACGGGTAAGCCCCAGTAGACGTTATCCTAGTTGCGACACAAACTCAAATGCGTTACGTTGTAATTTAAACAGAGATATTTAAACTAGTCATTTCTCAAATCGCAAATTGCGATGACAGACTTAGAAAGGTGTATCCATGGCATCGGTCACGATCGGGGCAGTTAACAAGTATTTTGGGCAATCCCACATCATCAAGGGCGTCAGTTTTGATATTACTGACGGTGAATTCTGTGTTTTGGTTGGCCCCTCGGGTTGCGGCAAATCCACCTTATTACGCATGATTGCTGGGCTTGAAGAAATTTCGGGTGGCGAAATCTCAATTGGAACCAAGGTTGTTAACAACATGCCGCCCAAAGAGCGCGACATTGCCATGGTGTTTCAAAACTATGCCTTGTATCCGCACATGACTGTACTAGACAACATGTCATTTTCTTTGATGCTGGCCAATATTGACAAAGCAACAATAAAAACACAAGTCAAAAAAGCGGCAGATATTTTGGGCTTAGGTGTGTTGCTTGATCGTTTTCCACGCCAACTCTCAGGGGGACAGCGTCAACGCGTTGCGATGGGGCGAGCAATTGTACGAAATCCAAAAGTATTTTTGTTTGATGAACCCTTGTCCAACTTGGATGCCAAATTACGCGTTTCGATGCGAACCGAAATCAAAGAGTTGCATCAGCGTCTAAAAACTACTTCTATTTATGTGACTCACGATCAAATTGAAGCCATGACAATGGCCGATAAAATTGTGGTGATGCGTGACGGTGTTGTGGAACAAATCGGCACACCTTTGCAACTGTATGATTTTCCTGTCAATCAATTTGTTGCAGGCTTTATTGGGTCACCATCAATGAATTTTTTACCAGGCGTTGTTCGCAACGGCCAAGTTCAACTCGAAGGCGGAGCCACACTGCCCATGCCTACACAAGCGCGTGCTATCGAGGGTCAATCGGTTGTGTATGGCACGCGTCCCGAACACATCGAATTGACTAGTGGTAACGATGGCGTCAACACAGATGTGATAGTGGTCGAACCCACAGGCGCGGACACACAAGTATTTACAAAAATTGCAGGCGTTGAAGTCACCAGCGTTTTCCGTGAACGCCATGATTTCAGACCCGGCACTACGATTCGACTCAAGCCCGACTCAACTCGCGCTCAGTTGTTCGATGCTTCTAGCGGGCAACGATTGGCTGCTTAAAATTAATGTAAAGCTTTATCTATTGAATAAATCTCTCATCAATATGCTCTATTGAATTGCATGATTATGGGTTCAAATCAAATAACAGGTTCAACAAGATTGATTCCTATTTTGGCTTATCCAGCTGATCATGTTCAAGCTCCCAACTTTTACAATCCTATATTTATTAAAGAAAAATTAGATTGGATCATGTTCCCATTGGGGATTCATCCAAATGACTTTTCTCTCACGGTTAATCAGTTATCTAAATTGACCAATTTGCATGGACTCAACATCACAATTCCCCACAAAAATCGTGCATTTACTTTATGCATACGACTTGGGGAGGAAGCAAAAAGAACGGGTGTGGTCAATACAATGCGATTAGATCGGGATAGGAATTGGAGCGGCGATAGCTTTGATGGAATTGGTTTTGTAAATGCAGCCAAGGCCCATCAAGTTTTAAATCTCGAGCGACCTGTCCTTATGTATGGAGCTGGTGGGGCAGGGACAGCAATTGCATTTGCCTTAGCTCAAGAGGGTATTAGAGAAATACGTATTGTTAATCGTGAAGATGAAATGACTCAAAACTTGATACACAAACTACTTTTGGCGTATCCTGATATGAAATGTCAATCAGCCCGCGGTTGTATTGAAGAGGTTGGACTTGTTGTTAATGCCACTTCATTAGGGTTGCATAGCACTGATGAGTTGCCATTTCAACCCGAAGAACTTGAGTTGGATACAGCTGTCTTTGACATCATTGCAGCGCGTGACACTGAATTAATGAAAGCTTGTCAATCTCTTGGGCTAAAAGTTATTGGTGGTCGAGCAATGACTGACCATCAAATTGCATTACAAATTTCTTTTTGGCGCAAAGAGTTGTGAGGGATTCTTAAATTATTAGACATTAGATGAACGCCCCTATCATCCGCTCAATCAAACTGATGGTTTCGGAATTAAAGATTCCATACCTGGGCTTGGAATCGGCTGGACATAGCATGTTCTACCGAAAAGGTAGCTCTAAATCGATCAAGGCCTATGGCGTGAGAATATGGGGTGATGCCGGCCTGGCCGGCGAATATGTGTGTGGACGACATCTATGCCTGCGGCAATCGCGACACGCTAAACACCATTGACGCTGATGGTATGGTTACTGTGCCCACCGGTCCTGGCTAGGGAGTGACCTACGATTGGGAGTTCATGCGTGCGCACCAGATCGATCAAAAAACCTTCAATTAAGCGGAGAATGTTATGTGGAAAACATAGTTGTCCGACTATCTGAATTTGCAACATCCAAGTTATCAACACAACTATTCAACGACGTGCTGTCTTGTTGTGCACCGGTGCGGCCCTTCTGCTGACCGCGTCAGTGCTTCGACTACCTCTAAAAAACGGTATCCTATCAAACCGATAAACATCATCGTTACCTTCCCCCGGGTAGTAACGCCGACCTGACATGAGTTAAATGTTGATCTCTAATCTCGTAGTGGTTTGAATGCTGCGGTGTTCAGCAAGAGTCTCAAAATACGAATCGCAGTGCCCTTATTTGCTGGGTTTGGCAATAAGGGCTATCAGATACGATTTGGAAATATGACAAAAGAAAACTCTGGCTTACTCCCGTATTTACATCAACACGCGATTCGTCCAGAGTTCACTATAAAAGTTGCTTGGCGAACTTATACGTTAACGATTTGGGACAACAGTGCAGCCCAACACTTCGCGATTAACGACTACGACGGATTTCGTCGAGAGTTACGGAGAACTAATGTCAAAGGCGAACGGCCCTTACCCGCTTGATCAATCTACAAGGGCTAGTTAGTTTTGTCGACACGCCATTAAGAGGGCATCGAGATCCGGTTCAACTCCAAGTCCTGCATCTTGAGTTAATGTTATGAGCCCATTATTGATTTTTTGCAGTGCCGGCGCAAGCATGGTTCGCAGTGGATTTTCATTTGCATCTACTTCTAGCAAACCGTCACCGCCAGACGCTGCAAGCAGGTGCGCTGAGGCCATGAGTCCAATACCTGCACCTAAATAATGTGGGCAGTAACGCAGACCCCGTGAAAGCGTGTTTTGAATGACGGCCCAGGTCGCAGAGATGCCTCCCCATTTGGCAATATCGGGTTGCAACACATCAAATGCTTTGCTATCCATGGCAGACATAAAACTGGCGGATCCCAGCATGTTTTCGCCGGCAGCTAATGGAATACGGGAGTGCGCTTTTAGCTCTTGCCATTGACGTATCTCACTGTCACATCGAAGTGGTTCCTCAAGCCAACTCAGCCCGTAGGGCTCTAATTTCGGTATGTTTTCTAGCGCTTTGGCCAAGTCCCATGCCTGGTTGACATCGGCCATCAGTTCAAGTGCAGGGTCTAACCACTCACGCACAGATCTCACGTTAGCGATATCTAGTTCCGTGTCAAAACCGATTTTTAATTTAAAAGCGCGAAAGCCTTCTTGGTACTTTTTTTGGACTGTTTGCAATGATGCATCTGGATTAATGCCGCTGGCATAAACACCAATTTGTGCATTTGAGCCACCAAGCAATTGGTATAAGGGAAGTTTTGCCCGTCTTGCGCATAAATCCCAAAGTGCTATGTCTACGCCAGCAATAACTTGTGCCATGGGTCCAAGTTCACCCGACTGCAAGGCAAGAACGTGTGTTTTCAAACTGGCTTCTTCAAAGGCGTATGAAGGATGGCTAAAGTCTTTGTTTAATAATAAAGGTGCAATTACAGTGTTTAGCAATTGTGCGCGATGTTCGGCGCCGCATGATGGGTAGTTGCACCAAATCTCTCCCCAGCCAATGTGCCCATCTGCACTTTCTGCTTTCACAAAGACTGCCGGTCGATCGCGCATGATTCCAAAAGAGGTTCTAACCGGGATTGGGCTGGGACATCGAAAAACAAATACCTGTAACTTCACCAAATGGACAGACAAATCGTTTTTGTTGTTTGGAGGCGAGGTTGAAAATAGGTTTTGCATGTTCAAAAGGATAAATTTGCAATTCATTATACTTTTAACAACAAAGTTTAAGCGCTGGCAGCAACTTTCAATTGGTGTTCAGTTAACATAATCTAATGAAGCTGTGAACGGTGGATACCAAATTTTGTTTAAAGTTTCCAAAAAAATTTCTACCAAACGAATGAGCGAACGTTATAAGCCTGCCATTCGCGTAGGTGCGTTGTCATTGCAGGCGCTCCAGATAATTGGCGTCGCTGCTTCATGACCACAGTGCTGGCTCAACTCGCGGCCTGCGTGGGGCATAAACATGTCAGGCATGAAGGTGACCTAGGCACGTGGGAGCGGGATTGGTCGGGGCGTTACCAGGGCCGCGCCCTAGCGGTAGTGCTACCCTCGAGTGCAATCCAAGTTGCCGAGGTGCTACAGATTTGTGCCGTTGCTGGACTTACCATTGTGCCGCAAGGCGGCAATACTGGCATGGTCGGCGGGGGCGTGCCAGATGACACGGGACGCCAAGTGATATTGAATACACGCAGACTTGATCGTATCAGGACACTTGATGCCGCAAACCTGACCTTGACTGCAGAAGCAGGCTGCATACTTCAGACGATCCAATCACACGCACTGGCTCACGGCTTGCTATTTCCCTTGAGCTTGGCCGCGCAAGGCAGTTGCACGATTGGCGGTAACCTAGCGACCAACGCTGGTGGAACTCAAGTTCTCCGCTATGGTAATGCGCGAGAACTATGTCTGGGGTTGGAAGTTGTCACTGCAGAGGGGAAAATATGGAATGGGCTGAGCGGCCTACGTAAGGACAACACTGGCTACGATTTACGCGATCTTTTTGTCGGAAGCGAGGGGACCCTGGGCATCATCACCGCAGCCACGCTCAAACTCCAGCCCCGTCCGCGCTCACAACTAACGGCCTGGGTCGTTCTTGACAGTGTCTGCGATGCGGTAGCCTTGTTGGAACTGTCCCGCATACGCTTGGGTCCGGACTTGACCAGCTTTGAGCTCATGTCCCAGCAAAGCATCTCGCTGCTGGCCGTTTATCACCCATCCGCCCAGCCGCCCCCGGTGGCAGGCCCATGGAGCGTGCTGATCGAAGCCTGCGGCACCTGTGAAGAAGCGGTTTTGGGAGAGAGCCTGCAGAGCCTTTTTGAGCATGCGATGGCTCGGAGCATCGTGCGCGACGTTGTGCTTTCAACGTCCATCTCTCAGTCCATGAACCTTTGGAAGGCGCGTGAGGCGCTGCCTTTGGCTCAGTCTGCCGCTGGACCATCCCTGAGGCACGACGTCTCGCTGCCGATCTCTGCAATCGACGACTTTCTGCACGAGACCAACGCAGCTTTGTTAGCCGCCTTTCCCGGCATCAATATTCTCTGCTTCGGGCATTTGGGCGACGGAAATCTTCACTACAACATGCAGGCGCCCGACGGCGTTGATCCCCAAGCCTACCTAGGGGCGCACGGCGAAGCGATCCACGACTTCGTTTGGAGCCGCGTTGTTCATTTTGGTGGCTCGATTGCTGCTGAGCACGGAATTGGTCAAAAGATGGTTACGCCTTTGCGGCGCTACAAGTCTAGTGTGGCGCTGGGCCTGATGAGCGCAATCAAGAAATCCCTGGACCCTCTTGCCCTTTTAAATCCTGGACGTGTTCTGGGGGAGACCAGATCATGAACACAACACTTGCTGAATTGCAGCAACTCGCTTTTCAGGCGCTGCGCCAACACGGCGTGACCGAAGCCGCTGCCGCTGCCTGTGCCCGCGTCGTCGTACAAGCCGAAGCTTGCGGGCTGGAAACTCATGGGGTGTCGCGAATTCCTATGTACTGCGACATGCTCATTCAAGGCAGGATCGATCCGGCTGCCTTGCCACGGCTAATTAGTGGCTCGACTGACGGAGCCACAGCTTTGGTCGATGCTTGCGGCGGCCTAGCTTACGACGCATGCGATTTGGCGATTGGGAGATTGATGGACCTAGCTGAACAACAAGGCGTAGCCTTCGCAGGAATTCGAAATTCGTCTCACGTTGGTGCGCTGGGTCTGCATTTGTCTCCCTTGGCGGCGCGGGGCCTCGTAGGCCTGGCTTTTTCCAATGCACCAGCTGTGATGCCTTTTTGGGGCGGTCGCACGCTTGCGCTTGGCACAAATCCTGTGGCAGCTATTTTCCCCCGCCGTAATGGCAACCCATTGCTGATTGACCTATCCATGACTACGGTGGCACGAGGCCATATTCTCCTAGCGGCGCAACGAAACGAAGCTATTCCCGAGGGCTGGGCGTTGGACCATAGCGGGCGACCAACGACTAACGCCAAAGAAGCGCTAGCCGGGTCTTTGCTGCCCGTGGGCGGCGCCAAGGGGGCCATGCTAGCCTTGTGCTTTGAGCTCTTGTGCAGTGCTCTGACCGGTTCTTCATTGAGTTTCGAGGCCGATGCCTTCTTCGCACCTCATGGAAACGCCCCAAGAATCGGTCAGGCTTTTCTCGCCTTGGCCCCTGCCCGGTTGGCCGGAGAAGTTACATACCACGAGCGAGTTCAGGCCCTTCTCAATCACATTGCTCAAGACCCGGAGATTAGGTTGCCGGGCGAACGTCGTGAAGCGCTGCGCGCCCAGGCTCTGGCCCAGGGGGTGCAGATTCGAAATGATCTGCTTGCCAAACTGCAACAACTTAGCGGTTATCCGCTAGCCGAGGAAAATCCCTGACCTGTATTCTGTATGCGACTGTTATCTTTCTGCATGTAATTTGAAATTTCTTTCCTTCCCATCCCAAACACCACAAGGAAAACACGATGAAACAAACCACACGTCGCTTCGCGTTGAAAGCCATTGCAGCCTCCGCCTCCGTCGTGTGCCCTTGGTCGCTTCAGGCCCAAGGGGCTTGGCCCAATAAGCCCATCAAGATTATTGTTCCTGTGGCCGCTGGAGGCATCATCGATCTGGTCGCGCGAAATCTCGCTGAGGCACTGCAACCTAAGATGGGCGTTCCCTTCGTCATCGATTCTCGCCCAGGTGCCGACCACGCCATCGGAACGCAGTTGGTGGCCCGCTCGGACCCCGACGGATATTCGTGGTTGTGCGGATCGGTCCCGTTCACCACCACGTCTCACCTGCGTGCTGTTCCTCCCTTCGATCCTTTCAAGGACTTCAAGCCTGTTTCCCTGCTGGCCACCAGCCCCAATGTGCTGGTGGTTCCCACAACTCTGGGGGTCAACACCATGGCTGAATTCATCGCGTTAGGCAAGCGTAAGAGCGGTGGTCTCTCTTACGCTAACCCCGGCACCGGCTCATCGAATCACCTTGGAACAGAGCAACTGCGTAATGCAACGGGCATCGAGATGCTTGGCATCCCCTATAAGGGCCAACCCCCTGCAGTCGTAGACCTGCTTACGGGCCGAGTGGACTTCATGTTAATGAGCTCTTCATTGGCCCCGGCGCACATCGAGTCAGGAAAGCTCAAAGCCCTGGGTTCGGTGTCGAAAGCGCGCCTGCCCAGGCTGCCTAACGTTCCCACCATGAAGGAACTCGGATTCGATTCGGTCAATGTGATTCCGTGGTTTGGCATTCTCGTGCCCGCTGGCACACCCGATGCCATCATTGAGCGTGCTCATCTGGATATTCGTACGGTCGCTTCCACTACCAGCTACCGCGATGGGCTGGCCCGCTTCGGAGCAACGCCAGCGGCAGATCACAACATCGACGACTTTGCCGTAACCTTAAAAAACGAATTTAATCAGTGGCCAGCATTATTTCGCCAGGCCGGAATGTCAAAAACATGAGTACTAAAAAGCCTGCAAATGTAGTCATCGTGGTTTTGGACGATGTCGGTTTTTCCGACCTCGGTTGTTATGGATCGGAAATCGCCACACCCGCGATGGACCAGCTAGCCGCTGAGGGGATTTGCTACAACAACTTCCACGTCACAGCGATGTGCTCGCCGACGCGGGCGTCCCTGCTCACCGGAAGGAACCCGCACTCAGTAGGCGTTGGAATAATTGCGGAGTGGGCGAATGGCATGCCCGGCTACGACGGGCGCATCCACGACTCGGCCGGCACCCTGGCCGAGGTCTTGCGGGGGGAGGGCTACAACACTATGGCCGTTGGCAAATGGCATCTGGCGGGCACCGAAGAGTACGGTGCAGCAGGGCCGTTCAGCAATTGGCCTCTGGGCAAGGGGTTCAATCGATGGTACGGCTTTCACGGTGCACTGGCCGACCAGTACCACCCAGAGTTGTATGTAGACAATCACGCAATCCATTTTGATGCGGGCTCCGACTATCACCTGACGGAAGACCTCGTTGATCAGTCCATAGGCATGATGCGGGACCATCTGGTAAGCGGCCGGAACCGCCCCTTTTTCTTGTATTTGGCACTTGGTGCCTGCCATTGGCCGCACCATGCTCCCAAGGATTTCATGGACCGCTATCGCGGTCGCTACGACCAAGGCTGGGACGCGATTCGCCAGGCTCGCGTTCAAAAACAAATCGAGCTGGGTATCGTTCCCCCAAATACAGAGTTGGCCGACCGCAACCCGGGTGTGCAGCCTTGGTCAGAGGTCCAGGCCGATGATGATCTGACCCAACTTAGCACACGCTTACAAGAAGCTTATGCCGCCTTCTTGGCCCACACCGACATGCACATTGGTCGCTTGCTTGACGAGCTTAAAATCCTAGGCATTGATCAGGACACCGCCGTGCTGCTGATGTCGGACAACGGCGCAAGCCCCGAGGGCGGGCCCACCGGCGCCATAAATTTACGTAAGCACATGGTCTACGAAAAGGACGACCCCAAGCAAGCAGTAAAGCATTTAGACAAGATAGGCTCTGACCGTGCCTATAACCATTACTCTACCGGTTGGGCCCAGGTTAGCAATACACCGCTGAAATGGTACAAAAAACAAACCCATGGCGGCGGCATCCGGGCGCCTCTAATTGTGAAGTGGCCAGGCGTTGTCCCCTCAGACGCCGCTGTGAGACCACAATTCTTTCACGTCATAGACGTGATGCCTACGCTACTAAATAACATCGGCATTAAGGCGCCAACTACTATTGCAGGTGTGGCACAACAGGCGTTCCACGGCATGGATATGAGCCCCAGCTTTATGGCAAGCGAACTGTCCGTTCGCCGCAAGTTGCAATACTTTGAGTTGCTTGGGGATCGGGCCATATGGGACGACGGCTGGAAAGCAGTCTGCCGCCATACTAAAGGCGTTGATCCAGACTCAGAAATGTGGGAGCTTTACCACTTAGATGTCGACTTCTCCGAAATTCATGATCTCGCGCAGGAACAACCCGAGCGCCTGGCGAAGATGAAAACCTTGTGGCTCCAAGAAGCCAAGGCAAACCAAGTACTTCCCCTTGATGACCGCGAGTGGGACCGCGCAGCAGAACGCATACGAGAGCACTCACGCGCTGTACACGTTTTCTACCCTGGAATGTCCAGGGTAGATCGACTCATGGGGCCTGATGTGACCGGCCGGTCTTTTTCCATCAAGGCAGAGATACTTAAGACCGGCCCGTTAAACGGAGTCCTGTTAGCCTGGGGCAGTCGTTTTGGCGGCTTGAGCTTTTTCTTGCAGAAAGGAGAGATCGTCTTGCAGTATGTCTTTTCTCAAGACGAATCCTTTGAACTTCGAATTGTTGAAACCTTCAAGTTGGGCGTGGTGGTGGCGACTGCGAACTTTTCTCGTAACTCCGACCAGAGCTTGGACCTCACGCTAACTGGTTCCGGGCTAAAGTCGGCGACGCTTCGGATTGCAAAGACATGGCCGACCCATGGCATGACTGCAGGTCTGAGCTGCGGCGCCGACCGTGGGCACCCGGTTACGGACGCCTACCAACGCCCATATGCCTTTGGCGGGGGCACTTTGAGAAAGGTGACCGTGGAGGTCTCGGACAAAGCGCTGGCATTGGACATGAGCGCGGCCGCAATGATCTCCCTTGAGGACTGATGGTTCCAGTATTGGGTAAGTTTTGTTTGTTGTTCTCTGGCTTTTGTTTTGCCAAGAAATGAAGAGAGTTTGCAAATTTGAAAATATAGCGCAATACCAAATCATCGCTGGCGTTAGTCTTTGAACTTCTTCCAATCTAGCAAAGCTTGCATTGTTGATATGGGTATCAAATTTTGCTTTTGAGTTACTAGACAAATATCAGGTAGTTTTATTTTTGGATTAATTGGCAATATCACCAAGTTCTTTGCTCGCACTTCCTCCTTGGCTTGATGCTCTCGCATGATTCCAAGTAGGTTGTCATCAAATTGAATGAGACCCTTCATGGTTATGGCTGACATCGATTCGATGACAGGATTAATGTCTGGGCAATCCATTTTTTTCAGCGCATAAATGAGCTCTTTTGTCATTAGGGCATCTTTGGGTGGCAGTGCCCATCGAAAATTGACTGCCTCTGACCATCGAATGTTTCGTCTTTTGGCTAAAGGATGTTTTGTAGAGGCCACAACGCAAAGACTATCTGTCGAAATGGGTTGGAGCTTTAGCGACTTGGTTCGCTCGTCTGCCATCATTTCTCTTGAGAAACTTGTGACCACGCAATCCAATTGATGGTTGATCAGGGCGTTGATCAATTCTTGTGGTGGACTTTCTTGGATTTGAATTTTCAAGTAAGGAAGCTTTTTGATTACATGGGTCACCAGCTTTGGAAAAATACTGGTTGTTGAAAAAGAGCCCATTCTTAAAAGTCCCGACGCACCATCTTCAAGGGTTTGAATTTCCGACAAGGACCGATCTAGGCTTTGCACCAAATCGCAGGCTGTCTGAATCAGAAGAAAGCCTTTGTCATTGGCCGTTATGCCAGTTCTACCTCTGGTAAAAAGCGCTACGTTGCACACCGATTCAATTTCCGTAATCATTTTGCTGACAGCCGGTTGAGTCAGGTTAAGCCTTGTTGCTGCCGCGCTCACTGTTGTCTCTTCACTCAAGTGGCACAGCAGTTCTAAATGGCGCATGCGGAGCCTTCTGAGTGCTGACAGCGAATTCGGGTTCATCTGCTTCATTTCTAATTGATTCATGGCGACTCCTATACATTCCAAATAGTAATGGAAAGATCAAAAAATATCACTATTTATTTGATTGATGAGGCGCTAGTATGAATTTTTAAAATGCGCAAATCTGATGACTTCCAAGCAGCCCCATATCATTTTTATCATCACGGATCAGCAACGTTATGACACGATTGCAGGTCTTGGATTCCCCCACATGGAAACCCCGCACCTGGACAGGCTAATTAAAGAGGGGACTCACTTTACGCAATGCCACGTCGCGGGGGCATCCTGCGTTCCTGCCAGGTCGAGTCTATTTACCGGCTATTACGCACACACCACTGGCATCTTGAAAAATGCAGATACTTGGCGGCACACTTGGGTAGAAAATCTGGCCCAAGCTGGGTATACGTGCATCAACGTTGGCAAGATGCATACATGGCCATTAGACACACCGGCTGGATACCACCAAAGATATGTTGTTGAAAATAAAGATCGATTTTTAGAAGGTCGCTTTTTCTTTGATGACTGGGACCGCTCGCTTGCAGCCAGAGGTTTGGTCAAGCAGCAAAGAGTGCAGTACCGAAAATTTCCGGATTATCGTGAAAGAATGGGTGCGTTTGAATGGCTGCTACCCTCAGATGCGCATTCCGATAATTTTGTAGCTGACAGGGCTTGCTGGTGGGTTGACACGGCGCCAAAGGCGGAACCTTTATTTTTGCAAATTGGATTCCCAGGACCGCATCCTCCTTACGACCCCACGCCTGAATACCTCAGCAGGTACATGGACAAGCAATTGCCCATTGCAAAGGTGACCGAAGCAGATTTGGCGGGACAGCCAGAACCCTTCCATGTATTGCGCGAACACAACGTTGAAATAGACCACGACTCGGTTGTGCATCAACTTGAACCAAGCGATGAACATCGCCATCGTCAACGGGCCCATTACTTAGCCAATGTCACCATGATTGACGATGCTGTTGGAAAGGTCCTTGAATCTCTAGAAAAGAAGGGTTATTTGGATGATTGCATTATTGTATTTACGTCAGACCATGGCGACTGTTTAGGAGATCACGGACACAGTCAGAAGTGGACCATGTATGAACAGGTGACCAAAGTCCCAATGATTTTGTGGGCTCCAGGCAAAGTGCCAGCAGCACAGAAATCAGATGCACTGATTCAGGCGATGGACATCGTGCCATGGTTGCTTACTCAAGCTCGAGCCAATCTGCCAGAGGGCATGGAAGCAGTGTCTATCGAGCCTGTGTTCAAAAATCCAAATTGGCCTGGACGTGAAGCCGTCTTTTGCGAGCAAGGCCGAGACAATATTTTGACGGATGTTGAGTTCATGACGATGGTCAGGACCAAGCGATGGAAGTTAGTTCATTTTCTAAACGAAAATTTTGGACAACTATTTGACCTTGAAAACGATCCAGAAGAAGCAAACAACCTTTGGTCATCTACAACCCATGGCGCTGTTCGCCAAGAGTTGATGGACAAACTATTGCTTTGGCGCATGCAAAGTCAAATTAGAACGCATAACGTTTTTCGCGAGCACCGTTGATCATTCAAGGAAACAAAAATGTGTTTAAAAAAACTTGGAATTTACTTGGCACTTTTAAGTGGTGCAATTTTTGGCAATCCTGCAGTTGCTCAAGATTTTCCCAATAAACCCATTCGAATGGTTGTTGGATTCCCACCGGGCGGAGGAATTGATCAGCTAGCTAGAGTGTTGGCGGAAGGGATGTCTAGCCAGCTAGGGCAAAACATCATTGTGGATAACAAGCCCGGTGCTGGTACTGCAATTGCGTCTGCAGAAATTATGCGTGCACCAAATGATGGCTACACAATTGGATTAGGAAATGTAGGCCAATTTTCCGTTTTGGAACATATTTCCAAGCAACCTATTGTTGACTTGCCAAATAAGTTGACGCCCATTGGCCAGGTCGGTTATGCGCCATTGGCGCTTTTTGTACCAGCCACTTTGAACGCCAACTCAACTTCTGAGTATTTGAATTTGTTGAAGTCACAACCCAATGCGCTGAGCTATGCGTCTGGTGGTAATGGACAGATTACGCACCTTGCATTTGAAATGCTGAAATCCGAAGCTCAGGTCAAAATTCAGCATATTCCCTACAAGGGCAGTGGGCCTGCTTTAATCGACTTAATGGCAGGCAGAGTCGTTGGAATGATTGATGCCTTGGGTGCTGGAATGCCTCATGTCAAAAGTGGCAAACTGAAAGTGTTGGCTTTAACTGCTGCCGATCGTGCGCCAGAGTTTCAAACAATCCCTACCTTTAAAGAATCGGGTTTGAAAAACTACGTTGTGACTGGTTGGCAAGGTATGGTGGCTCCATTGAATACGCCTACCGCAGTCGTGCAAAAGCTGAGTAGAGCCTTGAATGAAACTTTGAACAAAAAAGAAATTCGCGAAAAGATGATTGGTTTGGGTTACTACCCAACACCAACTACACCTGATCAGTTTGGTTTTTTTATGAAAGCAGAGTCTGTGCGTTGGGGAGCACTGTGCAAGGAACTCAAGATTGAGTCAGATTAAATTAATTTTTATCTGCCAAACGAAAAGTAATCCCAATATGAAAAAATTAAGTCGACGTAGTATTTTGCTAGCTACTTTTTCTACCTTAACTGGAACACCCGGAGCAACTCAAGATTTATCCACTAAGCCGATTAGATTGGTATCTGGGTTTCCGCCTGGGGGAGGAGTAGATGCAGTTGCACGTATCGTAGCTCAAGGACTTTCGCAACAATTGAGTCAGCCAGTGATAATCGACATTCGACCCGGAGCTGGCGGAGCTATAGCCCTTGCAGAATTACAAAAAGCCACCCCTGACGGTTATACCTTCGGCTATGGGAACGTGGGACAGTTGGCTATTTTGGAACATATTAGCAAGCAGCAGAAAGTAGACGTTTTTAAAAGTATCGTCGGAGTAGGCTATGTTGCTCATGCACCAATGGCGCTATTTGTTCCTGCAAGTTTGGGAGTGAACTCTTTAGTTGATTACTTGAATTTATTAAAAAATAATCCTGATAAATTTAGTTACGGATCTGGGGGGAATGGTCAAATTGGACATCTGGCATTTGAAATGCTCAAATCTAAAACAAATGTGAAGATACAACATATTCCATACAAAGGCCTTGGACCGGCTTTGACAGACTTGATTGCAGGACGTCTGGTGGGTGTTATGGATGTTTTAGGCGCGGGGATGCCGCATGTCAAGAGCGGTAGGTTACAAGTGCTTGCATTAGCAGTCAGCGAGCGCGTTTCAGATTTTTCCAACATCCCTACATTCAAGGAGTTAGGTGTTGCAGATTACGTAGTCAGCGGCTGGCAAGGTATGGTGGCACCTGTCAATACTCCATCTCTATTATTGCAACGAATGAACCAGGCGCTTTCTCAAGTTTTGTCAACAAAAGATATTCAAGAACGCTTAATTGCTTTGGGTTATTACCCGCAAATAATGACTTCGACCCAGTTTTCACAGTTCATGCAAAACGAGTCAGCACGCTGGGGTGCGTTGTGCAGGGAACTTAAGATAGAAGTTGAATGAAAAGAAAAATTTCATAAAAATAGTCCACAGAGTCAAGATTATGAAATTACAAATCTATGTAATTTCTAAGCTATCAAAATAGTATGAGTTATCGATGAACTTTTAGGAAATATCAAATGGTGTCGAATTTAAACCCAAATCATTGCCTGATAACTGGCGGTCCTCGTGGCATCGGTCGTTCTACAGCTTTGCTTGCTGCTCGATCGGGTTATGACATTTCTATTGTAGGAATAACAAAAGCGAGTGTGCATGCCAAGTCATTAGCTGATGAAATAGTGGCGCTTGGACGCCGTGCTGTAATTCTTCAGGGAGACATGTCTAACGAAGATGACATTTCTCTTGTATTTGATCAAGCCGTGAAATCATTAGGCCCACTTTCTGGCGTAGTAAATGCAGATGGGATACAGCAGTCGTGCAGATGAAATAGCTTACTCCGTTGTCTGGTTATTGTCCAAACAAGCATCGTTGATTACTGGAGCTCATCTTAATGCTGGTGGTGGCAGCTTTAATGTTGCCGGTTTTCACGGAAATTGATGCCATATAAATTTATATGTAATTTTAAAACTTAACTTTTCGATCAAAGAATAACGATAAAGATAGAGAAATATAAAAATGAACTACATTAAAAAACTTTTTTCCCTCACGTTACTTATATTTTTTGGAGTGGTGCATGCGCAGCAATATCCAATAAAACCTATCAAAATGTATGTTGCTGGTGCGGCGGGTGACGGCATTGATCTAGTCTCCAGGAGAATTGCCCAGAAGCTCTCCGAAAAATTAGGCCAACAATTTATTATTGAAAATAGGCCTGGTGCTGGAGGTGGAATAAATGCGTCAGAGGCAACTGCAAAGGCTACACCAGACGGATATACGCTGATGATGGGTAATGCAGGAACTCTGACGATAAATCCTGGACTGATGCCGCGTCTGACTTACGATCCAGTAAAAGATTTCGCTCCAATTACGCTAGCTGCCATAGTGCCCAATTTGCTTGTTGCTAATTCAGGCTTTCCGGTGAACTCGGTTGCAGATCTGATCGCGCTATCAAAAAAACAGCCCGGACGTATAAATTTTGCTTCTCCTGGCACAGGAACTGGGCAACATCTTGGCGGTGAATTGTTTAAGTCGATGGCAAATATTGATCTCGTACATGTTCCATATAAAGGTAGTGGTCCCGGTGTGACGGACCTTTTAGCTGGACAAGTAGAGTTAATGATCGTACCTTTACCAGTTGTTCTTGCTCATGTGACATCCGGTAAGCTAAAAGCCTTGGGTATAACTTCCTTAAAACGATCTTCTTTGCTACCCGCAATCCCAACAGTTTCAGAAGCTGGACTAAATGGTTACGATGTGTCTGCTTGGTACGGGATAGTAGCACCGGCAGGAACGCCGGTTCAAATAATCGAACTTCTGAATTTAGAAATTGTAAAAATATTGAATACCACTGACACAAGTGAATATTTTCAAAAATTTGGAGCTGAAACTGGAGGAAATTCGAAAGAGGAGTTTTCTATTTTTATGCGCAACGAAACGCAGAAATGGAAAAACGTTATTAAAGTTTCAGGCGTCAAAACAGAATAGTTTTTTACCATTCCGTAAAAATAAAAGTACTTGCCTAAAAGATGTATTCACAACCAACTGCGATTTTGCGCAGTACACTTGAAAAAAATATTGCCTGAAATGTCGGTCGTTTGACCCTACATAAAGTACAAATACTTGAAAGTATTAGTATTTATGAAATTAATTTTTATTGCATTTTAACACGAGCTTGTTGATTTTTAATTCGCTAATTCTGTTCGAAAGAAATAAGCCCTAATTTAACTTCATAACCATACTACTTACATACTACTCTGAGTTACCAGAAAACATCTAAGTCAATGAATTCAATGGGAAAAGTAGTGGTCTAAAGGAGTCCTCACACTGCAGTGGCCAGATCTACTAGCTGCCACTCACAATACTTTATTCAGATCAGAGACTAGGGCGAATAAGTCTTTTTCAAATAATTTAAACCAGCTCAACCGCTGCCTTTAATTGACTTGGGCTACTGTACAAATATGCAGCGGTGGTGCTGATGCTGCGATGACCAGCAAGCGTTTTTAGTATATGAATTGCAGTACCCTTGTTGGCAAGGTTGGTTAAAAACGTTCTTCGACCGCTGTGACTGCTAGCACCCTCAAGACCAGCGCCCGCGTAGAGCAGGGCAAAAGTTTGGGCCAAGCTGTTTGCACTAAACCCAGCCTTGAAACTCTTTTGGCTTGCAAAAAACGGATAGCTGCGATCCACGCATTTGGCTTGAGCTGCGTAGGCTTGCAATTCCTCACGCAGTTTGATGTTGACGAAAACTGTACGAGCGTGACGGCCTTTGGTCATGTCGGGAAGTAAGCGGATCTCATCTTTAATTTCGCCATCTGTAGTTGTGACATCGCTCCAGCGCAAGCAGGCTACTTCGCCGATTCTTAAACCCGCCCAGTGCGTGAGCAGCATCATTGATCTGTTGCGTGCTGCGTACTTGCGTGTGTTGATGTAACTCAGCAAGCGGTCAATTTCAGCAGTTGTAAGTGTCTTTGCTTGTGCCATTTGTTTTCTCCATAAATCATGTAATTTCGTTAGTTCTATTTTGTTTTCATAGATTTATTTGGGCGACCTGAG
>Ga0214919_10001653_pt1 | contig 36062 bp, 44 predicted proteins | sample LL1503_MetaG_FD_177994 | JGI IMG/M metagenome (GOLD analysis project Ga0214919, IMG submission 177994) | Freshwater microbial communities from Lake Lanier, Atlanta, Georgia, United States - LL-1503 | ecosystem: Environmental > Aquatic > Freshwater > Lake | place: USA: Georgia | collected...
TTTTACCGTGATATTGAGTTGTCTGAGCCTGATAAGTCCACCACTGATATTCAGAAAGCCAAAGACAAAGAGACAGGCTTTAGTGACCTGAATGATGAGCGTTACACACTGTATGAGTGCCACGTTGACCTAGACCTCAAAGGCTTTGAGGATGAAGAAGATGGTGAGCAAACCGGCATCATGTTGCCATACGTGGTAACACTTATCAAAGGTACCAACGATGTATTGGCTATTCGCCGTAATTGGAACGAAGATGACCCACTCAAACTTAAACGTCAGCACTTCGTTCACTACCAATATATTCCGGGTTTTGGAGCTTACGGCTTTGGGCTTTTCCACCTTATCGGAGGCTTTGCTAAATCCGCTACCTCTCTCATGCGGCAACTCATCGATGCCGGAACACTTGCCAACTTGCCCGGTGGACTCAAGACCCGTGGCTTGCGAATCAAAGGTGATGACACCCCCATCGCACCGGGAGAATTCCGTGATGTAGATGTGGGTTCAGGCACGATCCGTGACAACATATTGCCACTACCATACAAAGAGCCAAGCCAAACTTTGTACACATTGCTTCAAAACATTGTGGATGAAGGCCGCAGGTTTGCCGCTACCGCTGACATGAAAGTGTCTGACATGAGTGGCAACGCCCCTGTTGGAACCACACTGGCTCTCTTAGAGCGTCAGTTAAAAGTGATGACGGCAGTGCAGGCTCGTGTGCACTTTGCACTCAAGCAAGAATTGGGTCTGCTCAAGAACATCATTCGTGATTACTCTGACACTGACTACTTGTATGAGCCAGAGGGTACAAAAGGCCCACGCGCTAAACAATCTGACTATCAACACGTGGATGTAATTCCTGTGTCTGACCCCAACGCCGCGACCATGAGTCAACGTGTTGTGCAGTACCAAGCTGTGATTCAGATGGCGCAGATGGCGCCTGACATCTATGACTTACCACAACTGCATCGCCGCATGTTGGAAGTGTTGGGTATCAAAAACGCAGAGAAGTTAGTGCCGCTGGAAGAAGACCAGAAGCCTACAGACCCTGTGTCTGAGAATCAGAATGTGCTCAAGGGTAAACCCCTCAAAGCGTTCATGTACCAAGATCATCAGTCGCATATCCAAGTGCACATGATGTTGTTGCAAGACCCACTGATTCAGCAGTTCATTGGTCAGAACCCACGTGCTCCGGCCATTCAAGCGGCGCTGACTGCACACGTTGCAGAACACGTTGGCTACATGATGCGTCAGAAGATTGAGCAACAACTTGGTATGCCACTGCCTCCAGAAGATGAGAAGTTGCCACCAAACGTGGAGTTGGCTCTGTCAGCAATGATGGCGCAAGCGGCCAACCAAGTGCTCATGCAAGATCAGGCCAAGGCCGCACAGATGCAAGCACAACAGCAAGCACAAGACCCCGTGGTTCAGATGCAGATGCAAGAGTTGCAGATCAAGCAAGGCGAGTTGGAGTTGAAGAAGCAGAAGTTGATGATGGAGTCTGCAGCCGCTTCCGACAAGCAAGATTTGGAAGAGCAAAAGGTCAGCGGTCAACTGCAACTGGAGTCTATGCGTGTTGGCGCACAGATCAAAGAAAGCCAAGCCAAGCAACAGTTTGAGCAAGAACGCACCGGTGTTCAGATGGGCGCTGAGATTGCAAAGAACCAGAAGCAAATGGATTTGCAAGCACGCACTACTGCACTACAGCACGTATCACGCAACCAACCCAAAACGGAACCTAAATCATGATCCAAGAATTCGCACGTGTATTGCGCGAAAAAATACGCACCGACATGAACAACTACGCTGACGATTTGTCAGGTGGTGGGTGTCGCACATTTGAAGAGTATCAAAAACTTTGCGGGGTGATTCAGGGTCTAGCCCTTGCAGAGCGTTATCTCCTTGACCTTGCACAGAAAGTTGAACAATCCGATGAGTGATATTGATCTTTCCCCCGGTGCTTTTGCACTGCCTGAACCCATCCAACCTTTGGATGCACCTGAAGCTGAAGCTAACGACGAGCAGAAGGCCACACAACTTCCCATCCCAACAGGTTGGAAGATTCTTTGTGCTGTGCCCGACCTCTCTGAAAAAATAGACGGTACAAGTTTAGACTTAGTCCGACCTATTGAAAGCATGCGCCAAGAAGAAACAGCAACCACTGTGTTGTTTGTTATGAAAGTTGGCCCTGATGCGTACAACGACACCGCCAAGTTTCCTAACGGAGCATGGTGTAAAGAAGGCGACTTCGTCTTAGTACGTACCTACTCTGGCACAAGGTTCAAAATCTTTGGCAAAGAGTTCCGTCTCATCAACGACGACCAAGTTGATGCTGTTGTGCAAGACCCCCGTGGCTTAACCCGCGCATAAAGGATTCAAAATGCCTGAAGCATATAAATTTCCTGACGAAGATGGTGGAACCGACACAAAATCGGTAGACATTGAAAACGAAAGTACTGATATTGAGATAGAAATCGTTGACGACACCCCCCAAGAAGACCGTGGCCGCAAGCCATTGGGACGCGAAGTGGATGATCCGTCTGATGATGAGCTTGATTCGTACACCGATGGCGTTAAAAAACGCATCAAAGAGCTAACACACGCCCGTCATGACGAGCGCCGTGCCAAAGAAGCCCTTGCACGTGAGAAACAAGAGTTGGAGCGCATTGCGCAACACATCTTAGAGGAAAATAAACGCCTCAAAATGCACGTAAGCACGGGTGAACAGACTTATTCTGAAACAATCAAGGCGGCAACACATGCCGAGCTTGAAAATGCCAAGCGTAAGTACAAAGAAGCATACGAAGCAGGCGATTCTGATGCTCTGTTAGAGGCACAAGAGGCCATGACAGACGCCAAGATGCGTGTAGAAGCTGCAAAAAACTTTAGACCTACCCCTTTACAACAAGATGATATTGATGTACAAATCAGGTCATCTCCTCCACCCCGACAAGAGATCGACGATAAAACCTTGCGCTGGCAAGCAAAAAACCAGTGGTTCGGTCAACCGGGGTATGAAGAACTAACCAGCTTTTCTCTAGGGCTGCATCAAAAACTAGTGAACTCGGGGGTTGACCCTCGCTCTGACGAATATTTCGAGCGCATTGATGCTCGCATTAAATCAACTTTTCCAGAAGTATTTGGGAAGGAAGATAAGCCTAAATCGGTTGATAGCTCTAAAAAGGCTGCAACAGTAGTCGCTTCGGCGACCAGATCGTCTGGGGTAAGAAAAGTTGAAATGTCGCCAACGCAAGTCGCCTTGGCTAAAAAATTTGGATTAACCCCACAGCAATACGCTGTTGAATTAGCAAAATTGGAGAAACAAAATGGCTGAAACTGTTGACCGCATCACACGTGACTTAAAAACACGCGAAAAATCTGTTCGTTCGGTATACGTACCGCCGAGCAACCTGCCCGATCCGACACCTGATCCTGATTACATGTTCCGCTGGATTGCGACGCATGTGCTAGGTCAGCCGTTATCCAACAACGTGTCTTTACAGATGCGCGATGGTTACGAGCCGGTGAAAGCAGTGGATCATCCAGAATTGGCTTTGTTTGGCAACAACGCAAACGGCAATGTGGAAATTGGTGGGCTGATGCTTTGCAAGGCTCCCAAGGAACGCATCCAAGCACGCGCTGATTACTATGCCAACCAATCCCAAAACCAGATGGATTCAGTTGACAATCATTTCATGCGAAATAACGACCCTCGGATGCCCTTGTTTGCTGACCGCAAGTCAACAACAAGTCGCGGAACAGGATTTGGTTCTGGTTCTAAATAATTTATAGGAGTCTTTATGGCTTATCCGGTTATTGATGCCCCTTACGGGCTAAAACCGATCAACTTGATCGGAGGTCAGGTCTTTGCGGGTTCTACTCGTGAATATCCGATCACTAACGGTTACTCTACAAACATTTTCTACGGTGATTACGTAGGTTTGTCTCGTGGTGAAATCGTTCGTTTGTCTGTGTCTACTGGCACAGCAGGCAATCAAACAGGTGTCTTCTTAGGATGCCGTTTTACAAACCCTGTCACTAAACAATTGACTTTCTCGCAATACTGGCCCGCATCTACTGCGGCTGGCGATGCAGTAGCCATTGTCAGTGATGATCCTGATGCCGTCTTTAAGGTTGCGGTTTGCTCTGCAACTACTGCTATTGCTTCTGGTGCCCGTGCAATGATTGGTCAAAACTTGGCCATGATTAACAACACAGGTAGCACTGCAACTGGCGACTCTAAGAACGCAGCATTGGCTCCCAGTGCAACACCTGCTACTACATCATCTTTGCCCGTTCGCGTGCTTGGCTTGGTGCCTGATACGGCTGTTTCGCTTGGAACTGTGACGTATACCAGCATTTCTACCGCTACTGTTACATGCTCGGCTTTGCCAAGCGCGTTAGTTGTTGGTACTGACGTTGGTTCGCTGGATTCAAACGGTCAATACGTTTCTTCTGGTTCTTTTGTTACCACCGCCGCAGCCGCCGGTGCTACATCGTTTATTTTGAATCAAGCTCCTGTTGCTACATTGAACACTACCATTGTGTTGATGCAGTACCCAGAGATTCTGGTCAAGATCAACTTTGGCCAGCATCAGTACTATGCTGGCACCAGCATTGCTTAAGGAGTAACTTAAAATGGCAATTTCACGCGCACAACTACTTAAAGAACTGCTCCCGGGCCTCAACGCCTTGTTTGGTTTGCAGTACGCTACCTACGGCGAAGAGCACAAAGAAATCTACGAAACAGAGAAATCTGAGCGTAGCTTCGAAGAAGAGACAAAACTGTCTGGCTTCTCTGCGGCTCCTGTCAAGAACGAGGGTTCAGCTATTGCTTATGACAATGCGCAAGAAGCGTTCACGGCTCGCTATAACCACGAAACCGTTGCCTTGGGTTTCTCAATCACTGAAGAAGCGGTTGAAGATAACTTGTACGACAGCTTGTCTGCTCGCTACACCAAGGGCTTGGCTCGTGCTATGGCCTACACCAAGCAGGTTAAAGCTGCATCCGTCTTAAACAACGGTTTCAGCGCAGCCTATGTTGGTGGCGATGGTGTTGCTCTGTTCTCTACAGCGCACCCATTAGTGTCTGGTGGCACTAACAGCAACCGTCCTTCAACCAATGCTGACTTGAATGAAACATCGTTGGAAAACGCTGTTATTCAGATCGCCGCTTGGACTGATGAGCGTGGCCTGTTGATCGCCGCTAAGCCTAAGAAATTGATTGTGCCTCCAGCACTTCAGTTCGTTGCTACTCGTTTGCTCGAAACCAGCCTCCGTGTTGGTACAACAGACAACGACATCAACGCGTTGAAGAACAATGGCTCGATTCCTGACGGCTACACAATCAACCACTACCTGACCGACACAAACGGCTGGTTCTTGACAACTGACGTACCTAACGGCTTGAAGCACTTCGAGCGTATGGCGTTGTCCACATCTATGGATGGTGACTTCGACACAGGTAACGTTCGTTACAAGGCCCGTGAGCGTTATTCGTTCGGCTGGTCTGATCCATTGGGCGTCTTTGGCTCCCCCGGTTCAGCCTAATATTTCTTCGGAAATATTTAAAAGGGGCCTTGTGCCCCTTTTTCTTTTGGTGTATATTGACTTTAATCCGGGCTTTCCGGTGCATCAAACAGTCCCGGCTGACGACATACAGATTGATGCACTCCACTTGTATGTAAGGAAATATCATGGGATTTGCAACACACCTTGGCCCTTGGCTGCTCGGCACTGTTAAAAACACAACCGGCACCACTGCTGGCACGATTCGCAACATGGGCGCAACTGTCGTAACTCAGACTGGCGCAACCACTGTAAGCGACACAACTGCTACTACTTTGTTTGTCTTGCCTGCTGGCGCAATGATTAACAACTTTATCGTGAACATTACCACTGCCTATGCAGGTACAACCGGTAACACAATCACTGTGAAGATTGGCTCTACAACTTTGGGTACTGTTGGTGGTGCTACCACTACACCTTTGTCTGTTGGCCGCGCAACATTCACCATCACTGACGCAAGTATTGCTACCTATGAAAACGTAGGTTCAACTGACGCAATCGTTACAGTTACTTACGCTTGTGCTGGTACAGCCAGCGGCGGCGCTGCTAGCGTGACTTGTGTCTACACAGTCCGTGGTTCTGATGGTGTTGCTAACCCCAGCCAAGCTTAATTGATCTAGGGGGCTTCGGCCCCCATTTACAAGGGGATTGATTATGATGCAGACAGACGTAAAAGCGGCGCATTTGAGCGCGGCGGGTTCTTTTATATCGGGGCGAACACGCCTTAGAGGTATTGTGGTTAGCCCCAAAGCTACAACAGCGGCAACATTTGAAATTCGTGATGGCAGCGCCACTGCTGCTGTGTTGTTTACAATGGATATTGCCAGCGTTGCCACCCCGGTAAACTTTAATATCACAATACCCGGCGAAGGTATTGTGGCATCTACAGGACTGTACTTAACAACCAGCGTAGGAACTGTTGTGGGTATTGAAGTATTCTATGGCTAAGAAAAAAGGCCCCGTTTTATCCGTTGGAAGAGGCGAGAAATTGCCCGTATCCAAGGGGGCGGGTTTGACTGCCAAAGGCCGTGCTAAGTACAACGCGGCTACGGGTAGTAACCTGAAGGCTCCACAGCCACAAGGCGGTAAGCGCAAGGATTCGTTCTGCGCACGCATGTCAGGTATGCCCGGCCCAATGAAAGACGAGAAGGGTAAGCCCACCCGTAAGGCGGCTGCTCTTGCAAGATGGAAGTGCTGATATGACTGAACATACAGACAATGTAAAAAACGTTTTAGATGTTGTGGCAATATTCACGACTGTTGGAACCTTTCTTGAGATAATTTCACCTGTGTTTGGATTTATCGGCGCAGTTGTCGGCTTGATGCGTATCTACGAGATGGCCACCGGCAAAGAATTCAGTACCCTTTTCAAAAGAAAGAAGGCTGACGATGCCATCGACCAGTAAAAAACAACACAACTTCATGGCTGCAATTGCGAATAATCCCGCGTTTGCCAAGAAGGTAGGAATACCGCAAAGCGTTGGAAAAGATTTCAACGAAGCGGATAAGGGTAAGAAGTTTGGTAAGGGTGGGGAAACTCGTCCAGATGTGCAAGGTATCAACAAGCCTAAAACCGATCACGGAAAAATGGCTTTTTTTAAAGAAGGTGGTAATACTATGGCTTCCAAAATGAATCCCGGCTTCATGGCAATGATGGCTAAGAAAAAAGGCACTGGCAAAATGGCTGGTGGCGGTATGGCAATGGGCAAAGTTAAAACAGCCGCCCCTAGCCGTGATGGTATTGCTGAAAAAGGCAAGACCAAAGGCACCATGATTGCCATGAAAGCTGGCGGCATGAAGAAGATGAACAAGGGCGGCAAAGCCTGCTAATGTCATGATGGCCAGCCGTGGAATGGGGGACATCTCCCCCTCTAAAATGCCCAAGGGCGTCAAGAAAGCCCGGCGGGACGATACTGACTTCACGCAATACGCTGAAGGCGGTAAAGTGAATGCGGCTGGCAATTACACTAAGCCGAATCTTCGCAAGAGGATTGTGTCTCAAGTAAAAGCCGCAGCAACGCAAGGCACTGGCGCAGGTCAGTGGTCGGCTCGTAAAGCTCAGCTTGTTGCTAAGAAGTACAAAGCCGCAGGCGGTGGGTATCGTGACTAAGTGGTCTGAAAAGCGCAAGAAGTCCATAGACTGTAATAACCCAAAAGGTTTTTCGGAAAAGGCCCATTGTGCGAGTGTTAAAAAAGCTGGTGGTGGATTGGCTAAACCGCAACAGTCTCTCAAGGACTGGGGCAAACAAGATTGGACAACCAAAAGTGGTAAAAAATCTTCTGACACTGGTGAACGATACCTTCCAAAAGCTGCGATCAAAAGTCTTAGCCCTAGTGAATACGCTGCGACGACCAAAGCCAAGCGAGCCGGAAAAGCCGCCGGAAAACAATTCGTAGCACAACCCAAAACGATTGCAAAGAAAACAGCGGGGTTTAGATAATGGCTGAAAAGTGGATTCAAAAAGCGATCAAGAAGCCCGGTGCTTTGCGCTCCGCTCTTGGTGCTAAAAAAGGTGAACCGATTCCTGCAAAGAAGCTGAACGCCGCTGCAAAACAACCCGGTAAAATGGGGCAGCGTGCGCGTTTGGCTAAAACTCTTAAGAGCTTTAAATGACTACTTCAGGAACCGCAGCATTCAACCTTGACCTTACTGAATTGGTCGAGGAAGCGTTTGAACGCGCTGGTTCGGAGTTGCGCACGGGCTACGATTTACGTACTGCCCGTCGTTCATTGAATCTGATGTTTGCTGACTGGGCAAATCGCGGTGTCAACATGTGGACGTTTGAGCAGGGGACAATTAACCTGACTCCGGGTCTGAACACCTACGCGCTTCCTGTCGATACAGTGGATCTACTTGAACATGTCATTCGCACGGGCGCGGGTAGCGCGTCCACACAGGCTGATCTGACCATTACGCGTATCAGTGTTTCTACCTATGCCACAATACCCAACAAACTGCAACAAGCCCGCCCGATTCAGGTGTGGTATCAGCGTTTGGATGGTCAGACTTCTTCTATTGGCACAACGCTTAATGGCGGCATTAGTGCCACGGCCACCACAATTACATTAACTTCTACTGCCGGACTTCCAGCTACAGGGTTTATACAGATTGATACCGGAGCTTTAACAGAGACTGTGCAGTACGGTTACATCTCTGGCAACGTGCTTTACAACTGCTTCCGTGGGCAGAACGGTACAACTGCAGCAGCACACTCAACCGGTGTGGCTGTATACACGCAGAATCTGCCCTCTGTAACCCTCTGGCCAACCCCAGATAACAGCACAACGTATCAGTTCGTTTATTGGCGCATGCGCCGTATTGATGATGCTGGCGGGGGTGTGCGCACGATGGATGTACCTTTCCGCTTCCTGCCCTGTATGGTGGCAGGTTTAGCCTATTACTTGGCTCTTAAGATTGAGAATGGCGCTGAGCGCCTGCCTGTCTTGAAGCAACAGTACGATGAAGCTTGGCAGTTGGCCGCTGATGAAGATCGTGAGAAGGCTTCGGTTCGTTTTGTACCACGCCAGCAATTTATAGGATCCGGCACATGACGCAGCAGGAAGCCCGTTTAGCTGGACAAACTCGTTATTTTGGCTCGGTGTGTGTAAAACACCCAGACGCCCGAGGGGAGCGGGGTACTGCGGGCGGGGCATGTGTAAAGTGCAGCTTAGAGGCAGTGCAGCGGTATCATGCAAAGCATCCTGATCGGCGAAAGGCACAGAGCGCCAAAGACAACAACAAAAACCCAGCACAACGTAGCGCGGCCCATAAAGTGTGGCGGGAAGCCAATGCTGCGCACGATGCAAACCGTAAACAGCAGTACCGCACAGACAACTTGGAAAAAGTGAAAGCTACGTACAAACAATACTACGATGCAAACTACCCGCGTATGTTAGCAAAACGCAATAAGCAGCACGCGGACAGGCTCAACCGCACCCCCACGTGGCTAACTGAAGACGATCACTGGATGATTGAGCAAGCGTATGAACTGGCCGCATTACGTACAAAAATGTTTGGTGTAGCATGGCACGTAGATCACGTACTGCCGCTCCGGGGCAAAACGATTTCTGGACTACACACTCCATACAATATACAGGTAATTCTTGGGGTGGAGAATCTACGTAAAAGTAATCGGGTGCAGCATGGGTAATCGTTTTGCTTCTGGCAAGAACAGCATTGCTATGTGCGACCGTTGCGGTCAGCAATTTAAATTGACAGCGCTTCGTAAAGAGATACAAAAGACTAAGATTTATAATCTGCTTGTGTGTTCTACTTGTTTTGATCCCGACCAGCCGCAGTTGCAGTTGGGTATGTACCCAGTGGATGATCCGCAGGCAGTCCGTAACCCGCGTAAGGACACAACATACGTGACGGCTGGCGTAAATGCTAATGGCAGTCTGACTGGCGGTTCTCGAGATTTGCAATGGGGTTGGAACCCAGTAGGCGGCGCTAGTATTTTTGATGCAGTTTTGACCCCCAACTACTTGGTGGCAACGACATTTGTTGGTACAGTTACAGTAACAGTTACATAGGAGCTTAATATGGCTAAAGAAAACATGAAATCAGACAAGAAGCAAGACGTTGCTCTGATTAAAAAAGCGTTCAAGCAGCACGACAAGCAAGAACACAAAGGCGGCAAAGGCACATCCTTAAAGCTAGCTAAAGGCGGCGTAACAACCGATCAAGCCATGCAGTATGGGCGTAACTTGGCTCGCGCTAAAAACCAAACCACAGGTTAATATCATGGCCAAAATTAACAATCTCCCTGCTTCTGCTTACGCCAAGCCCCACACAATGGATGGCAAGTCTGTAGGTATATCTGAGAACCCCGGCTCTGGCCCTAACCGCAGCAAGCTTGACAACTTTGATGTAAGCGTTGGTAACATCAGCAAATCCGCTGGTAACGAGCCTACTAAAACATCCGGCATCAAGATGCGCGGTACAGGCGCGGCTACCAAAGGTGTTATGAGCAGAGGCCCAATGGCATGAATTACACGCAACTCAGTTCTGCTATTCAAGCGTACACGGAGAACACGGAAACAGATTTCGTGCTTAATATTCCGTTGTTCATTCGGCAGGCTGAGCAGCGTATTTACAACTCGGTACAGTTTCCATCTATTCGCAAGAACGTGATGGGTGTGGTATCTACCACAAGTACGTATTTGTCTGCGCCAGATGACTTCTTGGCTGTGTATTCACTGGCTGTTGTTGATGCCGACGGCAACTATGAGTACTTGCTGAACAAGGATGTAAACTTTATTCGTCAGGCATACCCCAATCCAACTGATACAGGTTTGCCTCGTTACTACGCTTTATTTGGCCCATTAGTTAGTGGTAGCACAATTACTGATGAGTTGACGTTTATTCTTGGCCCCAAGCCCGATGCTAACTACAACGTAGAGTTGCACTATTACTACTACCCAGAATCCATAACAGTGGCAGCGGATGGCCAAACATGGCTTGGTGACAACTTTGACTCGGTGTTGTTATACGGTTCTTTGGTTGAGGCTTACACCTACATGAAGGGTGAGCAAGACATGATGGCGTTGTACAACCAGAAGTTTATGGAAGCTCTTGCGTTGGCCAAGCGTCTGGGTGATGGTATGGAGCGTCAAGACGCTTACCGTTCTGGTCAGTTCCGTCAGAGGGTAACTTGATATGTCCATTATCCAAACCCAAACCACAAGCTTTAAAGCGCAGTTGTACCAAGGTATTCATGACCTGACTACCGACGTTATAAAGATTGCTTTGTACACAGCTAATGCTAACCTAAATGAAGATACAACTGTGTATAGCACGACTGACGAAATAGCTAATACAGGTACGTATGTGGCTGGCGGGGCACAGTTAACACCTATTACGGTAGCGTCTTCTGGTTACACGGCCTATGTGGGCTTTCCAAACATCTCGTGGACAGGCGCAATCACGGCTAGGTGTGCGTTGATTTACAACGTTACGCAGGGTAATAAGTCAGTAGCGGTATTGGACTTTGGGTCTGATAAAACTTCTACAACTACGTTCACCATCACCATGCCAGTCAATGGCCCAACCACTTCACTAATTAGGAGTTCAAATTGATTGTTACGACTACTAAAGGCAACATGGACGATTCCTTGCTTGAGAAAAAAGAAGGTTTCGTTGATAATGACAATGAGTACACCACTTGGGTGGAGTATTGGTTGGACGGGGAACTTGTGCATAGATCCGCACACGTTGAACTAAAAAAATCCGTGGTTCTTTCAGGTTCCACAGCTTCTTTCGATTAAAGGAAATATCATGGCAAATACACAAGCAATGTGCTCATCGTTCTTAGGCGAGTTGATGACGGCCACACACAACTTCACCACAGGTACAGGCAATACTTTTAAAGCTGCTCTGTACTTGGCTTCTGCCACAGTAAACGCGTCAACAACTGCGTATTCATCTACAGGCGAAGTCACAGGTACAAACTATACGGCTGGCGGTGTAACTGTGACTAACGGCGCATCTCCGTTATCTTCAAACACATCGACTACTGCGGGTGTTGGTTACTGGACACCCAGCGCCAGCATTAGCTACACTAACGTAACATTAAGCACTGCATTTGACGCTGTTTTGATCTACAACTCTTCGTCTTCTAACAAGGCTGTTAGCGTGCACACCTTCGGTTCACAGACTGTGACCGCTGGTACATTCACTTTGACAATGCCTTCAAACACCACATCTACTGCGTTGCTGCGTTTAGCTACAACCTGATCCTCCTAAACAGGAGGGTAGGGCATGACAACCGCATGGGGCGCAGGGGCGTGGGGCAGTAATAGCTGGGGAGGTCTGCAATCTGAGATCTCCGGCGTTGCCGCGTCTGGCGCTGTTGGTACGGTTGGTGTTAGCAAAACAGTTGCGTTGACGGGTGTCAGCGCTTCTGGCGCTGTTGGCACTGTTACTAAGTCGGTTGAGTACGCTGTATCTATTACGGGTGTAGGAGCTACTGGCGCAGTTGGGTCAGTTGCTGTTGCAGAAAGACAGTTTGCGCTTACTGGGGTATCAGCTATTGCGGTGCCCGGGGAATTAGAAGTAATCGGGCGGGAAGCTGGAATTGAAGGGGTTGGAGCAACTGGGGCCGTTGGTTCTGTCACAGTTGGCTCAGCGGAAAACGAAGATGGGGTTGTAGCGACAGGCTCGGTTGGCACTGTAGGAATCTCTAGGACTGTTGCAATTACTGGTGTATCTGCTACAGGCGCGGTTGGTAATGTTGATTTTTCTTACGCCGCTGCACTTACTGGGGCGCAGGCCAACGCCGCTGTTGGTAGTATAGAAGAGTCTAGCCGGATTGTTGCAATTACCGGAGTAGCGGCTACAGGCGCAGTTGGAACAACAGGGTTCCAATTCCAGTTGGGTAGTGTTCAAGCTATTGGCTCTGTTGGTAGCGTCTCTGCTAGTGCACGTACGGTCGCTTTGACAGGCGTCAGTGCTTCTGGGCTTATTGGGAACGAAATCCCAGTTAAAGAATTTGCAATTACAGGCGTATCAGCGGCAGGTGCTGTTGGCACAGTATCAATTGGTGCAAGGCTTGTGGCTATTACGGGTTCACAAGCAATGGGTAATGTTGGCAGTTTTGGTAAGTTTTACTGGTCATTAATTGATGACAACGAGAGCGCAAACTGGCAGAATATCAACACAATGTAGCCGAGTGCTACGTATAGACAGGAGTTTTAAATGGCTACAGGCGCAACGGGGCAATTAGGCTTAGCTCTCCCAGTACAGGGCGAGCTTTCCGGCACATGGGGCGATACCGTCAACAACGGTATTACGCAGTACACCAACATTGCTATCGCGGGCACTTTGTCTTTTGCTGGCGATGGCGCAATCACATTAGCCAACACTACTGGCGATGCCACTGCATCAAACATTGGGTCAACAACAGCCCAGTACATGGTGATTCGCATTACCGGTACGCAGTCTGTTACCAAAGTTATTACAGGCCCCAGCTACAGTAAGCTGTACATGGTGGATCACGCAGGCGCTACCAGCGCGGTAACGTTCAAAGCTTCTGGTCAAACAGGTGTAACTGTTGCTGTAGGTGAGAAGTGTTTTGTCTATTACAACGGCACAGATTACGTCAAAGTTGCAGGTTCTGTTAATAGCGGTGTTACTTCCTTCCAAACGTCATTGAGTGGCTTAACCCCAAGCACTTCTACAACAGGCGCAGTCACTTTGGCTGGCACACTGGGCGCATCTAGCGGTGGTACGGGTGTAACAACTTCTACTGGTTCTGGTAGTGTTGTGTTGTCAAATACGCCAACACTTGTTACCCCTATTTTAGGAACGCCCGCTTCTGGTACGCTGACTAATGCGACAGGTCTCCCGCTGACCACAGGCGTTACAGGAACTCTCCCCACCGCCAACGGCGGTACAAACTTAACTTCGTTCACTTCTGGTGGCGTGGTGTATGCCTCGTCTTCAAGCGCGTTGGCTACTGGGTCTGCGCTTACTTTTGATGGTTCTGTTTTAAGAAATCTTCAATCAAGCGGAACAAATGCTTATTTTAGGGCGACTTCTGGAACTGTAGATAATTACCTTGGTGCGGCTACTTCTGGTCTTGGAACTGTAGGGGTTGTTGGTACTTTCTCTAACAATGATGTAGTTATTTATACAAACTCAACAGAAAAAGCTCGTATTGACACCGCAGGCTACCTCTCAGGCGTCTGGGCGGACAAGGTCACGGCACTGGGTAACTCCGGTACGGCAACGACAATCACATGCACATCTGGCAACGTGTTCACAGCAACACTGACTGGTAACTGCACATTTACACTGTCTGCACCAAGCACAACTACCGCAAACACAGCAACTTCGTTTACACTAATCTTGACGAACGACGGCACGGCTGGTAGAACTGTGGCTTGGGCTGGTGGCACATTCAAGTTCCCCGGCGGTTCAGTGACACGTACAACTACAGCTAACGCTGTGGACATCTGGTTCTTTTTCTCTCCCAACGGTGGAACGACTTGGTACGGTTCCATCCCAATGGCTAACCTTTCTTAATTAGGAGCACAACATGGCTTTAACACCTGAACAACAATCACAAGTAGACATGCAAGTGGCTATTCAACAAGCACAAGTCGACATGCAAGTGTCTGTACAACTGGCTTTAGAAAATACGCGTCAAACTAACCAAATGACACTCATGGCAGCGCAACAAAAGTTGGACGCTGTTCGTTTGGCTCAGCAGACGTTAATTGAAAATGCCCGCAGCAAACCCGCTGATGAGCGTGAGATTACACCTGCTGATATTGCTGCTTTTGCCAACGCGCTAGTAGCCGCAACCAATGCTTAATGGAAGCTTTTGAATACTTCCCCGCGAAGGTTTATCGCGAAGAGCATCCTGATTGGGTTGGCTACACTCTTCAGGTTGCTCAGAAGTATTACGCCGCTGCTCAAAACGGCAGCCCTATGGCGCAAACAGCGCATATGGCAAACGACCCAGATTTAAAGTTCTTGGTTGATTACTTGTTGTTAGCGGGCGACACAATCTTGCGGGAGCAAGGTTATGACATGAACAAGTATGAGTTGTATTTGTCAGGTCTGTGGGGGCAGGATGTTAAATGTATGACGGGCACAAACGTACATCTACATAAGAATAGCCAGATTTGTGGCTGGTTCTTTTTGGAAACGCCAGAAGGCGGCGCGTACCCCGTCTATCATGACCCGCGCATGAACAAACAAATGATTGAGTTGGATTACGTACATGGGCCGGAGCTTACAAACGCTTCGTCTTATGTGCACTTTAACAATGTAAGGCCCGGAACATTTTTGTTTGCTAATTCTTGGATGCAGCATCAATTGACGCCAAACACTTCACAAGCTGAAACAAAATCCATACACTTCATCATTTCACACAGAGAGCGTCCATGCAGTATTTGCTAACACCGTACGCAAAAAGAATCGAACCATTTGCTTGGTGGGAAGGCGCTTTTTCTGAGGAAGAACTAAATTGGCTACAGCAAAAAGCAAAAGCTGCTGACCAAAACGCTGTAGTGGGGGTTGGTAATGGTATTGGTGGGGTTAACCCGAATGTCAGGCGCTCTCAAATATCGTGGTTAGAAAACAACCCAAACACAAAATGGGTCTTTGAAAAGTTGGCGCATGTAGCGTCTCAGTTAAACGCGGATCATTTTAGATTTGATCTTACTGGGTTTGGTGAAAAGTTGCAGCTTACAAACTACGACCAGTCTGAAAATGGTATGTATGGCTGGCATCAAGATTACGGTGGCGGGATAAGCCGCAAACTTTCGTTGACTTTGCAATTGACAGACCCATCAGAATACGAGGGCGGCAACCTTCAGATCATGACATCGGGCACCCCAGTAAATGTACGCAAACAGCGTGGGATAATTGCCGCTTTTCCATCTTACGTGTTACATCAAGTAACACCGGTTACACAGGGGAGCCGTCAGTCTCTTGTTGCTTGGGTTTCGGGGCCAGCTTTTAAATGAACGCAGACTACAAAGATTTTATTGGTGTTTACAGCAATGTGTACCCAGAAGGGTATTGCCAGCATTTAATTAATGAGTTTGACCGTCTTACTGAATCTGGTGCGGGCACGGATCGTCAACGTGGCGAGGGAGCACCAAAGCACTTTAAAAATGACTTGCAGTTGTTCCTAAATCTTAACGGCCAATCAGTGACTCCGTTTAAGAACATGCGGACTACGCAAGTGTTTTTTGATGGGTTGCAGCGTTGTTACGACAACTATATTGAGAAATTTTCAATATTAAAAGATGCTCAAATAGCGGGGACGCACATGAAAATGCAACGTACAAATCCCGGCGGTGGCTACCATATGTGGCATGCAGAGCAAGGCAACGGAGAACACGTTAGCCGTGTTTTAGTGTATATGCTTTATCTAAATACCCTGACGCCCCAAGAAGCTGGGGAAACAGAATTTTTGTATCAACAGCGCCGTATTAGCCCAATAGAAAATACAATGGTTATATGGCCCGCTACATACACGCACGTACATCGCGGTAACACAGTTTTTGGCAGCAACAGCAAGTACATTGTGACTGGCTGGTTTCATTACACTTAAGGGGACGCTATGGCTATTGGCTCATCAAAGATTGGCGTGCTCGGGGGTAAACCTATTGTCCCCGGCGGTTCACAAACATTTAATTCATCAGGGGTATGGCCTGCGCCTGCGGGTATTAGCATCGTAACTGTTCAAGGCAGAGGCGGCTCAGGTGTAGCTGGAAGCGCTGGAAGCGCTGGCGCTGCCGGTAATGCGGGGGGCGGTGGTGGAGGTGGAGGTGGAAGTGGGGGCACTGCTTCTGCATATGCCGCCTTTAGTTCAAACGATGGTTCCGGCCCCGGTCAATATTCCACCGGAAGTTCGGGAGGCTCCGGTAGTCCGGGTTCTGGCCCCGGGGCGGGAACTGGGGGCGGCTCGCCTTCTGCTGGCAATCCCGGTTCAGGAGGCCCCGGTGGAAGTGGGGGCGCGGGGGGCAGTGGCTCAGCAGGAGTTGCGTCTTCTGCAATAGGTCAAACTTTTGCTGCTGGGAATGGAAATTCGGGAACCCCCGGAAACGCAGGAAATCCCGGAACCGGCGGCAATGGGGGTAATGGTGGAGGCCCGGGTAATGGGGGTGCTAGCCAGTATTACTACGTCTACTGCTGCAGCCCATTTTTTAACTACATCTATAACTTTAACGGGTCTGCTGGTTCGCCCGGAACCGCAGGTAACCCAACATCAGGGACTCCTTTTAATGCTGGCGGCTCTGGTGGGAGCGGGGGTGGTGGGGGCTATGCGTCTTCATCTAACACCTCAAACGTTGGGGGGCCCGGTGGTCCCGGCGGCGCGGGCGGTAGGGGATTATCAAGTTCTGCTGGCAATCCCGGCACTGCTGGTAATTCCAACCCCGGAACTAACGCTACATACAACAGCGTTTCTGTAACAGGCGGATCTTCGTATCCAGTTACTGTGGGGACTTGTGGTTTTGTAAATATTTCTTGGAACCCACAATGAAAACGTCCCACGATACCAAAATCAAAGAGTTCCACGAGAAACAGGAAGAAGGAAATTTTGCTGCAATGCTTAACAGAGCGCGTTCAGTTACAGTGGGAACATGCTTTGGTGGCGTAACAGAAATAATGATGAGGGGAAACGACGGTAAAGTTTTATGGTGCCCTATGGAGCAGCATGAAATTGTGGAGCTTATCCATCAATTGGCCGCGAATATTGGTTGCCATATACACATCCAGCCACGAAATGATTTTGGTAGCTGGCGACAGTGGAAAGAAGATGCAGCCCCATTCCTTGCAGGTACTGGATTGGCACACTACCCAAACGACCCGTCTCATGCCAAAATAGCAAATGAAAATCAACCCGGGCTTAAAACGCCTGTAAGGAGTAACGAAAATGTTGTGGCAACTAAAGAAAATATCAACGGGTGAAACACTAAACGAGCCGCAGAAGCTGCCTGAAAACTGGGGGCCCATTTTTGGTCTTCATGGTTTTATTGACCAGCTTGGTGATCTGTCATGGCTTGGTGAAGCATACGCTGACCAAGGATGGTTTGTTGTGGGCGAAGCCCCTGCTGAACCTGCGCAATCAACCCCTGCTGAACTTGCTTGGGAAAAAGCCAAAAGATTGTTACGTGAATCCGACTGGTCGATGTTGCCTGACGTGCCTATGAACAAAACACAAAAAGCTTTGTGGGCTGCTTATCGTCGTGAGCTGCGTGAGATTCGTTTGCATGCAGAGTTCCCAAACATGAGTTGGCCAGTAGCTCCTGAGTGAACAAGTATCTGATTCGTTTCAACAAGTCTCGCGGTCAACCTGATCGCGGGACTATGCTACATGTGTGGCGCGTGTTTGAAAACGACATCGAGTACTTGGCCGCAGAGGTCAAAATTAACGTGCCTTCTTGGAGCGAAGTCTCTGAAGGGCCGGACTGGAACATTGCGTGTCAAGGATTTATGGCAGTTGACCACGACACCGGCACGGTAACAATTAACGCTAACGAGTAACAGACTGTAATGGCTTGGTTTAACTTAATTAAAAAAGACATTGTGTTGCACTGCTACACGTCGCGGTCAGAAGTTTTTAATTACGCGCCTATAAAAAAAGCCAATAGTCACCTTCCCGAGTGGTGGAAGGCGTTGCCAAAAACATACAAAGCGCATCCTGAAGCACTGCATGATATGCCTACTATGAAGATGTGTGCGGGGTTCACAGATCTTTTTTCAAAAGGATTTATTCTTCCGCTATGGAGTGAAGCTGTTATCAAAGTGGGTGGGCAAACAGGACACTCAAAACAAGATTACAGTTACCAATTTGCCGATTCAACTTCGGAAATGGGGCATCATTCTGTAGAGGAAAGCAATGATGTATACCCCTGCAGTCAGTATCAGCACTTAAAAATTACTTCGCCTTGGGTTTTTGTTTGTGACGAAGATGTTTCATTTATGCAAATTCAGCCAACTTGGAACTTCAGTAACCCGGACGAACTGTTTATGCCTCCCGGGGTGTTGAGCTTTAAATACCAAAGCGCTACAAACATAAATATGTTTTATAAAAGACAAGCTCAAGATGTTGTGCATACATTGGAGTTTGGTCAACCGCTGCTTCATTATGTGCCGCTTACCGAAAGAAAAGTAAAACTTGAGCTGCATTTAGTATCTGATGAAACGTTTAAAAAAATTGACGCCAGAAACAGACGTCTAACATTTTCTGGTAAATACCGACCAAAGAAAACGGCGCTTAGTGAACGCGGGTGCCCGTTTCATTTTAAACCATAGAAATAGCATGCGCGATTGGGCTGAAGTTCTTATAATCGCAACTGGCATAACCACTTTCGTTATGTGGGGCACATTCACCATTTTATGGATATGGCAATGATTCATGCGTTGGCTCATACTGTTACTGCTGTTGGGGCTAGTTGGAGCCGTAGCCAAGAGTGGCTGTCATGTCCGGGAGTTCTATGGAATAGCTTACACAGTCCACGATCCAACGCAGCGTCACAAGGAAATGATGGCGTGGTTAGATCAGAACGCAGCCCATTGCAAGTCAACGGAATACGTAGTTATTTGGAACAACCTGTCCGAGTGGGCGGGTACGGCAGACTCCACATGGCTGCGGGCTAAAGTTGTTCATGGATACAAAGATGCACTTGAGCGGGAGAAGAAATGATCGACACCATCAAGTTATTTCCGACTGTTCAACCGTCTGGGTATCCCGACAAGCATGACCTTGCCCAAAAAAAGTTAGAAAAACAGCACGAAGCAAACAGGATTGTTGAGTTAGCCAAGCGCAAGCAGACCGAGATTCAAGATGTAGGGTTTGAGATTTACTGTAAAAAGGTAGTTCAAGAACGGCTCCGCATGGAGATATTTACAAACCGTAAATTGGATATATATGTATGAAAGAAAATCCAGACGTGGCAGATAAATTGACGTATTCTGTAACCTTAATGGTAGCCGCTACCCTTTGCTTGTCTGTGCTGGGTATGGTGGTTGCGTTCCTACTCGGCTTATGGGCTAAGGAAGTGGACAATGCAGAGATTTTCAGTATGCTTCACCCGGCGTTTCAAACGATCATCGGGGGATTTATTGGGCTACTCGCTGGCGTAAAACTAGGCCAAGGCGATAAACATCACTGTAAACACTGCGGAGAATAACCATGTTAGATATTCTTTCTGGGGGCTTGCTTGGCTCCATCTTTGGCGGCTTGTTCCGCATGGCCCCTGAAGTCCTGAAGTTCTTTGACAAGAAGAATGAGCGCCAGCATGAGCTTGCTATGTTTGCCCGTCAGTGCGAACTAGAAACGCTACGTGGTCAGCAGAAGCTGGCTGAAATTGGCGCACAGCGGGAAGCCGCTATGGACGTAGGTGTCATGGATGCGTTTAACAACGCCATCACCCAACAGGCCGAGATGGTTAAAGCCGCAGGCGGTTGGGTAGCTAGTTTGTCAGCTTCTGTCCGTCCTGTAGTTACATACTGGGTGCTGTTCGTCTGGTCGTTCATTCATGTATGGTTTGCATGGAACGCATGGCTTGCCGGTGCGCCAGCCGTAGAAGTGTTCAAGACCATGATGACCCCTGACTTTTCAGCCTTGTTGTCTGGGACAATTAACTATTGGTTTCTTGATCGTACTTTAAAGCAAAGGGGTATTTAAATGTCACACGCAAACAATTGTTTAGTTCATGAAGAAGGCCCATGCACCTGTGGGTTTGAAGAGATTCTTGAAGACGAGGCAAGAGAAGCCGAACAAGAGCATCTTGAACAAGAATGAACTTAGAGTTAGCCGCTGAACTGTGCCGCCGGTATGAGGGGTATCGGGCCAAGCCGTATTTATGTCCGGCAGGTGTGGCTACGATTGGCTATGGTTCTACCTACTACGCAGATAAACGCAAGGTGACTTTGGAAGACGCTCCGATGGATGAACCCACGGCACGGGCGCTTTTGATGATTGAACTTGAGCATACGTATCTGCCCGGTGTTCTGCGTAACTGTCCGGGCTTGATTACAGACGTACGTAAGTGCAACGCCATCGTGGACTTTGCCTATAATTTAGGCGTTGGGCGCTTGCAAACATCTACGTTAAAGAGGAAAATCAATGCCAATGATTGGGAAGGGGCAAAAGAACAACTGATGCTCTGGACTAAAGGCGGCGGCAAGGTGTTGCCGGGCTTGCTTAAACGGCGTACCTCTGAGTGCGCCCTACTGGATTGACCAATGCCATTACAAAAAGTTCTGTTTAAGCCGGGCGTCAACCGGGAGAATACTCGCTACACAAATGAAGGTGGCTGGTATGAGTGCGATAAGGTTCGTTTCCGCCAAGGCACTCCAGAAGTTATTGGCGGCTGGCAACAGATTTCTGGCTACACATACAACGGTGTATGTAGGTCATTGTGGAACTGGGTAACGCTTGGCAACCTTAATTTGGTTGGTGTAGGTACAAACACTAAGTTCTATATTGAGCAGGGCGGTAACTACAACGACATTACCCCAATTCGCACAACTGTAACGCTTGGTGCAAACCCTTTTTCTGCCAACGGAACAACGACAGTTACTGTAACGGCTGTAGGACATGGTGCAACGACTGGCACCTTTGTCACTTTTAGCGGCGCTACGGGTACGTACGCATCTACTTTTAACGCGCAATATCAGATTACTGTTACCGGTGCAGACGCTTATACGATTACTGTGCCGACAGCTTTGACTGCGGGAGCTTATGGCGGTTCTGCTGTTTCTGCGGCTTATCAAGTTAACGCAGGTTCTGCATACGCAATCCCACTTACGGGTTGGGGTGCGGGTACATGGGGCGCGGGTACATGGGGTGTAGGCGGTACAAGTGCTACATCTATCCAGTTGTGGAACCAGATTAACTATGGCCAAGACTTAATCTTTGGCCCCCGTGGTGGCGGTCTTTATTATTGGGCTGCTAGTGGCGGCGTAACTACCCGTGGTGTGTTGCTAAGTTCTTTGGGCGGTACAGTTACATTTACTAGCGCATCTCCAACAGTTGTTACTTCTACAGTGGCTTATACAGAAGGCGCGGCACTTCAGTTCTCTGGGGGTTCTTTGCCAACGGGTGTTACTGCTGGGGTTACGTACTATGTGTTTGAGGTGACAGGTCTGACATTTAAACTGCTAACTGCGGCAGGGGCAGCGGTAAACACTTCAACTACTGGCTCGGGTGCGGTGTCCAACATTGTTGACGTACCGGTTGTACAAAATAATTTGACAGTTTCAGACTCGTCTCGGTTTGTAATTGTGTTTGGTTGCAACGACTACGGCTTTAGCACTATGGATCCAATGTTAATCCGTTGGTCTGGGCAAAATGATGTTTATAACTGGACACCTGACCCTACAAACCAAGCAGGGTTTACCCGACTGTCTCACGGCTCACAGATTGTTACGACTGTCCAGACCCGCCAAGAGATTGTGGTATTCACCGACTCAAGCGTGTACTCGCTTCAGTACCTTGGCCCTCCATACGTTTGGGCACCGCAACTCCTTGGCGATAACATTTCTATCATTAGCCCTAATGCCGCTGTGATAGCTTCCGGTGTTATTTATTGGATGGGCGTGGACAAGTTCTATGCCTATGATGGCCGTGTCAATACGCTTAACTGTGACTTGCGCCGCTATGTGTTTGGTGATCTTAACCAAGAGCAAGCTTTGCAGGTATTTTCAGGAACAAACGAAGGTTTCAACGAGGTCTGGTGGTTCTACTGCTCTGCAAATAGCAACCTGATCGACAAGTACGTGATTTATAACTACCTTGAAAAAGTGTGGTACTACGGCACGATGGCACGAACAGCGTGGCTTGACTCTGGTTTGCGTGCATATCCGCTGGCGGCAGTCTATAACTCGACTGCAAGTACAGGCAACCTTGTAAACCACGAACAAGGCATTAATGACAACGCAACTAGTACAACTGCTGCAATTGACGCTTATATTAGTTCGGCTGAGTTTGATATTGGCGACGGTCATAATTTTGGTTTTGTCTGGCGTGTCCTACCGGATATAACTTTTGGAGATTCTACAAACTCTCCAGCTAGCGCAGTGCCTGTAGTAACTATGACGCTGTATGGCTTGACCAATTCAGGCTCTGGTAGAACAAGTAGCGCAAGTCAGCCGGTATCTAGTAGCAGTGCGTACGACATTACCGAAGAGTTCACAGGGCAAATCTTCACCCGTATGCGTGGGCGTCAAATGATTTTTAAGGTTGGCTCAAACCAGATTAACACGACTTGGCAGCTTGGCGCTCCCCGTATTGATATTCGCCCTGATGGTAGGAGATAAACATGGCACAAACCAATGTAACAGCCCCTAGTTTGCCTCTTGCTCCGTTAGAATACGAACGTCAGTACATGGATAAACTTACTAACGTATTGCGCCTGTACTTTAACCAACTGGACACCCCCGGCCCATTGGCGGGATCAAGCATCAATTTGAACATAAACACCTTGCCAACTCAGGCCGATTTAGCTAATCTCCGGGTAGGGGATGTTTACCGTGATACATCAGCAGCAAATGCTTTAAAGATAAAGGTCTGACATGAGCCTACACGTACTAGCAGATCACATGGCATCCAAGGGTCGCAACGGCGATTCAATGCTTGTCCACATGACCCCCCACGAAGTGCAGGGGCTACAAGCTTTGGCCATGAAACATGGTGGTAATTTAACCATCAACCCTATTACGGGTTTACCCGAAGCTAACTTCTTAAAATCCATACTGCCAATTTTGGCTGGTTTTGCGCTTGGCCCCGCAGGTATGGGGTTGACGATTGGGGGTTTATCAAGCGCAGCTTCCGCAGGTTTGCTAGTTGGTGGTGTTACTGGATTGGCTACAGGTAGCTTGTCCAAAGGTTTGATGGCGGGCTTGGGCGCGTATGGTGGCGCAGGTTTAGGTGGTGGGTTAAGTGATTTAGGTGCTGGAGAGTTGGCACAAAAAGGGATTTCTGAGAGCATGCCTACGTTAGCTGAAAATGCTACGCAAGCACAAATAGATGCTTATACCCAACAAGTAAAAGACCTCCAAGCTGCTGGATTACAAAACGCAAGTAAATTGCCTTTAGCTGATAGGTTATCTGCCGGTGTTTCCTCGGCTATGGCGTCTCCCACAGACGCACTTGCGTTTGCCAAACAAAACATGTTGCCTCTAGGTGCAGCCGCCGCCCCTATTCTTGCCGACCAGATGGTTCCTACAACCACTAAAATTGCACCTGTGCAAAGCCCCGGTAGAATCCGTGAGAAGCGTTGGGATGGCCGTCAGTTCGTGGATGTTGCCAATACAGATGCTGGTGTATTTAACACAAGTGGCCGAAGCTTCTCTGATCCATACCGTGGTTACAACAACGGCGGTATTGTGGCTTTAGCTAACGGTGGTATGCCCGGTTATGCTGGCGCTGGAAATGGTATTACAGCTTTGGCTGGCGGTGGCGATGCGGCCCTCGAAGCGTATCAAGCTGGAAATTACGAAGAAGCTAACCGATTACTCGGTGCGGCCGGCATGAGTGCGCAAGACGTCGTAAGCAAATATGGTTTGAGTCAAGCAGATGCCGCGACTGTGGCAAAAAACTTAGGTTACACGGGCGACATGAGTGGTATTCAGTATGCTGCCCCACCACCCGTAGTTCAAGCCCCTGTAGCGCCCGTAGTCCAAGCTCAAACAGCTAATACAGTTGCCGCAGCACCTACGTATACGCAATACACACCAGAGCAGATGGGTAGTTATTTAGCAACAAATCCAACAGTAGATATAGCCGCAGCAACCAAGGCTACAAATGCTGATCCCGCCGCAGTCAATGCGTACATTGCTAGTTTGACCAGTCCGTTTGTAGGTTCTACCCTTGACACTCGCGGTTCCGGCACACTTGGCATTTACAATCAACTAACCGCGCAAGGTGTTGATCCTGACGAATACTACAAAGCGGCTTTGGCAAATGATCCTAAGTACGCCGGTTGGTCACTGGCCGACATTAAGCGTGGATATAAGTTAGATGAAGGAGCGTACGCACTTTCCAAAAAGTTAAGCGGAAATGTTTCCGATAAAGACTGGGTTAAGTTCATGGATGAAGGTGGGTATTCCGTGAACGATATGGCGCAAGCATTTGGTCTGTCTACCAGAGAAGTGCAAGCACGCTATGACGCAGCAAAAACAAAAACTGTTCCACCTGTTGTTCCACCTGTTGTTCCCCCTGTTGTTCCCCCTGTTGTTCCACCAACCGTAGTCACACCTTCTGTTGACCATTCCGGTTACCACTGGGACGGTACTAACTGGGTGCCAAACATTTCTGCCACACAGAACACAACTACAAACGTAGCTACACCAACCGATCTGTACACAGCACCGGCTTCATCGTTGCCCGTAGGCGTGTCTGGCAACACAGGCCCATCTCAAATTGGTGGCGGTGCTACGATTAACCCCAACGGCACAGTTACAACTTCACCACGTATTCCCGGCATCCCAGTTGGTGGCTTCACGGGTATGACAAGTCTACGCGATGCGTACACTAAGGGTGGTGGCAGTCTGGGTTACACATCGCCGACATATACTGCTGACCAGTTTAATGAAAAGTATGTTAAACGTTTGAGTGGTGATTCCAAGGCCGCCTATGATTACCTCACAGGTAAAGCCGGTGCCGCGTACCCCACTAAATCTGGTGTGGGTCAAATCTCTCAGGACTATGCTACAGCAGTGCTGGGATACCCTGCACGGGGCAACTTGCCATACATCTACAACAAAGACACCGGTAGGATGGATGTCAACCCTGACTACGTGGCCCCCGGACGTGATGCCGCAGGCAATGTAACGTACAGCATGTCTACGAACGATGTCAAGAAGTCGTTGACAGATACGCCGCTGTCTGGCCAAGCTTTATATGACTGGGCGATAGCCAACAACCTTTCTGCCCAACAGATTGCTGACGCTACAGGCCGAAACCTCTCTAGTGTGTACGCTGACTTCCGCGCAGGCTCCAAAGCTAAAACAGCCGCAGATAAAACCGCCGCTGATCTTGCTGCATCGGCAGGCAACGCTTCTTCCGAAAGTTCTTCAGGTACGGGCGGTAACGCCGCTGGTGGTTTGCAACAAGCCTACGCTATGGGCGGTATGCCCTATTCTGGTGGTGGATTGGGTACGCTGGGTGGTTACTCAGATGGTGGCCGTTTGCTCAAAGGCCCCGGTGATGGCGTGTCTGACAGCATCCCTGCAACCATTGGCCGCAAGCAACAACCCGCACGACTTGCCGATGGTGAGTTCGTAGTGCCTGCACGTATCGTGTCTGAGTTGGGTAATGGCTCAACAGATGCCGGAGCCAAGAAACTCTACGCCATGATGGATCGTGTGCAACGTGCACGGGGTAAGACCACAGGCAAAAACAAAGTAGCGGCCAATAGTCGCTCTGACAAATATCTTCCCGCATAAGGAATAGACATGGCTGATCCAGTACTCTCGCAACAGCAAATATCGCAAACCTCAATCCCTGACTACGCCAAGCCGTACGTCGAGAACCTGCTAGGTAGTGCGCAAAGCTACACTGACCCTTCACAGAACCCCTACCAGCAGTACATGGGAGAGCGTCAAGCTCAGTTCTCGCCTTTACAGCAGATGTCTTATGACAATGCGGCATTGATGCAGGGTGCCCCCCAGTTGCAAGATGCAACGGCTATGGCAGGTTCCGCCGGTCTGGGTGCGCTCAATACTGGGTATACATATAACCCTTTCCAAACCAAATCGTTTACAAGCCCCGGCATGGCCGAGAGCTACATGTCGCCCTACATGAAAAATGTGGTGGAGCGCCAGCAGGCAGATGCACAGCGCCAAGGGGATATTGCAGGGCAGCTACAGGGTGCGCAGGCGGCTCGTGCAGGCGCGTTTGGTGGTAGTGGTGATTATTTGATGCGCAGTCAAGCGCGGAATAACTTAGCCCGCCAGCAGGGTGACATTTTTGCCCAAGGCCAGCAAGCCGCATACACCCAAGGTATGGGGCAGTTCAACCAAGAGCAGGGCGCTACACAAGCGGCGGCTAACCTCAACGCACAACAAGGTCAGTTCGGTGCGGGTTTGGGGTTGCAAGGATTGCAGACAGCACTGACAAGCGCAAATGCGTTGGGTAACTTGGGCAACACCCAGTACCAGCAGAACATGGGCATCAACCAGATGCAGAATCAGTACGGGTTGCAACAGCAGCAACAGCAACAGAACATTCTGAACAACCAGTATCAGGACTTCCTGAACTACCAGAACTCGCCATACAAGCAAATGGGCTTCATGTCCGACATCTTACGTGGTCTGCCTTTGACTCAGCAATCTTCAAGCATGTACCAGACACCTCCGTCATTGGGATCGCAACTGATTGGTGGCGCAACAACTGCGGCAGGTATTGCTATGCGTGCCAAGGGCGGCTCCGTTGGAGAGAAGCCCGCTGGTCTGGCTGATCTGGCTCTATCAAAAATGGGTTAAGGAAATAACATGGCAATCGATCAACTTGACCAAAGAGACGTTTCCGCTGACTTGCGCATGATGGACGACAAACAACTGCAGCAATATGCTGCGATGCACAAATCTGACCCCTATATTTTTCCACTGGCTTTTCAAGAAAGCCGAAACCGCCAAGCCCTGCGTATGGGTAAAACTGCACAGATGGCGGGTCAAGTCGCGCCTAAAACAAACGATGCCGCACTGATGGCAATGACACCACAGCCTGTAATGTCTGGTTCGGGTTCGCCTATTCAAACCGGATATGGTGGCCAACTACAAACAGCACCGCCTGAGAGTCAGGGTATCAGCAGACTCCACGCCCCTAACATGGAACGTATGGCTGACGGCGGTATTGCAGGCTTTGACGAAAGCTCCAACGCACCCATCACAACGCAACGCCTAGACAATATGGGTAACACGGGTGGTATGTTTAACTACGCCCAAGATGGTGGCGGTGTGATGCGCATGGCGGGTGGTGGTCATATTCCGCGTTATCGTGGCCCCACGGGTGACCCCGAGGATGATGGCAGTGTGGTAGATGAGTTCAAAGGGATTGACGATCAGATTGCCGCCAACATGGAACGTCAGAAGTTGCTTGGTGCGTTTGACGACTACAGCAGGGCAGAGCCTAAACCCAAGAAGGGTAGCAAGGCTGATAAGAAGGTAGAAGAACCTGTCAAGAAAACCGAACTACCCGCTATCGTACCGTATACACCTAAAACAGCAGCAGAGGCTCGTGAAGAGGCTAACAAAATAGCCGCGCCTGATTTGGCTGAAATCCAATCAAACTACAAACCGTTTGCTGAACAGTTTGCACAAGACCGCGAACGGGTTGCAGGGCGTGAAAAGAACATGCTTTCTGATGCGCTGATCCGTGCCGGTCTTAAAACAATGGCCGGTAAGTCCCAGTTTGCCGCAGTAAACATTGGTGAAGGTGGCCTTGAAAGTCTGAACGCATACCAAGAAGCTGAGAAATCCAACGATGCCGCACGCAAATCTATAAATCAGTCTGAGATGCTAATGGGGCAAGCGCGTCGCGCCGAGGAACGTGGTGCCCGGGGTGAGGCTAACAGCCTCTTTGCTCAAGCTGAAAAGGCACAACAAGCGGCAACTCAGTTTAGCCAACACGCACGACAACTTGCCGGAACTGAAGAGTTCCAGAAAGAACAAGCCGCGCACTTCAAACGTGCTGATGAGGCTAGTATGTTACAGGCACGGGCGGCCATGTCACGGGCTAATGCTTTGAATACAAATGCTGGCATGAAAGGTCAGTTTACCGAAGCGCAAGTTGCAGCGGCACGGGATAAAGCGGCTGATAATATTACAAACGATAAAGCCTATTTATATAACCAGATGTTGGCCGCAAAAGCCGCTAAAGATGCGGGTAAACCTTTTGATCCTGCGGCATATAAAAAAGCGCTTATTGATGCGGAAACTGAAAGATTGCTTGGTGGTACAAGCCGAGCTACAATACCAACAGCGACCCCCACCGGCGGTAAACTTGGTGGCGGTACATTCGATCCCACACGTTGGGGTAACGTTGAAGTTGTAACACCTAAATAGCCATGCCACTCTACCGCATCAAAGCCCCTAACGGATTAACTTACCAAATTGAGGGGCCAGAAGGTGCGTCTCAAGAGGAAGTGGCAATGGCTGTCATGGCCAAGAATCCTGATTCGGGTAAGCCATTTAAAGAAGCTGATTTCTCTTTTGGTGATACAGCGTTATCAGGATTGCAAAGTGCTATTGGCGCAACCAAATCCACCCTACAAGGTTTTGGCGCTGAAGCCCCCGGAGTAGAAACGCTTAGCAACCTACAAAAAGGTTTAGGCCAACTCTACACTCCTGAACGTCAAGCTGAAATGGCAAGGCGTGATGCGCTTGAGAAAGCCGCCGCTAAGTCTGGTAGCACGTTAGAAGAAATTAAAGCCGCTGGCGCGGGTGTTACTGAAGCCCCCATCCAAGCCACTGCGTCTGCAGTTGGTTCATCTGCCCCCACTGTTGCGTTAGCTATGGGTGCGGCTGCTTTAGCAGTACCGGCAGCGGCGGCGCTTGGTTTGGTTGGTGCCCCCGCCCTTGCATTTGCAGCGGCTGTTGGTATTGGCGCAAAGTACGCCCTTGGTGCGCTACAAGGCGCGGGTTCCGTCAAAGGTTCCATTTACGATGCAGTCAAAGAAGACATCACCAAACAATATCCAGACCTTTCAAAAGAAGAAGTTTCTAAGATTGCGTTAGAAGCCCAAAACTTCACAGGCAAAAACTGGGACAACATCGTGGCTGGTATGGGGGTCGGTGCTTGGGCTGGCGGCACGGGCATGGAAAAAGAACTCCTAAAGAAACTGTCTAAACCTATTGCAGAAGCTGCCGCAAAGAAAACCGGTGAAGAAGTAGCCAAGAAAGGCATCATTGCCGCCACCGGACGTGGCACTATGGCGGGTTTAAAAGAAGCTGTTCCAGAAGCTATCCAAGGTGCTCAAGAGAAGTTTGCCACCAATGTGGCTGAAACCCGTGCGGGATTTGAAACCCCTGCAATGGAAGGCGTACTTGGTCAGGGTACTAAAGAAGGCATGATGGGTTTCCTTGGCGGTGCAGGTGTGCACCCCTTTACAGGAACCGAAGGCGCACCAGCGCAAACTACACCTACAGGTCAGCCCGGCCAACCCACACCTACAGAGTTGGAAGCGTTGGTTCAGCAACGTAGACAAGAGCGTCAGCAAGAGCAGATGGGTGTCAAGCAAGGCCGCGAAGCCCGTGAGGGTGAGAAGATACTTGATGCAGAAGCCAAAGCCGAAGCTGACCAACAACAGGTCGCCCGTGTGGAAGCTGAGAAAGCCGCCGCTACAGAACTGCAAACGTTGCGTGCACAGCGTCAAGCTGAACTGGAGCAGACGTTCCCCAAAGATTACAGCGATGTAATGCAGAAGACGGATGCGTACGCAGAGTTGTTCCAAGAGAAGCAGGCGTTGACGGGTCAGACGCAGACCAAAGAAGTTAAAGCACGCATTAAAACCATCGATGGTTTGATACAAGGCATCATTGAGGAAGACACCCGCGTACCCAATGAATTCAAGCGGATGCAGGCTGAGAACGCCAAGGTAATTAAGAACCTACCACCTGACCTGCAAGCCAAGTATGCGGCTACTGCGTTCACCGTACCCGAACCACAGCAGATGGAAATCCGTGCGGCTACGGTTGAGCAAACCCCCGTACAACAAACAGACTTGCTGGGCAATCCCATCCAGCAAGAAGCACCCGCACCAGCTACGCCTGATAAGTTTAAAACTGTGCAGACAGCAGCAGAAGCGCAAGCTGCCTTGGACTTACAGAACAGACGCGATGCACGCGCTGGTCAAGCCGAACGCAACGCCGCCAAAGATGCAGGGCAACTTGGTTTGTTTACGCGAGTGGGCACGCCAACTGAGGAAGCCGCGGTTGCTGAACCAAAGATTATTGTAAAGAAGCCACCAGTTACCGAACCTACGGTGCGGGTAAAACCCACCCCTGAGACAGTAGCTCCCGTTATTACCGCCGACACGCTTGGTGTATTGGGTATTGGCCCCACGGCTGTGATGCGCAAGCCCGGCCATGCCATTCAAGGTTTGGACATTACCAAACCAGATGACGCGGCTGAAGTTAGGAACATGCTGACTATCTATAAAGAAGGTCGTAGCCCTGCAATCACGCAAAAGATTGATACGTTCCTTGCACGCCCTGAGTTCCAAGCATTGCCAGCACCTGCACCAAAGGTTGAAGCCGCGCCTACACCCGCGCCTGTTGTTGCGCCCGTTGTAAAGGCTCCTACTAAAACCACAGGCCAATCTGCTGAAAAGAAAGCGGCTAACAAGGCGGCACAACCATCAGCAAGGAAGGCCAAAGATGAAACTGCAAAACCAACTGCTGAGCCTATTGTTGCGCCTGCCGTTACCAAAGCAGTGGAAGCACCGCCTGCTCCTGCGCCTATTAAAGTTGTAAAGAAAACAGAACCCAAGAAGGTTGAACCCAAGAAGGTTGAACCCAAGAAGGTTGAACCCAAGAAGCTTGAAGCACCAAAGGTTGAGCCTAAGAAAGAAGAACCAAAGGTTGACAAAGCGCTTGATAAGGCACGTGAGACTGTTGACGATCTTGACCTCGATCCCGAAGTAACCAAAACCAAAGTTAAAGCATTTGCTAAGCGTTTGCACAAAGCGGGTTTGATTGACGACATCAGCCTCAATGCGGTTGAAAGCATATCCAAAGACAAGGATATGGGCTACGAAGATGTGTTGGATGAGATCAGGTTTGCACTTGACGCTTATGAACGTCAGCAAAATAAAGCACCTGAAACTAAACCCGAACCCAAAAAAGTCGCAGACGAAAGCAACATCATTGAGGGTGAGACACGGGTAATCCCTGATAGCGAACAGAAGTTGTTAGAAGGCCCCGTCAGCCGCTTGCAAGATGACCAAGTTGAAGAACTTGAAGATTTCTATGGCGTCAAGAAAGACAGCCCAGAGTTTTGGAAAAAGCTACGTGCTGATGTAGCCAAGTCAATCAACGAAGGCTCTAAGGCTGTAGCCAAAGCTATCCGTGAGATTGTTAACCAGATTGCATCTGGCGTGCTTGCGGCTGGTTTAATCTTCAACCCTACTGGGTTAAGCAATCAGTACAACATCAATCTACCAAAGACGTTTCAACAAACGATTGCGATAACTGCGCCTGTACCTGAAGCCGCTAAATCTAAAATGTCACCTCTTGCACAGGGTGTGTATGAGGCTATGGCGCCTGTTGCTATGAAGTCTGGCAAGTGGTTTATGGTTGCCGACAAGCCAAACGGAATGTTGCACATTTTTAAAGAAGATGGCTCTCACTTTATATCTGATGCTACGTTGTACGGCAAAGATAAGGGTGATGTGATGGAGGCTAAGTCATCGCTTGAGGGTGGCGCAAAGATTACCCCTGCCGGTAAGTTTACGATGAAAGAATCCCCTGCTGACTACGCAGGTAAGACTTCGTTGATCTTGGTTGAATCCAAAGACTACTCAGGGTATATCGCTGTTCATGCCGCAGATGTCAGCACGCCGTCAGAGCGCAGGCTTGCACGTTTGGAAACCCCAACAGCAGAAGATAACCGTATCAGTTATGGCTGTATCAACACCAAGCATGAAACGTTTATCAATCAAATTAAACCCCACATCAATGAGCTTGATGGTGGTCTGATCTTTGTGTTGCCTGATGCAACTGAAACTACGGCTGGAATGTTTGCGCCTGAGACAGAGGTTGTTGAACGCACTGAAACCCCTGCCACTGCCAAAGCAGAAACAGGACGGGATGTTGCCAAAAAAGAAGAAAGAATTGAAGGCACTGAAGGCCCAACACGCGCACGTATTACAGACGATCAAAACCCTGTTGATAATCCTATCTCCCATACTGAGCTTGAAGGTATCGTTGCCGATGTAAAGAAAGCTTTGGGTGGTGAAGTTGAAGTAACTATCCTTGACAGTGCTAAAGACCTTGACTCCAAAGCACCCGCAGGTGCAGCAGGTTTGGTAAAAGATGGCAGTGTGTATCTGTTTAGAGACGGCATCAAGTCTGGTATTGAAGGTGCTAAGACTGTCTTCCACGAACTGTTCCACCTTGGTTTGCAGAAGCTCTTGACTAACCCCAAGGAATACCACAGGGTTATGGTCAGCCTGTACCAGATGAACGCCAAAGTGCGTGAAATGGCAGACACGTGGATTCGTTCACAAGAAGGTCAGGATGCTAAAGCTGCGTACGCAAAAGAGTACGCTAACCCACGGGATCAACTGAACGCATTAACTGCCCACGGTACAGACGAAGCACTTGCACGTATCGCTGAAGAATTAAAGACAGGCAAGAAGATTGGCACAGGCCAGCGTGCGTTTGTACGTTCGGTTGCAGGGTGGTTAGCCAATGTTGCTGAAGCTATTGGTATGCGTCAAGTAGCCCAGAGCATCCGGTCTGCTACCTACACAGAGGTTGAAAAGTTTGTACAAGAAGCCATGACTGCCGCAGTTGGTGCTGGCCCTGTAAACATGCGCTTGACACGTCGCTTTGCGCAAGCAACAGCTACCGCATCAGATGCGTTTAAGAAATGGTTTGGTAATAGCCAAGTTGTAGATAAAAATGGTAAGCCGCTGGTTGTGTACCACGGTATGGTTAACGAAATGGAAGGGGGAGAATTCCGTACTTCTTCTTATGGAACTCTTGGGGCGGGTATTTACTTTACATCTAAACCTGATGCAGCAAGTAACTTTGCTATGGGTGTTAGAGGCGGTGTAAACGAACCAAAACTACAAGGTAATGTTTTACCTGTTTATTTACAAATGGAAACCCCATTTGATAATGAATTTTTTGTTGGAAATAAAGATTGGCAAAATTGGGCAGCTTCGATTGTTAAGCGTAACTCTCCATACGAAAGCGACATGCTGGGTTGGGGCGGCCCTAGGGAATATGAAGCCGCTAAAAAATTACTTAAAAAGTTAGATGCAAACACTGCGACACTTAACGACGTTTTGTTCGTAGAAAAAGATGTGGAGTCACCTTGGGGTAGGGAAATACTCAAACAAATTAAACAACATGGCGCGTTTGATGGGGTTATTCTTAAAAATTCATCTAAAGGATTTGATGAATATGTTGTGTTCAAACCCACCCAAGTTAAATCTGCTACCGGTAATGTAGGCACATACGACAGCAAAAACCCTGACATCCGTTACTCCGTTCGTGGTGGCATCGATGAGAACACCCGCCGTGCGGTACAGGCTATTCAGGATAAGACGCCTGCAAAGTATAAAGAGCCAGAGAAGAAGACGCTGGTTCAGCAACTTAAGAGCGTAAGCGAAGTTGAGACACGTGATAAAGCCAAGCTACTTGCACGCCAGAAGACCGCTGACAAGTTTGCAACAGTCAGTGCCAAAGTCAACCAGCTATTTTCTAAAGGTTACAAGAACGCTTTTGGTGATCTGAACCCTATGGTGCTGGCACGCCAAGCAGAAGAAGCCCGTAAGTTAGTGCTTGATTTCTTTAAAGCTGGAGGCATTAAGTTCAATAAGAGTGGCCTGATTGAAACTGTTGATACCAAAGACTCATTGCAACATGCAGTGGAACAGTTGGTTGATTTGGCCGCTAAGAATGACATGACCTATAAGGACGCTGAGTCCTATGTATCTTCTTTGTTGGAAGGCCACCGCCTGCACAACATGCGCGAAGAACATGACAAGCCCTTAGAAGCATCTGCCCTGATCCTTGAACAACAAGGTAAGAATAAAGAAGCGGATGCTGAACGCAAGAAAAAGTTGGCACGCCACATGGACAACGCCGACATTGATACGTTGGAAGCCGCCTTCCAAAAGTCACCTGAGATCAAGGCTATCCTTGACACGCTTAATGCAACACGCACACAAGCAATTGATTTGATGGTTGCGGCTGGTCGGATTACCAAAGAACAGGGTCAGTTCTGGAAAGATAACTCTGCGTATGTACCGTTTGACCGCGTGTTTGTGGAATCTGAAACACCTATAAAGGGTCGTGGCTCCTATGGTATTGCAACTCTACGCAATCTTCCCGGCATGGAAGGTTCGTTTGAGCGCCCGATTAAGAATGTGTTTGACTCTTACACTGGCCGTTTGAGTTGGATGATTACGGAAGCTGCAAACAACAACGCTTCTTACAACGTGCTGGACACGATGGCATTGGGTGGGTTTGCTAAAGAACTTAAGCCCAAAGAAGTGCCGGGCAACAAAGCTCTGACTGTTAAAGTTTATCGTGAGGGTAAACCCGTAGAGTTTGAAGTAGAAAGCGTAGCTGACTATGAAGCATTCCAAGCCGCGCCTGAATTAACAGGTTGGCTTGTGGGTTCACTTATACCTGCGGCACGATGGGTGCGTATAGGTGTAACGGCTTTCCCCGCCTTCTCAATCAAACAGGTAATTGAAGACGCACAGCGTTCTATGTTTAACTCAGGTGTTGAGCGACCCTTAGTTGTCGGTATGAAGACGTTGTACAACTTCCCACGCTTGTTAACATCCGATGCTTTGCAGGCTTTGGGTGTCAGCAACAAGATGCCTTTGGTACGTATGATGGAAAGGCTTGGCATTATTGGTGACTACGATGTCAATATCATCAACCCCGCCCAAGATATTAAGATTGCGGCTGGCGCAGAAAAACGCGGTTGGTCTGCCAAAGCTTACCACGCACTTGAAAAAATCACCAAAGCATCTGACCTTGCCGCACGTTTGGCTGTGTTTGAAGAAACATTGCTTGAGACAGGTGGCAAGAAAGAAAAAGATGGCAGTATCACGGGTGGTGACCAAGACCTTGCACAACTACGTGCTCGTGAGTTAATTAACTTTAGCCGCCGTGGGTCTGATCCCACTATCCGTACGCTAAGCCGTGTAGTGCCGTTTATGAACGCATACGCACAGGGTATGGATGTTACCTACCGCACAGCAAGTGGTTTAGATTCTGCAACAGGTTCAGAGCGTGCAGATGCACGTAAGCAGTTTTACAAGATGGCCATGAAGCTGAC
>Ga0214919_10001654_pt1 | contig 36053 bp, 29 predicted proteins | sample LL1503_MetaG_FD_177994 | JGI IMG/M metagenome (GOLD analysis project Ga0214919, IMG submission 177994) | Freshwater microbial communities from Lake Lanier, Atlanta, Georgia, United States - LL-1503 | ecosystem: Environmental > Aquatic > Freshwater > Lake | place: USA: Georgia | collected...
AGGGTACTGCCTTTGCATCTCTTGGTCAAAGCGCTTGAAAAAGTCTTCGGCCATGGACTTGGCCACGCCGTCGATCAATCGCTGGCCCAGCTGCGCGATCTTGCCGCCCACCGAGGCCTGCACGCTGTAACTCAGATCGGTGCCGGCGGCAGTTGGGGTGAGTTGCACCTTGGCGCTGCCTTTGCCAAAGCCGGCCGGGCCGCCCTGGCCTTCAAAGCTCAGGGTATAGCTGTGGGGTGGCACCATATCGGCAAGCGCAATCTTGCCGCTGAACTTGGCCGACACCGGGCCAATTTTTATGGCCACACCCACGGTGAACTGGTTCTCGCCGCTGCGCTCGACCTTGTCGCAGCCTGCGATGCAGGTTTTGAGCACCTCGGGGTCGTTGAGGGCGTCCCAGGCCTGTTGCTGGGTGATGGCCAGTAGCCGGTTGCCTTGCATTTCCATGGTCTTGCTCCGTTAAGGTTCAGGTTAAAAGTCATTGCGCCGCAAGCGTGGCCCTAGCCAGGTCTTCCAAGCGCTAGCGCCGCATCACTCCGGCCAGGCTAGTGGCGAGTTGCTCCAAGCTGGTGAGGTTGTGCACGGCCAGCATGGCGTCGGCGGCGCGGTGCAGTTCGGTAGCGCCTCGGGCCAGGGGTGCGTAGCCCTCAAAGCGCAGCAGGGGGTTGAGCCACAGCAGACGCCGGCTATGGCGCTTGAGCCAGAGTAGCTCTTGCGCCAGCGCTGCGGGCGCGCCGGTATCCAGGCCGTCGGTGATTACCAGCACCATGGTGCGCCGTCCGACGAGCTTGCGCGCGTGCAGCTGGCGCAGCTGCGCCAGCGAGCCGCCCAGCTGGGTGCCACCCGCAAAATCTGCAATAGCGGCGCTGGCGTGGGCCAACATCGCGTCGGTGTCGGCCAGCCGGAAGGCGGGGCTCAGGTCGGTGAGCTGGGTGCCAAAGGCGAACACATCGCGCCGGGGGTGGCGTCGGGTGGCCGCGTGCAAAAACGCCAGCAACAAGCGGGCGTAACGCTCCATAGAGCCAGAAATGTCCACCAACACGAGCAAGGGCAAGGGCTGGCGTTTGCGCTGCAAGCGGGGCAGCACCATGGGCTCGCCCCCGGTGCGCACACCTTGGCGCAGCACGCCGGCCCAGTGCAGCGCCGCACCGCGCACGCCCTGTTGGCTGCGCCGCGAGGCAAAAGTGGGTAAGGGCATACGGACATCGCGCGCTAAGCGCTCGACCAGCCGGTATTCGGTGGCCGAAAGTGCATTGAAGTCGGCGTGCTTAAGGCGCTGCTCGCTGCTGGCGGTCATCGCAGCGTCGAACTCGACTTTTTGGTCTTCTTTTTTTGGGCCGGCATGCATGCCAAGAGTCTGCTGGGGGGACAGGGCCTCACGCACGCGGGGCCGGCGTTTACTGGGTTCGGCCTTGCCTTCGGCGCTGGGCAAAAGCTGCGACAGCAGCTTGTGCGCCATATTGGGGTTGCGAAAAAAGGCCTCAAACAGCTCGCGAAATACAAAGCGGTCTTGCTCGCGGCTGACCAGCACGGCCTCCAGCGCGGCGCTCAAGTCGTCTCTGTCGCCCAAGCCCACGGCCAACGCTGCTTGGGCGGACAAGGCGATGCGCGCGCTGTCCACGCGTACCCCAGCTCGGCGCAGGCTGCGACCAAAGGCGGCCAGGTTGTCGCCCAGCTTGCCACTGCGGGAATCACCGAGTTGCATGGTGGCTGCTGCGGCCTTAGGCGGCCGGTTCCTCCGCCTCGGGCGGCGTCAGCAAGTCGGTGGCTAGCGCGTGGGTGAGCGCTGCCACGTCTTCGCGCTGCTTGAACAAGATGCCAGCGGTGTCGCTCATCACCTCGGGGTCCAGCACCAGCGTATCCAGCGCAATCAGGGCCTTGGCCCATTCCACACTCTCAGCGATGCCCGGGGCACGCTGGAAGGCGCTGGCAAAGGGTTGGCTGCGCAGGCGGTGGACGATGGTGGCCACCTGGTCGGACAGCGCTTGGCTAGCGTCGGGCACCTGGGCGCGGATGATTTCAAGCTCGCGCTCGCGATCGGGGTAATCCAGCCAGTGGTAGAGGCAACGGCGCTTGACCGCGTCATTGAGTTCGCGGGTGCGGTTGCTGGTGAGGATGGTCACGGGTTTGAACTGCGCGCTGATGGTGCCAATCTCGGGCACGCTCACTTGGTATTCGCCCAGGTATTCCAGCAAAAAGGCCTCAAAGGGCTCGTCGGCACGGTCCACCTCGTCGATCAGGAGCACCGCGCCGGGCGCGGGAGCCTGCAAGGCCTTGAGCAAAGGGCGGCGAATCAGGTAGCGCTCCTGGTAGACCTCGCGCTCGACGCGCGCCGTCTCTAATTCGCCACCGGCGCCGCTTTGGGCGGCGCGCATGTGCAGCAGTTGCGCGGCGTAGTTCCACTCGTACAGAGCTTCGCGCTGCTCCAGGCCGTCGTAGCACTGCAGGCGAATCAGGGCGCGTCCCAGAGCGGTGGTCAGGGCCTTGGCCAGCTCGGTCTTGCCCACACCGGGCTCGCCTTCGAGCAGCAGGGGGCGCTCTAACTTGAGCGCCAAGAAAACGGCCGTGGCGAGTCGGCGTTCGGCGAAATAACCGGCCTCTCGCAGGGCAGCTATCAGGGAATCAACAGACGAAAAAGTACGCATATTCTTTCCAAAAAAAAGGCCCCGCATGCACCGACACGGAGCCTTGGCATCAAGCGGCCAAGGCCGCCCGAGGCATGCTGACTAGCCCAATATCTTAGCGACACCCCGCTGGGTTTGCACGCTGATCAGATTGGCGCGGTAGGCACTGCTGGCGTGGATGTCGTGGTTGAGCTCGGATGCGTCGATCGCCACCGACGCCGCAGACGCCACGGTAAAGCTCTTGTTGAGCGCGGCCTCGAGGCCATGGTGGCGAAACACGCACTGACCGGCACCCGTGACGGCCACGCGAACGCCCGCATCGGTTTGCGCTACATACACACCCACCAGCGCAAAGCGCGAGGCTGGTTGCACAAACTTCATGTAAACCGAACGCTTGGGGATCGGAAAGCTGATGGCGGTGATGATTTCGCCGTCATGCAAAGCCGTACCAAACATGCCGGTAAAGAAGTCGTCGGCTGCGATTTGGCGCTGGTTGGTGCGCACGGTGGCGCCCAGGGCCAACACCGCGCTGGGGTAGCAAGCAGATGGATCGTTATTGGCCACCGATCCACCCAGCGTGCCCATGGCGCGCACCTGGCGGTCGCCAATGTGCGCGGCCAGGTCGGCCAGGCCGGGAATGGCGGACTGCACTTCGGCGCTGCTGGCCACGTCCATGTGGCGCGTCATGGCGCCAATGACGATGGCGTTGCCCTCGCGGCAAATGCCCGCGAGTTCAGGGATGCCAGCCAAGTCGGCCAGTTGGCCGGGTTGCGACAGGCGCAGCTTCATAGAGGCCAGCAGGGTTTGCCCGCCCGCCAGGGGTTTGGCTCCAGTGCCTGCCAGTTTCGCGGCGTCCGCGATGGTGGTGGGGCGGTCAAGGGTGAATGCGTACATGGTGTGTGTCTCCTTGGGGCTTCAGGCCTTGGCGGCCTGGATCGCTTCCCACACGCGGTGGGGGGTGGCGGGCATGTCGAATTCCTTCACGCCCGAGCCATGCAAGGCGTCGAGCAAGGCGTTGATGACGGCAGGCGGCGAGCCAATCGCTCCCGCCTCGCCGCAGCCTTTGGTACCCAGCGGATTGTGGGTGCAAGGGGTGCAAATGTTGCCAATGACGAATTCCGGGAAGTCGTCTGCACGCGGCATGGTGTAGTCCATGAACGAACCGGTGAGCAGCTGACCGGTTTCGCGGTCATAGACGCAGTTTTCCAACAACGCCTGGCCAATGCCTTGGACCAGGCCGCCGTGCACCTGGCCTTCGACAATCATCGGGTTGATGATGGTGCCAAAGTCGTCCACTGCCGTGAACTTTTGCACCCGGGTCACGCCGGTGGCGGGGTCTACCTCGACTTCGCAGATGTAGGTGCCCGCAGGGAAGGTGAAGTTGGTGGGGTCGTAGAACGCGGTTTCGTTCAGCCCGGGCTCGAGTTTGTCGAGCGGGTAGTTGTGTGGCACATAGGCGGTAAGCGCTACCTGGCCAAAGGTGACCTTTTTGTCCGTGCCCTTAACGGTGAACTCGCCGTTGGCGAACTCCACGTCGGCGTCGCTGGACTCCATCAAATGGGCGGCGATTTTCTTGGCCTTGGTCTCGATTTTGTCGAGCGCCTTCATGATGGCTGCGCCACCCACAGAGATGGAACGCGAACCGTAGGTCCCCATGCCAAAGGGCACGCGCCCGGTATCGCCGTGGACGATGTCTACCGCTTCGACTGCAATGCCCAATCGCGCCGCAACCACTTGCGCAAACGTGGTCTCGTGGCCCTGGCCGTGGCTGTGCGAGCCGGTGAACACGGTCACGCTGCCAGTGGGGTGCACCCGCACTTCGCCGCACTCAAACAGACCTGCACGCGCGCCCAAGGCACCGGCGATATTGCTGGGCGCAATGCCGCAGGCTTCGATGTAGCTGGAGTAGCCAATGCCGCGCAGCAAGCCTTTGGCCGCACTAGCGGCCTTGCGGGCGCCAAAGCCGGCCACATCGGCCATGTCTTGCGCCTTGGTCATGCAGCCCAGGTAGTCGCCCACGTCGTATTGCAAGGCCACCGGCGTCTGGTAGGGCCAGCTGTTGATGAAGTTGCGCTTGCGAATCTCGTCCTGGCCCAGGCCCATTTCCCAGCCGCAGCGCGACACCAGGCGCTCCAGCAGGTAGGTGGCCTCGGGGCGGCCTGCGCCACGGTAAGCGTCCACCGGCGCCGTATTGGTGAACCAAGCGTCCACTTCCACGTGGATCAGCGGGCAGGTGTACTGACCGGCCAGCAGCGTGGCGTAGAGGATGGTGGGCACGGCGGTCGAGAAGGTGGACAAATAGGCGCCCAAATTAGCGTGCGTGTGCACCCGCATGGCCAGAAACTTGCCGTCCTTGTCCATCGCCATTTCGGCGTGGCTGACGTGGTCGCGGCCGTGGGCATCGGTCAGGAAGGACTCTGAGCGCTCACAGGTCCACTTGATGCTGCGGTTGATCTGCTTGGAAGCCCAGGTCAGCGCCACATCTTCGGCATACAAAAAGATTTTGGAACCAAAACCGCCGCCCACGTCGGGGGCAATGACGCGCACCTTGTGCTCGGGCAGGCCCAGCACAAAAGCCGTCATCAGCAGGCGCTCGACGTGCGGGTTTTGGTTGGAGACATAGAGCACGTACTCTTCGGTGGCCCGGCTGTAGCTGCCGATGGCGGCACGCGGCTCCATGGCGTTGGGCACCAGGCGGTTGTTGATGAGGTCGAGCTTGGTGACGTGGGCCGCGGTGCTAAACGCTGCATCGATCTGGGCTTTGTCGCCCAGCGCCCATTTGTAGCAGTGGTTGTTGGGAGCAGCGTCGTGCAACTGCGCAGCGCTGGCGGCGTCGCGCACATCGACCGCAGCGCTCAAGGGCTCGTAATCCACCACCACGGCTTCAGCGGCGTTTTTGGCCTGCTCCACCGTCTCCGCAATCACCATGGCAACCTGGTCACCTACGTAGCGGGCTTTGCCCAGGGCCAGCACCGGGTGCGGTGGCTCGTTCATGGGCTTGCCGTCGGTGCTGGTAATCAGCCAGCCGCAGGGCAGTCCGCCCATCTTGCCTTCTAGGTCGGTGCCGACAAAAATGTGCACCACGCCCGGCATGGCCATTGCTGCCGCGATGTCGATGCTCTTGATGATGGCGTGGGCGTGCGGACTGCGCACAAACACCGCGTGGGTTTGCGCTTGCAGGTTGATGTCGTCGGTGTACTGGCCAGCGCCGGTCAAGAAACGGTAGTCTTCCTTGCGGCGGATGGATTCGCCAATGAAGGGCAGTTTGGAGAAATCTGAGGCACCCATGTTGTTTGCTCCTTAAGCGCTGGCCATGGCCGCTTGGCCTTGCTGCACGGATTTGACGATGTTTTGGTAGCCGGTGCAGCGGCAGATATTGCCTTCGAGCAGGGCGCGAATCTCGCCTGCGTCTGCTTTGGGGTGGTGGGTGCACAGATCCACTGCGCTCATCACCATGCCGGTGGTGCAATAGCCGCATTGCAGGCCGTGGCACTCTTTGAACGCGGCTTGCATGGGGTGCATGGTGCCGTCGGCCTGGGCCAGGCCTTCAATCGTGGTGATTTGGCTGCCGTTGGCCTGGGCGGCCAGCACATTGCAAGACTTGATGGCGCGGCCGTCCTTGATGACAGTGCAGGCGCCGCACTGGGCGGTGTCGCAACCCACATGGGTGCCGGTGAGTTGAAGATGCTCACGCAAAACCTGCACCAGCAGGGTGTGGGGCGGCACATCGACCGACTTGTCGTGGCCATTGACCTTGAGATGAACTTGCATGCGTGATCTCCGATAGGGTTGCACTAGGTTGAAAAGAAGCCACGGTATTCGCTGGCATCCTGGCTCGCAAGTTAGGACATACCCTTTGTAACAAAATGTGACAGGTCTCCACTCAGCGCCGATAGCTAAGCATGCGACCTTTGTATGCTGCCATTCCGGGACGCGCGGCGTGGTCTAGGGTTTGTTCGCTCAGAGCAAAGCCCAAGGCCGCCATATTGCGGTGAAAGTGAGCCCGGTTGCCCCGGTTGGGGTCAACCACCCAGACTTCGGCGCTGGGGGCGGCGTGCTGGGCAATAAAGTCGGCCAGTGCACCGGCCTCATCGCGCTCGTACAGGATGTCGCTGCCGATGATCAGCTCAAAGCGGCCACTAACCGCAACATCGACCGCCTGCGCAAATGCAGCAACCGGGGCCACATGATCAAAGTCACTATCCAATGGCCGACGACCCCAATGGCCGTGGCGGTATTTGAGTGGCAACAGGCCGTTGAGGCGCACGTTTTCAGCCAAAAAGGCGCCCGCCAGTGGATGGCAGTCGCTGGCCGTCATATCCGCCCCGCGCCGGTGCCCCACCAGGCTCGACAGCGCCAGACCGCAGCCCACCTCCAAAATTCGCTCCCCTGCGCGCACCGGTCGGCGCGCCATGCGCTCGGCCAAGCGTGCGCCCGACGGCCATAGCAGACCAAACAGCGGCCAGGTGGCCGATGAAATGCCCATGCGTAGCGCAGCCTCCAGCGGGTCGTGAAACTGCTGCTTGTCCAGCAGGGACCGAATCACCATGTCCGCCACGCCCGCGACGGCAATGTTTTCTTGCTTGGTGAAGTAGCCGACGGAGGAATACGGCATAAGGCCTTGGGTAGTGCGCTCGCCAGATTGGGGAACGGCCTATTAGGCGCTTTTATTGGAGGCGTCGGCAGCAGCGCGCCAAGGCGGACTAGCCAGAGGCGCCCCATGCTTCGACCGCCCACCAACGGGTGCGCTGCACTTTACAGACCGGGCCGCTCAGGCCCGAACAAACGCCGCCAGATGCTGGGCAACCTCCGCGCCTTTGTCTTCTTGCAAAAAGTGGCCCGCACCGCGAATTTTGGTGTGCGGTTGGCCCTGGGCGCCAGGCACCCATTTTTGCCACATCACTTCGCCGCCCTTGGTCACCGGGTCGCGGGTGCTAAACAGGGTGAGAAAGGGCTTTTCCCAGCGTTTGAAAACCTCCCAGGCGGCTTCGTTGCGCGCGCGCTCGGGGTCTTGGGGGGTGGTCGGCACGAAGCCGGGGAAGACGCGCGCCGCCACGCGGTATTTGCGGCTGGGAAAAGGGGCGTCATAGGCGGCCACTTCCTGTGGCGTCAGACCCTGCGCACAGCCGGCTTTGACGATGCGCCCGATCGGAAACCACGGGCTGTAGCGCGAAAACATTCGCCAGATCTTGAAGGCCTTGGGCAGCTCCAGCGTTCCTGTGGGTAAGCCGCCATTGGCCAGGGCCACCCGGTCAAAACGTTCGGGCAGTTCGGCTACCACGCGCAGGCCGACCAAGGAGCCCCAGTCCTGGCCAAAGAACGTCATGTGCTGAAAATCGTTGGCCTTCACCCATGCTTTCATCCACTCGACATGGTTGAAGTAGGAATAGTCACTAGCCCGCGCGGGCTTGTCGGAGCGACCAAAGCCCACCAGGTCGGGCGCAAGCACGCGCATACCCTGAGCCACCAGCACCGGAATCATCTTGCGGTACAAAAAGGACCAGGCGGGCTCGCCGTGCATGAGCAGTACGAGGGGTCCATCGCGCGGACCCTCGTCAATGTGGGCAATGCGCAGGCCGCCGACCTCGGTGTAGTGCGGCGTATAGGGGAAATCGGGCAGGCAGGCAAAACGCGACTCGGGCGTGCGCAAGACCTGCGAGACGGTGGGGAGCGGGGGCATCAGGGGCTTTTCCTTCCAATGTACAAAACCAAGTAGCCGATCTTTGCAGACGGCAGCGCAGCATACACAAGTGTATGTTGCTGCACCAGCGGTTTCGCAGCCCCGAAAAACCGGCTTGGCGGCCGGCGAACCCTACAATATTGGCAACCGTCGGCACCGGGCCGGCACCCTCACTGGATCCGGAGCACCCATGACACAAGCGTCCGCAGCGCGGGCTGACAACACGCAATGGTGGCGCGGCGGCATCGTCTATCAGATTTACCCGCGCTCCTTCCAAGACAGCAACGGCGACGGTGTGGGCGACCTGCCTGGCATCACGCAGCGGCTGGCGCATGTGGCCGCACTCGGGGCCGATGCCCTATGGCTGTCGCCGGTGTTCAAAAGCCCGATGAAAGACTTTGGCTATGACGTGAGCGACTACCGCGCCATAGACCCGCTGTTTGGCACGCTGGATGACTTTCGCGCGCTGGTGCGCCATGCGCACCACTTGGGACTGAAGGTGATGATTGACCAGGTGCTGTCGCACACCTCGGACCAGCATCCCTGGTTTATTGAAAGCCGCGCCAGCCAGCACAACCCGCGCGCCGACTGGTACGTCTGGGCCGACGCGCAAGACGACGGCACGCCGCCCAACAACTGGTTGTCGATATTTGGCGGCAGCGCCTGGCAGTGGGACACGCGGCGCTTGCAGTACTACCTGCACAACTTCTTGGTCTCGCAGCCCGACCTGAATTTCCACAACCCCCAGGTGCGCGCGGCAGTGCTTGACGATGTGCGTTTTTGGCTGGAGCTCGGCGTGGACGGCTACCGCCTGGACACGGCGAACTTCTACTTTCACGACAAAGAGCTACGCAACAACCCAGGGCGCGGCCAGCCAGACCCCAGCGACGCGTCGGTGGACCCGGTCAACCCCTACAGCCGACAGCACCATGTGTACGACAAAAGCCGCCCAGAGAATCTGGAGTTTTTGAAAGAACTGCGCACCCTGCTCAACGCCTACCCGGGCAGCACCATGGTGGGCGAGATCGGCGACGACGACGGGCTGGCCCGCATGGCCGAATACACGCGCGGTGCCGACAAGCTGCACATGGCCTATTCCTTTGACTTGCTGGGGCCGAACAAAAGCGCGGCTTTTTTGCACGCGCTGCTGGAAAAATTCACCGCCACCGTGGGCGACGGCTGGCCGTGCTGGGCGCTGTCCAACCACGACGTGGTGCGCCTGGCCACGCGCTGGGGCGGCGCCACGCCAGACCCGCGCTTGCTGCGCCTGGCGGCGGCTTTTCAGATGAGTTTGCGCGGCAGCCCCTGCGTTTACCAGGGCGACGAGCTGGGCCTCACACAGGCCGACATTGCGTTTGAGCAAATACAAGACCCGTTTGGCAAGGCACTCTGGCCCGAGTTCAAGGGCCGCGACGGCTGTCGCACGCCCATGCCCTGGGAGGCCGCGCACGCCAACGGCGGATTCAGCACGGCGGCGCCCTGGCTGCCGCTGGGGCCGGAGCACCTGGCGCTGGCGGTCGATGCGCAGCGCAGCGACCCCGACAGCTTGCTCCATTTTTATACCCGCCTGATCCACTGGCGCGCCGACCACCCGGTGCTGGTCCACGGCGACATGCAATTGCTTGCGGCGCACCCGCAAGTGCTGGCCTATGCGCGGCGCATGGGCGGGCAGTGCGTGCTGTGCGTGTTCAACTTCAGCGACACCCCGGCGGATTGGCCTCTGCCCGCCGACCACGCCGGCACACGCGAACTCAGCGGCAGCGGCCTGGCCGGGGCGACGCTGGCCGAAGGCGTGGTGGCGCTGCGGCCCTGGGGCGGCTTCTTCGGTCTGGCGACCTGATTCGATACACACGCAAAGCGACCCACATGCTCAGCAACCACGATGTTTCTGCCCTGATGGCGGCACGGCACGCCGACCCTTTTGGGGTGTTGGGCATGCACCTGCACGCCGGGCGTATTTGGGTGAATGCTTTGCTGCCCCACGCCAGCGCGGTCGACGTGGTGGAGCGCCACACCCAGCGGCTTGTTGGCAGCTTGCAGCGGCTATTTGATAGCGGCGTATTTGGCGGCATGCTGGCAGCGCGCAGCGTGCCCTTTGACTACCAGCTGCGCGTGCACTGGGAGCAAGGCGAGGGCAGCACGGCCAGCAGCGCGGTGCTGGACGACCCCTATGCATTCAGTGCCCTGCTGCCCGACGCCGATGCCTGGCTGCTGGCCGAAGGCTCGCACCAACGACCCTACGAATGCCTGGGTGCGCACCCCGAGACGCACCGGGGCGTGGAGGGCACGCGCTTTACCGTCTGGGCGCCCAATGCCAAACGCGTGTCGGTGGTCGGCAGCTTTAACCAGTGGGACGGCCGGCGCCACCCCATGCGCCTGCTGCACGGCTGCGGCGTGTGGGAGATTTTTCTGCCCGACGTGGCGCGCGGTGCGCTGTACCAGTTCGAGATTTTGGGCGCGACCGACGCGGTCCAACTCAAGGCCGACCCGTACGCCTTTGCGTCGCAACCGCGGCCCAACACCGCCAGCGTGGTCTGCGGGCTGCCCGCCGCCCGCGCCATGCTGCCAGAGCGCGCCGCCGCCAACGCGCTGAACGCGCCACTGTCCATTTACGAGGTACACCTGGGCTCTTGGCGCAAGGCCGATGGCTGGCGCTGGCTGAACTACCGCGAGCTGGCCGACACGCTGGTGCCCTATGCCCGCGACATGGGGTTCACCCACCTGGAGCTGCTGCCGGTGAGCGAGCATCCGCTGGACGCGTCTTGGGGCTACCAGCCGCTGGGCATGTTTTCGCCCACGGCGCGCTTTGGCAGCCCGGAAGACTTTCAGTATTTTGTGGACGCGGCCCATGCAGCCGGGCTGGGCGTGATTTTGGACTGGGTGCCTGCGCACTTTCCCAGCGACGCGCACGGGCTGGCCGCGTTTGACGGAACCCATTTGTACGAATACGCCGACCCCAAAGAAGGCTTTCACCAAGACTGGAACACGCTGATTTACAACTTCGGGCGCTCTGAGGTGCGCAACTTTTTGATCGGTAGCGCCTTTTACTGGCTGGAGCGCTTTGGCATTGATGGGCTGCGGGTGGATGCGGTGGCGTCTATGCTGTACCGCGACTACAGCCGCGCGCACGGGCAATGGATACCCAACCGCCTGGGCGGACGCGAAAACCTGGAGGCCATTGCATTTCTGCGCCAGCTTAACCATCTGATTGGCGTGGAACGCCCCGGCACGCTGATGATTGCCGAAGAGTCCACCGCCTTCCCCGGCGTGAGCCGACCACCGGACGCCGACCTGGCCAGCGGCGGCCTGGGCTTTCACTTCAAGTGGAATATGGGCTGGATGCACGACGCGCTGGACTATATGCAGCTCGATCCGGTATACCGCCGCCACCACCAAAAGCTGCTCACCTTTGGGCTGATGTACGCCTTTAGCGAAAACTTTGTGCTGCCTTTGTCCCACGACGAAGTGGTGCACGGCAAACGCTCGCTGCTGGGCAAAATGCCTGGCGACCCGTGGCAGCAGCGGGCCAACTTGCGCACGCTTTACGGCTTGATGTGGGCCTATCCAGGCAAAAAGCTGCTCTTTATGGGGGGCGAGCTGGCGCAACCCACCGAATGGGCCGATGGCGACAGCCTGCCCTGGCACTTGCAAGAGCTGCCCGCCCACGCCGGCGTGCAGCGCCTGGTGCGGGACCTCAACCGCGTGTACCGCGCCTTCCCGGCCCTGCACGAACAGGATGTACAGCCCGAAGGCTTCGGCTGGATTTCGCACGAAGACCACGCGCAATCGGTGCTGTCCTTTGCGCGCTGGTCCCGCACCGGCGAATGTGCGGTGGTGGTGTGCAACTTCACACCGCTGCCGCGCGCTGGCTACCGCCTGGGCGTGCCCAGCGCCGGGCAATGGCGCACGCTGATCAACACCGACGACGCGGTGTACGGCGGCAGTGGCATTGGCAATGACGCTCTGGCGACGCAAGCGCTGGCGGTCCACGGGCATGCGCACTCGCTGGAGTTGCATTTGCCACCCTTGTCGTGCCTGGTTTTGGCGCCGCAATAGAAAGTTAGGCCTGATGGATGCGGCGCTGCGGCCCCTGTTAAACCCCCCTTTGCTGGGCGCGACGGTGGTGGCCGAGGGTGTCGAGTTCGCCCTGGCAGCGCCCAATGCACAGGCGGTGGAACTGTGCCTTTTTGACCTGACCGGTCAGCACGAAGTGCAGCGGCTGCCCATGCCTGCGGCCGTGGACGGTGTCTGGCAGGCCTTGCTGCCTGGCGCGGGCGCGGGCCTGGTCTACGGTTGGCGCGTACATGGCCCTTGGAACCCGGCGCAGGGCCAGCGCTTTAACCCCCACAAGCTCTTGCTTGACCCTTGCGCCGGTGCGGTGCTGGGCGAATACGCGGGACAGGACATCCACCTAGGCCACCAGGTGGGCGCGCAGCAGCAGCAAGACACGCGCGACAACGCGCAGGCGGCTTTAAAGGCGGTGGTGGTCGAGCCCCTTGGCCCCGCAGGCCGCGGCCTGCATGTAGACCCGGCGCAACGCCTGGTGTGTGAATTGCACGTCAAGGGCTTTACCGCGCTGCACCCAGATATACCGCCCGAGCTGCGGGGGACTTATGCGGGGCTGGCGCACCCGGCGGCGATTGCCCATTTGAAAAAAATGGGTGTGAGCACCGTGAGCCTGATGCCGCTGGCCAGCTGCGCCGATGAACTTCGCCTGCTACAACTGGGGTTGCGCAATTACTGGGGCTACAGCCCGATTGCCTGGAGCGCGCCAACTGCACGGTACTGGAGCGGACAGGCCGGCAGCAGCCCGCGCAGCGAGTTGCGCGCCATGGTCAGCGCCTTGCACGCGGCGGGCCTGGAGGTGTGGCTCGATGTGGTCTACAACCACAGCGGCGAGACGGACGAGCACGGTCCGACCTTGAACCTGCGCGGCATCGACAACGCCACCTACTACCACTTGGACCCGCAAAAACCTGAGCACTACCTGAACTGGACCGGTTGCGGCAACTGCCTGCGCCTGGACCACCCGCTGGTCATCCGCCTGGTCTTGCAAAGCCTGCGCAGCTGGGTGCTGGACTTTGGCATCGACGGTTTTCGCTTCGACCTGGCCCCGGTGCTGGGGCGGAGCGGGGCGGCGCAAGGACACGATTTTTCGCCGCGCGCGCCCTTGTTTGAAGCAATCGCCAGCGACCCGGTGTTATCAAGCTGCACGCTGGTAGCCGAGCCCTGGGACATCGGCCACGGCGGCTACCAGCTGGGCCGCTTTCCTAGCGGCTGGCTGGAATGGAACGACCGTTTTCGCGATGCGCAGCGCGGTTTCTGGTTGCACCAGACGCCGGTGCTGGGCGAATGGGCCACGCGTCTGGCGGGCTCAAGCGACGTGTTTGACACCCACCGCCGGGCGGCGCACAGCAGCGTCAACTTCGTCGCAGCACACGACGGTTTCACCCTGGCCGATGTGTTGCGCTTTACCCACAGGCATAACCTGGCCAACGGCGAAAACAACCGCGACGGCCACGGCCACAACCTGAGCATCAACTGCGGGGTCGAAGGCGACACCGACGACCCGGATGTCCTGGCGCGGCGACACCAATGGCAGCGCGTGCTACTGGCCGTCACGCTGCTGTCCCTGGGCACGCCGATGGTGCAGGCAGGCGACAGCATCGGCCACAGCCAGCAGGGCAACAACAACGCCTACTGCCTGGACAACGCCACCAGCTGGTTGGACTGGGCCCGGGCCGATGCGCGCTATGCCAGCTTTATCGGGGCCTTACAGGCGCTGCGCCGCGCGCGCTCGGTGCTGCGCAGTGCGCAGTGGTGGCAGGGCGCCGATGCGGGCCAAGGCGTCGTAGCGCGCTGGTATCTGCCCGAAGGCGCAAGCCCCAGCGACCAAGACTGGAGCGACCCGGCTCGCCGGGCGCTGGCATTGCAACTCACACACACACAGCGCCCGGGCAGCGCAAAGAGCACCGATCCCCTGAATGCCAGTTGCCTGCTCTTGTTCAACGGCGCAGCCCACGCGGAGCACTTTGTGCTGCCGCCGGAGGACTGGTTTCTCCATATTGACACCGAATGCGGCGACTGCCTTAATCGATCACTGGACAGTGCAGACGGTGCGCAAACGCTGCCACGCGGGAGCCTGTGGCTTGCCAGCACCGCACCGATAGAGAACCTACAAGAACCAGATTCAGAGGAGACTCCATGAACACCATTGATCCCACATACAAATCTTCGACACAGCCGCATATGCTGGTGCGCCGCACGATTGCCCTGGTGCTGGCCGGAGGGCGCGGTTCGCGCCTCAAACAGCTCACCGACCGGCGCGCCAAGCCTGCGGTGTATTTCGGCGGCAAGTTCCGCATCGTCGACTTCGCGCTGTCGAACTGCGTCAACTCCGGTATCCGGCGCATCGGTGTCATTACCCAGTACAAATCGCACTCGCTGCTGCGCCATTTACAGCGTGGCTGGAGTTTTTTGCGCGCCGAACTCAATGAAATGGTCGACCTGCTACCGGCACAGCAGCGGCTCAATGACGAGCATTGGTACCGTGGCACCGCAGATGCGATTTACCAAAACCTGGACATCATCCAAAGCAGCAAGCCGGAATACGTGGTCATCCTGGCCGGCGACCATGTGTACAAAATGGATTACTCGCTGATGCTCAAAGACCATGTCGACAGCGGCATGGATTGCACTGTGGGTTGTATTGAAGTGCCAGTGCGCCAGGCACACGCATTTGGGGTGATGGAGGTGGACGCGGCGCGCACCATCATCGACTTTGCGGAAAAGCCCGCGCAACCCCAAGCCATGCCCGGCAACCCGCATGTGGCGCTTGCGAGCATGGGGATTTATATTTTCAGTGCCGAGTACCTGTACCGCGTGCTGCACGAAGACCTGGCCGACTCCAGCTCGAGCCACGATTTCGGTAAAGACGTGATTCCGCGCGTAGTGCAGGAAGGGCGCGCGATCGCCCACCCGTTTTCCATGTCCTGCGTATCGTCGAGCCAAGAGGCATTGCCCTACTGGCGCGATGTGGGCACCATTGATGCGTTTTGGGAGGCCAACCTGGACCTCGCATCGGTCACCCCAGCCCTGGACATATACGACACGAACTGGCCGATCTGGACCAGCCAGCGCCAGCTTCCCCCCGCCAAGTTCGTGCAGGATGCGCAGGGCATGCACGGGCAGGCGATCAACACCATGGTCTCGGGCGGCTGCATTGTCTCGGGCTCGGTGGTCAGCAACTCGGTGCTGTTTTCCGGCGTGCGGGTGCATTCCTTTTGCGAGATTGACCAGGCCGTGTTTTTGCCCGACGTGACCGTGGGCCGGGGCTGCCGCCTGCGCAAAGTGGTGGTGGACCGGGGCTGCACGCTGCCCGAAGGATTGGTCGTGGGTAAGGACGCGGTGCTCGATGCCGCACGTTTTGAGCGCACCGACAACGGCGTCGTGCTCATTACCCAGACGATGCTTGATGCACTAAACGCTTCCTAACTTTCATGGAGGCGCACAGCGCCCTCCCCCATGAAATTTCGTTCACCCTAATGGCCCCAGCCTCACGTTTTACGCATGCGCATTCTTCAAGTCAGCTCCGAACTGTTCCCCGTGTTGAAGACCGGCGGTCTGGCCGATGTGGCCGGCGCCCTGCCGGCCGCCTTGGGCGCGCAGGGCTGCGATGTGCGCGCCCTTTTACCCGGCTTTCCTGCGGTTTGCACGAGCCTGCGCGATCCGCAAAAAGTCGGTGGCTTCATCACACCCTGGGGCGAGGGCATTGACCTGGTCTTGGGGGATTTGCCAGGAATTGGCCCGGCCAGCCAGGCACTAAAGACCTATGTGCTGATGGCGCCTGGCTTGTACGACCGGCCGGGCAACCCCTACCATGACGGCCGGCACCAGCCTTACGCCGACAACCACCGCCGTTTTGCAGCACTGGCTTGGGGCGCGGCGCATCTGGCCTATGGCTTGGATGCCATTTGGGGTCCCGAGTTGGTGCATTGCCACGACTGGCATGCCGGGCTGGTGCCTGCGTGCATGGCTTTTTGGCAAAGCCCGCGCCGGATTCCCACCCTTTTCACCATCCACAACCTGGCCTACCAGGGCTGCTTTGACGCGTCCTGTTTTGCCGACCTAGGCCTGCCAGCGGCGGCCTTTGGCGTTGACGGTTTGGAGTTCTATGGCCAGGTGTCTTTCATGAAAGCCGCCTTGGTCTACGCCCACCACATCAGCACGGTCAGCCCGACGTATGCACGCGAAATTCAGACCCCAGATCAGGGTTTCGGCCTGGACGGCCTGCTGCGCCAGCGCGCGGCGCAACTCAGCGGCATCTTGAACGGGGTGGACGCCAGCGTGTGGGACCCGGCACACGACCCGCTTTTGCCCCATACCTTCGATGCCCGCCGACTGACCGGCAAGGCGCTCAACAAAGCTGCCCTGCAGGCGGAAACCGGCTTGGAATCGCTGCCGGATGCGCCTCTGTTTACTTTGGTGGGCCGCCTTACCGAGCAAAAAGGCCTGCCCTTGGTTCTGAACGGCATTGAAGAACTGGTGCGCGGCGGCGGGCAGTTGCTGGTGCTGGGCAGCGGAGATGCGGCCCTGGAGCAGGCGCTGGCGGCCCAGGCACAGGCGCACCCGGGACGCATGGCGGTGCGGCTGGACTACGACGAGGCGCTGGCACACCGCATTTTTGGCGGGGGCGACATCACGCTAGTGCCGTCGCGCTTTGAGCCCTGCGGCCTGACCCAGCTCTACGGCTTGAAGTACGGCAGTCTGCCGCTGGTGCGCCGGGTGGGCGGTCTGGCCGATACCGTGGTCGACACCGACCTGGAAACGCTAGACAACCACAGCGCCACCGGTTTTGTGTTTGATGATTTTGACTCTGCGCCCTACCAGCGCGCACTGCGTCGGGCCTTTGCGCTGTACCGCCGCCGGGCCGACTGGAGCCGCGTGCGCCAAAACGGCATGCGAATTGCGTCCGGCTGGGAGCAGTCCGCGATGCAATACCGCAATCTGTATGCATCCCTTATTTCCCCAACCTGATGGCGCCAGCCCAACGACCATGAATTCTCTTGATGTGACCGCTTCCACGACCGCCCCCATGACCACATTTCCTTTTGACAGCCCCAAGCGTGACCTCGAGTCGCTCAAACGTGTGATTGCTAACAAGCTGATGTTTAGCGTAGGCAAAGACCCCCAGACTGCGAGCCCGCAGGACTGGCTTAATGCAGCCGCCTATGCGGTGCGTGACCAGCTGGTGGAGCGCTGGATGAAGACCACCCGTGCACAGTACGCGCAGGACTCCAAACGGGTGTACTACCTGTCCATGGAATTTTTGGTGGGGCGCACCTTTGGCAACGCCCTGCTCGCGCTGGGTTTGCGTCAGCGGGTGCAGCAGGCGCTGCTGGATTTTGGCGTGGACATGGCTGCCATCAGCGAACTCGAGCCCGATGCGGCCTTGGGCAATGGCGGACTCGGGCGGCTGGCAGCCTGTTTTTTGGACGCCATGGCCACGCTCAACATCCCCGGCTATGGCTACGGAATCCGCTACGACTACGGCATGTTCCGCCAAACCATTGTGGACGGGCGCCAGGTGGAGGTGCCGGATTATTGGTTGACCCAGGGCAATCCCTGGGAATTTCCCAGGCCCGAAGTGCTGTACCGGGTGCAGTTTGGCGGCCATGTGGAGCAGCTGGAGGGCGTATGCCAGTGGGTCAGCGCGCACGAAGTACAGGCCATGGCCTACGACACCATCATTCCGGGCTACGACACCCAGGCCACCAACACCTTGCGCCTGTGGTCGGCCAAGGCCACCCACGAAATCGACATGGGCGCGTTCAACCGTGGCAATTATTTCGCTGCCGTTGAGAGCAAAAACCACTCAGAAAACGTCAGCCGCGTGCTCTACCCCGACGACTCCACGCCCGCCGGGCGCGAACTGCGGCTGCACCAGGAGTATTTCTTTGTCAGTGCCAGCGTGCAAGACCTGTTGCGCCGCTACTGCCAGACCCATGCCGATTTCGGCCTATTGCCCGACAAGGTGAGCATTCACCTGAACGACACCCACCCGATATTGGCCATTCCTGAACTGATGCGTCTGCTGCTCGATGAACATGCGCTGCCCTGGGACCAGGCCTGGGCGCTGTGCCAGCGTGTCTTCTCGTATACCAACCACACCCTCATGCACGAGGCCCTGGAGACCTGGCCGGTGGAAATGATGGGTCGCATCCTGCCGCGCCATTTACAAATCATCTTCGATATCAACACCCGCTTCCTGGGCGAGCTCAAGGCGCTGGGTGCAGACGCTGAAGCCATACGCAGGGTTTCGCTGGTCGATGAACAAGACGAGCGCCGGGTGCGCATGGCCTATCTGGCAGTAGTGGTCAGCCATTCGATCAACGGCGTCTCGGCCTTGCATTCGGAGCTGATGCAGCAATCGATCTTTGCCGAGTTTGCGCGCATCTGGCCGCAGCGTTTCAACAACAAGACCAACGGCATCACGCCGCGGCGCTGGCTGGCGCAAGCCAACCCCGCGCTGGCCGCGGTGCTGGACAAGTACATAGGCACCGGTTGGCGGCGCGACCTCACCCAGCTCGGTGGTCTAGAAGCACTGGCAAACAAACCCGCCCTGATCAAAGCGCTGCAAGAGGCCAAACGCGCCAATAAGCAGCGCCTTGCAGACTGGGTGCAGGCGAACATGGGGCTGCAGTTGCCGATTGAGGCCATGTTTGACGTGCAGGTCAAGCGCATCCACGAATACAAGCGCCAGCTGCTCAACGTGCTGCACGTGATTGCCCGCTACCAGCGCATCCTGCGCGAGCCCCAGGCCGACTTGGTGCCCCGCGTGGTGGTGTTTGCGGGTAAAGCGGCGTCGGCCTACCACATGGCCAAGCTCATCATCCAGCTGATCAACGACGTGGCCGACACGGTCAACAAAGACCCGCGTGTGGGCGACAAGCTCAAGGTCGTGTTCATCCCCAACTACAGCGTCAGCCTGGCCGAGCGCATCATTCCGGCAGCCGACTTGTCCGAGCAAATCTCCACAGCGGGCACCGAGGCTTCGGGCACCGGCAATATGAAACTCGCCCTCAACGGCGCCCTGACCATTGGCACGCTGGATGGCGCCAACGTAGAAATCCTGGACGGCGTGGGCGAAGAAAACATCTTCATCTTTGGGCTCACTACGCCGGAAGTGGCAGCCACCCGCGCCGCTGGCTACCAGCCACGCCAGGCGCTGCAGGCCTGCCCAGAGCTGGAGCAGGTGTTACTGGCCATCCGTGACGGAGAGTTCAGCCCGGCGCAGCCACAGCGCTACCAGAACATTTACGACGCGCTGGTCAATTGGGGCGACCACTACCTGCTGCTGGCCGATTACGCGTCCTACGCGGCAGCCCAAGACGCCGCCGATGCGGCCTACCGCAACGCCGACGCCTGGACGCTCAAAACCCTGCACAACATCGCGGCCATGGGGCCTTTTTCGGCCGACCGCACCATTGCCCAATACGCCAGCGAGATCTGGAAGACCAAACCGGTGCAGTTTTAATACCGGTAGGGGTTGGTAAAGTCTGCAGTCATGGCGCTTTGTCTGGCGGGGCTTCAGACGCCTTGGCTTGGCGGGCGCGCTCGTACAAGGGCATGACCTTGGGCAAATTGGCCTCGATCTCGGCGATGCGCGTGTCGCCCGAGGGGTGGGTGGAGAGCCACTGCGGAGGTGCGCCCTTGTTGGCTGCGCCCATTTTCTGCCACAGACTGACACCTGCGCGAGGATCAAAGCCAGCCCGCGCGGCCAGCTCCATACCCACCAGGTCCGCCTCGGACTCGTCCTCGCGGCCAAACTTGAGCGTGAGCAGGTTGGCGCCCTGTTGTGCCGCGATGTCCATCACGCCGGAGGGGATACCCAACCAGCCCGACAGCAAAGCCCCGCCCAGACGCGCTGCGCCGCTGGTGATGGTGGACTTACCCATGCGCTCGCGTGCGTGTTCACGCAAGGCGTGGGCAATTTCGTGGCCCATGACCATGGCCACCTCGTCATCGCTGAGCTCCAGGGTTTTGAGGATCCCGGTATAGAACACGATTTTTCCACCGGGCATGCAAAACGCATTGATCTGGTTGGAGCCAATCAGGTTGACCTCCCACTTCCATTGGCGCGCGCGCTCGTTCCATTCGCCGGCCAACGGAATGATTTTTTGGGCAATCGCGCGCAGACGCCGCACCTGGGCGTTGTCGACGGGGGCCAACGCGCGGTGATCGGCGGCGGTTTTGAGGGTTTGCTGGTACTGCAACGTGGCCTGTTGCTCCACCTGCTCGGCGCTAACCATGTCGGCAAACACCGATCGCTCACCTACCTCCACGCCTTCTCGCGCCCAAGCCGGGGCGCTGGCCGCTGCGGCCAGCAGCAGCGCCATCACACGCACCCGCGAGCGGTGCGCCCAAATCCGTTTGCCCATCCCCATACTTGCTGTCCTTTTTTGGCCAAGACCAAGGGCTATTATTCCCCGATGTCCGCTTCTTTGCCTTCAACTCCTGCGTCACCGCCCGCCCCTGTGGCCAAACCCGGCTGGTTGCAAAGCCTCAAGGTCTACCGAGAGCCGGCTTCCTTGCGCATGCTGTCACTGGGGTTTTCGGCCGGGCTGCCGCTGCTGCTGGTGTTTGGCACCCTGAGTTTTTGGTTGCGCGAGGCGGGCATTGACCGCACCACGATTGGTTTTTTGAGTTGGGTGGGCCTGGCCTATGGCTTCAAGTGGGTCTGGTCGCCGCTGGTGGACCGCATGCCGATTCCGCTGCTCACCCGCGCGCTGGGGCGGCGGCGCAGTTGGTTGCTGGCCTCACAGGCGGTAATCATGCTTGCGCTGGTCTGCATGGCGCTGACTGACCCGCAGCAGGCGCTGGCACCCATGGTGTGGTGCGCGGTGGCGGTGGCCGTGGGGTCGGCCACCCAAGACATTGCGCTGGACGCTTTTCGCATTGAGTCCGCCGACAACGAACACCAGGCCGCATTGGCGGCCACCTACCAAACCGGCTACCGCCTGGCCATGATCTGGGCCGGTGCCGGCGCCCTGTGGATTGCGGCGCGGGCCGAGGCCCTGGCGGGTGCCAATGCACCCTACCAACATGGCCCCTGGCAAACCGCCTACCTGGTGATGGCCCTGAGCATGCTACCCGGCGTACTGACCGTGCTGTTTTCGCGAGAGCCTGTACCCGCCCCGATGGCGCCTGAGCGCAATGTGCGCGAGTGGCTGCGCGGCGCGCTGGTGGCCCCCTTTGCCGATTTTTTAGGTCGCTACGGTTGGCACGCCGCGCTGATTCTGGGTTTGATCGCCACCTACCGCATCAGCGATGTGGTGATGGGGATCATGGCCAACCCGTTTTATGTGGACATGGGCTTTAGCAAAGACGAGGTGGCTGCGGTGACCAAGGTGTTTGGCGTAGTGATGACGCTGCTGGGCGCCTTTGTCGGCGGCGTGTTGTCGCTGCGCTTTGGCGTGATGCGGGTGCTCATGTTGGGCGCCGTATTGAGCGCGGCGAGCAACCTGTTGTTCGCCTGGCTAAGCACACGCGGACACGACGTGACAGCACTGGTCTGGGTGGTGTCGGCAGACAACCTGGCCGGGGGCATTGCCTCATCGGCCTTTATCGCTTACCTGTCATCGCTGACCAATGTGCAGTATTCGGCCACGCAGTACGCCCTGCTAAGTTCCATGATGCTGCTGCTGCCCAAGTTTGTTGCCGGGTTTTCGGGCAAGTACGTGGACGCCTTTGGCTACGGCAGTTTCTTCAACGCCACTGCACTATTGGGCGTGCCGGTGCTGATCTTGGTGGCCCTGGCCGCGCGGGTCCAGGCGCGCGGGCCGCAGCACTCAGCGCCAAATTCCGGGTAGGCCCCGTTTACGCAACTTTACGTCCGCTTGCCACGCCGCGCACGCCGGGCCGGGCCCGCGCCACTAGACTGAAGCGATGAAAAAGCACCTGCTCATGATTGAAGACGACGCCCGGCTAGCGGCCATGGTGGCGGAGTACCTGCAACTCAATGACTTCAGTGTCGAGCATGCGCGCGACGGCCTGTCCGGCTTGGCGCGGCTGCGCCAGCCCGTGACACAGGCACCCCCCATCGACCTGGTGGTGCTGGACCTGATGCTGCCCGATATCGACGGCCTGGAAGTGTGCCGGCGCATACGCGCTTTCAACGGGATGATGGGACAAACACCGGTGCTCATGCTCACTGCCAAAGGCGATCCGATGGACCGCATCGTCGGCCTGGAACTCGGTGCCGACGACTACCTGCCAAAACCTTTTGAGCCGCGCGAATTGCTCGCCCGCATCCGCGCCGTGCTGCGGCGCAAGGGCGAATCTACATCCAACGACGGGGACCAAAAACTGCTTCGCTATGGATCTCTAGAGATTGACCGCGATGCACGCAGCGTATCGGTCGCGGGCACACCCTGCGAATTGACCTCGTACCAATTTGACCTGTTGGTGGCCTTGGCCGAGCGCGCCGGGCGGGTGCTCACGCGCGACCAGATCATGGAAGCGGTACGCGGGCGCGAGCTCGAAGCCTTTGACCGCTCCATTGACGTCCACATGGGCCGCATCCGCGCCGCCATCGAACACGACCCGAAAACACCCAAACGCATCCTGACCGTGCGCGGTGTGGGCTATGTTTTTGCACGCCAGCAGGACTAGGCGCCGACCCGGTATGTTTTTTCAAAAACTGTATGCGAGGATTTGGCTGGCCGTAGTACTGGCCGTGGCCGTGCTGACTTTTTTAGTGGGTGCGGCATGGCGCCTAGCGGCTGAGCCGCCGCTGCGCGAGGTGGTGGTGCGCAACGCTGCGGGCGAGGTGATTGGCAGCGGCAGCGCACGCGCGATGCGACCGGGCCTATTCCACCACCACGACGCTCGCCATGAACGCGACGATCACGGGCCCGAGTCACCGCTGCCGCCCGGGTCCACAGCGCCTGACACCCACGATGAAGGCGACGAGCCGGTCGGCCATTACGGCCGTGGCCCCGAGTTTTTCGTTCAGCTGCAAGACGGGCAGACTATGCATTTGCACCTGCCGCGCCCGCCGCGCGGCCCGTGGAACGCACCGTTTGGTTTTTTTTGGACATTGGGGCTGGTGGCTTTGGCAGTGGCTTTGGCAACTTACCCCATCGTGCGCCGCCTGACACGTCGCCTGGAGGGCCTGCAAGCCGGCGTGGAGCGCTGGGGTGACGGTGACCTGAGCGTGCGCGTGCCCGCAGGCGGGGCCGACGAGGTTGGGTTTTTGGCCAATCGCTTCAACCACGCAGCCCAGCAAATCGAGAACCTGGTCAAGGCGCGCGACGCATTGCTCGCGTCGCAAAAGTCGCTGCTGGCCAATGCCTCGCATGAGCTGCGCTCGCCGCTAACGCGCATCCGCATGGGTCTGGAGCTGATGGGCCAAGGCTCACCCGAGGCCTTGGCACAACGAAAACCCGAAATCGAGCGCAATTTGGCCGAACTCGACCAGCTGATTGACGAGATCTTGCTCGCCAGCCGGCTCGACGCTCGGGAGACCGATGTGGGCACCGTGGAGGCCGTGGACCTGGTGGGCCTGGCGGCCGAAGAGTGCGCCCGCACTAGCGCCCAGCTGGCAACCGCCCAGGCGGTGCTGCTGGTGCCGGGCATTGCCAAGCTGCTGCGCCGCGCGGTCCGCAACCTGTTGGAAAACGCCCGCCGCTACGCCGCCACCGAGGTAGAACTGGCGCTGTACCAAGAAGATGGCTTTGCCGTGATTGACGTCAAAGACCGCGGCCCTGGCGTACCCAACGAATTTCAGTCGCGCATTTTTGAGCCCTTTTACCGCCTGCCAGGCGCGTCCGAGCAAGACGGTGGCATGGGCCTGGGCCTTGCGCTGGTGCAGTCGATTGCGCTGCGCCATGGCGGCTCGGCAAGATGCAGCAACCGCGCCGGTGGCGGCGCCTGTTTCAGCCTGCGCCTGCCCTTGGCGGCATCGACACCGGCGCCTGCACCTACGCCATCGCTTTAAGAAACACATAACGGTTCGGCGCAAAGTTTTCAGGCAAGGGCAAAAGCGCGCCGCCGTAAATAAACCGAGAAACTCACCCGTTCGGGGGATGCACTTGCCGCGCCCAACGTCCTACAGTTCACCCCATCGCTGTCACGCAGACAAGAACGCCAGGGGCCTCCCCACAGCAAACCATTTTTGCGGTTCCAACGAAGTCTCCTACGGAGACGTTTACAAGTCACCTTCGGGTGACTTTTTTTTGCCCCGACTACAACAAATTCCACACCCGCTGGGGCGTCACATCGCGCAGGCAGCGGGTGTGACCCAGCGGGCAATCGCGTGCAAAGCAAGGCGCGCAGTCGAGCGGCGGCTGGTATAGGGGGTCGTCTTTGAGCCAAACCACCCGCGCTACATCACTGAGCGGCGGCGTGTGCAGCGGGCTGGACGAGCCAAACACCGCCACCTGCGGCACACCGAAAGCGGCCGCCACATGCATCATGCCAGAGTCATTGCTCACTACGCGGTGGGCGGCGCTCACCAGCGCCAGCGCCTGGGCCAAATCGATACGGCCCGACAGGTCCAGGCACCGACCCCGCTTTTCGGCTGGCACCCCACCGACGATCTCAGCGCAGATACCGGCTTCTTTGGCTGATCCCAAGAGCAGCACCTGTGCGTCTTGCTCGCACAGAACTTCGCATGCTAGGGCTGCGAAATGGGCCGCAGGCCAGCGCTTGGCAGGTCCAAATTCGGCACCTGGCACTAGCACATAGTATTTGCCGCGATGTAGCGAAAAAGGTGCTAACGCCGCGTCCGCGGCAGCCTCGGCGACAAAAAGTTTTGGCCGCTCTAATGCAAATCCGTCATCACCGCTGAGCGCGCCATAAAACGCCACCATGGGCGGACGCTCGGTTTTGGACGGGTTGGGCAAGCGCTGCGTGAGCAAGCCGTAACGCGCCTCACCCAAATAGCCCACACGCTCTGGAATACCGGCCCACCACGGAATCAGGGCACTCTTAAAAGAGTTGGGGCAGATCACGGCACGGTCAAACTGGCCCCGCAATTGGCTTGCCAACACCCTGCGCGCGGCCCACTGCAAACCGCCATGGGCAAAAGGGAATTCGATCACCCGCTCCACGCACGCCATCGCGCGGTACACCGGTGCCACCCACGGCAGCGCCCCCACCGTGATGCGATCACCACGCGCGTGCAGGCGGCGCAGCAGCGGCTCGGTCATGACCGCGTCACCAATCCACTGCGGGGCAATGACCAAGGTAGAAGTCATGACTTACCCACCAAGCCGCCCCAAGCAAGGGACACCCCCTCGGGGGGCAGCAACCCACACGCAGTGGGGGAGCGTGGGGGCAACACCCCTTGCGCCGGGCAGCCCCAAGCAAGGGACACCCCCTCGGGGGGCAGCAACCCACACGCAGTGGGGGAGCGTGGGTGCACCAAATTAATGGGCTTCGAAATGCTCGCCGTCCTTGAGCTGGTAGACGGTGCCGCAGTAGGGGCACTTGGCGTGGCCGGTATGGGCCACGTCCAAGTAAACCTTGGGATGGGTGTTCCAGGTTTTCATGTCCGCCAAGGGGCTCGGGCAGAACACGCCGCCTTGGGGGTTGAGGTCTTTGGCCAGCAGGGTGACGAGCGATTTGGACATGGCGGTTGTGCTTGGTTATTGGAAACGGTCGTCTTAAACCAGGCTCAACCAGTGCGCGTACTTGGGGTTGCGGCCGTTGACGATATCAAAGAAGGCCGTTTGGATTTTTTCGGTAATCGGGCCACGGGTGCCGACGTAGTCATCTTTGCCCAAGGCGATGCGGTCGAGTTCGCGAATCGGCGTCACTTCGGCGGCGGTGCCAGTGAAGAAGGCCTCGTCACAAATATAGACCTCGTCGCGGGTGATGCGTTTTTGCACCAGCTCCAGCCCCAGGTCCTTGCAAATGTGCATGACGGTGTTACGGGTGATGCCGTTCAAGGCGCCAGCCGACAGGTCGGGCGTGTAGACCACGCCGTCTTTCACGACAAACAGGTTCTCGCCCGCGCCCTCAGACACAAAGCCGTTGGCGTCGAGCAGCATGGCTTCGTCGTAGCCGTCGTCGGTGGCCTCCATATTGGCCAGAATGGAGTTGGTGTAGTTGGACACCGCCTTGGCCTGCGTCATGGTGATGTTGACGTGGTGGCGCGTGTAGCTCGAAATCTTGACGCGGATACCGCGCTTCATACCTTCTTCACCCAAATAGGCACCCCAGGGCCAGGCGGCCACCATCAGGTGGATGGTGTTGCCCTTGGGCGAGACGCCGAGCTTTTTGTCACCGATCCAGGTCAGCGGGCGCAGGTAGCAGCTCTCGAGCTTGTTCTCCCGCACCACCGCTTTTTGCGCGTCCATCACCTGCTCTTTGGTGAATGGGATGCTCATGCGCAGAATCTTTGCGCTATTGAACAGGCGCTCGGTGTGCTCGGCCAGGCGGAATATGGCCGTGCCCTTGACGGTGTTGTAGGCGCGAACACCTTCAAAAGCGCCGCAGCCGTAGTGCAGGGTGTGGCTCAGCACGTGAATCTTGGCATCGCGCCAGTCGACCATCTGGCCGTCCATCCAGATTTTTCCGTCGCGGTCAGACATGGAAGGGGGCATGGCGGTCATTGCAGGAGTCCTTTGGTGTGTTGGGCAGGCAGGGAAATAGGGGATTTTACGGGGCGGCGTCCGCCTCACACTCGGGTGGGCGCACCAAGGTCCAGCTTTTGAGCCGTCCAGCGTGAAATTCGCAGCCTACCGTAGAGCCCGAAGCGTCGCGCCAGCAAAAAACTTCCGGCTGCTCGCCTTGGCTTGTGATCGACTCGCCCAGTGCACGGGTCAGCGCCAGCACCTGCAGCAGCGTCATGCCCACGTGCAACTTGGCGTTGAGCATGACGGCGCTGTCAACAAAACCCTTGGGCCGCTGGGCCGCGCGCTGCATAAGCTGCAGCATGCGGGTGAAGTGCAGCAGCGCCCACATCACCAAGGCGCCCAGTGCGGCCGCAACGCCAGCCCAGCCGTAACTGCGGTAAGCCAGCACGATCAGCACCAGTGCTCCCAGGGGCACCAGGAAGCGTTGGAAGGGTGCGAGGTTCAGAGTTTTCATGGCATCGATTTTCGCAGCAGTCGGGCCCACGGAAAATGCTGCCGCTTTTGCGTCGCCCGCGTTTTGCAAGAGGGATACAGTGTCAGACACCACCACTTTGCAAGAGCCACCCATGACCCATGCCAACCAACGTGTCTTGATTACGGCCGCCGCCGCCGGTATTGGGCTGGCCATGGCTGAGGCTTTCTTGGCGGCGGGGGCGAGGGTGTTTATTTGCGATGTCCACGCTGGCGCGCTACGGGCCGCGCTGGCTGCACACCCGGCACTAGCGGGCATGGTCTGCGACGTCAGCGACGAGGAACAGGTGGCCGGCTTTTTTGCCAAGGGCACGGCATATCTGGGCGGGCTCGATATCTTGGTCAGCAACGCCGGTGTGGCCGGCCCCACCGCCAACGTCGAAGACATCTCCTTGGCCGACTGGCGCAGTTGCATGGCGGTCAACCTGGATTCGGCTTTTCTGTGCGCCCGCTTGGCCGCGCCACTGTTGCGGGCGCAAGGCAGCGGTTCGATTGTCAATATGTCTTCCACCGCAGGCCTGTTTGGTTTTCCCAGGCGTGCGCCCTATGCCTCGGCAAAGTGGGCGATTCGGGGCCTGACGCGCACCCTGGCGCAGGAGCTCGGACCCGTTGGTGTGCGGGTCAACTGCATTTGCCCGGGCTCAGTCTCGGGCGAGCGCATGGACCGGGTGATTGCCGCCGAGGCACGCAAGACCGGGCGCAGCGAGTCAGCCGTGCGCCGAGACATGACCGAGGCAGCCTCACTCAAGACTTTCATCACGCCGCAGGACATTGCCAATCTGGCGCTGTTCATCACATCGCAGGCGGGGGCGCGCATTTCTGGCCAGGAATTGGCGGTCGACGGGCACACCGAAACGCTGTAAGAACGCGCACCCAGTGCAAGGTCTGTCAGGCGCGCTGAACGGGCTGCGGCAACTGCGATGGGCGGTGGCCCAGCAGGCCTTGTGGCAGTGCGTCGGTCGTTTGCGCCAAGCCCAGCACCTGAGGTGCACTGCGCCACTGCAGATACCAAAAGGCGGCAACGGCCAGCACCAGTGCCAGCGCCACCGACCACCAGGCATGCGCAATGCCCTCTGAAGGTTTAGCTTGCTTAAAGCCGGTGACCATTGCACGTGGCAGGTTTTCGCGGTGCAGGTAACTGGCCACGGCCACGCCGACCATATGCACGCCCACCACAACCAGCATGGCGTTGCCCACGACTTCGTGCAACTCACCCAGCAACTCGCCGCCGATCTCGTCGTACACGGCATAACCGCTGGCCACGATGGCTGCACCTAGCAGCAGCAGCAGCAGAATGGCCAAAGCCCCAGCGGGGTTGTGGCCGATGAAATGCGCCGGGCGGCCCGCCACCAAGCCTTTGACATAGCTGCGCACTGCGGACGGCCCGCGCACAAAACTACCAAAACGGGCATAACGGGTACCCAACACACCCCATACCAACCGAAAGCCGATCAAGCCGCCCATGGTGTAGCCCAGCGTGACGTGCAGCAGGCGCCAGGTTTCGCTCTCGGCGCTCAGATAGGCGCCGACGAAGCTAATCACCAACAACCAGTGGAAGGCCCGCACGGGGGCATCCCAAACGAGAATTTTGGGGTCAGTAGGAGTCATGAGGGTCTCGATAGGGTTTGAGGTTTGGATTCATCGGTCGCTGGCGATTTACTTGGGAATGCGCACTTCGTGCTCGTTGAAGTTGCCCTCGGGGGCATGGCCATGGCAGGCGCCACAGTTCGCCGCCCCGCCCACCGATGCACGCTTGAAAACGGCGGTGCTCACTTCATCATGCTGGCGGACAAACCAACTGGATTTGCTGATCCGGTTGTCCGGTGGCGCGTCGCTGAACCGGCGCCCGGTGCCTGCATTGGCCTGCAGCCAGGCGCTGATTGGCTTGGCGGTAGCGGTGTCGAGCGAGGCGTCGGTACCAAAGTGCTTAGGCAAACCGATCATGAGCTGCTGCCACGATGGTGCAGACAACATGCCCGCCGGATAGGCAATGTGGCAGGCCGCGCATTCGGTCTTGTACAAGGGCAGGGGCGCCGGGTTGGAGCGGCCAAAGTCCGCCTGTGCGCCACTGGCAAAGCCCAAGGCGGACAAGCCGACCAGCAGGGCGGTGCGCAACCGCAAGGCAGTGGTGTGTGTTTTCATGAGTAACCTTATGGGTTTAGGGTTTAGGGTTTAAGCGTGAGAAGCCAGGCCAGCACATCGGCTTTTTCCGCCGGCGCACACTCGCGGCCGAGCACGTCATTGCAATTGCGGCGGAACCATTTTTCGGTCTTGGCTGCGTCGGTAAAGCGCTCAGGGTTGGCCGCCGGAGCCATGGGGCGAATGGCTTTGCCGGTGCTGGCGTGCTTGCCCTCGACGGTGGGTTTGGCCGTGTGGCAGGAAGCACAAGTCCATTCATTGCCGTGCTTGGCGGTGAAAAATGCTTGCCCAGGCGCGGTTTGCGGCGTTTGGCCTGATTGCGCTGCATAGGCGGCGAGTTGGTCTGCCGCCGTCAGTGCCTGGGCAGGCAGTGCCGCGACAACCGCAGCCAAGATCAGGAGGCCGGCGCCAACGCGCCGTGCACGGCGCTTCAAGCCAAGAAAGAAACCGTTAAGAAAAAGAAATCGCATAAAACCTCCACGTCGGGAATGGTCTCATGCAGAGGTGAAGGTGGCGTAAAGCCCAGATAAAGGTTGCGTATCGGCCTTTGCTACCCAAGAAATTAAACAGGGGTGGGAAATGCAAGCATGCATTTCCCACCCCTGTTGCCTCAAAGCGCCACTGCAAAGTGGCGCTCACTATATCGGCCCTTAGTGGCCGCCACCCAGATAGGCCGCCTTCACTGCCGGGTCGTCTTGCAGCTTTGAGGCTGCGCCGTGCACCGAAATGCGACCGTTCTCCAGCACGTAGCCGTAGTCCGCCACCTTCAGCGCCGCCGCTGCGAACTGCTCCACCAACAGCATGGTCACGCCGCGCGATTTCAAGTCGCTGATGATGCGGAATACTTCTTCCACCAAAATCGGTGCCAAGCCCATGGAGGGCTCGTCGAGCAACACGATTTCGGGGTTTAGCATGACCGCGCGGGCCATGGCCAGCATTTGTTGCTCGCCACCCGACAAGGTGCCCGCAAGCTGCGTACGGCGCTCTTTGAGGCGAGGGAACAAGTCCATGGCGCGCTCCAGGTCGCCTTGTACGTCTCCCTTGGGTCGGCTGCCCGTCAGGCGCGGGAATGCACCCAGAATCAGGTTGTCGGTCACCGACATGGTGGCAAACACACGCCGACCTTCGGGCGAGTGCGCCAGGCCGAGCTTGGCGATGGTGAAGGATTCCATGCCGTCTGTGCGTGTACCGTTCAAGCTGATTTCACCCGCCGTGGGCGCGATCATGCCGGAGATGGCGCGCATGGTGGTGGTTTTTCCAGCGCCGTTGGAGCCGATCAGCGTCACCACTTTGCCCTTGGGCACCTCCATGGAAATGCCATGCAAGACTTGCACTTTGCCGTAACCGGCTTCCAGATTTTTGATACTCAACATATGCGGGTGTCCTGTACGTTCAAGCGGCCGGAGCGCCCAGATAGGCCTCGATCACTTTTTCATCGGCCTGCACATCGGCAGGTTTGCCCTCGGCGATTTTTTGGCCAAAGTCGAGCACGGAGACGTTGTCGCAAATGCTCATCACCACGTCCATGTGGTGCTCAATCAGAATCACGGTGATACCGTGGTCGCGGATCTTGCGGATGATGGTGATCAGCTCCTTGATGTCGGGAGCGGTCAGACCTGCTGCGGGCTCGTCGAGCAGCAGCAATTGGGGGTCGAGCGCGAGGGCGCGGGCAATTTCCAGCAGACGCTGCTTGCCATACGGCAGGTTGCGCGCCTCCTCAGTGGCCAGGTCGCCCAAGCCAACGAAGTGCAGCAGACCCAAGCCGCGCTCCACACCGGCCTTATCTTCGCGCTTGTAGCGCGGCGTGTGCAAGGCTACGTCGAGCAAATTGCTCTCAAAGGTGTGGTGCAAACCAACCTGCACGTTTTGCAGTGCGGTCATTTCGCCAAAAAGCTGTACGTTTTGGAAGGTACGCGCAATACCGGACAAGGCGATGTCTGACGAGGTGCGGCCCACCACGGAGCGTCCGCCAAACTCGATCTGACCGGCCGTAGGCACGTAAATACCGGTAAGCACATTCATCATGGTGCTCTTGCCCGAGCCATTGGGCCCGATCAGACCGTGAATAGTGCCGCGCTGAATCTTCAAGTCCACGTCGTTGAGCGCTTTGAGGCCGCCAAACTGCATCAGCACGCCCTGGGCAACCAACAGATCGCTGCCCGCAGCGCGGTGATCGACATTGGAGGCCACGGTAATCGCATCCTTGCCGGAGTCCATGCCCAGGTACTGGCTGGCGAGCACTGTGCGGCGGAAGAAGAGTTTGCGTACAAAGCCGACGATGCCGTCCTGGAGGTAATACACCACAAACAAGATCATCAAACCAAAAATACTCAGGCGCCAATCTGTAATCGACTGCAGCCAGAAGGAAAATCCAGCCAGCGCAAGCGTACCGACCACGGGAATCGCCATAGCACGTACGGCGGTAGTTTTCTTGACCACACCGACCACCGCGCCAATGAGCATCAGAACCGCGAGGGCAGAGGATACTTGCCGGAACATTTCAAGGTCGTCGAGTAGCTTGGGCAATATCACAATGATGGCCGCGCCCAACAAGGCACCGGTGCGCGACTTACGTCCGCCCATGATCACGGCCAGCAAAAACAGCACCGTCAACTCAAAGTTATAGGTATTGGGCGAGATGTACTGCTCCGAATACGAATACAGGCATCCTGCCAGACCGGCAAAACCGGCGCTAATCACAAATGCGTAGACCTTGTAGCGGTAAACCGAAACACCCATACAGTCCGATGCAACAGGGCTACCCCGCAAGGCCTCAAAAGCACGGCCGAGCTGGGATTTCAAAATACGGTCTACCACCACCAAGGACACAACCATCAGCCCAAATACCATCCAGTAAAAACCATGCTCGGTCAGCTTGGTGCCCCAGAAGTCTGGTTTGGGGATCTTTATGCCTAATGGGCCTTCGGTAAGAAAATCCATCTCATTAATCAAGATTTGGATAATCGTGCCAAAAGCCAAAGTCACCATCGCCAAATACGGGCCGGTCACCCGCAGCGCGGGCAGCGCCAACAAGGCGCCAAAGCCGGCAGTCACGCCAATGCTCGCGGGCACGATCAGCCACAAAGGGGCGCCTAGTTTCATGAACAACACGCCTGCCGTATACGAGCCCACGCCGAACAAGCCGGCATGACCCAAAGAAACCTGGCCGGTGTAGCCGACCACGATATCCAAGCCAAACAACAAAATGGCGTAAATCATGATCGTGCCGATCATGTGGATGTAGTACGGGTTGTCTAGGTAAAGGGGAGCGGCACCCAATGCCGCCAGGGCGAGAATCGCCACAGTAAGAGACTTGCGGTTCATCTTCAAACTTTCTTGATGGCGGTTTTGCCAAACAGACCGGCGGGCTTAAAGGCCAGCACCAGCAACAACAGCACCAAGCCAGGCACGTCTTTGTAGCCGGTGGATAAGTAAAAACCGGTGGTAGTTTCAGCTACGCCCAGAATAATGCCGCCCACAATAATGCCCAGGCCGCTGGTGAGGCCGCCAATGATGGCCACGGCAAAAGCTTTGAGGCCCAGAACCGCGCCCATCGTCGCGCCGGTCAGTGTCAAGGGTGCAATCAGCGCACCGGCGAAAGCAGCGGTGGCCGAGGAGAGCGCGTATGAAAAGGTAATAACCAAACCGGTGTTGATGCCCATGAGCTTGGCCGCATCGCGGTCGTTGAAAGTCGCGACAACGGCCTTGCCATATATCGTCTTGCGGTTGAAAAACTCGACCGCCAGCATCATCGCAACAGCGCCTAAAACCACCAGAATTTCCATGGGAAGCACATTGGCACCAAAGACCTTCATGGGCGCCTCAGGCAAGGGCGACGGGAACTTCAAGTCATCACGACCCCAAATGTTCTCAGCAACGTTCTTGAAAATAATTCCCAGCGCGATGGTGGACATGATCCAACCAAATTCGCTTTTGATCTTGATTGCCGGCTGCACGCCAATACGCTCCACCAACGCGCCTTGCATCATGCCAAACACAATCACCAGCGGCAGCATGACCCAGTAATTAACGCCCTTGTTGACCAAAGTAAGACCGACCATGGCGCCCAGCATGAGCGCGTCGCCTTGGCCGAAGTTCAGCGTGTCTGAGGTCTGGAAGGTGAGTTGGTAGCCAAACGCGATGACCGCGTAAATCATGCCCAGCGCGACGCCGCTGTACACGAGTTGAAGCAGGATAGCCATAAATTATTTTCCACCCAAAAATCAAATCTACAACCCCTTGCACCGGGGCCTATGGCGACATCGGTCGCCTATGAAAGAAACTCGCCAGCCCCAAAAGGGCTGGCGAGTTTGCGTGCGCTGGCAGAGCCTCAAGGCCCCGTTATTTTTTGACTGTCAATGCGCCCTTGGCGTTAACGTCTTTGACGCGAACTTCAGACGCCTTTTTTTGGTCTTCTTCGTAGGCATACACGACTTTCTCACCCTTGACTTCGCCGAACACGGGAATGTTTGCCGTGATGGCCTCATGATCCTTGGCGGTGAACGGTTTGTTGTACATGGTCACGACACCGTCGATGGGAGCCTTCAAGTTTTCAAGTGCCTCCTTGATCTTGGGGCCATCGGTCGAATTGGCTTGTTTGATGGCGGCAGCCAGCAGGTAAATCGAATCGTAACCCTGTGCGGCGGATACAGGCGAATCAATACGGGCATTCTTCGGGTTGAAGGTGCGCAGGTAGTTGATGATGAAGGATTGGCGCTTGGGCGTGGTGGGCTGTTGAATAAAGGTTTGCGGCATGCGCGCGCCCTCACCGCCAGGTCCAGCATTGTCAATAAAGTTGGCCATAGACAAAGTCCAGCTACCAATCATGGGAACCTTCCAACCCAATTTGGTCATGCCGTTGGCAATTTGCGCCAACTCGGGTCCGATGGCATACGTAAGGACCACTTCAGCGCCAGCTTCTTTGGCTTTGAGCAGCTGGGCAGTCATGTCCACGTCTTTAACGTTGAACTTCTCCACCGCCACCGCTTTGATGCCTTTGAGCTCAAGCGCTTTTTCCAAGTCGCTGCGGCCCAGTTGTCCGTAGTTGGTTGAGTCAGCCAAGATCGCAACCTTGCTGAATTTGCGCCGCGTAATCGCCTCTTCCACGATCATCGGCGCCTGGATGCTGTCATGCGCCGCGTTGCGGAAGATGTAGTTCTCAGGCTGGTCGTCAAACTGGTGGGTGATGATGGAGCCCGTGGCCACGTTGTTCATGACCGGAATCTTGGCTTCTTGGTAGAAGCGCTGCGATGCCAAGGCCACGCCGGTGTTGATGAAGCCGACCGTGGCGGTGACTTTTTCCTTGTTGATCAACTCCTGGGCGATTTGCACGCCGCGCTCGTTCTTGGCTTCGTCATCGCGTTCGATGATTTGAAGCTGGCGCCCCATTACGCCGCCGGCCTTGTTGATCTCGTCAACGGCCATTTTGACACCGTCGCGCATGCTCACGCCCATGGACGACGATCCGCCCGTGAAGGGACCTGATACGCCGATTTTGATGGTTTCAGCAGCAGATGCCAAGCCTGCATAAGCCAACACGGCAGCGGCGATTGCCACTTGCGAGGCCAGTTTTGCAAAACGAATTGTCATGTTCTCTCCAATAAAAAAGTGGTTCATCCGATGCGCTGGGTCACGCAATCAAAAGGCCGACCGCACAACTTAGTGCGCCTCAGCTACCCGGGTGGGCTAATCTAATCGAATTTTTCTTACAGGGGCTTACGTACAAACCCCTGACCCAGCATTATGTGCCGGGCGGCGCTGATCATTTTTCAGCGCCCTACGGAAAATTTTTCAAGGCGCGGCGAGCAACGTCGCAACCCAAGGCTAGCCCTGGGATCCAAGCGGCGCCCGATCAGCCAAGGCCGCGCACGATGTTCATGGCTTCTTCGACGCGCTCCACCGCATGGATGGTCATGCCATCAATGGGCTTTTTGGGCGCATTGGCCTTGGGCACTACCGCCACGGTGAAACCCAACTTCGCGGCTTCTTTCAATCGTTCCTGTCCGCGCGGCGCGGGGCGCACCTCACCGGCCAAACCCACTTCACCAAAAGCAATAAATCCCTTGGGCAGCGGCTTGCCACGCAGCGAGGAGGTAATGGCCAACATCACCGCCAAGTCTGCGGCGGGTTCGCCAATGCGCACACCGCCTACGGCGTTGATGAATACGTCCTGATCCATGCAGGCTACGCCGGCATGGCGGTGCAAGACAGCCAGCAGCATTGCCAGCCGGTCTTTGTCCAGGCCGACGCTCAGGCGACGCGGGCTGGGGCCGCCACTGTCGACCAGCGCCTGAATTTCTACCAGCAGCGGGCGCGTACCTTCCAGGGTAACCATGACGCAGCTGCCCGGCACCGGCTCGGCGTGCTGACTCAGGAAGATGGCACTCGGGTTGCTCACGCCCTTGAGGCCGCGCTCGGTCATGGCAAATACGCCCATCTCATTAACGGCACCAAAGCGGTTCTTGATGGCACGTACCAGGCGAAACTGGCTGTGTG
>Ga0214919_10001655_pt1 | contig 36051 bp, 26 predicted proteins | sample LL1503_MetaG_FD_177994 | JGI IMG/M metagenome (GOLD analysis project Ga0214919, IMG submission 177994) | Freshwater microbial communities from Lake Lanier, Atlanta, Georgia, United States - LL-1503 | ecosystem: Environmental > Aquatic > Freshwater > Lake | place: USA: Georgia | collected...
CTCGGAAGCCTTGGCGGCGTCGGCGGCCTGGTCGGCGGCGGCCTCCTTGGCCTTGGCGAGTTCCTTGGCGGCGTCGGCCTTGGCGTCCTCGAGCTGGCGGGTCAGCGCGTCGATGTTCTTCTGGGCGGCCTTGGCGGCGTCGGCGTTGGCGTCGTTGGCGTCTTCCTTCGCCTTGGCGACGGCCTTGTCGAGGTTGGCCTTGGCGGCGTCACGCTCTTCCTGGGCCTTGCCGACGGCCTGCTTCTGCTCTTCGAGGGCCTTCTGGATCTCGGCGAGGGACTTGGCGGCTTCGGCCTTCGCGTCGGCGACGCCGGTGTTGGCGATGCGGGCGATCTCCTCGGCGCGGGCGGCCAGGGCGGTCAGCACGCCGGCGCTGCTCGCCTGGGCGTCGTGGAGGGACTTCAGTTCGGCGGCGATCGCGGTCTCCAGCTCGGCGACGCGTTCCGCGGCGGGCTTGGCGGCCGACGGGGCCTTGGCGGCGGCGGTGGCCTTGTCGAGCGCGGCTTGGGCGGCGGCGACCTTGGCTTCCGAGGCGGCGAGGGACTTGGCGATGTCGGCCTTGGCGGCTTCGACGGCCTTGGCGGCATCCTCGGCGGCGCCGGCTTCGACCTTGTTCAGCAGGGATTGGCGCCGGGCTTCCAGGGCGTCCAAGGTGGCGGCACCCTTGGCCTTCGTCTCGGCGGCTTCCGCGATCGCGGCGGCGAGGGCGACCTCGGCTTCGCTCGCCTGGGCGACGACCTTGGCGTCGGCGTTCTCCGCGGCGGCGGCGGCCTTGGCCTGATCAAGGAGCTTCTGGAGGCCGGCGACCTTCTGGGCCGAGGCGGCTTCCTGCTTGGCGAGCGCCTGCTTCACCTTGGCGGTGGCATCTTGCACGGCGGCGATGTTGGCCTTCACCGTGCCGGGCGCACCCGGGTCTTCGCCGTTGGTGGCGTTCTTGAGGTTCTTGAACTCGGCGGCGTCGCCTTCCGGCACGGCGGCGTCTTCGGCGCCCGGGAGCTTGGTCAGAGTCACGACGATGGGCTTGCCGCCGAAACCGTAGGAGAGGCCGTCCTTGGTGGTCTGGAGGGAAGGCTTGAGGTAACGCACTTCGCCTTCGTAGCCACCCTTGCCGACCTCGAGCTTGTAGTCGGCGCTGCGGTCGAGGCTCACCTCGGCCGGCGTCCGGCCCGAAGCCACGCCGTTCAGGCGGAACGCCGCACCCTGCGGGTTCGAGTTGATGGAAACGACCTCGACGAGGGCCGGGTCGATCGACGGGGTGCAACCGGTGATGGCGGCACAGACAACAAGGAGGGAAACAGGGATGCGCATGGTTTCGGGGTCTAGGGAGTGCCATTCCGAGCAAAATCCCCGCAGGTTCAACCCCTAAAGTCGGGCGGCCCAAGGTTGACACGGCCCCCCCTTCGGCAACGCTTTCCACGCCGGTTCCACGGCCAGCATAGCTCAGTTGGTAGAGCAGCCGCCTTGTAAGCGGCAGGTCGTCGGTTCAAGTCCGACTGCTGGCTCCATTACCGGAGGAAAATCGCGGTCAAGCGGCCCAGCCGGCTCCTTGTCGGAGCGCCTTCGCGACGGCCAGGTATGGCTTGAGGCGCGCGACGTCATGAACCCGCACCATCGCGGCCCCTTGGGCGAGACCCCAGACGCAGGTGGCTGCGGTGGCCTCGTGCCGCTTCAGCGGATCCTCCTGGCCCAGCACCAAGCCGAGGGTGGATTTACGGCTGGTGCCGAGCAACACGGGGTAGCCGAGCGCGGCGAATTTGGCGAGGTCGCGGACGATTTGGAGGTTCTGCGCGGGGGTCTTGCCGAAGCCGAAACCCGGATCCACCCAGAGCTGTTCCGGGGCGATGCCGGCGTCCCGGGCGCGCTGGATCATGCCCCGCGTTTCCCCGAGGATTTCCGGCCAAAAGTCCTGATAATTGGCCTCCTTTCGGCGATGCATGAGGATCAACGGGCAGCCGAGTTCGGCGCAGGTCCGAGCCATGGGGGAACCCTTTTGGTCCGCCTCGAAGGCGCCTCCTTCCACGTCGTTGATGAGGTCGGCGCCGGCGGCGATACAGGCACGGGCGACCGATGCCTTGTAGGTGTCGATGGAAAGCGGGACCGCCGGCAGACGTCGACGCACGGCGGCGATCACCGGGAGCAAACGACCCAGTTCCGTCGTGGCGTCGACCGGCGTGGCGCCTGGTCGCGTCGACTCGGCCCCGAGGTCAAGGAGGTCCGCCCCTTCCGCCACGAGTTGCTCCGCCCGGTCGGCGGCGGCTTCCACGGAGCAGGCTAGACCACCGTCGGAAAAGGAGTCCGGGGTGACATTCAGGATGCCCATCAGGAGGGGGGCGGCCTGCCAGTTGGGCAGGGGGCGCTGATGAGGGCTTCGCCAGGACATCCTCGGCTGGGTTAGCCCCCGGGAGCGGCGGGCGCAACCTCAAGCACGGGGAGTAGAAGGGGGTGAGGGGGTCCTCATTAGGATTCATGATGAGATTTTTATTCGTAAAACATTGATTCAAAGATAGTTAAGAAACTAAACCCCCGAGGTCTCCCTTTCGCCTGCCTTCTTTGCCTTGTCTCAGGAGTCAGGGGCTTGCAAATGACATTCTTTTTACGAAGTTTCCATCGTCCGAAAATACCTTCCTATGTTTTCCCGTCTCCTTAGTCGGCTCGGTCTGTTCGCCGTTCCGCTTTTCGCCCTGGCGCTCGCCGGTTGCTCGAAGGCCGACCTGACGGTCCGCCAGTCCACCTTGGATCCCAAGGGGCCGGTGGCGCAGATGCAGTATGATGTTTTCATGGACACGGTCCGGCTGGTGGTCGTGCTCTTCGCCCTGGTCGGCGGCCTGCTGGTCTACGCCGTCATCCGCTTCCGCGCCCGTCCCGGCGACGACACCGCGCCCATCGTCGAGGAAGGCCACGGCAACCCGCTCGTCGAGATCGGCCTGATCACCGCCTCGATCGGCGCGCTGGTCTTCATCGCCGTGCCCACGCTCAGCGCCATCTGGTATACCGATGACGTGCCGGCCGAGTCCGTGCCGAAGTCCAAGCTTTCCGCCTGGTATGGCGCCGCCGGCCTCGACAAGGCCGTCGCCGACCAGGTCCTGGAGATCGACGTCATCGGCAAGCAGTGGTGGTTCCGCTTCGAGTATCCGCAGCTCGGCCTCACGAACGACGCCAAGCACTCCGTCCCGAACGAGATGGTCATTCCCAAGGGCGTCGCCGTGCGCATCAACCTGCGCTCCGAGGACGTCATCCACTCCTTCTGGATCCCGAAGATCGCCGGCAAGGTCGACCTGATGCCCGGCCGCAAGAACCACATGTGGATCCAGGCCGACCAGGTCGGCCACTACTACGGTCAGTGCGCCGAGTTCTGCGGCGATTCGCACGCCTACATGCTTTTCCGCTGCGAGGTCGTCGAGCCCGCCGATTTCGCCAAGTGGGTCGCCGCCCAGAAGGCCGACGCCGCCCCCGTCGCCGCCGGCACCAAGGCCGAGCAGGGCAAGAACCTCTTCGCCGCCAAGAGTTGCGTGATGTGCCACAACATCGGCGGCCATTTCGGCGCCGGCGTCTTCGGTCCCGACCTCACGCACGTCGCCTCGCGCAAGTCGCTCGCTGGCGCGTGGCTCGACAACCGCGACCCCCAGGCCCAGCGCGCCGCCGAGAAGGCGAGCCCCCTCGGCACCGAGGCCTCCGTCCCGGTCGACCGCGCGACCCTCAAGGCCAACTTCATCAAGTGGATCGGCTCCTCCGGCATCGCCCAGGGCGCCGACGGCAAGCCGACCAAGGACGTCAAGCCCGGCAACCGCATGCATTACTACAAGATGTTCAACGTCGCCGGCCTCCGCGAGACGCACCAGACGCTGACCGCCGACGAGCTCGACGCCCTCGCCGAATACCTCCTCACCCTCAAGTAAGCCCCCGCCTTTCCTCCCGATGTCCCACGACGCCCACCACGCCCCTGTCGCCTCCAGGCTCGACCTCGCGCCCGAGCGCAGCGACCTCGGCCTCTACCGTCCCGACCGCACGACCGGCCTGCTCGATTGGCTGACGACCGTCGACCACAAGAAGATCGGCGTGCTCTACGGCGCGTTCGCGATGCTCTACTTCCTCATCGGCGGCATCGAGGCGCTCGCCATCCGCACGCAGCTCGCCCGGCCCGACCAGACCATCGTGACGGCCCGCATGTACAACCAGCTGTTCACGATGCACGGCACGACGATGATCTTCCTCGGCGTCATGCCGCTGTCCGCCGCGTTCTTCAACTTCCTCGTGCCGCTGCAGATCGGCGCCCGCGACGTCGCCTTCCCGCGCCTCAACGCGTTCTCGCTCTGGGCCTTCGTGTTCGGCGCCTTCGTCCTCAACGCCAGCTGGCTCTTCGAGTTCGGCCACCTCGCCGGCTGGTTCGACGGCTTCGCCTGGCACCAGGCCCTGACCTACACGGACTTCGCCCCGGCCAACGGCTGGTTCAGCTACGCGCCCCTCTCCGGCACCTTCGGCCAGGCCAACGCCGCGCTGCAGTCGCCGCGCTTCACGGGCGTGGGCACGGACTTCTGGATCATCGGCATCCAGATCCTCGGCATCGCCTCGCTGGCGGCCTCGTTCAACTTCATCTGCACCATCATCAACATGCGCGCCAAAGGCATGACCATGATGCGTCTGCCGGTGTTCACCTGGATGACCCTCGTCACCTCCTTCCTCATCATCCTCGCGTTCCCCGCCATCACCGTCGCGCTCATCGAGCTGATGTTCGACCGCCAGTTCGGCGCCAACTTCTTCAACCCCTCCGCCGGCGGCCAGCCCGTCCTCTGGCAGCACCTCTTCTGGATCTTCGGCCACCCCGAGGTCTACATCCTCGTGCTCCCCGCCATGGGCATCGTCTCCGAGATCCTGCCGACGTTCTCCGGCAAGGCCCTGTTCGGCTACCCGATCATCGTCTTCTCCGGAGCCGTCATCGGCTTCCTCGGCTTCGCCGTCTGGAGCCACCACATGTTCACCACCGGCCTCGGCCCCGTGCCCACCGCCGCCTTCGCGCTGCTCACCATGGCCATCGCCGTCCCCACCGGCGTGAAGATCTTCAACTGGCTCGGCACCATCTGGGGCGGCCGCATCCGCTTCACCCCGCCGATGGTCCTCGCGCTCGGCTTCATCTGGATGTTCATGTGCGGCGGCTTCTCCGGCGTCATGCATTCGGCGGCCCCCGCCGACTCCCAGCAGCAGGACAGCTACTTCGTCATCGCGCACTTCCACTACGTGCTCCTCGGCGGCGTGCTCCTCGGCCTGATGGCCGGCCTGTACTTCTGGTTCCCCAAGATCTTCGGCCGCATGCCCAACGCGACCGTGGCCTACGTGGCCTCCGGCCTCGTCATCCTCGGCTTCAACCTCGCCTTCGGCCCGATGCACTACCTCGGCCTGGCCGGCCAGCCCCGCCGGACCCACACCTACCACGCCGGCAACGGCTGGGAGGATTGGAACCTCGTCGCGACCATCGGCGCCTTTATCCTCGGCATCGGCGTCTTCATCGCCTTCGCCAACCTCGTGTACACGGCCTTCAAGGGTCCCAAGTGCGCGTCCGACCCGTGGGATGGCCGCACGCTCGAGTGGTCCCTGCCGTCCCCGGTGCCGGAATACAACTTCGCCCAGAGCCCGGTCGTGGGGGCGCGCGACGCCTTCGCCGAGCATAAGCGCGGCACGAAGCGCCTCGCTTACGAGGCGGACGGCGGCGAAGCCGGCGTCCACATGCCCAGCCAGTCCTGGATGCCGATATTCGCGGCCGCAGGCTTCCTCTTCATCGGCTTCGGCATGCCCATGATGTCGATGGGGATCCCGTCCGCCGGTTGGATCGTCATCACCGGCCTGCTCGTGCTCATCACGGGCATCTGGTTCTGGGCTCTCGAAGGCCCGGGCGGCTACATGCTCAAGACCCCGGCCGTCAGCCCGGCCCCCGCCGGCGCCCCGGCGACCTCGACCTCGGCCCGCTGATCGCCCAACCCCGCCTTTCAAAACACCATGTCGCAAGACGCCGCCCACCACGCCCCGACCTCCACGGGGATCGACCACAAGAAGCTCATCATGTGGCTCTTCCTGGCTTCCGACTGCATGTTCTTCGGGACCTTGATCTCGACGCACCTGCTGTACCGCAAGCTATACCCGACCGGTTTCACCGACGCCGAGGGCCACCAGCAGTTCGTGCAGAAGCTCTTCAACATCGAGCTCACGTCCTTCTCGACGTTCATCCTCCTGATGTCCTCGTTCCTCATGGCGCTCGCGGTCTCGGCGATGCACAAGGGCGAGCTGAAGTCCTTCCGCCGCAACGTCCTCGGCGTGATCTTCTTCGGCCTCATCTTCCTGGGCTGCCAGGTCTACGAGTTCACCCACTTCTACCACCAGGGCCTGACGATCCAGAACAGCGTCCTCGGCTCGACCTTCTACGTGCTGACCGGCACCCACGGCACGCACGTCGCCATCGGCATCCTCTGGCTGGTGCTCATGTACTTCTACAGCTTCACCGGCAAGCTCGGCGGTCATGTCGGCGCGCTCGACGTCGAGGTCGCCGGCCTCTACTGGCACTTCGTCGACATCGTCTGGATCATCATCTTCACCGCCGTCTACCTCGTCGAGTATCTCGGGCCTTCGGGCATCTGGGGCGACGGGTTGCCGGTCCTCGCCAAATAAGCCCTTCTCACGACCATGTCCGACGCTGTCATTGACCAGAAGACCCTCGCCATCGAGACGGAGCGGTACCACCACTTCATCACGCTGGCCCTTTGGCTCGCCGCGATCACCGGGGTGGAGATCGTCCTGATCTACCTGCCCTTGGCCCCCGCGATGGTCCTGGGCGTCCTCGCCCTGCTTTCGGCCATCAAGTTCTTCGCGGTCATCCTCTGGTTCATGCACCTGATCTACGACGCGCGCCTGCTGTTCTGGTTGTTCTTCGCCGGCCTCGCCCTCGCCTTCGCGACCTTCGCCGCGATGATCGCGCTGTTCTCGACCGGCCGCATCGACACGAAGTGGTTCGCGTAAGGTCGCGGTGATGCGACCCTGGCTCGCCCTGTCGCTCGGCCTCGCCCTCGCGGCGACGGGTTGCCGGGAACAGTCCGGCGGGCCTCGGCCGGTTCCCTTGGAACATGCGGCCTACGTGTGGCGCCAGGGGTGGGACGCGGGCGCGACCGCTTCGCTCGCCGGGCGCGCCTGGCCGGCCGGGCTGACCGAGCTCAACGTGCTTGTCGGCGAGTGCGGGCTCGGCCCGGCTGGGCGGCGCGTCCACCCTCCCTGGTCGGCCTTGCGGGCGACCGGCAAGGCTTTGTCGCTGTCGGTGCGGATCGGCACGCGGCAGGCCTTGGGTGGTCCGGCCGAGCCGGATCTCTCCGAGGGATTGGCGCTCCTGCGCCAAGGCTGGGAGTCGGCGCGGGCGGCGGGCGTGTCCGTCGCCGCCGTCCAGGTCGACTTCGATTGCCCCTCGCGGTTGCTCGGCGCGTACGCCGACCGGATCGCCGCGGCCAAGCGCGCCTGGCCCGAGGTCCGCCTGACGGTCACGACCTTGCCGACCTGGCTCAAGGAACCCGGGTTCGCCCGGCTGGTCGCCGCCGCCGATGGCTGGACCTTGCAGCTCCACGGCACGCAACGCCCCAACCTCGCCAAGCCCGCCCCGCTCTTCGACGAGTCGCAAGCGCTCGGGTGGATCGAGCAGGCCGAGGCCTTGGGACGTCCCTTCCGGGTGGCCTTGCCGACCTACGCCTACCTCGCCTGTTATTCCGCGACCGGCGCCTACCTCGGCGTGCGCGCCGAAAACGCCGAACTACCCAAGGGGACGGCGCGTACCCAGGCCTTGCCGGCGGACCCGGCCCAGGTCATCGGGCTGCTGCGCCGGCTCGAGGAGCGTCGACATGCGTTGGTCGACGGGGTGGATTGGTTCCGCCTGCCTTTTCCGGGCGACCGGCAGAACTGGACGATGGCCGGCTGGTCGCAGGTGATCGCCCGTCGGGGCATGGCGCACGCCTGCTCTCCGGAGCTGAGGGTCGACGGGGCGTTGGTCGACGTCGCCGTGGTCAATCCCACGGACCAGCCGTTGCCGGTGCCGGCCGTCGAGCTGGCATGGCCAGGGGCGCGCGCCCTCGGCGCCGACGCGACGGCGGACTGGGTCGCGGCCTCCGGCCCTGAAGCCGTGACCTTCCGTCCGCACCCTCTCGCGGGATTCCTGGCTCCGGGCGAGCGCCGGGTCGTCGGCTGGGCCCGTCTGGCTGAGCCGCATCCGGTCGAGGTCCGGGTCGGGGGCGAATAAGCCCTCCGGATTTCGGTTCCCATCGGTCTTCCGGCCTGTAATTTAGTTCCGTTTACACCCATGACGAAACGCTCCCTCGCCTGGACCGGCTTGTTCGCCGCGCTCGCCGTGGCCTGGGCTTGCAGCGGTTGGCCGCCCGACGAGGGGCTGGCCGCGGGTGACGCCGCGCTCAGCCGCCCGTTCGAGACGGATTTCCAGGCCGACCTCGTCGCGTATCATGGGCCGACGGCCGCGACGGGCTCGCCGGTCACGGGCTTCGACCCGGAGAAGGAAGGCTCGCGCCGCCGACTCACGGCGAGCGAAGGCCTGCTGGCGGAGCTCAGGGCCGCCACCGAGACTTGGTCCGCGGAGCGCCGGGAGAAGTTGCTGCGGCCCGCGGCCTTGCACCTGGCCATCCGTCTTGCGGAAGCAGGCGGCATCTGCCAGCTGGCCGAGGATGGCCCTTGGAAACTCGTCGTCGAAGGCCCCCAGGTCGTCTTCCCCGCTCGCGCCGTCCGCGCGCTCCGCTACGCCGAGAAAGATGTCGCGTCCCACGAGGCCGCCTATGCCGCGGCGGTGAAGTCGCTGCCCGCCGAGTTCCGCCTCTATTTTCGCTCCCTCGACTACGCCGGGGCCGATGGCGCGCTCCTATGCGGCGAGCTGCTGGCCTTGCCGCCGGTGGAACGGAAGCACCTGACCGCGCTGGCCCATTACCGTCGGGCGCGCCTGCGGATGGACTTGTTGGATCGGGGCGACGCGGACGATGCCGCGCTGCGACGCTCCCTGGCGGAGATCCGCGCCGATTTGCTCGCGGTCGGCGCGGCGGTTCAGGCCGGCCACCCCGATGTCGGCGGCGTCGCTTTCGCCGCCCAAGGTTGGCTCGCGCACCTGCGTTGCGCCGTCCTGCCGTTGCCGCGCTTGCGCGCCCTCGGCGAGGCCGATCTCGGGCAGGCGCTGCGGCTTTACCTGCAGCAGCGTCGCGGCGGCGAGCCGACCGCGGACGACTCGATCCTCCATCTGCTCCGGACCGCGGCGGAGGCCAAGGATTTCGCCGAATGCGCGCGCGACCCGGAACTCCGCCGGTTGATGACCGCCTTCCTGTCCGGCGCCGGCCGGACCGGCCAGGACAGGGCGACGTTGAGCGGCGAGGGACTGATCCTGCCCGCCCGCGCCTGGTTGGCGGCCTTGCGCGAAGCCAAGGTCGACTTTTCCGCCGATGCCCTGCGGCTCGCCGCGTTGGCGTATCGGGTCGGCGACTGGGACGGCTGCGCCCGCACGCTGCGCGACGCCTCGGCGACGGATCCGTTGGCGGTCCTGCTCCGCGCCCGGCTCGACCTGCGCGCCGGTCGCCAGACCGAGGCGGCCGCGTCCTTGGGAGCCCTGCTCCAACCGCATGCCCGGCGCTTCAGCCTCGGGGTCTATTACTACGATTTCGACGACCGATCGCAAGGCGCCGACCCGGTCAAGTTGCCGGCTTACCGCTTCGAGCGCCCGGACGTCACCGCGGGGCAGGTCGCCAAGGCGCGTTCGGAATGGGCGACTTTGCTCCTCGCCCAAGGGCGATACGTGGATTCGCTCGAAAACTTCTACCGGCTCGGGCAGACCAAGGATTTCGCCTATGTCGCCGAATGCGTGCTGAAGGTCGATGAGCTCAAGGCTTACGTCGACCGGGCCTGGCCTGAAGACCCGCCGGCGGGCAAGCCCACGGTCAAGCGTCTCAAGTACCGGATCGACGAGGAGCCGGAGGAATGCACGCCTTTGCCTCCGGCCCAGGCGATCCGTCATCTGCTCGCCCGCCGGCTTTTCCGGTCGGGCCGGGTCGCCGAGGCCTTGCCCTACTACCCGAAGGAGGTCCGTCCGTCCGTCGCCCATTACCTCGAGCTGATGACGCGCGCGGAGAACCCGACGCGGGCGAAGCGCGATCGCGCCGACGCCTATTGGCGCGCGGCGCTCGTCCTGCGCGAGCTGGATGACGCGACGCAGTTCTGCGAGTTCGGGCCGGACTGGACGATTTCGAGTGATTACGACGATGATGCGGCGGGGGCGAAACCGCTGTATTGGCACGATGCCGGCGGCCTCCCTCGCTTGCGCATCCAGCCCGTCGGCGAAGACCCTGAGTCGCTGCTCGCCCCGCCCGGTGCGGACGAGCAGGCCCGCGTGAACGCCTGGATCGCCGCCAACCTCGCGCACCCGGACCGCGCCCACCGTTCCGCCCGCTACGCGGTCGCGCGGCACGCCCTGAAGGCGGTCGAGCTCCTGCCGGACGATGACCAGGCCGGTGCCCAGATCCTCCAATTCGCCGGTAATCTGCTCAAATACATGGAGCCCGCCGCCGCGCAGCCCTACTATCGGCTCCTGGCGACCCGCTTCAAGGGCACCCCGCTCGGCGCCCATGCCCGCGCCAAGCATTGGTTCTCGCCCTTGGCTTGCGAGCCGGACCCGGACTGGATACTCAAGGGTCGATGAACATCCCGCTCCACTGGCACACCGAGCCGCTCCTGCTGCTCGTGGTCGTGGGCGCCTCGTGGGCTTACGCCTTGGCGGTCGGTCCCGCCCGTGCCCGCTGGGCCCCGGCGGGCATGGCCTACCCGGTCGGGTCCGCGGTGAGCTTCCATGCCGGCGTCGCCGTCGCCTACCTCGCCGTCGGCTCGCCGCTGGACCAGCTCGGGGAGGCCTTCCTGCTGTCCGCCCACATGCTGCAGCACATGCTGCTGATCTACATCGCCGCGCCGCTCATCGTGCTGGGCCTGCCCCCGGAGCTGACCGACGCCTTCCTGCGCGCCCACCCGCGGGTGACGGCGGTCCTGCGCCGGCTCGTCCATCCCGTGACCGCCGGGGTCGTGTTCTCGGGCATCTTCATCCTCTGGCACTTCCCCGAGCTCTATGAAGCCGCCCTCCGGAGCCGGCCGCTGCACATCGTGGAGCACTGGTCGATGTTCCTGCCCGCGATCCTCATGGTCTGGCCGCTGCTTTCCCGCTCGACCATCCTGCCCCGCATCGGCTTCGGGGCCGCCATCCTCTACGCCTTCGCCCTGATGATCGCCGACCTGCCGCTGTGGCTCGCCCTGATCTTCGGCAACCACCCCATTTACGAGACCTATCGCCTCGCCCCGCGCATCTCGGGGTTGAGCGCGGCCGACGACATGATCCTCGGGGCCTCCATCATGAAGGGTTTCAACGAGGCGTTCTCGCTGATCAACATGGGCGTCGCGTTCTTCGCCTGGTATCGGCGCGACCGCTGACGGTCAGTGCCGCGAAGCCCGGCGGAGCAAGGCGATCGCCACCGCCAGCACGACCAGGTTGGGCAGCCAGACCAGGATATCCGGTCGGAACGAGGGATTCTTCACCGCTTTGGCCATCTCCGTCAGCAGGAAGTAGCTGAGGGCGACCAGCAAGGCGACGACGGCGTTGACGAACGTCTCCGAGCGGCCGACGCGGACGGCCAAGGGCACCGCCAGCAGGCTGAGCGAGAAGATCGAGAAGGCCGAGGCGACGTGCGTCATCAGCTGGGTGCGCGCCATCATGCGGCTCCGGGCGACCTCCTCGGCGGAGGACGCCGCCGTCACCTGCCAGCCGTGCTCGATCGCGTCGAGCAGTTCCGCCAGGGTCAGCCAGCGCAGCTTGCGCGCCGTCGCGCCGTCCTGGAAGACCGTGCCGGCGGGGAACTCGAAGGCGGCGGACTTCGCCATGGCGAAGGAGGCCGGGGCGTTCCGGTTGTCCTCCGCGGGCGGGCGGGATTCCATGCGGGCGTCCGTCAGCGCCACGCGCAGCAGCGGCTTGCCGTCCGCGCCCTCGGCCGCCGTCAGGCGCGCCTCCTGGGCGTGGATCGATTGCGTCAGCCGGCCGTTGGCGTCGACCCGCCAGAGCCAGAAATCGCGGAGGACATCGCCCTCGCGCGCCCCCGCGCGCAGGATCACGCCGGGGATCCGGCGGTTGAGCTGGCCCGGCGTCACGATGGCGGCGGGATTGTCCTGCGCCGACCCGGAGAGGATGTGGTGGTAGCGGTCGTTGGCGGCGGGAGCCACCTCGAGGTTGAGCCAGGCCGAGAAGAGCGCGAGGCCGCCGGCCAGGAGCAAGGCCGGTCGCGCGATCCGCGCGAGGCCGCGCCCGCTCGCCTTCATCGCGGTGATCTCGTGCTGGGCGCCCATGCGGCCGAAGGCCATCAGGACGCCGGCGAGCATGCCCATCGGCAGGGCGTAGGGGATCACGCCGGGGAAGAGCAGGATGACGAGTTCCAGCCCGTCGCCGCCGCTTACCCGGCCCGTGGCGATCGCGCCGGCCACCTGCTGGAGGAAATTGCCGGCCACCATCACGAACACGAACGCGCCCGTGGCCATCCCGCCGGCGAGGGCGGTCTCGGTGAGGACGTGGCGGTCGAGGATGCGCACCTCACCATCCAAGCCCCCGGCCCCGCTTTGTCCAAACGAAAGGGCTCAGGGCGCCGGCTTCGCGTCGAGGTTCGCGGGCAGCCCGCCACCCCAGAGCGACTCGAGCTCGCGCGCCTGCAGCCAGCCGCTCTTGCCCTCGGCTGTGGTCACGCGGACGTAGCCGTTGAAGGGCCGGTCCGTCCGGACCACGTCTCCTTCCGCCACGCCGGCGATCGGCTCGCCGCGGGCGGTCGGCGTCAGCCGCAGCGAGACGTCGGTCTGCCGGACCACCGCCCGGCGGGCGTAGAGGTGCGCACCCCAGATCCCGGGCAGCGCGAGCAGGAACACGGTGGCCCCGACGACGACCATCCTCTCGAGCCATTCGGCGGGCGCCCGGCGACGCAGGCGCGGCACGAGCAGGCCGAGCACGACGACCCAGAAAGAGGCCGTCGCGAGGAGCAGCCAGACGTTGGCGCCGAGGAAGGCGGCGTAGTTCTCGGCCCAGGTGAGGGCCGGTCGTTCGACGCCGCCGGCCGACTGGGCGTGGCGGAGGCCGGCGGTCGCGACCGGGTCGCGCGGGTCGAGCAGCAGGGCCCGTTCCCAGCAAAGCATGGCGCGGCCCTTGCGGCCGAGCTTCCACTCGGCGTTCCCGAGCGCGGCGAGCCGTCCGGCGGTCGCGCCTTCGGCGCGCACCTGGTCCTGCCAGCGTTCGATGGCGCCGACGTAGTCGCCGGCGGCGTAGGCCGTCTGGCCGGCGTCCGGTTCGGCGGCCGGGAGCGGCGCGGCCAGCAGGCCGGCGAGCAGGAACCAGAAGGTCTTCATAGGCGGGCCTCCAAGGTGGCGAGGAGGGCGAGCAGGGCGGCCTTCTCCTCGCGGAGCGCGGCCTCGGTCGGGGCGCCGAACTTGGCCCCGTCCGCGCGGCGGAAGACCCGGTCGAGCGCGGCCACGTCGGCCGCAGGCAGCACGCGCCGGATGTCGCCTTGCGTCAGCGCGGCCGGTTCGGCGTCGAGCCAAGGGGCGCAGCCGGCGCGCAACCCGCGGACGCAGGCGGTCGCGAAGGCCGCATCATCGGCGGCCGCCGCGGCGGCGCGGCGGCTGGCCCGGACCTCGCGGCGCGCGCGGGCCCGGCGGAGGATCTCCGGATGGGCCAGCAGGTAGGCGCTGCCGGCCGCGGCCGCGAAGAGCGTCAGGCAGAGCGTGAGCAGGGTGAGGTTGGTCGTCCAGAAGGGGCGGGAGGCCGCGAGCGGCGTGACGGTCTTGGCGCCCGGGTCCAGCAGGCCGCGGTGCGCCGGGTCCGGCGTCGCCAGTCCCGTCAAGCCCTTCGCCGCCGGCGAGCCGGCGGCGGCGCCCGGATCGAGCGCGACGAGGTCGACCTTGGCCGGGGCGTTGCCGGTGACGGTCACCGCCTGCGGGGCGAATTCCAGCCGCTGGAACGTGCGGGTCTCCGGATCGAAGATCGCGAAGCGGATCGCCGGGGTCAGGTGCTTGCCGGGCAGGCGCGGCACGAGCGTGTAGGTGAACGAGCGCTGGTCCTCGGCGCGGCGGAAGCGGCGGTCGTTGCCCGGGACGACGTCCCAGGTCTCGTTGCTGCCGAGCTCGGGGGGCAGGATGCGGTCGAGGTTGCCTTCGCCCGCGATGATCGCCCGCAGGCGGATCGGCTCCCCGACCTCGGGCTTCGTGTTCGAGACGCTCACGGATTCGGCGAGGAAGCGCCCGATCGCGCCCGTCCATTCGACCGGCCGGCCGGCTTCCGGCACGTGCTCGACCGTGAGCTTGCGGCGGAAGGTGAACGGGCGGTCGCGCCCGGAGGCGGCGAAGCCGCCGAGCCCGCCGGTGTTCACCAGCATGATGCCGTTCAGGGTGATCTCGCTCGTCCCCGTGCGCAGCGGCGTCAGCTCGAAGCCGGTCTGCAGGCCTTGGCCGTTGGGCAGCTCCTCGTTGCGGGCGCCCGTCTGCTGGAAGGTGAAGCCCTCGGCCTCGCACTCCAGTCCGAAGGAGCCGTTGACGATCTCCTGCTCGCTGCCTTTCAGGAGGATCGCCCCGGGAATGCGCTCGCCGACGTAATAGGTGCGGACCGGCATCACCAGCTCGGCGCGGGCCTGGCCTTCGCGGCGGAAGCCGGTGGCGGCGCTGACGTTCACCGTCATTTCCGGCACCTTGATGAGCCTGGCCGGGAAGCGGATGTTGAAGGCGGGGATGACATGGGGGCCTTCCTCCTCGGGGGCGACGCCCGAGAAGTTGAGGGTCGCCTCGGTCGTGTTCGCGCGGAAGAGCTGGCCCGAGAAACGCAGCGCCATGCCCTTCGGCGGCCGGAGCTCGCGACCCACGCGGTCCGCCGGGCCCAGGATGACGTCGGATTCGATGCGCACCTGCAGCTTGAAGGGCTGGCCGGGGCCGGCCACCGGCGGGGTCATCTCCCAGCTCACATGGTCCTCGGCCCGCGCGCAGGCGAGCGCGAGGAGGGCGGCGAGCAGGCGGAGGCAGCGGGCCGTCATCTCAGTAGTCCTTGCCTTTCTTGGCGTTGGATTTGCCGGGCTTGCCGTCGCCCTCCGCGCCGGGTTTGTCGCCGGCGGACATCTTCCGGCCGAACTCGTTCTTCAGCCCCTCGAGCGCGCCCCGGGCCTCCTGCTCGGTCATCTTCTGCTCCTCGCCGGATTTCGGCTCGCGCTTGCCTGAGCCGGAGCCCGGCTTCTGGCGGTCCTCGGGCAGGAAGTTCTCGTCGTCCTCGCCGTCGCCCTCGGCGTTCTGCGGCAGCTTGTCGTCGGGGATCCGCTTGATCAGCTCCTTGATGACCTCGCGGAGTTCGTCCTGCTTGCGGCGCTGGGCGGCGACCGCCTCGGCCAGCTGGCGGGTCTCGCGTTCCAAGGCATGCAGCAGCTCATCGATCGCGTCGGCGTTCGCGCGGGATTCGGCGTCGCGGGGGTCGAGCTCGTGCGCGCCCCGGAAATCGCCGACCGAGCGCGTCCAGGCGGCGACGACCCCGGTGCGTTTCGCGAGCATCGCCTCCTCCTTCGGGAGCAGCTTCTTGACCGTGCGGTAGGTGTCGATGCCCTGGCCGAGCGCGGCGACGGCGGGGACGTAGTCCGGTTCCTTGCCGGCGGCCTTGGCCCGGTCGAGCAGGGTGATCTGGTCCTGCATGTCGTGGATGTCGGCGTCCGCGGCCTCGAGGTAGGAGCGGGCGATGGAGAGCTCGGTGACGTCGCCGGAGGTCTTGCCGCCCAGCGTGGCCAGGCCCTTGCCGAAGCGCACGTGGCCGAGGTTGTGCAGGGCGGGCGTCCGGAGCGCGTCGACGTCGCGGCCGAGCGAGGCGCGCAGGGCCTCCTCGGCGCCGGCGAGGTCGCCCTCGGCGAGGCGGCGCGTCCCGCGGTTGTGGAGCTCGCGGGCGTCGAGCCGGCGGAGGTCGTCGGCGGGCGGTTCGGCGGCCAGGAGGGAAGCCGCGAGGAGCAAGGGCAGCAGGGACTTCATGGCGCGACGGGTCGGCGGGTGGAAAGGAGCGACTCGGCGAGGAGCAGCAGGAGGGCCAGCGTCAGGAACCATTCCTCGCGGGGCACGCCGCGGCGGGCGGAGCCCGTGGCGTCGGTGCCGGCCTGGATGGCCAGGCGGAGGGCCTCCATGCCTTCGCCGGCCTGGCCGAGCCGGACGTAGCGACCGTTCGTCGCCTCCGCGACCTTGGCCAGCGTGTCCTCGTCGAGCCGGCTGAGGACTTCCTCGCCGCCGCTCTTGAGGGTGTCGGCGGCGCCGACGTCGTTGATGACGGTGATGGTCCCGCCCGCCGGCGTGCCGACGCCGACCGTGTGGACGACGAGTCCTTGGCGAGCGAGCTTCTTGGCGGTATCGACGCCGCCGGCCTCGAGGTCCTCGCCGTCGGTCAGGATGATCACCAGCTTGCGGTTGCGGTTGGGCGCGAAGGCCAGCTCGGCCTCGGCCAGGGCGCGCCCGAGGTCGGTGCCCGGCACCTGGATGCTCGCGGTGTCGGTCTCCTCGAGCGTCCGGAAGAAAGCGTCGTAGTCGCGGGTGAGCGGGCACTGCAGGAAGCCGGAGCCCGCGAACGCGACGAGGCCGACGCTGCCGGTGCCCTTGCGGCGGATGAAGTTCCCGATGGAGGCCTTGGCCCGGGCGAGGCGGTTGGGTCGCATGTCGGCCACGAGCATCGACTTCGAGACGTCCAGGACGAAGACCACGTCCTCGGCGGCGGCCTTCGCCTCGGTCATCTCGCGGCCCCAGCGCGGTCCGGCCAGCGCGGCGACCAGCAGGGCGGCGGCGAGGGCCAGCGCGCCATCCTTGGTCCGGCGCCGCGCCGCGGAGTAGCCGGCGGTCAGCCGGGCGAGCAGGCGCTCCGCGGCGAAGGCCGCCAGGCCGCGGCGGCGACGGGTCTCCGTCCAGCGCAGGGCGCCGAGCAGGGCGGCGCCGGCGAAGGGCGCGGTGAGCGCCAGCCAGGTCGTCTCGAAATGGAAGTCGGCGAAGTCCATGGCTCAGGGGGCGCGGGGGCGGACGAGCGCCCCGAGCAACTCGGCGAGGAGGAACAGCAGGGCCGCCAGCATCCAGGCCTGCCGGTGACTCTCGTAGGTGACGGTCTCGCGGATCCGGACCTCGGTGCGCTCGAGGCGGTCGATCTCCTCGTAGACGCGCTGGAGCTGGTCGCGGTCGAGCGCGCGGTAGAAGCGGCCATGGCCGATCTTCGCCATCTTCTCGAGCATCTCGTAGTTGGCCGGGTTCATCGTCATCATCGGGATGATCTTCCCGAAGACGTCGCGGTTCAGCTTGCCGGTGCGGCGGTCGAACTGCGGGAGGATGGTCGGCTCGTCCTTGCCGAGGCCGATCGTGTACAGCTTGATGCCCATGGCGGCGGCCAGCTCCGCGGCGGGGACCGGCAGGATCGCCTTGCTCTGGTTGTCGTCGCCGTCGGTGAGGAGGATGAGCACCTTGGAGCCCTTGCCCTTCACGTTCTTCATGCGGTCGACGCCCATCGCGACGGCCTCGCCGATGGCGGTGCCGGTCTCCTGGACGATGCCGATGTGCATGCGGTCCACGCCCTTCTCGATCCAGCCCTTGTTGATCGTCAGGGGGCTGAGCAGGTAGGGCTTGCCGGAGAAGACCACCGCGCCGACGCGGTCGTCGGGTCGGCGGGCGAGGAATTCGCGGATGACCTGCTGGCTGGCCTCCCAGCGCGTCGTCTCCTTGCCCGGCGGGCTCATGTCCAGCGCCATCATCGACCAGGACAGGTCCACCACCAGCATGATGTCCACGCCCTCGGTCTCCCGCTCGACCTCCTTGTTGGCGGTCCGGGGGCCGGCGATGGCCACGATCAGCAGCGCGGTGGTGACCAGGCGCAGGAAGAGCCGGAGGCCGCCGGCGCCTTCGCGGACCTGCCGCGACAGGCCGGCCAGCAGCCCCGCGTCCGGGAAGAGCAGCGCCGCCGTCCGTCCCACGCGCCCGCGGAGCCAGGCGTAGAGCGGCAGCGCCGCCAGGAAAAGCAGCACCCAGGGGTGCTCGAACTCGAAGCCCAGTTCCATGTCAGTCGGTCCCTCCCAGCGCGCGGCGCGCGTCTTCGACGCGTTGCGCGGCTTCGCGGACCGCGGCGATCAGGATGGCGGGTTCCAGCGGCGCGCCGGCGAACTTCGCGGCGTCGGCCGCGCGCAGGGCCGCGAGCAGCGGCTGGCGCGCCGGCAGGAAAAGCGGGAGGTCGGTCAGGCGCGCCGACAGTTCCTCGGTCGAGAGCGCCGGGTGCGCGGCCGGATGCGCCGCCGCGAGGTAGGCGCGGAACGCCGCGGTCACCTGCCGGGTGGCCGCGGGGGCCGGTTGGTCGGCGGCCGCGGCCAGGGCCGCCTCGAAGGCCGCCAGCGGCGCGGCCCCGCGGCGCGGCCGGCGGAGCCAGGTCGCCAGGAGCAACGCGCCCAAGGTGACGGCGGCCAAGCCCAGCACGAGGACGGCCCAGTAGGATTCCCACCAGCCCGGCGGCAGCGCCGGCCGCGGTCCCAGGAGGACGAAGGGCTTCTCGTCGGCGGCGAGGATCATCGGCGGCGGCGGCGCTCGAAGAAGCGCGCGAGGGTGGGGGCGACGGCGGCGCCGGGATCGAGGCGGGCCACGTCCACGCCGGCGCGGCCGAGCGTGGTGGCGACGCCGGTCAGGCGCGCGTCCGCCGCGGCGGCGAAGCGGGCGCGGACCTCGGCCGAGCCGGTGTCGACCTCGCGGATCTCGCCCGACTCGGCGTCCTCCAGCGCGACGAGCCCGATGTCGGGCAGCTCGCGTTCCCGGGCGTCGACGAGCTGCAGGCAGGCGGTGTCGTGGCGGGCGTTGAGCTCGCCGAGCGCGGCGGCCATGGCGTCCTCGCCTTCGGGGCCGGCGAGGAAGTCGGAGAGCACGAAGACCATCGCGCGGCGCTTCAGCGCGCGGGCGAGCCGGCGCATCGGGCCGCCGAACGAGGTCCGGCGGGAGGTCGGCTGGAATTCCAACGCCTCGCGGACGATCCGCAGCACCTGCCGGCGGCCCTTGCGCGGGCGCAGCCAGAGTTCCTCGCGGTCGGTGAAGAGCAGCAGGCCGACCTTGTCGCCGGCTTTGAGCGCGGAGACGGCGAGGCAGGCGGCGGCCTCGGCCGCGCGCTCGCGGAGCGTCCGGTCGCCCGACCCGAAACCGGCGGAGCCGGAGATGTCGAGCGCCAGCACCATGGTCAGCTCGCGTTCCTCGCGATGCAGGCGGACGAACGGCTTGCCCGTGCGCGCCGTGACGTTCCAGTCCATCGTGCGGACGTCGTCGCCCGGCACGTATTCGCGGAGCTCCTCGAAGTCCGTCCCGCGGCCCTTGAAGCGGGAGAGGTAGGCCCCGACCATCGCGTCGTTGACCGCGCGCAGGGCGACGACCTCCACGCGTTGGGCGCGGCGGAGGGTCTCCTGCGGGTTGGTCGGGACGGCGGGGTCCACGGGCTCGGCTCAGGGCACGCGCACCGCGTCGAGGACGCGGCGGACGATGGCGTCGGCGTCCACGCCCTCGGCATCCGCCTCGTAGGTGAGGATGAGGCGGTGGCGGAGCACGTCGGGGGCGATGTCCTTGATGTCCTGCGGGGTCACGTGGTCGCGGCCCTGCAGGAAGGCCCAGGCCTTGGCGGCGAGGGTGAGGTTGATCGTCGCGCGCGGCGAGGCGCCGAACTGCACGAACTTCCTGAGGTCCGGGCCGCCTTCATGGTGGCCGCGGGTCGCGAGCACCAGCGACACGATGTAGTCGCGGACCGGGTCGGCCACGTGGACCGCGTCGACCGCCTGGCGGGCGGAGAGGATGTCGGCCTGGGTGATGACCGGGGTGACGTCGAGCTTCGGGGCCGTGGTCGCCATGGCGTCGAGGATCTTGCGTTCCTCGTCGCGGGTCGGGTAGCCGATGTTCAGCTTGAGCATGAAGCGGTCGACCTGGGCCTCGGGCAGCGGGTAGGTGCCCTCCTGGTCGATCGGGTTCTGCGTGGCCAGCACGAGGAAGGGCGTCGGCAGCTTGTGCGTCTCGCCGCCGAGCGTCACCTGGCGTTCCTGCATCGCCTCGAGGAGGGCCGACTGCACCTTGGCGGGCGCGCGGTTGATCTCGTCCGCCAGCACGAAGTTGGCGAAGATCGGACCCTTCTTCACGTTGTACTCCCCGGACTTCGGGTCGTAGATGAGCGTGCCCACGATGTCGGCGGGCAGGAGGTCCGGCGTGAACTGCACGCGGGAGAAGTCGGCCTGCACCGTCTGCGCCAAGGTGCGCACGGAGAGGGTCTTCGCCAGACCCGGCACGCCTTCGAGCAGCACGTGGCCGTTGCCGAGGAGGCCGATCAGGAGGCGGTCGACCAGGTATTGCTGGCCGACGACCACGCGGGCGACCTGCTCGCGGAGGCGCGGCACCCAGGTGCCGGCGGCGGGGATGGAGTTGGACATGGGGGTAGGGGAGAGGGGTGGGCGAGGCGGGGACCTCGTGCGGCGGTTCTCCGCCCATGCTGAAAGAGCGACCGGCGGGGCCGGTTTCGTCTGCTACTTAGCAGGAGCGCCGGGACTTCTCAACCGCCGCCTTCACAAAAGCGGCGAAAAGCGGGTGGGCGTGGTTCGGCTTGGACTTGAACTCGGGGTGGTACTGGACGCCGACCATGAAGGGGTGGTCCTTGACCTCGACGATCTCGACGAGTCCGGACTGGGGGTTGGTCCCGCCGACGAGCAGGCCGGCCGCCTCCAGGCGCGCCCGGTAGGCGTCGTTGTATTCGAAGCGGTGGCGGTGGCGTTCCTGGATGAGGTCCTGGCCGTAGGCGGCGCGGGACTTGCTGCCCGGGGTCAGGGCGCAGTCGTAGGAGCCCAGGCGCATCGTGCCGCCCTTGGTGACCACGCTCTTCTGGGACTCCATCAGGTGGATCACCGGGTTCCTGGTTTCCGGCGCGAACTCGGTCGAATGGGCGTCCGCGAGCCCGAGCACGTGGCGGGCGAACTCGATGACGGTGATCTGCATGCCGAGGCAGAGGCCGTAGTAGGGGATCTTGCGTTCGCGGGCGAACTTCGCGGCGACGACCTTGCCCTCGATGCCGCGGTTGCCGAAGCCGCCCGGCACGAGGATGCCATCGAGCCCCTCGAGCGACGCGGTGCCCTTGGCCTCCAGGTCCTCGGCGTCGATGCGCACGACCTCCACGGCGGTCTCGTTGGCGATGCCGCCGTGGGTGATGGATTCGTAGACGGACTTGTAGGCGTCCTGCAGCTCGATGTACTTGCCGACGACGCCGACGCGCACGCGATGCTTCGGCTGGAGGAGGCGGCGGACGATCTCGCGCCAGGGCGTGATGTCCATCGGCTGGCACCGCAGGCCGAGGCGCTTCACGACGACCTCGTCCATGCGCTGTTCGGCGAGCTGCATCGGGAGCTCGTAGATGGAGTGTTCCACGTCGCGGCACTCGAAGACCGCGTCGAGGCCGACGTTGCAGTAGAGCGAGAGCTTCTGGCGGTTGTCCTCGCCGATCGGGCGGTCGGTGCGGCAGACCAGCAGGTCGGGCTGGATGCCGATCTCGCGGAGCTTGGCGACGGACTGCTGCGAGGGCTTCGTCTTGAGCTCGCCGGCGGCCTTGATGAAGGGGACCAGCGTGCAGTGCAGGAAGGCCACGTTCTCGCGGCCTGCGTCGTGCTGGAACTGGCGCAACGCCTCGAGGAAGGGCAGGCCCTCGATGTCGCCGGTGGTCCCGCCGATCTCGGTGATCAGGACGTCGACGCCCTCGCCGCCCTTGAGGATGCGGTCCTTGATCTCGTCCGTGACGTGCGGGATGACCTGCACGGTCTTGCCGAGGTAGTCGCCGCGGCGCTCCTTCTGGATCACCGTCTCGTAGACCTGGCCGGAGCTGAGGCTGTTGAGGCGCGAGAGGACGCCGGAGGTGAAGCGTTCGTAGTGCCCGAGGTCGAGGTCGGTCTCCGCGCCGTCGTCGAGCACGTAGACCTCGCCGTGCTGGTACGGGCTCATGGTGCCCGGGTCGACGTTCAGGTAGGGGTCGAACTTCTGGATGCGCACCTTGAGGCCACGGCACTCGAGCAGCGCGCCCAGGGCCGCGGCGGTGAGGCCTTTGCCGAGCGAGGAGATGACTCCTCCGGTGACGAAAATGTATTTCATGGGGCGGTCGCGGACGTGAGGGGAAGGGCGTAAAAAAAGATAAGACCGGCTGGTCCGCATGCGGTGAGCCGGTCTGGACTTTCGGATTTCAAGGGCCGGAGAAACGCTGGCAAGCGGTTATTCCGACGAATGTAGCCCGAGGGTCGGCATGGTCCGTCTATGAGGGTTTTTCACATCTCGGCTCCCTTGGCCTAATACCTCCCCGAAACCCCCTCTCCGGGGTGGTGGGAGGTGGGCGACCCTATTTGATGCCTTTTGCGTCCACCCGCGCCTAGCACCCTCCGACCAACCATGTCCGCCAGCTCCTGCTGCTCTTGTTGCCAACCTTCCTCCATCGGGAAGAAGGTGGTCATGGCTCTCACCGGCCTTGTCCTGATCGGCTTCGTCCTCGGTCACCTCCTCGGCAACTTGCTGATGTTCAAGGGGCCGGCCGCCCTTGATGCTTATGCGCAGTGGTTGCATGACCATCCTGGCCTCATTTGGACCGCTCGAAGCGTCCTGCTGGTAAGCGTTTTCGCTCATATCTGGGTAGGCATCAAACTTTCGCTGGAAAACAAGGCCTCCCGCGCCGGTGGTCCCGCGGTCGACGCCACGCGTCGGGCGACCTTGGGCTCCCGGACGATGCCCTACTCGGGCGTGGTGATCCTGGGCTTCATCGTCTTCCACTTACTCCACTACACCTTCAAGTCGGTAGCCGTTGTCTATCATGGGGATAGTGTCTATGGCATGGTGGTCGCGGGCTTCTCCCAGCCGGCCGTCGCCTTCTTCTACATCGTGAGCATGCTGCTCCTCTGCCTCCACCTCGGCCATGGGGTAAGCAGCGTGTTCCAGACCCTCGGCCTGCGCAACGAGCGCTGGCGCGGACGCCTCGATGCCCTGGCCCAGGCCTACGCCTGGTTCATCGCCCTCGGCTTCATCTCCATCCCCCTGGCCGTCCTCACCGGCTGCATCAAGTAAGCGACCGCCCTCATGAAACTGGACTCCAAGATCCCCGCCGGCCCGCTGGCCGACAAGTGGAACAACCATAAGGCCAAGCTCCGGTTGGTGAACCCGGCCAACCGCCGCAAGTATCACATCATCGTGGTCGGCTCGGGCCTCGCCGGTTCGGCCGCCGCCGCGTCCTTCGCCGAGATGGGCTACGAGGTCTCCTGCTTCTGCTACCAGGACAGCCCGCGCCGCGCCCACTCGATCGCCGCGCAGGGCGGCATCAACGCCGCCAAGAACTACCAGAACGACGGCGACAGCGTCCGGCGTCTCTTCCAGGACACCATCAAGGGCGGCGACTACCGCGCCCGCGAAGCCAACGTCTACCGCCTCGCCCAGGTTTCCGCGAACATCATCGACCAGTGCGTCGCGCAGGGCGTGCCCTTCGCCCGCGAGTACGGTGGCCTCCTCGCCAACCGTTCCTTCGGCGGCGCCCAGGTCTCCCGCACCTTCTACGCCCGCGGCCAGACCGGCCAGCAGCTGCTCATCGGCGCCTACTCCGCCCTTTCCCGCCAGATCGGCCTTGGCACGGTGAAGATGTACACCCGTCACGAGATGCTCGACCTCGTCCTCGTCGACGGCAAGGCCAAGGGCATCGTCACCCGCGACCTCGTCACCGGGGCCGTCGAGTCCTGGTCCGCCGACGTCGTGGTGGTCTGCACCGGTGGCTACGGCAACGTCTTCTACCTCTCCACCAACGCGCAGGGCTGCAACGTGACCGCGACCTTCCGCGCCCACCGCCGCGGCGCCGGTTTCGCCAATCCCTGCTACACGCAGATCCACCCGACCTGCATCCCGGTGCACGGGGAGGACCAGTCGAAGCTCACCCTGATGTCCGAGTCGCTCCGCAACGACGGCCGGGTCTGGGTGCCCAAGAACGCCGCCGATTGCGCCAAGCCCGCCGCCGACATCCCGGAGGAGGCCCGCGACTACTTCCTCGAGCGCAAGTACCCGAGCTACGGCAACCTCGCCCCGCGCGACATCGCCTCGCGCGCCGCGAAGGAAGTCTGCGACGAAGGCCGCGGCGTCGGCCAGCTGGTCGACGGCAAGCGCCTCGGCGTCTACCTCGATTTCTCCGCCGCCATCAAGCGGCTCGGCGAGGGCGAGATCCGCGCCCGCTACGGCAACCTGTTCGACATGTACGAGAACATCACCGGGGAGAACGCGTACAAGCAGCCGATGCGTATCTTCCCGGCCGTGCACTACACGATGGGCGGCCTCTGGGTGGACTACAACCTGCAGTCCAACATCCCCGGACTCTTCGTCGGCGGCGAAGCCAACTTCTCCGACCACGGCGCCAACCGCCTCGGGGCCTCCGCGCTGATGCAGGGCCTCGCCGACGGCTACTTCGTCCTCCCTTACACGGTCACCGACTACCTCGCGGGGGAGAAGCCCGGCAGCCGCCCGTCCAAGGACGCCCCCGAGTTCAAGGCCGCGCTCCAGGACGTCAACGACCGCGTCGCCAGGCTCCTGTCGATCAACGGCACGAAGTCCCCCCGTCACTACCACAAGGCGCTCGGCAAGATCACCTGGGAGAAGTGCGGCATGGCCCGCGACAAGGCCGGCCTCGAAGGCGCGATCCGCGACCTCCAGGCGCTTCGCGACGATTTCTGGAAGAACGTCAAGGTCGTCGGTTCCGGCGACGCCCTCGCCCCCGAGCTCGAGCGCGCCGGCCGCGTGGCCGACTTCCTCGACTTCGGCATCATGATGTGCCTCGACGCCCTCACGCGCGAGGAATCCTGCGGCGGCCACTTCCGCACCGAGCACCAGGACGCCGGCGAGGCCAAGCGCGACGACGCGCAGTTCGCCCACGCCGCCGTCTGGGCCTGGACTGGCGACCGCCAGCTGCCGGTCCGGCACGTCGAGCCCCTCGTCTACGAGGAGACCCAACTCTCCACCCGCTCTTACAAGTAACCCCATGGTCCAGGAAAACGGAAAAGAAACCACCCTCGCGCTCAAGCTGCGCGTCTGGCGCCAGCGCCGCGGCCAAGCCGGCGCCTTCGAGGAGCACGCCCTCGCCGCCGTCCCCACCTCGGCCTCCTTCCTCGAGATGATGGACATGCTCAACGAGCAGCTCATCAAGCAGGGCAAGGACACCTTCGCCTTCGACCACGACTGCCGCGAGGGCATCTGCGGCATGTGCTCGATGACCATCAACGGCATGCCGCACGGCCCGCTCCCCGGCGTGACGACCTGCCAGTTGCACATGCGCAACTTCCGCGACGGCGAGACGATCACCGTCGAGCCGTGGCGTGCCCGCGCCTTCCCGGTGCTCAAGGACCTCGCGGTCGACCGCTCCGCCTTCGACAAGGTCATCCAGTCCGGCGGCTTCATCACCGCCCGCACCGGCTCCGCCCCCGAGGCCAACAACATCCCGGTGCCCAAGCCCGTCGCCGACGAGGCCATGGACGCCGCCGAGTGCATCGGTTGCGGCGCCTGCGTCGCCTCCTGCAAGAACGGCTCCGCGATGCTCTTCGTCGGCGCCAAGATCAACCATCTCAACATCCTGCCGCAGGGCCAGGCGGAGCGCGAGCGCCGCACCCTCGCCATGGTGAAGACCATGGACGAGGCCGGCTTCGGCAACTGCACCAACTACGGCGAGTGCCAGGCGCATTGCCCCAAGAGCATCACGCTCGACGTCATCGCCAAGCTCAACCGAGAGTACCTCCGTGCGCGCGTGAAGGAGTTCTTCTCCTCCACCGGCAAGCCCTCCAAGGGCGGCGACTGAGCGCGGCGCCCCTGCTTTCCGTCCGGTCGCCGGGCGGGGTCAGTCGGCGTCCTGGGCGACGAGGTCGCTGGACTTGGTGATCAGCACCCGGTTGTTGCCGTTCGCCATCTGCAGCGCGTTGGTGAAGGCGTTCAGCTCGGCGAGGTTGTTCAGGGTGACGTCGTAGACCAGCTCGGTCATCATCCCCGCCTGGATGGTCTCCGCCGAGACCAGCTCGTGGTTGAGCAGGAAGCGCCGGAAGGGTTCGGCGAATGCCTGGTCGTAGTTGAGGTCGTTGCCGACGCGGATGCGCAGCACGTGCGAACCGCGCTTGGTGCCGAAGAGGGTGATGGTCCCGAGGACGTAGATGACCGCGCAGACGAGCGGGACCGTGATCAGGGCCAGCTCGTACTGACGGGCGCCGACGGCCAGGCCGGTCGCCATGGCCAGGAAGATGAACCCGATGTCGCGGGCCTGCGAGACCGAGCGGCGGAAGCGGATGATGGAGAAGGCCGCGAACATGCCGAAGGCGGTCTCCTTGTTGCCGTGGACGACCATGATCACCATCGTGACGACGGTGCCGAGGATGATGAGCGTGTTGACGTAGTCCTGGGAGTATTTCGTGCCGCGGTAGGTGATCTTGTAGAGCAGGGCGATCACGCTGTTCAGCACGAAGCTGAAGAGGATCGCGAAGATGATCTCCTTCACGCCGGGATGCTGCAGTTGCGCGCCCGGGGCGAAGAGGGCGTCGAGGATGCCATCGCTGTCGGCGACGGAGGGGGCTGGGGCGGCGAAAAGGGGGAGGGACATGAGGTTGGGATGAAAGGGTTCAGGCGGCTAGGGAGAGGTGACGCCCCGTGACGCGCAAGCCTTCGCTGTATTTGCTGAACTGGCGCGGGTAGAGCTTCAGGTGGTTGAGGTGCGCGGCGAAGGCGTAGGGGACGGAGCCCGCGCCTTTGACCTCCATGATGCAGTGGTCGGCCGGGAGGATGTACCGGGAGAACTTCCGGTCATCGACCACGGGCTTCAGGTCGTCGAAGCGGACCGCGACGTCCTGGTCGAAGGTCACGCGCAAGGGCTCGCGGCCGAGGGCGGCGTCCTCGGGCAGGTGCAGGAAGTAGGCGTGGCGGTCGTAGCGCATCACGCAGGCGGGGCGGAAGCCCTCCTGTCCGACGAGCCGATGGACCTCCTCGACGATGCGCAGGTCATGCGCGCTGAAGGAGGCATCGGCGCGGCCGCCTTGGGTCACGGCCAGCGCCTGCGCCAACGAGGTCTGGATGCGGCGCTTGACCCCGCGTCCGTCCGCCTTGTGCTTCACCTCGATGAAACTCGTCGGGGCGATCGCGCCGTCGAGGGACCCGTAGACGCGGACCCGGAGCTTGCGGCGGGAAGGGACGCCTCGCCAGTTCTCCCAATAGCAGCGCAGGTCCGGGGAGTCGTAATAAAGGCTGACGATCGGGTAATGCCCGTCCGAACCGCCGTGGGTGTCGGGCAGCAGCTGGCCCGCGAGCCGGCCGAGGAGCGCGTCGCGCTGGTCGCGGCGGATCAGGAACTTGTACTCGAAGCGGTCCGCGGTGTCCATGGGTTCAGGGCAGGCGGGTGAGGGTGAGGGAGTTGCGGTCGACCCAGGCTTCGCCGGCGGCGCCGCGCAGTTCGGCGACGATGACCGGATCCCCGTCGGTCACCGTGAACTCGTGGGAGAAGCTTTTCCAGGTACCGTCGCCGACGGCGGCCGGGTTCTTGGGGTCGGCCGCGGAGCCCGAGGTGCGGAGCCGCAGGCCCTTGGCGTCGCCCTCGCCGGCCTTCACGCCCTTATACTGGATCTTGCCCTCGAGGCGATAGCGCCCGGTGGAGACGGCGAGCTGCAGGCGGAAGTCGCCGCCGCCATTCGGACCCACCTTGAGGGCGAGGCATTCGCGATTGGCGTAGGCGGCCTCGACGGTGTCGCCCTTGTCCGAGGACGGCGACCAGGCGTATTTGCCAAGCGTGATCTTGCCGCCGGCGGTGCGGAGCTTGAGCGCGTCCTCCATCTGGGCCTTCACGGCCTCGATCCGCGCGCGGATCTGGGTGGCGGCGTCGCGCCCGCGGCCTTCGAAGGCGGCGGACTCGGCCTTGTCATAGGCACGGAGCTTGCTCTTCAGGTCCGCCGCGACCTGTTCGGCCCGGCGGGCCCAGTCCACGGGCCGGATGGCCTTTTCCCACACGAGGAAGCACTGCGCGCGGAAACGTTCGCGCATGGCCTTGTCGCTCCAGAGCGCGTTCGAGACCATCGCGTTGGGCTGCCGGAAGACATACCAGCGGGTGTCGCCCCAGGTCTGGTCCATCCCGTGGAGGATGAAGTGGAACTTACCGGTGGTCGGGTCCTCGTAGAAACGGTAGTTGTTCCGGTTGAACGAATAGCCGTCCCAGTGCGTCAGGACCGTCTCGACGAACACGTAGCGGAAGTAGGCGTCGATATCCAGGACCTTGTCCAGCCGGGGGAAACGCAGCTCCGGCTTGGGTTCGTTGCAGGCGGCGATGAGCTCGAGGAGGCGTGTCTTGTCGTTCGGGTTGCCGCGGTCGCACTCGGTATTGGGGTTCACCTCGCTGACGAAGCCGCCGTCGTAGAGGTGCCCGCGGGTGTCCTTGAAGAAGTATTTGAGGAATTCCTCGTTGAAGCCTTCCTTCAGCAGGTAGGTGCCCAGCACCTTGCCGTTCATCAGGACGTAGGCGTGGGTGCACCGCGACGCCGGCACGAAGGCCTTGCGCGCCAGCTCCCCGGCGAGCTGCTCGTGCAGCATCGTCCCGTCCTGGGCGAAGTTGTTCAGCTGGAACTTGCCGACACCGCGGAACTCCTGGCCTTTCTTGACCTTGTCGGTGCGCAGCGAGAAGCCGGGGCGCGGATCGTTGATCTGGCGGAAGCTGCCGGCCGAGCCCTTGAGCTTGACGGAGCATTTATCCAGCGTGAGCCCGCCGTATTCCTTGATGGAACACTCCACGAAGTTGCGGGGATCCTTGGCCAGCTTGTCGATGTTCTCGGGCGAGATGAGCAGCTCGATCTTCGGGACGAAGCCGGCGAACAGGGCGTCATCGGAGACATCGGGCACCTTGGGTTTGGGCGGCTTGGGGGTGACCGGCGCCGCGGGCGGCGCATCGGGTGCCGGCGTCGTCCCGCCGGGGGGCGGGACCGGCGCCGTCTGCGCCTGCAGTTGACCGAGGAGCGTCAGGCAGCCGAGCAGCCCGCCGGCCAGCAGGCCGAAGGAGGCGGAAGAAGATGCGGGAGCGCGGGGCGGCACGGGGTGGGTCGCAGGTTGTTTTTCGCGGTCCGACTAGTCAACCCCTCCGACGCGTTCCCGTCGCAAGTTATTCACCCACCCGTGACCGGATGCCTGCGTCATGGTAGCCTGATCAAGCGAAGTCTCTCGCGATCGACCCAGGCTTCCCCGGCTTCCGCGCGTAGCTCGAGGACCAAGGTCGGATCCCCTTCGGCGACGGCGAACTCGACGGCCGCCTCCCGCCAATCGCCGTCCCCCGTCAAGGTCGGGAGGTCCTTGCGGTCGCCTTCGCCTCCGAGACGAAGGCGGAGGCCTTGCCCGCCGGCGACGCCCCGCGTCCGGATCGTCGCCGTGAGCCGGTAGCGCCCCGGCTCCAAGGCCAACGGGAGGCGGGCGTCGACCTGCCCGCCGGGCGCGGCCTTCCTGAGGTACAGGCAGTCGCGGTTCTCGGCTTTGATTTCCCGCACCTCGCCGCGGTCGGTGGACACGTTCCAGAGGTATGAACCCAGGTCGATGGCGCCGCCCGGGGTGCGGAGCTTCGCCGCGTCCTCGAACTGCCTCCGCACGATTTCCAGTCGCCGCCGCACCTGCGCGGCGCCCTCCAGCCCGCGGCGCTCGGCTCGCGCGGCCTCCGGAGGGTCCACCGGCAGCAGCCGCGCCTTCAGGTTGGCGACGACCTCTTCGGTGCGCTTGGCCCAGTCCCGTCCCTGGATCGCCTGGGCGTAGACCTGGCGCGCTTGTTGCCGGAAACGTTCGCGCAGCGCCAGGTCCTGCTTGTCGGCCCACAGGGCCTGGGCCACGGAGGTCACGCTGGCGCCGGGGTAGAGCGGGGCGACGAGGGGCGAGGCGAACACGTAGGCGCGGGGCGAACTCTGCCCCCAGGAGTCGATGCCGAAGACGTTGTCCATGCCATGCAGGATGAACGTGAATTTACCGACGGAGGGGTCCTCGTAGACGCGGTAGTTGTTCGCGCGGTAGGAATAGCCGTCCCCGTGGACCAGGATGTTCTCGACGGCCAGGTGCCGGAGGTAGGCGTCGATGTCCAGGACGCGGCCGAGCCGGTCGCGGCGCTTGGCGGGGTCGGCCTCCCGCAGGGCCTGGGTGAACTCCGTGATCCGGGTCTTGTCCTTCGGGTCGCCCTTGTCGAGCTCCAGGTCCGGGTTGATGTCGGTGTGCAGGCCGCCGTCGTAGAGGTGACCATGCGTGTCCGCGAAGAACGGCCGGAGGAACTCGCCGTCGAACCCCTCCTTGAGGACGTAGACCCCGAGCACCTTGCCGTTCATGGTCACGTAGGCGTGGGTGCAGCGCGAGGCGGGCACGCCCGCGGCCCGCGCGATCTCGCCGGCCAGTTGCTCGTGGATCATGCTCCCATCCTGCGCGCAGTTGTTCAGCTGGAACTTCGTGAGCCCGTGGAAGGCTTGTTCCGTCGACTTGGCGGTACGGATCGAGAAGCCGGGGCGCGCGTCGTTGATCTGGCGGAAGCTGCCGTAGCTGCCCTTCAGCTTGATGGAGCAATGTTCCATCGCCGGCTTGCCGGGTTCCCGGAGCGTGAACTCCACCAAGGTCCGCGGATCCTGGGCGAGTTTCTTGAGGCCGAAATCCGGGATCGTCAGCTCGATCACCGGGACTTCGCCTCCGAACAAGGCGTCTGCGCGCGTGGTCGTCGCCGCCGGCGAGGCGATGCCCGGCAGCAACAACAGGAGAGGGGACGAAATGCGGAGCATGCGGGTATGGAGTGAACCCCGAAGGACCGTTTTAGTTCCCGGCCGCGATCACCCTGGTGGCGCGCCGAAGAGCAGCCCGAGGCTTTCGTCGAGGCCGCCGGGCCGCGCCCGCTTGAGCCAAGCCGCTTGATAGCGTTCAATCAATGTGGCGCGTTCGCGCCGGGATAGGGTTATTCCTTGGGCCCGCTGCAGCCCAGCGCGGGCGAGGTGGGACCCTAGGGTTAATTCCTCTCGGAGGGTCGTATCCTTGATCTCGGCCAATAATCGGTCGCCTTCCTCGAGGTGCTCCCACGAGCGGCGGAGTTCCTCCCCGTCCACGCCCTCCGTGAACTTCGGGAGCGCCTCCGCTTTGGCGGTGAGGAAATCCCAGGTCAGGCTCTTGTTGCGGTTGGCCTTGGCGATCCGCCGGTCGAGCTGGCCGAGGTGCGTCAAGGCCGCGGCGACCGCCTGTCCGTCGGCGAGCGTCAAGCCACCGAGGACGGCGCAGCCGGGAGCGAGGTCGGTCGCCGGCCGCCCCGTCCAGGCCTGCGTCAGGCCCGCGACCATGGCGGGCCAATTCGTCGGCCATGGCTGGTGGTTGCCGTTATCGCCCCAACTGGTGAGCAGCATGCCGCGCGCGCCGTGCGCGAGGGCGGCTGACACCGCCTCGCGCTGGTTCGTCAGCGCGTTGTCGAGGCGTCCGGTGAAGCTTTGCCAGGTGCTGGTGCCCGGCGCGATCAGGTAGGTACGCCCCAGTTCGCGCAGACGTCCGGCCTGGGCGTCAAACGGGTGGCCGGCGTCGTAGCCCCAGGCCACCGGCGTCGTGTCGGCCGGGGCTTCCTGCGCCAGCGCCAGGTCCTCCAGGAGAATGTCGCCCCAGAACTGCGTACGGTAGCCGCGCCCCGCGGTCAGCGCGCAGAGTTGACGCAGGTGCTCAAGGTAGACGCGGTGCTTGCCGCGTTCGGCGACGGCCTGCTTGCTCCAGCCTTGGCCGAGTTCCCAGGGTTCGTCGCCGCCGAGGTTCACCTGGCGGCTGCGGAAGCAAGGGAGGTAGTCCGCCAGCAAACCGTCGATGAAATCGAGCGAGGCTTGGTCGGGTCGGAGCGTGCCGGGGAATTCCTTGAACTGTCCGGTCAGCGGGTGAATCCAGCCTTCCGGGCACTCGGCCAGCGCGCGGTAACGCGGGTGCCGGAGCCAGCGCTCCATGTGGCCGAAAGTGTTGAGGTTGGGCACCAGCTCGATGCCGACCGCCGCGCAGGCGTCGTCGAGCGCCCTGACCTGGGCGGCCGTGAGCGGGGAGGCGTCGCGCCAGGCGTCCTCATGGCCAGGCCAGGCGAACGTGTGCTCCACGTAGAGCTGCAATTGGTTGGCGCGCAGCGCGTGGAGCCCCTCGATCAGCCGGAACAGTTCCGCCATCGTCGGCACCTTGCCGCGGGACACGTCGAGCATGAAGCCGCGCACCGGTAGGGCCGGGCCGTCGGTCAGCGTGAGGCAGGGCAGGGCGGCCTGGTCCTGCGCCCAAAGCTGCCGCAAGACCTGCACCGCGAAAAGGAAGCCGGTCTCATCGCCGGCGGTGAGTTCGATGCCGTCGGCGGAGATGGCGAGTTGGTACCATTCCGCTCCACCGCGGGGATCGCGCCGCACCTTCCATCCGGCGGGCGCGGCGGACTCCAGCCAATCGCGGGCTTCCGCGATGGTTCCGGGTAGCCGGTGAGGAGCGCGCATCACCAAACTCCCTTCCCCGAGCGTCATTTCCCGGGGCGGGAGCAGGAAACTAGGCACCGGAATGCTCATCTGCACGAAGGGATAAGCCAGCCCGGGGACGGGGCAAGCCGCTATGGGTTGATTTATTGGTCTTCCCGCTTGGAACTTAAGGTCAAAACCCTACATCTACACCTTCACACCCCGCATCCCCATGGTTCGCTCTACCCTTGGCCTCCTGTTCCTGACCGCCGCCGCCCACGCGGTTCCCGAAGGCTTCACCATCCGCGAGTTCGTCGGCACCGCCCAGGAGCCCGAGATCTACCCGACCGCCGTGTCGGCCGCCGCCAACGGCGACGTCTACATCTCGTCAGACAAGAACGGCTCCTTGGGCCACACCAAGGGCATGGGCCGCATCCTGCTCGCTCGCGACACCAAGGGCGTCGGCAAGGCCGATGTCATGATCGAGTACACCAAGGTCGAGAGCCCGCGCGGCGGCCACTACGTCGGCGGCGTCCTCTACCTCGTCCACCCGCCTTTCCTCTCCAAGTTCCAGGACAAGGACGGCGACGGCAAGGCCGACTACGAGTCCGAGCGCACCCTCCTCGTCGACGGTCTCGGCGGCGGCATCGAGCACCCCCGCGGCGCCGACCACACCACCAACGGCTGCCGCATGGGCATCGACGGCTGGCTGTACATCGCCGTGGGCGATTTCGGCGCGGGCCTCGTCCGCGACAACGCCGGCGCCATCGGCCTGGGCGACAAGAAGCGCGTGACCCTCTACGGAGGCGGCGTCATGCGCGTCCGCCCGGACGGTACCGAGCTCGAGATCTACACCGAGATGACCCGCAATATCTGCGACGTCGCCATCTCGCCGACCCTCGACCTCTTCTCCCGCGACAACACCAACGACGGAAAGGGCTGGAACACGCGCTTCCACCACTTCACCTCGCTGGCCAATCCCGGCTACCCCCGCCTGTACAAGAACTTCGACGAGGAGATCGCCCGCCCGCTGGCCGACTACGGCGGCGGCTCCGGTACCGGCGGCCTCTACCTCTCCGAGCCGGGCTTCCCGAAGGCCTGGGGCGAGACGCTCTTCACCTGCGACTGGACGACGGGCACGATCCACAACCACCCGCTCAAGCCCTTCGAGGCCACCTTCGTCGCCCAGCAGCAGACCTTCCATAAGGTGCCCCACGCCACCGACATCGACGTCGACGGCAATTCCCGCCTCTACATCGCCGACTGGCGCGCGGGCGGCTTCAGCTACCTCGGCAAGGGCAAGCAGCAGGGCATGATCCAGCAGGTCGTCGCCGAAGGCGTGAAGCCCAACCAGTATGTCGACGTCACCAAGGTCGCCGACGCCGACCTCGTGAAGCTCCTGACCTCCGACAGCGCGGTGCAGCGCCTCGAGGCCTCGCGCCGGATCATCGACCTCAAGAAGACCGGCCTGGCCGATTCCGTCCTCGCCGTCGCCGCCTCCGCCCAAGCCCATCTCTATCACCGCGTCGCCGCGATCTTCACCTACAAGCAGCTCCTCGGCGCCGGCTCGATCGACGGGCTCGTCGGCCTGACCAAGGACGCCGCCGTCCGCGAGTTCGCCTTGCGCGCGCTGGCCGACCGCACGACCGAGACCAAGGGCGTCCCGGTGCAGCCGTTCCTCGACGGCCTCAAGGATCCGGATCCGCGCGTCCGCCTGCAGGCCACCATCGGTCTCCAGCGCCTCGGCGCCAACGACGCCGCCGGGGCGATCGCCGCGGCCGCCGCCACCTGGCCGGCCGACGAGGCGAAACTCGAGGAGGGCGCGCACTACCGCCTCCCGCATACCGCGATCCACGCCCTCGAGCACCTCGGCAACGCCAAGCCGCTCGTCGAGGCCGCCAAGGACCCCGCCCAGCGTTACATCGCCCTGCGTTCCCTGCAGCTCATCCACTCCGCCGACTCCGTCGACGGCCTGATCGCGCTCGCCCAGTCGGGCGACGACGCCCTGCGCGCCGGCGCCATCGGCGCCCTCGCCCGTCTCTACCACCGCGAGAAGCCCTGGAACTACAAGGATTGGTGGAGCACCCGCCCCGATGACCGCGGCCCGTACTTCATCCCGGAGGAGTGGGAGGCCACCCCCCGCATCAAGGCCGCCATCGAGGCAGCCTACGCCAAGCTCCCGGCCAAGCTCCGCATGTCCACCCTCGAGGTCCTGGCGAAGAACCGCATCGCCGTCACCGAGCTCAAGCTCGAGGGGCTCGACCCCATCCGCCTCGCCATGGCGACCCAGACGCTGAAGCCTTCCGACATCGCCCTGCTCGTCGACAGCGCCCTCTCCGCGAAGCGTCCGTGGCCGGAGCGCCTCGATTGCTACAAGGCGCTCGGCAAGCTCGAGGGCGACGCCGCCATCGGTCCCCGCGTGCAGGTGCTCGCCGGCTGGTCCAAGGACAAGGCCGCCCCGGCCGCCGTCCAGCAGGCTATCAACGACTTCGTCAACGACGGCCAGCGCGGCAACGAGGTGAAGACGCTGCGCAACCTCGCCAACAAGTCCGAGGACGCCAACTCGCGCATCCTCTGGCGCGCCCTGCTGACCGTGCTCAACAGCCCGCTGACGAAGGACGCCCAGAAGAAGGCCGTGAAGGCCGAGATCGACAAGAACCCGCGTGACATCGGCTTCTTCCTGGCGATCGCCGACCTGGGCCTGACGGGTTTCGACAAGGCCATCGACGCGGCCATCGGGGGCGACAACACCATCCTGATCAACGCGGCCAAGGCCGCCCGCGAGGCCGGCAAGCAGGCCAGCGCCCGCGCCGGCAAGCGCATCGCCGAACTCTCCGTCGCCGACGCCACCGCGGTCGGCCTGAAGGGCAAGGGCAACGTCAAGCTCGGCCAGAAGCTCTTCACCCAGCAGGGTTGCGTCGCGTGCCACAGCGTCGACCCGACCGCCGAGCAGAAGGGGCCGTACCTCGGCGCCGCCGGGGCCAAGTTCCCGCGCGATTACCTCGTGGAGTCCGTCCTGCAGCCCAGCAAGGTCGTCGCCCAAGGCTTCCAGACCTTCGCCTTCGAGATGAAGGACGACTCGCAGCAGGTCGGCTTCGTCACCGGCGAGGCGGATGGCGTCATCTCCATGCGCAACATCGCCGGCCAGGCCTTCAAGATCAAGCGGGCCGACGTCCGCCACGAGAAGCACCTGCCGCAGTCGATGATGCCCGAGGGGCTGGCCGCGGGACTGACCTCCGAGGAGTTCTCGGCCTTGATCGACTACCTCGCCTCCCTCAAGGCCGTCGGCGGCTGAGGATCGCGGCCAGCGACGAACCAGGGCGCCCTCCGGGCGCCCTTTTTGTGGGTGGATGGAGCGGGGGGCACGCTGGCAAGCGGGCACGTGGGCAAGGGCGTGGAGAAAGCCACTTGAGGCGCGCGTCGCGCGCAGGTAGGTGCGAGCGTCCATGCTCGTCCGCGAGGAGAAGACCTCGATTAGGGCCAGGGCCAGGGCCAGGGACAGGGCCAGGGACAGGAATAT